>ERZ1032924.4-NODE-4-length-67913-cov-6.841699_pt1 | contig 67913 bp, 59 predicted proteins | sample MGYA00516956_ERZ1032924 | MGnify/ENA primary metagenome ERZ1032924 (study PRJEB33719, sample SAMN04262513) | wastewater metagenome | biome: rural village; feature: composting latrine chamber; material: composting feces with ash | place: El Salvador | collected... | reverse complement strand
GGCTACCTGGAATATTGACGATCAGGGCGGGCGGTTCGGTTGCAGTGAGCCCCATGTGACCGCGCGACAGCGCCGCGTAATGCGTCTCCTTCAAGGATTCCTGTGTGAAGAATTGTTCGAGGGCAGGTAGCGGTGTCGCAATGAATGGGGCCGTCGCTTGCGGGGTCACGTCCCTTGGACCAATTCCGGTGCCACCCGTTGTGATGATGAACCTGGCCCCAGCGGTCAGGGCGTCGCGGATCGCAGCGTAGATCTCTCCAATGTCGTCTGGAACAACTTTGCCGAGGACTCCGCAAAATCCTCGTTCTTCTAGCGCCGCGCGCAAATGGGGGCCAGACAGGTCTGCTTCCACCCCGCGCGAGCATCTGTCAGACACGGTGATAACCGCGCAGGTTGCGGACATTGCTCCTCCGATCTGCCCAGTTCGCTGTTGCGACTAGGGGTATCAATATTAACACGGGAATCTTGGAGAAAATCGGGACGCATCGCACCTCACAGTGGCACGTAAAACCCTGTGGTTGCGGGGTAGATCAGCCGAGATCGACACTGTCTCAGAACCCCTGAAAGTGGCAGAATGAGAGCTGTCGCACAGTGATTCAACAGCGTATTCGGGTGGCGCCGGGGGCGGCAGGGTTCCTCGGAAATAACTTGGTTAGACAACTCTTAGAACGTGACCAACAGGTTCGCGCGGCAATCGTGGAAGACCACGTGCCCCCGTCGTTGGCGGGGCTGGACGTTGAAATCGTCCAGATGGATGTGCGCGACCCACTCTCTGTCAATCAGGCATTTCGTGCCGAGGGACGTGAAGTGTGGGTCATTCACTGCGCCGGGATTGTCTCCATCGCGACTTCGGTGTCGCCCAGTGTTTACGACGTCAACGTCAACGGTGTTCGCAACGTGATTTCCGCCTGTCGTCAGCAGAAGGTTGAAAAACTGCTGTACGTGTCCTCCGTACACGCGTTACCTGTAGTGGGTGGGGTTGCCCGGGAATTGGATGCCTCACGCGATTTCAACCCTGATTTGTTGAGCGGCGAATACGCGAAGACGAAGGCTGAGGCGACCGCGCTGGTCCTTGAAGCGACAGACCTGTGGCGGGTAGTGGTGTTTCCCACGGGCATCATTGGACCACACGATTTCGCAGATACGCACCTGACGCGGATGGTGCGGGATGCCGCATCCGGGGTGCTGCCAGTCTCCGTTGAAGGTGGGTATGACTTCGTTGATGTGCGTGACGTGGCGGCGGCGATTATCAGTGCAGCAGAAGTTGGCCAGAATGTCAGAACCTACTTGCTCTCCGGCCAATACGTGCCTGCGAAGAAAATGGTTGGCGCGGTAGCAAACGCGTCAGGGCGCCCAGCCCCGGTGGTCCTTCCACTGTGGCTTGCCCGGGCAGTCGCTCCGTTGGCAGAGTTCATTTCTTCAAAAAGAGGCACAGCGCCTCTGATGACTGCGTACTCAGTGCGGGTATTGGATGAGCCGGGGCGCTTCAGTTCGAAGCGGGCGAGGGAGGAGTTGGGTTTTCGCCCTCGTCCATTCTGGAAGACCCTCCGGGACACGTTGGAATGGGTACAGCGGGCGTGAAGTTCCGCGTCCGCGAAATGCCTAACCCGCTGAGGTTTGGGTGTCGATTTCCGCGCAAAGCAAGGTGAAAGTCCCCCACGTAGCGGTTGCGACGGTGGGGCGCTGATGTTGGAATCGGGGTGAAGGTGAGCATCGGCGCTCACCGCATAGGGGTAAGGAGGCCCACCAATGACCCACATCCCGAAAAGAATGAAGGCGATAGTTTCCAAAGAACTTGGCGAACCGGTTGTTGTAGCTGAAGTTGACGTGCCAAAGCCGGGTCCCGGCCAGGTGCTGGTGAAAGTGGTTGCCACCGGCGTTTGTCACACCGACTTGCACGCAGTGATGGGCGACTGGCCCGTCAAACCGAAAAAGAACCTAATCCCAGGTCACGAGGGTGTTGGCACCGTCGTAGCCGTCGGCCCCGGAGTGACGGACTTGATGGTTGGAGACGTTGTCGGCAACGCTTGGTTGGGGAGCGCATGCGGGGTCTGCGAGTATTGCAGGACTGGCCGCGAAACCCTTTGTGAAAGCCAACAGAACAGCGGCTACTCGGTCGACGGCTCCTACGCCGAGTACATGCTGGTAGACGAGAAGTTCGCCGGCCGCATCCCCGACGGCGTGGACCTGGATGAGATTGCCCCCATCCTCTGTGCTGGCGTCACCGTCTATAAGGGCCTGAAACAGACTGAAGTGCGGCCCGGCCAATGGGTAGTGATCTCCGGTGTTGGAGGCCTGGGACATATCGCAGTCCAATACGCGATCGCAATGGGAATGCGCGTTGTCGCTGTCGATGTTGACCCGGCCAAACTTGCACTCGCTGCCGAGCACGGCGCCGAGGTGACAGTAAACGCCAGAGAAGCAGACCCGATCGTTGCCGTGCAAGAGGCCATCGGTGGTGCTCACGGCGTGCTGGTGACTGCGGTTCACCCCACGGCGTTCTCTCAAGCGTTAGGCATGACTCGCCGCGGGGGCACCATCGTGTTGGTGGGTCTGCCCCCGGGAAACTTTGAGGCCAACATCTTTGACGTGGTTCTTCGCGGACTCACGATTCGTGGCTCCATCGTCGGAACCCGTCAGGATCTCCAGGAAGCCATCGACCTGTATGCGGCTGGGAAGATCCACCCGACCGTCTCAGTGGAAGACCTGGACGAGGCCGCCAACGTCCTCGCTCGCCTCGAAAAGGGGCAGGTGGAAGGACGCGTCGTCCTCAGCGTCGACTAGGGGAGTTGGGTCGGCATCTGCGGAGGTGTCGACCCGGCAACCACTTTCTGCCTGCCAGCACGTCTCGGTACGTCTCAGCACCTCTCAGCGTATTTCAGCTTATTTTCAGTATGTGTCCCAGCGGCTGACATCCTGTTTGGAATCGGCGGGGTGCTTCCATAACCTTGATGTGGCGCCGTGTCCCCAATATGCTTCCGTGTCCCCAAGTGGATGTTATGAAACGGTGTGGGCTCGAAATGGTGACACCAAGAGCTCCGGGAAGCACGCTGGGGACAGGCAACAGTGTTGTGAAACAAAGTGGGTGCCCCTGCTGGTGATCTTGGGGTAGGCGCTGGCGTCCCAGTCGCATTACGCGAGGTCCCGCAGCAGCGGTCAATGACAGCCCATGGTCTTTCCAGTCAGTTCAAGGCTGGTGAGGCAGCCTGAACGCAAAACACACTCTCGGAGCAACGCGGGTTGCCGAAAACCAAAGGGGGATTGGGGGAGAGTCTGAATGCAAGCTCCGGAGGGCGGGTCGCCGAGGAACTATGCCCCGCAACATCACATCGGTACCCCCGACAGGACTCGAACCTGCAACCGGTGGATTAGAAGTCCACTGCTCTATCCATTGAGCTACGGGGGCATTGGACAAAAAGTCCTTGGTTGGTGGGAGGAACGCCTCCCAGCTCTCCTGGGTCACAGGGACCCGCTTGAGTTACCGGGTAGAGGATACCGCGCCTCGGCGGCTAAACCACAACGCGGGGGGAGAGTGCGAGGAAAATCAAAATCTGGGCGCAGCAAACCCCTCACATATCAGGGTCGTCAGATCAGGAACCTCATCAGTTCTGAATCCACGTCGATCTCGTCAATATGGAGATCAGAGTCGGCGATCCGTTGTCGGAGGCCCACGATGTCTTCAGCCTTTTGCAGGTCGATGCCGACTAGTGCCGGGCCGGTTTCTCGACTGTTTTTCTTCGTGTATTCGAAGTAGAGGATGTCATCATTTGGCCCCAGCACGTGATCGAGGAAATCGCGCAGAGCCCCGGGGCGCTGAGGGAAGGACACCAGGAAATAGTGCCGCAAACCTTGGTAAACCAGGGAACGCTCCAGCACCTCGCCGTGACGTGACAGGTCGTTGTTGCCACCCGAGATGAGTGCCACCACTGATCCTCGCAGGTCCAGGTCGGATAGTTCGCCCTTAGCCGCCATCGATAGCGCCGCGGACGAAAGCGCACCTGCCGGCTCGGAGATGATGCCGTCGACGTGGTAGAGATCAAGCATCTCTCGTCCTACGGCACCTTCGGGAACGACAACGACTTGGTCGACCAATTCCCGGATGATCTCAAAGGTGAGATCTCCAACTTTCGAAACCGCGGTGCCGTCCACGAACCCATCGATTCTGCTTAGTTCAACAGGCTTGCCTTCATCTAATGCTGCCTTGATCGAGGCGGCCCCCTCAGGATCAACACCGATGATCTTGACGTCCGGGCGACGCTTCTTCAACCACACCGCCATCCCCGCGATCAAGCCGCCTCCACCCATGGGCACGATAACGGTTCCAAGTTCATCCCCCAATTGTTCGGAGATTTCTTTGGCGATGGTGCCCTGGCCTGCGATGACAGCGGCATCGTCGTACGGATGGATGTATACCTGGTCCAGTTCCTTGGCGGCCTCCTGTGCTCGCTGCTGGGTTTCGTTGAAGGTTCCGTCGACAAACACCATCTCAACGGAACCTTTGCCAAGAGAATCAATCCGGTCGCGTTTCTGACGAGGGGTGGACGAGGGGAGATAGATAGTTCCCTTTATCCCCAATTCGGCGCAGGCGAGCGCAACGCCCTGAGCATGATTGCCTGCCGAAGCGCAGACCACGCCCCGAGCGCGTTCGGATTCAGAGAGCCGAGAAACCCTGTTGTAAGCCCCACGCAATTTGAAGGAGCGGCTCGGCTGGAGGTCCTCCCGCTTCACATACACGGGAATGCCCAATTCCTCAGACAGTCGTTCCAGTCTTTGCACTGGTGTTCGTTTGGCTACTCCCTCCAACCTGCTGGCGGCGTCTTCGACGTGTTCAGCGGAGACGGGTAAGCGGTCCGCAGCTTTTGGTTTGGTGTTCAAGAACAGACTCTCCTTGGCAAGTGTTACTGGCCTCAGTCTATTCCCGCGAGGACCCCTTTTGCGTCACACCGTCGTAGGGTGGAAGCCGTGAATGACATGGCAACACCCGACAGGGCTTCGAAGACACCACTAGTTTGGATCGACTGCGAAATGACCGGACTGGATCCGGCCGTCGACGAATTGGTTGAAGTGGCGGTGATCGTCACGGACTCCACTCTTCACCCGCTGGCTGAGGGAATCGACCTGGTGATTCGCCCCAGCGACGCTTCCCTCGCTCAAATGTCAGACTTCGTCGTTGACATGCACCGCGCCTCCGGTTTGTCCGAGGTGATCAGTGAAGGCATCTCCTTAGAAGAAGCGGAAAAGGTTGTCCTGGCCTACATTCAGGAACTGGTTCCCCAACCCGGTGTAGCTCAGTTGGCGGGCAACTCTATTGCCCAGGACCAGCGCTTCCTCCGCAAATACATGCCGGCAGTCACCGACTACCTGCACTACCGTTTGGTTGACGTCTCCACAATCAAGGAACTAGCGAAACGTTGGTACCCCCGGGTTTATGTTTGCGCGCCTGGGAAGAACGGATCCCACCGTGCGTTGGCCGATATTCAGGACTCAATCGTTGAACTTGAGTACTACCGGAGGGCGCTGTTCCCCACGGAACTTGATCCTGTGAGTGGTGCTTACCATCGGCTCGCAGACCAGGTAGTGGCAGACGCGCGCGCCACTTTTCCCGGGTACGCCGAGGAGCAGCCGGAAGACTCCAAATAAACCGACGCAGCCAGCGAACCCCCGCTGCAGGTGAACCCTCGCAGCCGGTGAACTGACGCGGTAAGGAAACCGACTCAGAAGGCCACTGTGCGGTCAATCCACACTGTACGGTCAATCCACAGGGCCGCGTTTAACCTTTCTCCACAACGACCCACGATGGTGGGTGCACTGTGTGCTTAGTGCTTGCGAACCTTCTCTCGGTGGTGATTCCACCACGAGGCGGCACCTATCGCCGCCCAAGAATCGGAGCAGGAAGGTGCACCATGAGCGTTAACGATTTGATGGTTTTGCGGGGACGCGTGGCGACAGATGTCAGTTTTCACGCGCCAAAAGAACCGGGCATGCAGCCCTTTTCTAGATTTCGGATTGTGGTGCCAAGGCTTCGGCGCACAGATAAAGGCGATTGGGAAGAGGGGGAGCCGCTTTGGTACACGGTGAAGGCCTGGGGTGCATTGGCGGAAAACATCAATCTGTCACTGCGCAAAGGGCAACCCGTGTTGGTCAGCGGTCGACCAACTGCCCAGTCCTGGGTGACATCTGAACAGGAAACTCGTAATGAGATCGCGGTGAACGCTATCTCCGTAGGACATGACCTGGTGTTCGGGGTCGCCTCCTACAGCAAGATTAAACGGGATGCCCCACACGTGTCTGCAGACTCAGATGAGGAAGCGGAATCTGATGTTGAAGAGCTGGAAGAGGCACTCGAAGATGATTCGGAAGTGCGTGTCGACGCTGACGGCGTCATCTTAGATGACGTGGAGGCACTGGCTGGGTAGGCATGTCAGGGCCAGGTGACGCTTCGCATGCGTGAAAGTTTGCTGGCACCGCCTACGATGGGATGTGGAAAATAGGACCTCCCCTGTACGCAGCGCGTAACACTCGATCCGTTGAACACTACGGGATCGGCTCGGCGGGGAGAACACTCTGAGTGTGAATGGAGAATCGTGGCGGAGTACATCTACTCAATGGTGCGGGCCCGGAAGGCTCATGGGGACAAGGTCATCCTTGACGACGTGACCATGGCGTTCCTTCCCGGAGCCAAGATCGGCATGGTCGGCCCTAACGGGGCCGGCAAGTCGTCAATCCTGCGGATAATGGCAGGTTTGGATGAGCCTTCGAACGGCGAAGCACGCCTCACCCCCGGCTATACCGTGGGCATTTTGGAGCAGGAACCGAAACTGGACGAAAGTAAGACCGTCCTGGAAAACGTGCAAGATGGGGCTCGGGCGACCGTGGATAAGCTCGCTCGTTACAACGAGATCTCTGAGGAGATGTCGAACCCAGACGCGGATTTTGATGCTCTGCTGGAAGAAATGGGTGAGCTGCAGACCGAGATTGACGCGGTTAACGGCTGGGACCTGGACTCGCAACTGAGCCAGGCAATGGACGCGCTCCGTTGTCCTCCTGGCGACACTCCGGTCGAAGTCCTCTCCGGTGGCGAACGTCGCCGCGTGGCACTGTGCAAACTCCTGCTTGAAGCCCCCGACCTGCTCCTCCTTGATGAGCCGACTAACCACCTGGATGCCGAGTCTGTGCTGTGGCTTGAGCAACACTTGAAGACGTACCCGGGCGCCGTCATCGCCATCACTCACGACAGGTACTTCCTGGACCACGTCGCTGAATGGATCGCTGAAGTGGACCGCGGTCGTCTGTACCCGTACGAGGGCAACTACTCGACCTACCTCGAAGAAAAGCAGAAGCGCCTCCAGATTCAAGGCAAGAAGGACGCCAAGTTGGCGAAGCGCCTGAAGGATGAGCTGGACTGGGTCCGTTCATCCCCGAAGGCCCGCCAATCAAAGTCCAAGGCGCGTCTTGAACGCTATGAGGAAATGGTGACCGAGGCTGAGCGGACCCGCAAACTCGACTTCGAAGAGATCCAGATCCCGCCCGGCCCTCGTCTAGGCACCAAAGTCATCGAGGCAGAAGACTTGAAGAAAGGCTTTGGGGACCGCGTCCTCATCGACGATCTTTCTTTCTCCTTGCCGCCCAACGGGATTGTTGGAGTGATCGGCCCGAACGGTGTCGGAAAAACCACGTTGTTCAAGACGATTGTCGGATTGGAACCGCTAGACGATGGCAACTTGAACATTGGGGAGACTGTCAAGATCTCCTACGTTGACCAGTCGCGGGAAGGAATCGACCCGGAGAAGACGGTGTGGGAGGTTGTCTCGGACGGGCTGGACTACATCCAGGTCGGCAACGTCGAGTTGCCTTCGCGTGCTTACGTGTCAGCCTTCGGCTTCAAGGGGGCGGACCAACAGAAGCCCGCAGGGGTGCTCTCGGGCGGGGAACGCAACCGGCTGAACCTAGCGCTCACCTTGAAGCAGGGCGGTAACCTGCTGCTTCTTGATGAGCCGACTAACGACCTTGACGTTGAGACCCTGTCGTCGCTGGAAAACGCGCTGCTTGCGTTCCCGGGCTGCGCCGTGGTTGTCACCCACGACCGCTGGTTCCTAGACCGGGTCGCTACCCACATTCTCGCGTGGGAAGGTGACGACGAGGATCCCACGAAGTGGCACTGGTTCGAAGGCAACTTCGACGGCTACGAAAAGAACAAGGTTGAACGCTTGGGACCAGAAGCAGCGCGCCCCAAGAGCTCCACTCACCGAAGGCTCAAGAGGCACTGACCTGCCACCACGTAGCATTGACCTTTCTCTTCGCGCCACGGCGCGGAGCGGGTAGCCGTTGAACCAATCGTTGAGTTAGGCCCGGGCCTCCAGACTCTGAGCATCGAGTCGGGCCTGGGCCTTGCTTACGTAGCGAAGCCCGTCAACCTCGTAACTGTTCTGGAACAGTGAAAGGGGTGAGGGCAAGAGCCAGACAGAGCCGTCCTCGGACTCAGGAACCTCCGCGCCTTCTGCCACCGCGTCTGCGTCTGCCGCCCAAAGGATCACCGGCGCTGATTTTCCCCCGACTGCTTCGCCGCGGGAAGGCGCAGAGCCAGACAGTGCCCAGTCGGCTCCAGATCGGCGCGCCCCCTCAACCAGCGCCTCGAAGTGATTCGCGGAGAACTTCCGCAGGCCCTTCCTCGCCCCCGGATTAGCAGCCCACGCAGCCAGGCGTTCCAATTCCCGCTCGTCCGCAGGATCCTCCTGCCAGCGTTGCAGGCGGGCAGTCCACGCCTCGACCCCCTCGACATCGCTCGGCTCGTAACTAGGTTCCAGCCGGACCCGCACCGCTTCAAGAGCAAGCGGCTCCGACAGCGGGGAAGCAACCACGTCCAGTTCGACTCCACACGCCGCAGCAACCTCCTCCAGGGTGTCCCACTTCGCAGGACGCACGTCCCGAATGATCCGGTCCACGGTTGTGCGTGCAACCCCGGACCTCCGCGAAACCGCACGTTTGTTGAAGCCTGAATCCGCAATCCACTTTGAGACATCCACGTCGTCCACTTCCTCTCCACCACCAAGCGTACTTGTCGTAACTTCGGGGCTAGACTTTGCACGGTCCCGCGTCCTTTGGAGCACGCCCGGGCCCCGTGGTTCATTTGGCTTGCAGAATGTCGCGAGGCGGGGACTGGATCCGGGTTCCGCTAGGCACCCGCTGGTTTGGAGTTGGAACGATATGGCTGTTTGGGCTGGAACGATAGCGTTTTTCGCGATGCTCCTCTTGGGGGATGCTTTCTTCCCGATGGAATCCATGTTGGGTAACGTCTTCAGAGCGGTGCTGGTGACAGTGGGCGTCTACTTGGTGACCAGGCAGATTGAGCTCACTCGTTACCGGAAGAAACGCGAACAATGGGAAAAAGACCGGGAGGAAGAGGCCAAGCAGGCTGAAATTGCGCGCGCCAAGAAAATTGCTGATCTCAAGAACACGGGCGTGCGACAGGAAGAGTGGTCGATTGAGCGGATCAACGCGCTGGAGTCTCGACTGAAGAACCCTGAACAGTTCAAGTACGGGGTGATCGAGGACATCACCCTCGCCCACTTCGTGGTTACCAAACTTGCCTCTCAAGGGGTCAAAAACGTCAACCCGGAGCACCTGACGATTCCCGACATGGCGGCCCTTACAGGCGTGTTCAAACTCGACTCAGATGAGGTCGAAGACCTCGAGGGCATCCAGTACGCCAAGAACCTCAAAGGCATCGTCCTTTCGGGGATGGACAAGTTGAAGAGCCTGGACCCTCTGGCGGAACTGGACGGGCTTGCAGGCCTGTACATTGACGCCTCGCACGCCGGGATGCCAAATGTGACAGACGTTCGTCCGCTGGCCGAAATGAAGGGCCTCCAAGAGTTGCTGATCGGGCGCATGCGTTTTGTTAACAGTTTTGCCGCACTGTCAGCCCTGACCAACCTGGGCAAGTTATTCATAAACGGCAACTCCAAGAACTTGGACCTTTCTGTTTTTGAGCGACTCCCGAAACTCACGACGTTGCAGATTTCTGACGTGAAGGGGTACGAGGACCTCTCGCAGATCGGCACCCTTCACACTCTCACAACCTTGGGGTTGAACGACGTGGGGGCGGTGGGCAGCCTTGAACCTCTGGGAAAACTGCGCAACTTGACCACGGTTGCCCTGAACAAGGTTTACTTGGATGATCCGGAAACCCTCACCGCGCTCCGCCGGGTTAAGGATCTTCAAATGGGTTTTGTTGGGGGCCTGCCGGACTTGGATGCGCTGACATCCATGCAGGACCTTGAATCCCTGGTCCTAATTAAGCCTTACCACTGGACTTTCGAGCCAGAGAATTTCTCCTTGGCTCCCCTCGCAGAACTTCCCAACCTAAAGAAAATCTCCCTGTCCCCGCGCACTACGTTCAAGGATTTCGAAGCGATCGAGAAAGTCCCCAAGCGGGAAATAACCGGGTAGCGGCTCACCGCCTCGCCGCGTGGTCTCAGAATGTCCAGTGGGAAGAGGCGTGCTCTGAGTCTTCGGGCACCCGCACCATTCCCTCTTGAGCGGCAGTGGCGATAAGGTCACCCGAACGGCGATATATGCTGATCTCTGATTTTGCCCGGGAACCCCGCACAGCGTTGGATCGGCCCGCGAACAGCAGCCACTCGTTGATTGGGACGTCGCGATGGAACCACATTGCGTGGTCCAGAGACGCTAGTGACATCCCAGGTGTTGACCACGTAAGCCCGACACTACGCAGGCTGGGCTCCAACATCACTTGGTCCACAACGTAAGCAAGCAGTGCTCTCTGGACGGCTTGAGACATGTCTTTGGGAAGTTCAGCACGAGGTTTCATCCAGATTTCTTGGGTAGTCCCCAGCTCCGGTGCCGGTTCTGTGTAGAGCGAATCTTGCACGTGGCGCACGTCAAAAGCGGCGGTTTTCCCCAAGAATTTGGCAACCGGGTGATCCATGGTTCGGAAAAGTTCAAGGGCGGAATCCAGGTTCTCAGGCGCTGGTACCTGTGGCATGAGGTACTGGGACTCCGGTCCCTCCTCGTTCGCATGGAAAGAGGAAGTCATGGTGAGCAGTTCTCTTTCGTCTTGCCACGCGGTCACCTGGCGGGAAGAGAACGACCTGCCGTCCCTCAGCCGGTTGACGTCAAAGCGGATTGTATCTTCCGGCTTTCCCCCTCGTAGGAAATACGCGTGAAGGGAGTTGGGCAGGCGCGTCTTATCTTCGACCGTAGCGGCGGCCGCCAGCAGCCCCTGAGCGATAACTTGACCGCCATAGATGCGCCTGGTTTGAGGGAGCGAGCGGCCATAGAAGGAATCCTCGTCTCCGTTGTCTTCTAATGGATCCTCGGGCGTCTGTTGTAGTTGCAGGATCCTCATGACGGAGGAAACGGGCTCCGTGTGCACCTCGGGAACTTCGATCGGCTGGGTCATATCCCTATTGTCTCCCATTGCCGCTCATTGGGTATCGCCCCTCGGTAGAGTTTCCCGAAAACCGGTGCCATCGGGGGTGCCAGTTCGTGCCTTTTGTCAGGTCGGGGTATCATTTTTGGCGTACCTGAGCACGGAGGCCAGCATGAACGATGATGTTTTCACTACCGTTGATCCGGACGCGCTGAACATGGATAACCTTCGCCACTTGGCGGACATTAACGGTGTCGGCACTTCCTATTACGGGTGGACCGGGGGACACGAGGAGGTCGGTGCGACGTCCCTTTTGAAAGTTCTTCACGCGATGGGCGTAGACGTAAAGCCCGGCTCCTCAGATGAAGACATCAACAGGGCGATTACGGCGACGGAAGATGCGCCTTGGCTAAGGACCCTGCCCGCAACAACCGTGGTTCGCAAGGGAGACTGGCGGGACCTATGGGTGCATGTCAACGACGGCGAAAGTGTTCGCTGCTGGTACGTCCTTGAAGATGGCACAGGAGGGGATCTTCAGCAGTTGGACCGCCCCGTGCCCCCGCGGGACGTCCAGGGGCAGTTGCGGGGCCGCGCCACGTTTGAAATCCCCGGAACGTTACCTACCGGGTACCACACAGTCTTCGCGGAAATCGAGGGCAGGGAACCCGTCTCTGCCCCCCTCTACATTGTCCCGCAGAAGATCACCCCGTCCCGACTGTCTGGACCTCAGCGCTACTGGGGTGTGAACGCTCAGGCGTACTCTGTTGCCTCCCGAACCGGATGGGGCGTAGGAGACGCCTGGGACTTGGCAGACCTTTCCGCCATCTGCGCCCAGGAGGGGGCAGACTTCCTGCTTATCAACCCGCTCCACGCCTCAGAAACCGTGAAGGGGATGGAAAACTCCCCATATCGACCCGTATCCCGCGCTTGGCTCAACGTCACGTACATTCGTCCCGAGGCGGTGCCGGAATATGCAACCCTTCCTAACCGTCAACGCCATCAGATCGAGCAGGCCCGCGAACAGCTAATGGAAGAAATTGCTGACGAGGACCAGATTCACAGGGACCCCTCCTGGCAAGCAAAAAGCAAAGCATTGCGCTGGATTTTCCAGCAGCCACGCTCCACTCACCGTGAAGCAGAGTTCAACGCTTTCTGCCTTGCGGGTGGGATTGAACTGGAAAGGCATGCGCTGTGGAGCGCCCTGACTGAAAGTGTTGGGAGCACGGATCTTCCAAAGGAATACCGTAGCGCCACATCGGAGGCCACCCAGAAGTTCGCAGAGGAACACAGCGCGGACATCGAATACCACAAGTGGTTGCAGTGGATTGTTTCTGAGCAGTTGGCGTGGCCGAACTCGGTGGCGAAAAAACTTGGTATGCAGATCGGGATCATGGCTGATCTTGCCGTTGGAACGCACCCACTTGGCTCCGATTACTGGTCGATGCCCGGCGTGTTTGCTTCCGGCATGTACGTTGGCGCCCCGCCGGACATGTACTCCCAACTTGGGCAAAACTGGACTCAGCCACCGTGGATCCCCTCCAAGTTGGCGGAGACCGGATATGAGCCGTTCCGCCAGGTGATCCGCGCGGCACTGAAGTTGGCTGGTGCGTTGCGAATTGACCATATTCTTGGACTTTTCCGACTGTGGTGGCTCCCTGAGGGGGAGACCGCCGCGGCGGGCACCTACGTCTACTTCGACCATGAAGCAATGGTTGGCATTCTCTTGCTCGAAGCGGAACGCAACGACGCGATTCTGATCGGTGAGGACTTGGGCACCGTTGAACCCTGGGTTCGCACCTATTTGGGGGAACGAGGGATCCTGGGAACTTCCGTGTTCTGGTTCGAGAAGGAAGAGGGCACAGACCTTCCACTTCACGCCGACCAATACCGCGAATCAGTCCTGGGCACCGTCAACACCCACGACCTTCCCCCCACTTTGGGCTACATGGATGGTATCCAAACAAAGATTCGAAGCGACTTGGGATTGCTGGTTGACCCGATCGAGGAAGTGCGTGAGCGCGACCGGCTCGAACAAGAAGTGACCATCCAGCGTCTTCGTGAGTACGGGCTATTGGGCCCCGAGGACCCGACGCCTGAGCAGGTGATGGCCGCCTTACATCGCTACGTGGCGCGAACCCCGTCCCGCTTGGTCGCTGCGGCTTTGGTGGATGAGGTGGGGGAGAAGCGTCCGCAGAACTTCCCCGGAACCGAACACGAGTACCCAAACTGGCGAGTGCCATTGGGGGATGGGGACGGCAACCGGATTTGGTTGGAGGACCTGGCTGAAGCGGCAAGTAACCCCGAGGATGGGGATGATCTTTTCTCCACTATGCGTGACGAGTTCGGGCAATCGAAGCGAGGTCTTCTCTAACCACGGCTACCGCCGGCACTCACGGGATCAGGCCGCTACCGGCATGGGAGACTACCGATTCAGCCAAGACTCGGCTGATAGGTGTCGTCTCTATGGCAAAGCCACGGAGATCACGTCCGTGGCATTGGTGACCGTCGTTCCCTCGGGGTAATCGCGGCTGATTGACGTGGTGGCGGGAAGATCGAGCAGCGTCACCATGACAAGCTCGTTTCTACTTTCTGCCGACTGTGGGGTCCAGGTGATCATTGGCGACCCCGCGGCGACGGCGTCGCCGGTTTGCCAGTGCGCTCCGGTTGGCGATTTCAGAGCCTCGAATTGTTCCGCGGGCCCCGTAACCGTGTCTATTCCGAGGTGTACGAGGACGCTAAATCCACCCGATGTCTTCACAATGAACGCGTGAGGCTTCAGGGCAGCGACTGTGCCGGACACGGGGGAGACGGCAGTGATGGGATCCGGGGAGGCGCCTTCCGCGGAGGACCAGGGGGCGGAGATAGCGAAACCCGGGCCCAGCATTTCCTGTGCGAACACGGGGTCTGGAACCTGGGAGAGGGGGACGAGGGTCCCTGCGATCGGCGCCTTGACCACGGTCATCTCACGGCCTCCTGCTTCTTGATTGGGTTTTGCGCAAAGAAAATGCCCCGAGTGTCATCGCACTCAAGGGCAGAATCTGATTAGAGACTATTGATCTCGCTTGCCAAGTCATCCGCAGTTGGGCCGACAACGACTTGCACGGTTGAGCCCACCTGAACCACACCAAACGCGCCAGCATCGGTCAGTTCGGATTCGTTCACCTTGCTGGGGTCTTCCACCTCAACCCGGAGCCGAGTGATGCACGGCTCAACGAGTTTCACGTTTTGGGCACCGCCAAGACCGTTCAGGATTTCTTGTGCTTTCGACATTTGATGCCACCTCGCTAGTCATCAAGGCTCGCTTAGCAAACCTTGCTCACGTCGTCTTGTTCAAAGCTATCACCTGCCCCAGGGTAAGGGCATAAAAGGTGAGCAGCTCCCCACGGTGAGGCAGGTGGGCGGGCGACCGGTCTCCTCTAGATAACTTGGGCGGCTAGGATTTCGCGGGCGCAGTTGGTGTTCAGTGCGTTGGTGTCCGTGGCTGCTGGACCTCGCCGTTGAAGTCCAGCAACCACGGTGGATCACCAGCGTGCGTCAGCGGCTTGGGCCTTCAGCATCCGCTCGGAATCTGAGCGGCACTCCGTAATGAGTCGCTTGAGAGAGTCCGGACGCTCTGCATGCTCTTCCAGCCAGTCGCCGGCCCGTTCCACGATGTTCGCGCCGGCGATGTACCCCACCAGGGGTAGCGGGAACATTGTCTCCACGATGCGTGATGCGATCTGGAACGTGTGTTCGTCCCACGCGCGGTCCACCTGATCGAAGAAAGGTTCAATGAACCTTTGGTATTCAAGAGGAACCCGGGTTGCGTGAGACCAGAAGCCCGCAACCATTGCCCAGCGGGTGTCGTTCGGAATCTCAACGTCATGCATGATGGCTTCCCAGGTCTTGTCACGCACTTCCGACGAGCCGATTGTTGCCCTTGCCCGGGCAGCATTTTGCGAGCCTGTCAGTGTGGGGTCTTCGCTCTGAAGTGCTGCAATCTCCGCTTCGCCGGCACGTCCTGAACGGACCAGGGCAAAGAGGATTTCCCATCGCAGGTCGGTGTCGACTTTGAGACCTTCGGGTACCTCTTCGTTTGCGAATATCTTCGAAAGGAAGTTGTACTGTTCCTCAGTGACTGCAAGGCGTGCCAGTGCCTGAACAAACATGCGTTGCTCATCGGAGCCAGCGGCCGCAGCCCGGACCAGATCACTCAAGCGGTCCGCAACGGACTCCATTCTGCTGGCCCGACTGACCGGAGCCGTGTAACGGGCGACAGCCTGGTCGATGCGAATCAGAAGGCTGGCGGTGGCCGGTACGGAATCTTCGACCTGAAGGTCTTTCAAAGCCAAGTCCAAGAAGGTGCGGGCGGGCATTTCGCCATCACGAGTCATGTCCCAAGCCGCTGCTGTCAGGACCCGGCGTGTCAACGCATTGTCGAACTTTGCGATGTTCTCGACCGCGAACGCCAAGGAGTCAGCATCCATCCGAACCTTTGCATAAGCGAGGTCTTGGTCGTTTACAAGCACGAAGTCGGGCTTCGGCTCACCAAGGGCAGATGGAACGGAAGTGCGCTCACCATCTACGTCTAGTTCCTCGGAGAAAACCTGTTGGACCTCGCCCTCATCATCCAACGAGTAGCCGGAGACGATCAGACGATGGGGCCGAAGAGACACGCCATCCGCAGTTGCTTCCTGCACTACGTCTAGAGCGGTTACCTTCCCGTCAGAGTCAACCACTATTTCCGGGCGGAGGGTCGTAACACCTGATTCTTCCAACCAGACCTTTGTCCACCGCTCCATGTCACGACCAGACGCCGCCTCCAGTTCACTGAGCAGGTCAGTTAGGGTCGCGTTTCCATAGGCGTTCTTCGTCAGGTATTGGTTCAGCCCCTTGAAGAAGTTCTCTCTTCCGACGTACGAAACCATCTGTCGGAGCACCGCGGCTCCCTTAGCGTAGGTGATTCCGTCAAAGTTGACCTCGACATCGTCCAAGTCCCGTATTTCAGCGCGAATCGGGTGGGTGGTGGGTTTCTGATCCTGATCCAGGCCCCACTCCTTCCTTCCCATGAAACCAACCCAAGCGTCCTTCCACTTGGTTGCTTCAGAGGTGGCGAGGTGCGCCATGTACTCCGCGAAAGACTCATTCAGCCACAGGTCATCCCACCACTGCATCGTCACCAGGTTTCCGAACCACATGTGTGCCAGCTCGTGGAGGATGGTGTTCGTGCGGCTTTCCAACTGCCATTCCGTGGGCTTAGAACGGAACACGTACTGGTCGCGGAAAGTCACGCAGCCCGCGTTCTCCATTGCACCTGCGTTGAATTCGGGCACGAAGATTTGGTCGTATTTCCCAAATGGGTAGGGGATGCCGTAGGCGTTTTCGAAGAAGTTAAAACCGGACTCCGTGATGTCGATGATCCGGTCAGCGTCCAGATACTTCACTAGGGAGGCCCTGCAGTAGACCCCAAGTTCTACGTCGCTTCCATCGGTGGATTGGATTGTTGCAGTCTTGCCCTCGTACGGACCCGCAACGACCGCGGTGATGTAGGTCGAAATGCGCTTTGTCGGAGCGAAGTCGAACCGCCACGAATCACCCAGGTCGACAGGTTCGGGGGTCGGAGAAATCGAGAATACCTTCCACTCCTTCGGTGTCACCACAGTGAAAGTGAACGAGGCCTTCAAATCCGGCTGCTCAAACGTCGGGTAAACGCGGCGCGCGTCGGGAACCTCAAATTGGGTGTAAAGGTAAACCTTCCCGTCCTCGGGGTCCACGCTCCTGTGCATGCCCTCACCCGTGTGCATGTAGAAGAAGTCACCGTCGACCTCAAGGACGTTCTTCTCTTGCAGGTTGGTCAGTGGGAAGCGGTAATCCTCGTACAAACCCACATCCAGAGACGTCCCGTTGAGGCGCACCGAGTGCAGCTTCTCCGCAACCAAGTCAATAAAAGTCGAGGAACCTGGAACCGCGTCGAAATCAATGCTGGTCACGGACCGGAAGACCCTGTCACCCCCATCCAAATCCAGGTTCACGTTGTAGCTATCAACCTTCACAATCGCTTTGGCGCGTTCCTGCGCCTCCACCTGCGTGAGATTCAGACCGGGCATCAGTTACTTCCTTTCGGGTTCCTGTAGGAACCGCTGGGGTAGCGGATTTTGGTGGTTTATGTTCTGTACGAGGACACCTGTGATGTGAACGCGCCAACCATTCCACTGTTGATCAGCGCGCTCAGGGTTACCAGATGGTCACGCGATCCTCGGGGTCGATCCAGAGAGCGTCGCCTGGCTTCAGGTCGTAGTAGTCGGCGAACTCATCAAAGTTTGCGAGCACTCCGTTGCAACGGAACTCTGAGGGAGAGTGGGGGTCGATCGCCAAGAGCTGGATCGCGTAATCTTCCCGCATCTTTGCCCGCCAGATTCGGGCCCAGGACATGAAGAAGCGCTCAGCCGCTTCCAAGTCATCGATCACGGGGGCATCAGCGGGGCTTTCGATTCCGTTTTCGGCAAGTGCCTTCTGCCAAGCTTTCCACGCAATTGTGAGACCGCCTAGGTCGCCGATGTTTTCTCCGATGGTCAGTTCCCCGTTGACCTTGTACTGGTCGTCGAGGTCTGCTGGTGAATACTGTCCATACTGTTCGATCAGTTTCCCTGTCCGGCTTTCGAACTCCTTGCGGTCCTCATCCGTCCACCAGTTCTTAACCTCACCTGAGGCGTCAAACTGGCTGCCTTGGTCATCAAAGCCGTGGCCGATTTCGTGGCCGATGACGGCACCAATGCCCGCATAGTTCACGGCATCATCAGCTTCGGGGTTGAAAAACGGTGGCTGCAGGATGGCTGCGGGGAACACAATTTCGTTCATTGAAGGGTAGTAGTAGGCGTTCACCGTGTGCGGGGTCATGTGCCATTCGGCGCGGTCAACCTTGGTGCCAAGTTTGGAGAAAGCCCACTGCGTGTCGAACTCGGCGGAAGCCAGAATGTTCTCAACCAGGGTCTTGTTCTCACTGATTTCGAGTCCCGTGTAGTCTCGCCACTTGTCCGGGTACCCGATCTTGGGGACAAAGGTTCCCAGTTTTTCGAGTGCCTTTTCCTTGGTCTCTGCGCTCATCCAGTCGAGGTTTGTGATGGAGTCCCGGTAGGCCTCGATGAGGTTGTCCACCAGGTGCTTCATGCGTTCTTTGTATTCGGCGGGGAAGTGACGTTCAACGTAGAGTCGGCCAAGGTCGAAGCCGACAACCTCCTCGACCAAGGAGATTGCGCGCTTCCATCGGGGGCGCATCTTCTCAATTCCTGCCAGTGTGCGGCCGTAGAAGTCGAAGGTCGCTTCCGCGATTTCATCGGAGAGGTAGGGGGCAAATGCGTCAGCGACGGAACGAGCCAACCAGAACTTCAGCGTGTGAAGACGAGTCTTCTTCCACAGGACCGCGGCATCTGCAAAGAAATCCGGTTGGGCGACCAGTAGTGGGTCGTCGGAGAGATCACGGCCCAGCCCTCGCGCCCATTGGATCCAGTTGAAACCGGGGGCATCTTCTACCAGTTCAAGCCACGTGCGCGGGTTGTTGCTGGCATTAACGTCACGGGTGCGGACAATGTCCCAGTGGTGGCCGGCAAGGTATGTTTCAAATTCCATGACCTGTGCGGCGGCACTACTGGCAGATTCCTCGGTGAGTACGCAGACTAGGTGCAGCATGGTTGCGATGTGTTCCACGTACTTTTCGCGGTACGTTTCGTATTCGGGGTCGCGGTAGTAGGACTCGTCTGGGAGTCCAAGGCCACCCTGAGCGAAGTACACGGAATACTTGTCAGTGTCGTTCAGATCCGCTTCGACTCCCACATCAAACAGGCCACTCACACCGCTGCGAGCCAAGGTCCCCATCACCTGAGCCAAATCTTCGTGGGTTTTTGCGTCACGGATCGCGTAGAGCAGCGGGGCGATGGGGGATGGTCCCAGCCGGTTGAGTTTCTCTTCGTCCATGAACTGGGAGTAGAGGATTCCAATCCGTTTGGCTTCGTTGCCTTCGATGGAACCAGCCACCGCATCTTTGATGATTTTGTGCGTTCTGTCTTCTGACAGGTCACGGAGTCGGTAGAACTCCCCATCAGATGCTCGATCCGCGGGGATTTGGTGGTTATCCAGCCAAGTGCCGTTCACATAACGGTAGAAGTCATCCTGGGGACGGACCGCGGTGTCCATCGCTTCAGGGATAAGTACATGGGCTTTAACAGTTGAAGGCGTTTCAGTCATTCCAACATGTTACCGCTGACGGGAGGATTCACATTCCCAGCGAACCACAAGGTTGGTTTAAGGCTGTCCCAACCCTGCCGTCGTAGTGTTCTACATGAGACAGAAAGACACGCTATGCGCCTGGCGATCTTTCAACTCACACTGTGTTGATGGGATGAAGCGGGCCCCGTTCCTTTTGGGAACGGGGCCCTGTTTCGTTTCCAGACGGTCGTGCCGGTAGCCCGGTTCCCCGGCCCCCGGGAGCCCCCGCGCGTGATCCCTGTTTACTCTGCTGTGGGTGCCGGCCTGTTTGTAATCAGCGGGGTGCTTCCTTGTCCTTAATGTGGTTCCGTGTCCTTAATATGCTTCCCTGTCCTTAATACGTATGTTATGGATCGGTAATGCCCCTAAAGAGTCACGCCTAGAGCTCCGGGAAGCACATTAAGGACAGGGAACAGTGTTGTGAAACAAAGTGGGCGTTGCTTGCCGGCGGCTTTGGGATACGGGCGGGCAGTTGAGTTGCACTGCGCGGGGTCTTGTTGCAGCTGCCAATGCCAGCGTCACAGTTTCCCTTGACAGTTCTAGCGGATTGAAGACAAGCATGGTCACGACAAAGACGCGTAGTGACTTCAGTAAGCGGCCACGCCCTAAGCCACAGCTGCTCAAAATCGCAAGGCACACGCAAGCACTGTCGGATCACACCCGGCAATGCCACCCGGCAATCCCACCAGCACTAAAACACGGCGCAATACCGTCAGCAGTAAACCCCAGAGAAACAGCCACAAGCGATCAATCCGACTCCAACCAACCGACACACAACTAGCCCGACACACAGCGCAAAGTGAACGTCGGGCGACAAAAGGTGAACGGCGCCCGGCGACGCACTGAGCCTGCCACGTCGTGTTTGCTGTGGGGTGCCTCCCCGCGGGCTTTGTGCATGTTCCCGCGGGAGAGACCTAGTTGGCGACGAGCAGCGCGCTCACCAAAGCATCAATCTTTGCTTGGGGGAGTCCGTTGCTGAGTAGGTACTTCTTTGCGCCCCCATACTTGGTGTCAAGGTGTTTCAGGACGCCCTGCATGGCACTGGCTGGGCTTGAGGTGGCGATCTTTTCCAGGTCAGCGAGAGGAACGCCGGTCTTGGCGACCATGGCCTGAATCTTGTCAGGGGTCATTCCCATCTTCGTTGCGTAGGCTTTCATCGTTTCTTGGAACCAGGCGGCGTTCAGGTTCGCTTGGGTGGCACTGTAGTTGTCCACTATTTCCTGCTCCGGTACCCCAAGCAGGCTTTGCGTCAGGGCGATGACGACGCCAGTGCGGTCTTTCCCGGCGGTGCAGTGCACAATCACCGCCCCGTCTTGAACTCCATCGCTGACGGCCCCTACCGCAGAGGCAAGGGCTGCAGCCGAACCGTCGATCATCTCGACATATAGGGCTTCTAGCGAGGATGCCTTCCCCATCATCGATTGCACGGACCCGCTGAAGACGGGAATGGTGTCAACCTTGAATCCCGATTCGGCGAAGGGATCCTGGGACATCTCGATTTCCTGCTCTGTGCGCAGGTCTATGACCAGGTTAAGGGGGAGACCTTTCAAAAAGGTGAGAGCTTGTTCGTTCAAGCTCGAGGGCTCGTCTGAACGTAGGAGCCGGTCGGCCCGCACCTTCCCGTTCGGAGTTGGCAGGTCACCGCCGTCACGGAGGTTGAAGAAGCCGGGCAGAGGAATGTTATTTGCATAAGGCAGTGAGCTAGTCATGGTCGCTACCCTACTAGCCGATCAGAGTCTCGTATGGCGGTTACGCAAGCTTCCTCTACGAGCGTTTAGGGTCTTTGGCTGAGGCGCCGTAGCGGCTAGTTGCGAGTGTCGGAGGCCAAGTCAATCTCGTCGTCAATCACCCTGTCACGCGCAGCAATCAGCCCTGCTGCCACCAAGATGACGGACGTGATCGCAAGAACCCAAAGGATTGGTTTCCAGTTCCCAGTTATCCCGAAGCCCCAGCCCACCAGCATCGGACCAATTCCTGACAGCACGTACCCCACAGGTTGAACAAATCCGGAGACTGCTGAGGTCACAGACGGCTCCCTTGTTCTTGCGATGATCATCGCAAGTGCGGTTGGAAACGCGAACCCCGAAAGGGACAGGCAGAGCGCCCAAAGCCACGGGGTGGTGGTTGGGATGTATGCGATGCCCAGGTAACCGCAGAAGAGGAGAACTCCGAAGAGGATGATTGCGGGACGCAGACCCTTACCTTTCGCAACGATTCGGGGCATGATCAAGGCCCCGGGAATCCCCCCGAGCGTGATGATCGAAAGAATGGCTCCCGCGTTTGAAGCAGGGAGCCCACCGTCCCTGTAAACCTGTGCGATCCAACCGAACTGGATGTAAGCCTGCATGGACTGTGCCCCGAAGAAAACCATCAGGGCAATGGCGGTGGGAGACCGCAGCAGACGCGACACGCTTACCGGGTGAGCAGCAACATTTACTCTCTGCTGTCGGGCGGTCCGACTGCGCTGGAGAACGACCCAAAGGGCCGTAGCCACTGCGGGGATGATAAACCAGAAGCCGAGGGAGAATCTCCACGCTTTTTCTTCGGCCAGGAACCCGGCGCCCAAACCAATCATCGGTATCCCGAAGGCAGTCGGCAGGGTCGACCCAATAGCCAAAAAAGTGGTGTAAACCGTGGACATGGCGGTGGTTGAGCGGGGGAACGAAGCCTTGATGAATGCGGGGAGAATGACGTTCCCAACCGCCATCCCGGCCAAGGCAACAAAGGACAGGAGGAGGAAAAGTCCCCAGTTTCCCACCAGTACGCGGCCAAGCAACCCAACAGTTATCGACGCTGTTGCCAAAAGCAGAGCGCCGATCAGCCCCAGTCGAGGGGTCAGGCGATTCGCGAAAAACCCAACCAAGGCGAAAGCGAATCCAGGTAGCGCCGTCAAAACTCCCAGTTGGGTGCTGTCGATTCCGAGGTCCCACTGGAGTTCTGCCAGCAGTGGACCAATCGAGGTTGCACCTGGGCGCAGCGCCATTGCGGTAATAGCCACAGCTGCGATTGCCACCGACAGCGGCCGGATCGCGCCGATTTGGCGCCAGCCGCGCCGTTTGCCGTGTGCGGAGGCCTGGCCATCTCCCGCGTGGAGATCGGGGTCGGTTGGTTCGCTGTGTTGTGCCATATGTGGCGTCAGATTACCCCGGTGCAGCCTTGGGAAGGCAAGCGCGTTGCCACATTCAGGCAGGCAATGACCTGCGAAGCCTTACGGAGAAACCTTAGAAGGGTGCCTGTGTTGGCCCGTCCTGTGGCATCTCCCACGGATCCTCACCCGCAGACGTTGCTGGTGCCTGAGGAACGATTGGAGTTGAACCGGTATAAGGGGAACCAGTGCGTCGCGGGATGACACCCAAAAAGCGGGGGTACCGAATGATGAACCGAACCCCGGCTCCGCCGTCCCGTCTTTGATATGTCTCAAAAACCAGCGTGCCCTCAACGGAAACGCGGTCCCCTTTTCCAAGAGTGTCCGCGAATTGTTGGGCTTCCTGGTCCCAGAAGGTAGCGCTGACCCAAAGCGGTTCGCCAACGTCCTCCCATCGTCCTGTTTGCTTGTCGCGGTTCGACAGCGTCGCGTTGATACGCAAGTCCAGCACCGCTTGCTGCTTTGGCGTCCACCGCAAAACCGGCTCCGCTATTGCCCCGGTTACCACTGCTTTTAGCGCCATGGCGCGTCTCCTAACATTCCGTCTTGAACCTGTTTGTCCTTAACCTGTGGTATTCATCTCCTCTAGTTTACGAACACCCTCCGACATAGTGTTCGCCTTGGAAGCGTCCTGTGGATAAGAGTCATTTGACTCGCACAACCCTTTCCACGCCGAACGCGAACGACTGGCGCTCCCAGGTCGCCAATGATCTACGATGAAGTGGCGATGACCCGGACCGCCAGCACGGCGGACTATCACCGGTGAGCATCCGGAAGAACAGGGCAGCCCATTGCCCCTAGTAGAACCGGACGGGAACCGCCCGTCACAGCGGCTTTCGAGTGGCATGGTCCCTCCCGGGGGATCATGCAAGCGGGGTGGTACCGCGGGGCAGAGTCAAATCTGCGTCGTCCTTCGCAGCAACTGCGCGGCTGACCCAGGCCGACAGTGGCTGATCCAGGCCAGCACACCAGCTGGAAGGGTGAGCCGAAGACAGTAAGCCAAGGACGAAGGACCAGACAGTGACATCGCAGGACGCCCCTAAGCGTTTTCCGCTCCACCGCCCAGAGTTGGAAGTTAACCCGAAGCCTTCATTCCCGCAGATCGAGTTGGAAACCCTCGACTACTGGAAGAAGAACGACACGTTCCAGAAGTCGATTGATGAGCGCCCCGCAGGGGTGAATGGCTCCAACGAGTTCGTGTTCTATGACGGCCCACCCTTCGCCAACGGGCTCCCTCACTACGGTCACCTGCTGACCGGTTACGTCAAAGACGTTGTGGGCCGCTACCAGACGATGCTGGGACACCGGGTTGAACGTCGTTTCGGCTGGGACACCCACGGCCTTCCCGCCGAACTGGAGACGGAACGCGAACTGGGGATCGTCGACAAGTCAGAGGTTGAGGGCCCCGATGGAATGGGCATCAAGGCCTTTAACGAGGCCTGCCAGACTTCTGTTCTGCGTTACACGCGTGAGTGGGAAGACTACGTCAACAGGCAAGCGCGTTGGGTCGACTTCGGAAACGACTACAAGACCCTTGACCCTGACTACATGGAGTCGACGATCTGGGCATTCAAGACCCTGTACGACAAGGATCTGATTTACGAGGGCTACCGCGTCCTTCCGTACTGCTGGAACGATGAAACCCCGTTGTCCAACCACGAATTGAAGATGGACGACGATGTTTACCAAGACCGCACGGATCAGACCGCGACGGTGGGAGTGGTCCTCCTGGATGAGGAGGGGCAACCCACCAATGACATGGCGATGGTGTGGACGACGACTCCGTGGACGCTCCCTTCAAACTTGGCGATTGCGGTCGGACCCGACTTTGACTACGTGCGGGTGGAGCCAAAGAGTGGCCCGCTTGCGGGGCGAAGGGTTCTGATCGCGGAGGACCTTCTGGCGGCACACGCTGACGTCCTGGGAGCTCGCGTGGGCGATGCGGATGAGGTGGGCGAGGGCGACGGTGAAGAACCACCACTACCCCTGGTCACAGACCTGATTGTGGAACGACTCAAAGGCTCAGACCTGGCCGGGATCCGCTACGCCCCCATGTTCCCCTACTTTGAGGGCCGCGATGACAGCCAGGCCCCGGGGCCAAACGCCTTCCAAATCCTGACCGCCGACTACGTGACCACAGAAGATGGAACCGGACTGGTTCACTTAGCCCCCGCGTTCGGTGAAGAGGACATGAACGTCACTCTGGCAGCAGGCATCAAAACGGTGGTGCCGGTTGATGAGGGCGGAAAATTCACTGCTGAGGTTCCCGAGTATCAGGGCATCCAAGTGTTCGACGCGAACCGACTGGTGCTTTCGGACCTGCGCAATCAGACAGGGGCGATCGAGGAATTGGACGAGGATCGCCGTCCAGTCCTCGTCAAACAAGACTCTTACGAGCACTCCTACCCTCACTGTTGGCGCTGCCGCGAACCGCTGATCTACCGCGCAGTGTCTTCCTGGTTCGTTGAGGTCCCCAAGTTCCGCGACCGCATGCTGGAGCTCAACCAGCAAATCAAGTGGGCTCCCGATCACATCAAGGACGGACAGTTCGGGAAGTGGCTGGAAGGGGCGCGGGACTGGTCAATCAGCCGCACCCGTTTCTGGGGCGCACCCATTCCGGTGTGGAAGTCAGACAACCCCGAATACCCGAGGATCGACGTTTACGGTTCCTATGAGGACCTTGAAAGGGATTTCGGTCCGGTGAAAACTCTGCACCGCCCCGAAGTTGACGGCCTGGTGCGTCCCAACCCGGACGATCCGACAGGCAAGTCAATGATGCGCCGCGTCCCAGAAGTTCTGGACTGCTGGTTCGAATCGGGGGCGATGCCGTTTGCCTCGGTTCACTACCCGTTTGAGAACCAAGACTGGTTCGAGCACCACTACCCGGGGGACTTCATCGTTGAGTACACCGGCCAAACCCGCGGCTGGTTCTACACCCTGCACGTTCTGGCGACGGCACTGTTCGACCGACCCGCCTTCCATACGGCGTTGGCTCACGGAATCATCCTCGGCAACGACGGCCGCAAGATGAGTAAGTCTTTGCGCAACTACCCGGACGTAAACGGCGTGTTCGACACTTATGGTTCTGACGCAATGCGCTGGTTCCTGGATGCCTCCCCGGTGGTGCGTGGAGGAAATCTCATCGTGACCGAAGAAGGCGTGCGTGACACGGTGCGGCAGGTGCTGTTGCCGCTGTGGAATGCGTACTACTTCTTCACCTTGTACGGCAACGCCTGCAATGGGGGAGGGGGCATCTCTCCGGTCCGGCTGGACAAGGACGACGCGGATGTTTCTGCGATGCCGACGATGGATCGGTACCTCCTCGCACGCACTAAAGAGGTGACGGACGAGGTGCGCCAGGCACTCGACGAATACGATCTGCCCCGCGCCTCAACTCGCGTCCGTGATCACCTGGAGATGATCACGAACTGGTATGTGCGCACCCAGAGACAGCGTTTTTGGGACGAGGATGAGTCGGCATTCAACGCCCTCTACACGGCCCTTCTGGTGTTGGTTGAAGCCGCGGCACCCCTCATGCCACTGCTGACCGAAGAGATCTGGCGTGGCCTCACGGGCGGGGAATCAGTGCATTTGCAAAGCTTCCCGCAGTTGCCAAAGGAGTGGGATGATGCGTCCCTCGTCGTCAACATGGACGATGTGCGCGACGTGGTTTCCGCCGCTCACGCTCTGCGGAAGACCAGTAAGATTCGGGTCAGGCAGCCCCTGGCTCGCCTCACTGTGGTAACCGAAAATCCACAGCGTCTGGCCCAATTCGCCCCCATCATCGCGTCCGAGGTGAACGTGAAGGATATCGTCCTCCTCACCCCGGAAGAGTCCGGTCATAAGGTGACACGTTCACTGGGGCTGAACCCGCGGGAGTTCGCGGCCGATGTGCGTCCGCTAACCTCGAAACTCTTCGCTGCCGCCAAATCTGGGCAGTGGGAAACAGTGGACGAGGGCGAGACGGTGCGCTTCCCGAACGTCGAATTCGACGGTGCACCCGTTGAACTCTCCGGCAATCAATTCACTTTGACAATCGGTGTGGAAGCCGAAACTGATGAGGTCGCAACGGTCCTTGAATCAGGCGCCTTCGTGGTCTTGGATGTTGGGTTGACTGACGAACTGGAACAGGAGGGTTACGCCCGTGACCTGGTACGTCAGATCCAGGACGCCCGAAAAGACGCGGGCTTCCACGTTGCCGACCGAATCCGAGTGAACCTGACCGTGCCCGCGGACCTGCAGGGGGCGGTGGAGACACATCGGGAAATGATCGCCAATGAGACTTTGACAGTGGACCTAACCGTGACCCCCGGGGAAGAACAGAAACTCTCTGTTGAACGCGTGTTCGGGAGCGGGGTCGAGACGCCAAATGCCGAACCAAGTAACGAAAGCGATGCGACGTGAACGAAGAAAACCTAGTCCCCGACGCCCAGCCCGAAAACGCTGCTGGTTTACCGGAACCGGGGACTGCTGCGGACCAGAGCGGAAGCCCCGACTTTGGGCTGTCAATCCCGGCTGGGGTAGATCCTGATCTGATTCCTTACCTTTTGGCGGCTGCCGAGGAGGACTCGGAGGAAGACGAAGAGGACACCGACCTAACGCCAGAGGAGCTTGCCGCTCAGAACCTTGAAGCGCTTCGCACCATTGTTAAGGAGACTCTGCTGGCTGGGGCGGATCCTGAGTTGATCGCTGAGATCATGGGGGAGGCTGACCCCGACCCCGACTTCGCTGACGATGAAGAAGGCGCCGCCCTGGATCCGCGTGAAGCTGCACTTGATGAGGCTGAGGCGGAATCAGCCATGCACGCCTTGTATCAGCAGCTCCTGAACCGGGCGCCCGAGCACGACTTTGACCCCACCCTGGACCGCACGAAAGAGGTCTTCTATATCTTGGGTGACCCTCAAGATTCCTACCCAAGCGTGCATGTTGCAGGTACAAACGGCAAAACCTCTACAACGCGATTGGCTTCCGCGCTTCTGGAAGCCTTCGGGCTTCGCGTCGGAACCTTCACCTCCCCACATCTTGAGTCTGTTCGGGAACGAATCCAGGTGAATGGGACTCCGGTTAGCGCCGCGGAGTTCCTGGCATTTTGGGACGACGTGGCCCCGTATATTGACATGGTTGACGCGAAAGCAAAGGAAGCCGGCGGTCCTCAAATCTCCTACTTCGAGGTGCTCACCATCATGGCGCTTGCGGGCTTCGCTGACGTCCCCGTGGATGTGGCAGTGGTGGAATGCGGAATGGGGGGTCGGTTTGACTCGACTAACGTCCTGGACTCTGGGGTGCAAGTCATCACGCCCATTTCTTTGGATCACCAACAATGGTTAGGTGAATCTCTGCCTGAGATCGCGGGTGAAAAGGCCGCGATCATCAAAGACAAATCAGTGGTTGTGGTGGCGAAACAGCCCGCCGAGGTTCTCCCCGTCCTGGAGGCCAGGTGCGAGCAGACGGACTCGGTGATGCGCCTTCAAGGACGCGACTGGGAGGTCCTTGATCGCACCCCCGGCGTGGGTGGGCAAATGGTCACGGTTCGCACCCCCGCCGCGACCTACCAGGAAATGTTTGTGCCCCTGCATGGCGCGCATCAGGCCCAGAACGCTGCGGCTGCGCTGGTGGCAGTAGAAGCCATGATGGGTGGAAAAGCACTTCCGCCCGAGGTCGTGGAGGCAGGGTTCCTGCAGGCGCGGTCTCCCGGAAGGCTTGAGGTTGTGCGTCGATCTCCGACTGTCCTCGTCGATGCCGCACACAACCCAGCAGGAGTAGCGGTGATGAGGGAGGCGTTGGTGGAGACTTTCCCCTCGTCTTACCTGGTTGGTGTGTTCACCGCGATGGCGGACAAGAACATCGAGGCGATGTTGGTTGAAGCGGAGCAGATCCTGGAGCAACTGGTGATCACCGTCCTGCCGGGAGACAGGGCAGCCGATGCAGACCAATTGAAAGAGATCGCGGAAGATGTGTTCGGTGAAGACAGGGTTCACCTTGTCGAGGAGTTGCCTGAGGCGATCGACAAGGCCGTTGAGCTTTCTGACCGCCCCACCGACCCCAGCCTGCAACGCGCCGTTGTGGTGTTCGGATCGATCTATCTTGCGGGGGCAGCCACGACTTTGATGCGAATGTAGATGCGGTTCGAGTCAGTTTTGTGCCAAATGCTGGTGGTCAGTGGCAAGATTAGGAACTGACTACGTTAGGAGTGCGCCGGTGAAGAAGCTCATCAATGACGCTCAAGACGTGGTGGTCGAAACGCTACAAGGGTTTGGGGCGGCACATCCGGACCTCGTCGACGTACACATTGATCCCAACTGGGTGGGGCGCAGAACGCGCAAAGAGCCGGGCAAGGTGGTGGTTATCTCCGGAGGCGGTTCCGGACATGAACCCTTGCATGCCGGTTATGTCGGCTTAGGCATGTTAGATGCAGCCGTTCCTGGGCCAGTGTTTACTTCACCGACTCCGGATCCAGTATTAGCCGCCACGAACGCCGTGGCAGACCCGGAAGCGGGCGTCCTGTACATCGTCAAGAACTACACGGGCGACATCCTCAATTTTGAGACGGCTGCGGAACTTGCGGAGATGGATGGCTTCATCACAGAGACCGTGGTCGTAGATGATGACGTTGCCGTGGAAGATTCTCTTTACACGGCTGGTAGACGTGGAGTTGCTGGCACTGTCCTCGTTGAGAAGGTTTCTGGGGCGGCAGCTGAAGCAGGTCAACCGCTCTCGGTGGTGGCAGGGATTGCAAGACTCGCTGTGGCAAATACCAGAACGATGGGTTTAGCCCTGGGGCCAAGCACTGTTCCGCACGCGCAAGCACCCTCATTTGACCTCGGCGAAGACGAAATTGAAATGGGAATCGGGATCCACGGCGAACCCGGATACCGGCGCGGATCAATGGAAGATGCCGACACACTGATCACTGAGTTGTACCTGCGGGTTCGGGACGACCTTGGTCTTCAACGGGGTGAACGGGTCATCGCGTTGGTTAACGGCATGGGGGGAACCCCCGAATCAGAGCTGTACATATGTTTCCGAAGGGTTGCGATCCTGCTGGAACAAGACGGGCTGATTCTGGAAAGACAGCTTGTTGGAAATTATGTGACCAGTTTGGAGATGCCCGGGGTCTCTGTGACCTTGATGCGCGTCGATGATGACTTGCTGGAGCTCTACGATGCTCCCGTTCACACTGTTGCGTGGAATCACTGAAACTGCATCACCTTAAGCGAAGTTAGGCGGAGTAGAAATGGTCGAAAACGTGAATGAAGGGACCAAAATGCCCTCTTCCGATCAGGAGCGCCAGTGGGCTCAACTTTGGGCTCGAAATGCGGAGCAGGCTATAGCGGACAACCGGGAGTTGCTCATAGAACTGGACCGGCAAATCGGTGACGCCGACCACGGAGAAAACATGGATCGCGGTTTCACGGCGGTTGTACGAGGGGATGGTTTGGAGTCCGCCAAATCAGGCCCAGAAACGCTGAAGTATGTTGCTCGAACCCTCCTATCTACCGTTGGTGGGGCGGCTGGGCCGTTGTACGGAACCGTTTTCCTTCGTGCATCTCAAGAAATGCCTGAGTCCGGCCTCACAGCCGCTGACGTCGCGCAGATGCTTGAGTCTGCTGGCGCTGGTGTGCAAACACGGGGGAAGGCCGCAGTCGGCGATAAGACGATGGTTGATGCGCTCATCCCTGCGGCGGACGCCGCCCGATCCGCGGCTGCTAATGGGGCAACGGTTACTGACGCTTTGATTGCCGCGGCATCCGCAGCCGAGGCTGGAGCACAAGCCACCAAACCTATGCGTGCGCAGAAGGGACGCGCTTCCTATCTTGGAGAGCGTTCACGCGGTCATATTGACCCCGGCGCAACCTCGACTGCCATGCTCTTGCGGGCCGCCTCCGACGCGGCACAAACCGTGTTCGGGAGCGATACAGATGAGTGACTTCGTGTCACTGGTGCTGGTGTCGCACTCTCGGTTGATCGCTGAGGGAACAAGAGAATTGGCCCAAGAGATGGCTCCCGAAATTCACATCGGTGTTAGCGGTGGGAACCCAGATGGGGGTCTTGGTTCTTCTTTCGACATGATTGAGGCGGTGGTTGGGGAGGCACTCCGGTCCTCGGGTGGCCGTGGCGTAGCGATCCTCACCGACATGGGATCAACCACCCTCACAGTTGACTCTGTGATTGAAATGGCCGAGGACCCTTCGAAGGTTCGCCTTGCCTTTGGTCCGCTGGTCGAAGGCGCAGTCGCTGCTGCCGTTGCCGCGTCACAGGGGGAGGACTTGGACACGGTTGTAAGAACTGTTGCGCAGGCTGCCACATCCCTGTGTCGTGAAGCGCGGGAGAATTATGTAAGCGTCGCCGAAAAGGAGCCAAGTAGCGGGGATGTAGCCGAAGTTGAGGTGCGCGTGGGGGACCCTGGCGGCCTGCACGCCCGTTCGGCAGCAATGCTTGCACGGAAAGCGTCCTCGTACGACGCCGTGATTCACGTCGACGACGCCTTGGCGACTTCGGTGGTAGACATTCTCTCAACTGGGATTGCCTTTGGCGACACCGTAACAGTCCGCGTGGAGGGCGAAGACGCCCAGAGGATTGCTGACGAAATCAGCAAAGCAATTGCCGACGGATTTGACGAAGCGCCCCGGCAAGCCCGCTAATAGATATCGAATGAATTTGGCTCTCGAAAATAATACTTGTGACTAAGGAGTACCTATGCCAACCCCAGAACTTTTGGATTCTGACAAGGAACACTGCCTCTTGCTGGTGAAGCCAGATGGTTTTTCCCGAGGACTCACGGGTGAGATCCTCCGCAGGATCGAAGCACGCGGATACGTGCTCAAAGGTCTGAAAATCAAAGTCGCCAGTGATGAGCTGATGGCTGAACACTACGCGGAGCATGTTGATCGGCACTTCTACCCAGCCATGGTTGAGTACATGACTTCGGGTCCCGTTGTGGCTGCTGTGGTTGAAGGCGATCGGGTCGTTGAAGGAGTGAGGACGATGGTGGGGGCGACGAACCCGACCTTGGCGGCGCCAGGCACCATCCGCGGTGATCTTGGCCGCGACTGGAACACGGAGGTTGTTATGAACGTGGTTCATGCTTCCGATTCCCCGACGTCAGCAATCAGGGAGATTGCGCTCTGGTTCCCCGAGCTTGGATACTTGGAAGATCACGAGTAAGACGACCAGGCCGCGCCTTTCCGATCGCTCGGGCTGCTGGCCCCATAAGGACAAAGAATGTATCTGAAGGACCTGACGCTGCGTGGCTTCAAGTCTTTCGCGTCCGCTACTCGACTCCGCTTTGAACCGGGCATCACCTGCATTGTTGGGCCCAACGGTTCTGGTAAATCGAATGTGGTGGACGCTCTTTCTTGGGTTATGGGAGAGCAGGGAGCCAAGTCGCTACGTGGCGCGGCCATGGCAGACGTTATTTTTGCCGGTTCCACTGGGCGCCCCGCGCTTGGTCGCGCACAGGTGGAACTGACAATCGACAATGGTGACGGGCGATTGCCGATCTCATACTCGGAAGTCACCATTTCCCGAACCATGTTCCGTTCGGGAGGGTCGGAATATGCCATAAATGGCCAGCCTGTCAGGCTGCTTGACGTCCAAGAGCTCCTGTCCGACACGGGCATGGGGCGTCAGATGCATGCCATTGTGGGACAGGGCCAGCTTGACCGCGTTCTAACAGCAACCCCTCAAGAACGTCGCGCCTTCATCGATGAGGCTGCCGGCGTGGCGAAACATCGCCGCCGTAAGGAAAGGGCCCTTCGGAAACTTGAAACCATGGATGCGAACCTGGTTCGAGTTTTAGACCTCACGGAAGAAATACGTAAGCAGTTGCGTCCCCTGGCCCGCCAAGCGAAGGCTGCGCGTGAGGCTGCCGGCGTCCGTTCCAGGCTGGACTATGCGCGCGCCCGACTCTTGGCTGTCGACACCTTGGACGCCCATGAGCGCCTCGAAAAAGAACACTCTTCGTTGGAGCGGTTACGCACCTCCGGCGCCACAGCAGAACAAGAAATTGCCGAAATACGCGCAAGGATTGGGGACCTCCAGCAAGAAAACGAGCAAGTCACTCGAAGCCTTGAACAATTGCAGGAGCGCTACCGAGATTTCCGCGAAGTCGGTCAAAGATTGCAGTCCATTGTGGAACTGGCCCGCGAAAGGGCAGCCAATGCGGACCGTATCCCAGTTGCGGTGAGTGGTGAAGCGGTTGAACTGAGCGCCAGAAAAGCGGCGGAAGCAGCAGATGAGGCCGAACAGTTGGTGGTCGCTGCTGCGGAAGCGCAGAAGGAAGCGAACCAAGCCGACCAGGAACGAAGCGAAAAACAGGCGTTGGTTGACCAGGCGCGGGGTGTTCTGGCACAGAAACAGAAAGAACACGAGGCTTCCCAGCGCCGCTTTGTGCAGTACGAACAGGAAATGCAGCGTCTCCAGTCGGCTTACTCGTCCGCTCAAGAACAACAGGGGCGGGAACAAGCGCTACTGGAAGAGGCACAGTCGCGTCTCGACTCTCTTCCAACCCCCTCACCTGCGATCAAGGATCAGAGCTCGGGTGGCGCAGTCACGGAGGGGGTGGCACACCAAAACTACGAGTCCGCTGTAGCCAGAGAGACTGATGCACGGAAGGCCCTGGATCTCGCAGAAAAAGACGAGAGAGCCGCAGTGGAGGAGTACTCTCGCCAGTCAGCACGCAGGGACACGCTACGCCGATCCTTGGGGGCCTCCTCTCCGCAAAACCCCGCACACAAAACAACTACAGAGCAGACGCCAAGCATGCGATCCGCAGTTGAGTCGGCGCCGTTGATGGCAAGCCTTCTGAAAGTGGAGCGCGGCTGGGAAGACGCTATTGGTGCACTGCTGGGACCGATGGTGAACGCGCCTTTACTGGCTCCGCAAACCACGCTGAAGGAAGCCCAGACCTTTCTAAACGACGCAGAGCAAAACGTTCACGGACTTGTAATTGGAGCGCAGGGATCGATCACGACTGATTTCGTTCCCCCCGAAAACGCGGCCGGTCTCAGAGCCTTGTCCGTAGCGACGACAACCGCTGAAGCACACCAGTCTCTTAGCGAGCTGCTGGAGGGCTGCTGGGTTGTTGAAAGTGCTGAGGAAGCGGCTCGCCTGTTTGCGGACACATCCCTTCACGTTCGCGCCGCTGCAACCCGCGACGGGAATGTATTTACCCGCCACACTGCGCAAACGCCGGGAGTGGAAGGAACCACCACGCTGAAATTGCGTGCCGACTTGGAAGAGGCCGAGAAGCAAGCGGCAATTGCAGAGAAGAAGCTCGAAGTTGCGGCCCAGCAGGTGCAAGAGGCGCGTGCCCTGTTCTCAGAGGCTGCGGCAAGTCGCGTTGAGGCATTGGACGCCCTACGAAAAGACGACGCACAAAGAGCTGCCGAAGCACAGGAACAGGCACGCATCACAGCACTCCACCACGCCGCACACCAGGATGTGGAGCGCGCCGAGGAGCAGCTTGCCCGGGCCCAGTCCAAAGTCGCCGAAACCAAGGCCGAAGTTGAGAAGTGGGGGGCGGGTCCCATCCCCCCTCGTCCAGAAGAAATTCAAGTCTTCTTGCATCCGTTCCAAGAGGCTTTGGCGCTTGTCGAAAGTGACGTGGAGAAGGCCCGAGATGGGGCTGCGCAGGCCCGCATGGCCTCTCACATTGCCCAGGAACGCGCTCAGGCGGGGGAGCGGCAGGCTCGTGCGTTCCGTACACAGGCTGAACAACTGCGGGCGGATCGCGAACGCCAAATGCAGAGGCAGACCCGCGCGGAGCAGGCAGCGCAAGAAGCAACTGAGGTTGCTAAGCAGGCGACCGAGGGGCTACGTGCCGCTGAAGCGCAGGCCCAAGCGGCCCTTTCTGCCAGGGAAACTCTCAGCGCCGTGAAACGAGAACTTGACGGTAGGAGAGCCAACACTCAAGACGAACTTGACCGGTTGGAACAAAACCGCAGCGGAACCAGGGAACAGTTGCTCCAAGCGGAAGTTGCCTTCGCCCAGTTCCAGGGCACTTACAGGCACCATTTGGACGAGGTTAGAGCACTGCTCCAAACATCGGCATTCGCCGACCTTTCCCATCACGACGAGGCATCAGCAGATCCTGAGGCAAGTGTCGAGGATTCCCAAGTTGAGGATGACGAGGTCGCTCTGCCCTCGGACGTTGAGCTCTTCTGTTCGAAATTCGGACCTCACACCCCCTGGCAGGTCGGCGACTCAGAAGAGGTTCCGTTCAGCAGGGAGATTGCGGTTGATGCTCTCAGAAAATCGGAAAGAGAACTCACCCGGTTGGGTGTGGTGAATCCGCTTGCGGTTGAGGAGCATGCGGCGCTGAAAGCCAGGTACGACTTCTTGCTGGAACAGGTCGAAGACCTCAACCGTTCGAAGGCTGACCTGCTGTCGTTGATAAAAGAGGTTGATACGCAGGTGAAAGAAGCGTTCATCTCCGCCTTCGACGATACGTCAGAGAAGTTCGGCGCGGTTTTTGAGCGTCTGTTCCCGGGAGGCACCGGACGGCTGGAGCTAACCGAACCTGATGATCCCCTCACCACCGGGGTAGAAATTTACGCGCGTCCACTGGGCAAAAAAGTCACTCGACTGTCCCTGCTGAGTGGGGGCGAACGGTCGCTGGCGGCGCTGGCTTATCTGATCGCTATTTTTCTGGCCCGGCCTTCCCCGTTCTATGTGATGGATGAGGTGGAAGCGGCTCTCGACGACACCAACCTGAGCCGGGTGCTGAGCCTATTCCAGGATTTGCGCGACGAGAGTCAGTTGTTGATCATTACCCACCAGAAACGCACCATGGAGATCGCGGATGCGCTGTATGGGGTGAGCATGCGAGATGGCGTGACTACGGTCGTGTCTCATCGGATGGATTGATGTGCCGTAACCAGTTCCACAGGGCGGAATCGAGCTCAATTGGTGGTTTTGTCTCTCCAATTGACGGTTTTTGTGACACGGTTGGACTGTGAGTTCTCCAGCTGTCATGTTGCTTTTGGTTACGGGGATTGTGCTGGTCGCAATCCTGGTGATCATTGTGGCCGCCCTCGTTCAACGGCCCACCTCTGCTTGGCGTGCGCAATGGAAGCGGAACGCTCAAGATGTGCGCCGAACAGGGGCACGTCCGTTGCGCGGTGAGCCCGTCCAGCCTCGTTTGGTTCGATTCGAGGAGATTTGGCGCACGGATGCCGAGCTTGGTAGCGCTTACGTGGCGGCGCCAAAGATTCCTACGAAGGAAGTAGTGATTCAGCGGCTAAGTTTGCACGCCGAGGAACCAGAAGCTGAGTATCTTTCAGACGAGTACTTCACGGATGGCGCCGTTTCCGCTCCCGCTCTCGCTCCCACAATTGGGCACGTCACTGCCCCCAGCCCGTTTTTGCCGGTGGAGAGTATTGAGTCTGAAGGAATGGGCGAGGTGGAGCCGACTATTTCTCGTCCGCCCGCAGTGCCAGTGGATCCCGACAAGTGGGAGGAACCTTCCGAGGTCGTCGAAGAGGTTGCCATTGAGGAACCCGGGGAGAGGAAAGACTCACCGATTGTCCGTGCCTGGGGTGGGGTGACCCGGTGGTACAAGGGCCTGATGGATGATGAACCTATCGACCATTCCGAGGTTCCCTGGCAGCCAGACCCCAACGACGTTGAGGTAGACCTGGACTCGGTTATCACTGCCGGAGAATTCGACCCAGAAGCAGGGCTGGAAGGAGCCTCCGGGCCGGGTGCCCCAATGGAGGTCATTGAAAGCTCCGCTGACTTTACTGGCCCGAAAGATGTTTGGGCGGGCGTGACAACTTGGTGGGGAACCGTCAAGGACTCCGTCACTGCGCGCATGGCTGCGCGGGAAGAGGAAAAGGCTGAGTCCACTGCCGCCGACACTAAGATCGACAGTTTTGAAGTGGGCGAGGTTGAAGCGGACACCGCTCGAGTGGGCAGCGTTGAGGTCGACGACGTTGTGCCTGATGACGTTGTATATGACCTCGACAAGACCAGCACAGCTGAGGCCGATGTCATCGAGGACCACGGCGATGAGATCAGTGACTTTGGTGTCGACAGCGTCGAGATGGGTGACTTCGACCTCGGCGATGACCAGGTTGGCGCTGTAGCAGATGTGGCTAAGGTAGCCGCGGTTCTGGAGCCCGAAGAATCTCCTGTCAAAGAACCTGAAGTCACCGAAATGGTGCTAGATGAAGTTGGGGCCGACTGGGTTGGTCCCGATGACGTGCAGCCTGATGATGTGCAGCCTGATGATGCAGAGACCGATGAGCAGGTCGCCATCCTTGGGCCAGTCCCGATCGAAGATGTGCCTGCGCCTGACTGGTTTGCTGTCTTCAATGAAACCGGAGATGAACAGGGGACTTCAGAAGACGGTGAGTGGGGTACAGAACCCGACTTGGAGAACGTGTTTTACAAGGTCGCTTCCTACGACGTGCCAGGTGAATCCGAAGCCGAAGGTGTTGTTGAGGAAGACGAAGACGTTGTTGAGCTTGAATCAAACGACGTGAGGCCAGGGTTTGTCGACTTTGTTAAAGCTCGGGTCAAGTCCGTCAGAACTCATCCAGCTCCGGCCGAGGAAAAGGTAGAAACACAGCCAGACCTGGTTGCCGAGGGTGGGGAACCAACAGACGAAACTGCGACGTGGCTGAGTGATCTGATGGCAGATGATGCCGAGGGAACAGAGGACAAGTTCCGCTCTTACCTGCACCGTTTACACGGCGATAAAGACGATACGGATGGTGCTTAGGCACTCTTGCTGCTTGCGTCAATCAAAGTAGTTTTGCACACGTTGAACCTGGCAATGTTCCCGTTCGACGCTAAGCCTGCCAAGATTGAGCCATGAATACGTTCGTTGAGTTCATCCAGACACCGATCGGGATCATCGTCGCGGTCCTGGTCGTGGCTGCCGTAGTTGCAGCAATTGCTTTCGCGGTCTCATGGTCGCAGCGTCCTCCGACGCCGCCGACTGAGGTTGTTGAGGTGGAACCCGAAGCGGTGGAAGCCGAGCCGTTGACGGTAGAGGTCGAAGTTCCCGAAGAGAGAGCTCCGCCTGAAGAAGAAGTTGAAGAGGTCCCAGAGCTTGAGGTGCCCGAACCCGTTCGGACACGGATGCAAAGACTGCGTGCCCGCATGGCGCGTTCGGGAGCGATCGGAAACGCGCTACTTGCGGTGTTTTCCAGGGGTGACCTTTCCGCCTCAGACTGGGAAGAAATCGAAGAAACTCTTCTCCTCGCAGACGTTGGCCTGGATGCGACCGATGAGATCATGGAACGCCTCCGCACCGAAGCGCGGGTGCGCGGAAACCTGACTGCCGAGGAGGGGCGGGAAGTTCTGCGGGAAGAACTCCTGTCATTGGTTGACCCCGAACTTGATCGAGCGCTCAACGTAAACCCAGTAACCACGGAAAGCGGGGACTTGGGCCCGGCAGCCGTATTGGTTGTTGGTGTCAACGGCACTGGGAAAACCACAACGGTTGGCAAGATGGCCCGGCTGCTTCGGGCTGAAGACAAGAGCGTTGTGTTGGGTGCGGCTGACACATTTCGGGCCGCAGCCTCTGAACAACTTTCAACGTGGGGTAGTCGGGTGGGGGTGCCCGTGGTTACCTCGGACCGTGAGGGAGGGGACCCCGCGTCTGTCGCTTTTGATGCCGTGAAGACTGCTATTGAAAACAACGACGACGTGGTCATAGTTGACACGGCCGGGCGGCTTCAGACGAAGGCGACCCTAATGGATGAGCTCGGCAAGATACGCCGAGTAATGGAAAAACAGGTTCCGGTCCAAGAAGTCCTCTTGGTTTTGGATGCCACCACCGGACAGAACGGTATGCGTCAAGCACAGGTGTTCGCGGAAGTTGTTGGGATCACCGGCATTGTGTTGACGAAGCTTGATGGTTCAGCCAAGGGCGGGATTGTTATTTCCGTTCAAAAGGAACTCGGCGTTCCCGTGAAACTGGTTGGCCTGGGGGAGGGCCCCGACGACTTGGCGCCATTTGACCCGGTCGCCTTCGTCGATGCGATCGTGGGGGAATAGCCCCCTGCGGTACCCTTGCGATTGAAGTGCGCTGCGGCCCAGTCCGCGGCTGCATACGACCTGCGGTTTCCCGCATTGACGACCTAGATGGATTACGAGGAGCACAGTGTTTTCTACGCTCTCTGACCGGCTAAGCGATTCGTTCCGACGGATTCGGGGCAAAGGCATTCTCACCGAAGCCGACATCGATGAAACTCTCGGGGAGATTCGGCGCGCTCTCCTTGATGCTGACGTGGCGCTTCCGGTGGTTCGGCAGTTCACGAACAGCGTCCGGGAAAAGGCGTACGGAACTGCGCGTTCCAAAGCGCTAAACCCAGGCCAGCAGGTTGTTCAATTCGTAAACGACGAACTGGTTGAAATCCTGGGCGGGGAAACCCGTGAACTGACCTTTGCGCAACGTGGACCAACGGTCTTCATGCTTGCGGGTTTGCAGGGCGCGGGTAAGACCACGCTTGCGGGCAAACTGGGCAAGTGGCTACGCGAAAACGGGCACTCGGTTTTGCTTGTCGCTTCCGACTTGCAGCGACCGAACGCTGTCACCCAACTTGAGGTTATCGGTGACCGCGCGGGCGTTGAGGTTTGGGCACCCGAGCCGGGTAACGGGGTGGGAGATCCCGTCGAGGTCGCCCGGAGCGGACTCCAACATGCAATAGAGAACGGCATTGACGTCGTCATCGTTGACACCGCCGGACGTCTGGGCGTCGATGAAGAGATGATGCAGCAGGCGCGTGACATCCGCGACGCTGTTAATCCGCATGAAACCATGTTTGTTCTTGATGCGATGGTCGGTCAAGACGCAGTCCAAACATCCACTGCTTTCCGTGACGGGGTCGGCTTTACCGGCGTTGTGATGTCAAAACTGGACGGTGACGCGCGCGGTGGCGCAGCGCTTTCCGTTCGCGGGGTAACCGGCGCACCGATTCTTTTTGCCTCAACGGGCGAAGGCTTGGATGACTTCGAACGCTTCCATGCTGACCGCATGGCCGGCCGAATCCTGGATATGGGTGACATCCTCACCCTCATTGAGGAGGCGGAGAAGAAGTTTGACCAAGAGCAGTCGGAGAAGATGGCCGAAAAGGTCATGTCCGGTGATCTCACGCTTGATGACTTCCTCACCCAACTCCAACAGGTTCGCAAGCTTGGCTCCATGAAAAAGATCCTGGGCATGATGCCGGGGATGGGGCAGATGCGCGATCAACTCGAGAACTTCGACGATCGTGACGTTGACCGGATCGAAGCGATTGTGCGGTCCATGACTCCGGCAGAAAGAGCCGACGTTAAGATCCTGAACGGTTCAAGACGACAGAGGATTGCGCGCGGCTCCGGCACCACGGTCACTGAGGTGAACCAGTTGGTGAAGCGTTTTGACGCCGCACGTAAGATGATGGCCCAAATGGGTGGCGCTGGCTCAGGCGGAGCGATGCCTGATTTCGCTGCAGCAGCACGGGGCGGAGGAGGATCCGGGCGTGCTGCGGTACGTCAGCAGCAGCGGGCGGCCGCGGCCAGGCAGCGCCGGGCCAAGAAGAAGGCGCGATCCGGTAACCCCGCGAAACGTCGCCAGCAGGAGCTAGAAGCAATGCTGCCCGCCTCGCAACGCAACAAACCAGCATCTCAGCCTGGCTCCGCGTTTGGCCTGGGTGCGCCTGCGCAACCCACGCCGCAGGTTAGTAGGGAATCCCTTGACGACCTTCCAGACGACTTGAAGCGTTTGCTGGGCCAAGGACGTTGACACCTCCGGCGGTGGAGCCAGTGGGTTTTGCTCGCCGTGGGTGGGTGCTTTGGCGCTCATCCACGGGGGACAATCCCGGCTGGTTGTACGGGGAAGTTCAAGTCCGCGGCGACAAGGTGTATTTGAAACCAGTCGCTGATGAGCCCGAACCTGATGGTGAAGTCTGGATCACCCCCGCTTTCGTGGATTTGCACTGCCATCTAGCAATCGATCCTGAAAAGCAGGCTGACCTCGACCTGATCAGGAAGAACGCTCTGACAGAAATCCAGGCCGGAGTGCTCGCGATCCGGCAGCCGGGAACACCCATTCCAGTTCCACTTGATGCCCTCCCGTATCATCGTCCGATTGTTGTTGACTCTGGCAAGCACATTGCCCTTGAGAAGAGGTATATCAGGGGTGTGGCGGATGAGGTGCCCTCGGATAACCCTGACGACACCCTGGGTTTGCTCGTTACCGAAGTGCGCAAGCAAGCCAGACGCGGAACCGGCTGGGTAAAACTGGTGGGCGACTGGATTGACAGGTCGGAGGGAAACCGGTCCGATCTGAAACCACTTTGGACCAGGGGAGAACTGATAGCCGCTGTTGAGGCCGCGCACCAGGAGGGCGCCAGGGTTGCTGTTCACACGTTCTCGAATGCGGCCATCGACGACCTGCTGGCTGCCGGCGTTGACTCAATCGAACACGGCAGCGGCATGACGCTACAACAGATGGGCCAGGCCATGGCCGCCGGAATCCCGGTTATCCCAACAACCTCTCAAGTCTTGAAGTTCCCCGAGTTTGCGGCCGCCGGGCAGGCAAAATATCCCGTCTACGCACACACGATGACTGCGATGTATAAGCGCCGCCACGAGTGGTTTCAGGACCTGTTGGACTCAGGAGTGCAAATCCTTCCGGGTTCCGATGCTGGGGGCTACCAACCCCACGGCTCCGTCGTGGAGGAAGTTCAGCGGTGGGTGAAGTGGGGGATGCCCACGTCGCAAGCGTTCGCCGCGGCCACCTGGGGTGCCCGGGATTTTCTGGGGCTTGACTCCCTATCGGAGGGGGCCCCGGCTGACTTCCTGATCTTCGATCAAGATCCTTCCGCGAACGCGGGCGTTTGGAGCGCCCCAATTGGAATCGTGGCGAACGGAATCTTGATTTAGACCGCCTTCTTGGGTGGCAAGCCGTGGCGTGCCGGGTGTACAGCTGCCGTGGTGGCCTACAGGTTGCCCAGGACTTCCTTCTCCACCTCGTACAAAATCCCTTTCGCCGTCACTGCGTCGAGATTTCTTCCCGAGGATACCTGGGCTGGGCGCAATCCGTCGGGCAAATCAGTACCCATCTGGAGATTTAGAACATTGCCTCCCGCAACTCGGACCATGTGGAGACCGGCAGCCACATCCCACGGCCCAAACGAAACCCCCATAGACACCCCAATCCAGCCGGCTGCCACCTGCGCCAGATCCAACGCTGCAGCACCTGGCCGGCGGAGCGTGGAGTAGGTGCTGAGGAGGGTGCGTTCGCGGCGAGCAGCCTTCTCCATATTTTCCTCGTAGGCGGAAATGCCCGGATAGTAGGAAGCAATTAGGGCCTGGTTTTCCTCCGAGGGGCCATCAGCCGTCAGAGGTGTTTCACGGCCGTTGCGATCAACATGCCAGAAGCGGTGAGCGTCTGCCACGAACGCCTCGAACATACACGGGATTGTGACAACTCCTGCCACCACTTTCCCGTCCAACTCCGCGGCGATTGAGGTGCCGAAATAGGTCATTCCAGAAGCAAAATTCGCGGTGCCGTCGATTGGATCAACTATCCACCGGATACGTTTCCCCAGCTCCGCGACATTTTGAAGTGCGGCTAGGGATTCCTCGTCCCCCAAAATGGTCTTTAACGCAGCGGTCTCTTCCACGGTCGGAGAGGGCAGGGTCTCCTCGCCGTATTCCTCACCCAGCACTCGTGAACCCGGCACAGCGGCACCCAGAATGGAGCGGAGCTGCTTTTCGACGTGTCTGTCATGCACAGTCACGGGGTCGTGGATGTCGCGCTTCGTGTATGTTTCCGGAGAAGTGCGCGCAACTGAGCGCAGATACGGGGCGACATGTTGAGCGGCAGCCAAGGAGATTCTGGAAAGGTTCGTAGTCAAGTCGGGTGTAACAGTCATGCATCTAGTGTGGCCTATTGCGCTTCCTAACCGGGCGGGAGGGTCAAGATCGGGCCGGGTCGTGACCGATTGCACCGCAAGAGAGCCCTTTTTGTTCATTCAGCCGTTGGGTTTGCGGGCCGCGCATCGCTACAATGGACCGTTGTACTCGGCAGACGTGTGCCCTCTCTATGCGCCTGCCGCGACAAATGAAGGCTCCTAAGAATCGACACCCACCGATTTGGCGGCGCCTCAAAATCCAAGTAGGGAGAAACCACTCAAGTGGCAGTTCGTATTCGTTTGAAGCGCATGGGCGCAATCCACGCCCCTTTTTACCGAGTCGTCGTCGTTGATTCCCGCAAAAAGCGGGACGGCCGTGTGATTGAGGAAATCGGAACGTATGATCCGATTCCGAATCCTTCCAAGATCCACATCGAATCTGACCGGGCTGTGTACTGGCTGGGCGTTGGTGCGCAACCTTCAGATCAGGTTCGTCGCCTGCTGAGCCTGACCGGTGATTTGGCTCGCGCAAAGGGCAAGGAAAATGTCGTTAGCCGCGTCAAGGTTGCTGAGGTCGATCGGGAAGCGGAGACCAAGGATGCCGTGAAGGCGGCCGAGGACACAGCGGAAAAGGCCAAGGCAAAGATCTCTGAAGAGAAGGCTAAGGCAGCGAAGGCGGCCGAAGCGGAAGCAGCAGCGGCTGACACAGTTGTTGAAGAAGCCAAGGAAGAGCTGGCTGAGGAAGTCGCAGCAGCCGACGCAACAGAGGCTGAGTGACCATGCTGGCTGACGCTGTAGAGCACCTGGTCAGTGGAATCGTTGACAATCCGGACGACGTTCGCGTGATTTCACGAAACACTCGCCGCGGAGAGCTACTCGAAGTTCGCGTGAATCCGGACGATCTGGGGCGGGTTATTGGCCGCAATGGGCGGACCGCTCGGGCGCTGCGGAAAGTGACTTCGGCGCTCAAGGGTAACGGCTCGGTTCGGGTCGACGTGGTGGAGACAGATCGGCGTTGACTCTTCGCGCATTCGGAAAGGTTGCTAAGACTGAGAAGTTTGGCGGCTGAGGCCGGTGCGATAAGCATTTTGAGGAATGGGTTCGGCGAAGGCCGGGCCCATTCTTTTTGCCCTTTGCGTCTTCAGCCAGCGGGCATCGTAGCGCCTGGGTGGATGAGTAGCGGCACGCGGGTAACATGGCACCGCACCGGCATGTTTTGCTACGAGGAGGGGCCGTAATGATTAGGCACGTTGTGATGTGGAAACTAGAGGGCGAAAACAGACACGAGCGGTTGACCAGGGCCGAAGATCTTGCTACCGACTTGACCGCGCTCACGGGGGTTGTCCCGGGGCTGCTGGAAGCGGAAGCTGGCCCGGATGCTTCCGGGCTGGACGCCAACTGGGATCTGGTCCTAATCTCCGATTTCCCAGACCAAGAAGCGCTGGACGCCTACCAGGAACACCCCGCACACCTTGCCGTAGCGGGGAGGATAAAGGCGTCTGCCACAGATCGTGCCTGCGTCGACTTCACCCTGTGACGCGATCACTGAAATAGCAATCACTCAAGTATCCGGAAACTATCGACACGTGTGGGCGTGTAGTTTTCCATGGAAGGACCAATCATGAGCGACAAGAGCTCTTCTGAGCCTCCCCAGTATTTGCTTGCAGGTGTCGTTGGCCCTGCTCGCGGACTCAAAGGGGAAGTGTTCGTCAAGCCGCGCACCGACCGCGTAGAGAGCGTGTTTGCTCCCGGAGCGATCGTCCTGATTGATCCGGCCAAGCCCGGGGAGAACGAGGAAAACGGGGGCATCGAACTGGAAGTGTCAAGGAGTCGCACCCACAATGGGCGGTTCATTGTTAGTTTCGAAGAGGTGACGACTCGCGACCAGTCCGAGGCATTGCGGGGCGCCCATTTACTCACTGAGCCGGAGCTCGAGGAGGACGCATGGTACCCCCACGAAGTCGAGGGGCTGCCGGTGGTTGACGAGGAGGGGCTGGAACTCGGACACGTCTCGGGTTTGGCCTCTGGCGCCGCTCACGACATGCTGTTGGTGCGCTGCCAGGGACAAGAAGTGATGGTCCCCTTGGTCAAAGAGATCGTTTTGAAGGTCTCCCCGGAGGAGAACCTAGTCGTTTTGGATCCGCCCCTCGGACTGTTTCCGCGTGCTGTCCAAGACGATGTGCAAACCGAGTAGGGGCCTTCGGAAATGCGCTTTGATCTAGTCACAATTTTCCCGGAGTATTTCGAGCCGTTGAACCTGTCTCTCCTGGGAAAGGCGCAGGAAGACGGCAACCTGGAGATTCATACGCACAACCTGCGGGACTGGGCATCAGGAAAACATCTCGCGGTCGATGACTCCCCCGCTGGGGGTGGGGCAGGAATGGTCATGCGTGCAGACGTGTGGGGGAGAGCAGTGGACGATCTACTGGGGGTGGAACTGCCCGTACCCGCCGTGGGTAATCCCAGAAGAGTGGTTGCTGTCCCCACGCCCAGCGGCACCCCCCTGAAACAATCCACGCTGGAGGACCTGGCAGACGCGTCTCAGATCATCGTTGCTTGCGGGCGGTACGAGGGCATTGATGCCCGCGTCGCCGACTTCTACCGCGACTCGGAGACGGACGTGGAGGTGTTGGAATTCTCCCTGGGCGACTACGTGTTGAACGGTGGGGAAGTGGCGGCGTTGGCGCTGGTTGAGGGGGTTTCTCGACTACTGAGTGGGGTCATAGGAAACCCGGAGTCTCTGGTGGAGGAGTCCCATTCAGAGTCTGGACTGCTGGAGTACCCCGTCTTTACGCAACCCAGATCTTGGCGGGAAATAGACATTCCCGAAGTGCTCCGTTCTGGGAATCATGCGCTCATCAACCGTTGGCGGCGGGATCAGGCACTTCGTCGAACTGCTAGGAGACGCCCCGACATGGTGTGGGAACTGGCGGCACGACCCCGCGATGAGCGAGGAAGGCCTGAAGGCCTGGACTCCAAGGACCTGCAGGCGCTGGCGGCCTTCGGCTACCTTCTGGTCCCTGAGCCCGGACGTGTCACTTTTGAGGCTTTGACGCCCGTCGAGGGAACCTCGTCCCCCCTCCCCGATAAGCAGTACCAAGCGGTGGCGCAGACGGCTGCCAACACATTCCCGCTCGCGTGTCCGCCGGGGACCCCGGAAGATGCGATTTCAGATTTCATCCGGGAAAATCTCAGCGCACAGACTCTCCGGTCGAACGTGGAGGACGAGGGGGCTCGTATCTGCGTTGCTCGTGTCAAGCCGCCGACGCCGCCCTGGGTGAACCCAAGTGAGCTGGGGGTGGACGAGGACGCCCAGATCGCCGCGTACACACTGATATTCCCCACCGTTCCTGAGGATCTGGTTGGAGACCTTGACGCGCCTGTCTATCTTTCGAAGTGCTATACGGAAGCTCAGTTCCACGGATCGGGGATTTCGGCGGCGCTGGTTGATTTTGCGTTGAGAGACGCCGAAGCGGCGTGGGGGCCCAGGCCCGTTGTTCTTGGCACCAACGTGGGAAACAAGAGGGCGACTCGGTTCTACCGGAACCTGGGGTTTCGAAAGTTCGGGACTCGCATCTTCGAAGTCGGGGGTACGCTCCATCACGACAACGTCTTCGTGCTTGATATCACGGGAAGCAACCGCCTTTTTGGACGTTAGCCCTTGGTCCACCTGAGGCGAGTGTGGCAAACTTGGTCGTCGGGCTCTTCGGCGCAACCTGCCGCAGGGGGACGCCATGGAAGAGGCCCGGAACAGTGATACGAACTCATGGGGTTCGTTATGGGTCGCCTCGACCTGCGGCGCTGGTGACAAGGAGAAAAAATGCAGAAGCTTGACGCGATAGATGCGCCCTCAGTCAAGGACAACATTCCTTACTTCCGCCCGGGGGACACCGTCCGTGTTCACGTGAAGGTTATCGAAGGTAACCGCAGCCGTATCCAAGTGTTTGAGGGCATCGTTATTGCTCGTAAGGGCTACGGGATCCGGGAAACGTTCACGGTTCGCAAGCTTTCGTTCGGTGTGGGAGTTGAGCGCACGTTCCCGTTGCACTCGCCGACCATTGAGGAAATCGAAGTTGTCCAGCGCGGTGACGTCCGCCGTGCGAAGCTCTACTACTTGCGTGACCGTCAGGGTAAGGCCGCGAAGGTCCGTGAAAAGCGAGTAGGCGAAGCCAAGTAGCTCGGTTCTTGCGTAGAAACCCCTCGGTTAATCACCGTTTGAGAGAAGAAGGAAGCGTGCCGAAATGACGCACTCTTCGCCCTCTGACGGCCTTGATATCGAGGGGTTTTCTGCTGGCTCGTCGGAGGTTGACGCTACACGGCGGAGAAGGGCAGACACGGCTCGGTTGAGGGCGTCGGCCCCCCGGGTTCCCGCTCACGCCGAACCTCGCACGCAGGTGCTTAAGGAAGCTCCTGCGCTCCGATGGCTTGTCGACACGGCAGCGGTGTTGGTGGGAGCCGTGGTAATCGCTCTATTGCTCCGTATGTTTGTGGTGCAGGTGTACCAGATCCCGTCCAAGTCGATGACCGACACGTTGCAGGTGGGATCCCGAATTACGGTGAGCCGCATCCCTGTACTGGGCAGCCAGGTTGAACGGGGCGACGTGGTTGTATTTCAGGACGACCTGGATTGGCTTCCGACCTTGACAGACTCCGACAGGGGGCTCCCTGTGAGGATTGGGGAGTTCCTCGGCATCCTTCCAGCGGATGGCGAACAGGTTCTTGTCAAAAGGGTTATAGGGGTTGGCGGTGACACCGTGGAATGTTGCAGTCCCACGGGGAACCTCATTGTCAACGGGGTTGAGATTGATGAGCCCTACATCGCGGAAGGTTCCACCGGGACCATGCCGTTTGAGGTGACGGTGCCCGAGGGCTACCTGTGGGTCATGGGCGATAACCGGGCAAATTCGGCAGATTCGCTATACCACTACATGGAAGACGGAACCGGGTTCGTGCCAGAAAGCGCCGTGATTGGGCGTGCGTTTTGGGAAATCTGGCCGATTAGTGACTGGTCTTACCTGGGTAATCGTGATGTGTTCGAGGACGTGAAGTGAGCGTCCCCCCACCCACAAAACACCTGGAGAGCCAGCTACTGCAGCAGTTTGGTCCAGTGGTGGGAATCGACGAAGTGGGCCGGGGCGCCATCGCCGGTCCGGTCGCTGTGGGTGCGGTTCTAATCGACGAAACGTGCAAGGATGCGCCCGATGGGTTGGCAGACTCAAAACTTCTTTCAGAGCGGAAACGTGAAAACCTGGTTTATCCAATCCGACGCTGGTGCGTGGCAAGTGCGGTGGGGTGGGCAAGCCCGGCGGAGATCAGCCAAGCGGGGCTCACGGCAGCGTTGAGGCTAGCGGGTTGGAGGGCGTTGGAGTCCATCATCGAAGAGTCTGCGGCAGAGCCTGCGTGTGCTCTGCTGGACGGGAAACACGACTGGCTGACACCAACCTCGAGCACCCTTTTCGACATGGAAGGGCCGATGCTACCCGAGGTGGCTGCCGCCCCCATCCGCGTGGTCACTCAGATCAAAGCGGATTTGATAAGCCAAGTGGTGGCAGCTGCATCAATAATCGCGAAAGTGGAGCGTGACCGATACATGAGTGCGCTCGAAGACCCGGGTTACCATTGGGTCAGCAATAAAGGGTATGCGTCTTCAGTCCACATTGACGCATTACGGACTCTGGGGCCTTGCGAACACCACCGTCTTGGGTGGAAGCTTCCAGGGGTATCTACTTAAATGCATAATCAGGCTAGAAAGCAAACGTGAACAACGAAGACTTAGAGAACTACGAAACCGCTTCTGAACTGCAGCTGTTTCGTGAATACCGGGATGTCATCCAGCTTTTCAATTACGTGGTGGAGACAGAGCGTCGGTTCTACTTGTGCAATGGGGTTGAGTTGCAGGCGCGTCCCGTTGGCGGCGACGTGTTCTTTGAGATCACGTTGACGGACGCTTGGGTATGGGACATCTACAGGCCCAGTAGGTTCGTGAAATCGGTTCATGTCGTGACGTTCAAGGACGTGAACGTAGAGGAACTTTCTAAGCCGGGCTTGGATATTCCGGATCAGGTGTAGGACAACGCAGCAACAGCTGCCTTCTGTCCACGGGGACGGTTCCTTAGCTCGATTCACAGGGAGGCGTTTGTTCGTTTCCGGTTGACTCAAAGACCAGTGAGTCTGTGAGGGTGAATGGTAACGAAGCTCCGGCGGAGCAACCCCGAAGAGTTAGAACCGCTGACGTCGTGGCACCAGCGGCGCCGCACGTGGCGACGCAGATCAGTCCACCATCTCGTGGAGACCTTGGGCGGCAAGGTGAGAGGGCGGCCGCTGTATTTCTGATTTCCCGTGGATACCGAGTACTGGACCTTAACTGGCGTGCCGGGAAAACGGGAGAAATCGACATTGTCGCGGCCAAAGGCCAGCTGGTGGTGTTCGTAGAAGTCAAGACGCGGACGCGAATGAGTGCTGATGATGCTTTGGCAGCGGTGGATGCCGCCAAACTCAGGCGTCTTACTCGGCTTGGAGCGATCTGGATGTCAAAGAACGGGAGGGGGCGCCCCTGCCGATTCGATGTCATCGGGGTTCAGCTGCGTGAAGGGCATGAACCAATCTTTGAGTGGCTCAGGGACGTGGCCCAATGAAGGGGCTGGCACAGACACATGGCATCGCCCTTGTTGGTTTGAAAGGTGTCGCTGTCGACGTGCAGACGCACATTGGTCCTGGGATTGTGGGAACTACTTTGGTGGGTTTGCCGGATGCTTCGTTGCGCGAATCAAAAGAAAGAGTTCGCGCCGCATTGTTTTCTTGTGGGATTCCCACTTTGAACCGGCGGGTCACGGTGAACCTGTCTCCAGCGGATCTACCGAAAGCGGGGTCGTCATTTGATTTGGCGATCGCGGTGTCAATGCTTGTGGCAAGAGGGCTGGTTCCATCATCCATAACGGACGGAACCGTGTTCATCGCGGAACTGGGGTTGGATGGCACACTGCGGCCTGTTCCCGGAGTTCTTCCCGCAGCCCAGGCTGCCCAGGAAGCAGGCTTCACGCGTGTGCTGGTGCCTGTCGAAAACTGTGCGGAAGCGGAGTTGGCGGGCCAAATCGTGGTCTCCGGGTGTGGTCACCTCCAGCATCTTCTGTCTGCGAGCCGAAGTGCCGACCCCTGGGCGACTCTGGAAACGTTAGGAGGCATCGCCCAACAGCAGGAGCTGATGGAGGCAGACGGATTACAGTTTCCGAAGGGGAACGCAAATGCGGAGGGTGGTCGCAACGCTGGGCCTTTCGCGCCTCAACGGTCGCTTGGTGGTTTCGGCGATGAGCTCCCTGATTTGGCTGACGTGCGGGGTCAGGGTGATGCGATCGATGCATTGACGATCGCGGCAGTTGGGGGACATCACTGCCTGTTCCATGGACCGCCCGGGGCGGGCAAGACCATGCTGGCGGCGTGCCTGCCCGGGATTCTGCCGCCCCTGACGCACGACGATGCGGTGGCGGTCACCGCTTTGCGTTCGCTGTCGGCAGGATCTGTGAATACCGGCAGGGTGGCGGAGCTGATCACACGGCCCCCGCTGGAAGCACCACACCATTCCGCGACCCTCATCTCTTTGGTTGGCGGAGGAAACCCAATTCGTCCCGGCGCGATTTCTCTGGCCCATGGGGGAGTCCTGGTCTTGGATGAGGCACCCGAGTTCCCACAAAGGACCCTAGAGGCGCTCCGTCAGCCTCTGGAAAGCTCGGAGATCACGATTCACAGGGCTCAAGCGCAGGTCACATTCCCGGCTCGATTCCAGTTGGTCCTCACGGCTAATCCTTGTCCTTGCGGCGGGGACAGTGGGGCAGCGGTAGGCCAGTGCGTGTGTCAGCCGATGCGGATCCGGCGCTATCGAAGCCGACTGTCGGGTCCGCTTCTGGACCGCATTGACCTGCAGGTTTACATGACTGCGCTCAGCGCTGTAGACGAAAGCAAGGAGGCAGAGCCGTCTCCGCCTTCAGCGATAGTGCGTGGACAGGTAATTGAGGCTAGGAATCGGACAAGTCACCGACTGAAAGACACTCCTTGGACGCTCAATTCGCAGGTACCGGGCCGCTACTTGCGGAGCGCCAACCCCTTGCCGGCGGGCTATCACGCAATGGTTGAAGATCGGGTCCGAAAAGGCTCAGTTTCGCTTCGGGGTGCGGACCGGATTCTGCGGCTCGCCTGGTCGATCGCGGACTTGGAGGGACACACAAAACCAACCTCGTATGACTTGGACAAAGCGATGGGGTTCCGCGGACTTACCGCGGGGCAAAACTCCTGGATTTAGGTGAGGAAGAAATGGACCTTTTCAGTGGTCAAGACCTGTCGGCTACCGGATCGGTAGTTACTGAGGGAGTATGGCGCGACCTGGACAAACTGACCTTAACGCCAAACCGGGCGCGGCTGGTTTGGAGCGGCATCGCAGAGCCGGGCGAACTTCGCACAGGCGCGCTGGTTCAAGCACTTGGACCGCAAGGGGCGCTGCGATGGGCGGCGGAGCCATTCCAGATGCCTCGATATGGGGGACAGCCGCTGGACGACCCACAGACAATGGGGCAGCCTGAAGAGCCACGTGATCGCCGCAGCTTGGCAAGGTTGGCGGCAATCTGGCGCAGAGTGCACAGTCGCCTACAGCCAAGACTGGAGGAGTTTGATTTAGAAGGAGAGCTTGCCGCCATGGAGTCGGCTGGTGGCCGATTGGTGTTCCCTGATGATCCAGCGTGGCCCTCATCGTTCAACATTTTGGAGTTACGCACCCCTTTCGCGCTCTGGGTTGTTGGACAATTACCCGACCAAAATCTTCCCAAAGTGGCGTTGGTTGGGGCCAGAGCAGCGACGGCTTACGGGGCGGCCATGGCGTCTTCTTTGGGGTACGACTGCGTTGACAACGGGATGACTGTCATCTCCGGAGGCGCTTACGGCATAGACGCGGCTGCTCACAGAGGTGCGCTACGACCTGAAAGTGACATTTGCCCGACCGTGGCAGTGCTTTGTGGGGGAATGGGAAACCCATACCCGGCTGGGAACACGCGACTGTTTGACGAGATTGTTGCGAAGGGCGGCGCCTTGGTAACTGAGATGCCGCCATCGGCCCGCCCTGCAAGATGGCGATTCTTGGAACGGAATCGACTGATCTCGGCGTGGGCGCAAATGGTTGTTGTGGTTGAGGCAAGCCAAAGATCCGGTGCCCTGGCTACGGCGAACAGGGCACTTGAGGTCGGAGTCAGCGTTGGTGCAGTCCCAGGCCCTGCGACATCTCCCGCGTCCTCGGGAACAAACGAGTTACTCAAGAGTGGGGCCACGGTTGTGACGGGGGTTGAGGACATCTTGTTCAGCGTCACGGGACAACCGGGGTGCGTTGATCAACAGGCTTCCACTCTTGACCCGGACCTGAACCAGGGGTTGGAGGCCTTGTCCCCATTTCATCGCCGCGTCTGGGATGCTCTTCCGGCTAAAGGGGCGGCCTCTGTTCGGACCGTAGCGTCCGCTTCAGGGCTTTCTGCCAGAGAGGTCAGCGCTGCGCTCGCCCTGTTGGAATCACAGAACTTCGTGAAACAGCTAGCGGAAGGGTGGGAACGCAAGGCGGTCTTTCCATGACGGCATCACGCGGCGACGCAAATGGACTCGCAGGGGGCATTCGTGACGCGTTACGATCAAAAAGTGGAGAGCGACGCGCGGCAGGATCAGCCTGGAACCGTTGACGATCTATTAGAGCGTTGGCGGCAGTTCATGCTGCAACGGCAGGGACAATCCCCCAGGACTGCAAACAGCTACATGAGCGACATCCGCATTTTCTTGGACCACATGGGCATTGAGACCACCGACTACCCGGTAGAAGACTTCGTTGAAACACTGCAACCCAGGGCTCTGCGGACCTGGCTGGCGCGACGTGTGGAAGAGGGCAAGTCCCGAGCCACGGTCTCCCGGAACGCGGCGTCACTGCGTTCAGTGTGTGCATACATGGTCTCGACTGGACTTTTGGAAACCGATCCGTCTTCGGTGTTGGAGACAGCCAAAGCGGACTCGAAACTCCCCAACGTGCTCACACAGGACACGGCGGAAGTGCTGCTGGACCGCGCCCGGTTGGAAGCGGACCAGGCAAGAATCGTGACCCGTCCAAAGCAGCTTGCCACCGCAACCCGTGACTGGGCCGCCGTGGAGTTGCTTTACGGCGGGGGCCTCCGCATCGCCGAACTGGTGGGACTGAACGTTGAGGACGTGAATCTGGAAACCAGAAGCATGCGCGTCCTCGGCAAAGGCAACAAAGAACGAGTGGTGCCATTTGGAGCTCCCGCGAGCCAAGCGGTTAAAGAATGGCTTTGCGTTCGCGACGAACTGGTCTCTCCAGGAGAACCAGCCGAGAGAGCACTGTTCATTGGGGTCAGAGGCCGGCGCATAGATCCAAGGGTGATCCGCGAACACCTGGGCCGGCTTAGTGCGCGGGCAGGAGTGAAATATGTCTCCCCTCACGGACTCCGTCACTCGTCAGCAACCCACATGCTGGAAAACGGAGCTGATCTTCGGTTCGTACAGGAATATTTGGGGCATTCCTCGCTTGCCACCACCCAGCGGTATACGCACGTCGACGCACGTCGCCTCTCCGAAACATACTTGAGGGCCCACCCGCGCGCATAGCCTCCTTATCAGTCCCAGGGTTTAAGGATCGAAGGTCCAACCAGCATGCGAAGTGGGTCAATGTACTCGTTCTTTTCGAACCTGGCGCCCCAGTGCAAATTCCCGGGCGAATGACCCTCCTCGACCACACCCAGGACCTGGCCGGCAGAAACTACCTGTCCTGCGCTGACCTGCGGTGTCACAGGTTCATATGTAGAACGCAAACCACCGGCGTGCATCACAGACACCACTTCGCGATCCACCACGGTTCCAGCGAAAATCACTGTGCCGTCAGCTGGGGACAACACTGTGCTGCCAATGGGGGCGTCCAGGTCGACGCCCCGGTGTCCGGAGAGCCATGGCATCGCTGGCGGGTCGAACGCTCTGACAACTCCCACGGGGGTGCCGGTCGGCCAAATCCAGTATCCGTTGGTCGACGGCTCCGCCTGTTCCGCGTTTGCGGCCGGAATCACTAGGAGAGTGGAGACGCAGAGGACCAGCAGAATCCAGATGCGCCGCGCTTGCGGCTGTTTGGTTCTTGCTGCAAGGGGTCCGTTTCCCATCGATTTGGTTCTTGCCGGCATCCTCGTACCCCTCCATGGTCGACGGCGCTTGCCCAGGCATTCCCAGTCATTGCTAGCCTGACGCCGCCCAATCAATGGTGAAAGTTTGGGATTCACGCTTCAACGTGGCTGCCCTTAGGTTGGGGATTTGCCCAGCGTGCGACCCTGGGGATTTCGTTGGGGAACGGGAATCTGGCATGCCTCACATTTCCTGGGGCGATTTTGGGTGCACGACTGCACTAAGATGTCTGGAGCATCCGTTCGCGGATGACTTCGCGTGTCATTTCCTTGGCACATTTGGCGGCTGACCAGAGCTCGTCAACTAAGGCCAGGGGGCGCGAGGCACCGGTCCTAACCGGTGTCAGCAGGTTAGCCCCTCGGGGCTTGCCGGTTGACACGGTTTTGGGAGTGCTCGGCCATGACACCAGGATTTGCGGGAACGTGACCGCGCTTTTGTGCGGCGGGTCCTCGCAGATAAACAACCGAAACCCGGATGTGCGTGGAGGAAGCCGGGGTGGCTTTGGCTGCCCTACCCCTCGGACATCCACGAACCTGCGAAAGCAGCGAAAGGACGATCATGGCAGTTGTAACCATGCGTCAACTCCTCGAAAGTGGAGTGCACTTCGGTCACCAGACCCGTCGCTGGAACCCGAAGATGGAACCGTACATCCTCACGGAACGTAACGGCATCTACATTATTGATTTGCAGCAGACTCTCGCGGACATTGACATCGCATATGAGTTTGTGAAGCAGACCGTGGCACGCGGCGGAACAATCCTGTTTGTCGGCACCAAGAAGCAGGCGCAGGAAGCCGTTGAAGAACAGGCTCTGCGCGTTGGAATGCCCTACGTGAACCACCGTTGGCTGGGCGGTATGCTCACCAACTTCTCCACCGTTTCCAAGCGTCTCCAAAGGCTCAAGGAACTGGAACAGGTTGACTTTGAAGACACTGCAACCTCAGGTTTCACCAAGAAGGAACTCTTGATGAAGCGTCGGGAGAAAGACAAGCTCACCCGTACCCTCGGTGGGATCCGGGATATGGGCAAGCTGCCTTCGGCGGTTTGGGTCGTCGACACTTTGAAGGAACACCTGGCTGTTGCGGAAGCGCGCAAGCTCAACATCCCGGTTATTGCAATCCTGGACACCAACTCAGACCCCGAAGAGGTTGACTACGGAATCCCAGGTAACGACGACGCTATTCGCGCAGCCGGACTTCTGACCCGTGTGATCGCCGACGGCGTTGCTGAAGGTCTCCTCGCCCGCTCCGCCCCGAAGAAGGGTGAAGCCGAGGCCTCCGATGTGGAGCCTTTGGCCGAGTGGGAGCGGGAGCTCCTGGAAGCTTCGAAGAACGAGGGCGAAAAGGCCGAGTTCGAGGCGTCGGAGGCATTCATCGCCACGACGGAAAGCGACACGAAGCGCGCGCAGGACATGTCTAAGGCCGCAGAGGAAGACGCCAAGCTTGCAACCGCGGAAGCGGAAAAGGCCGCGGTCGTTGAGGCCGCACTGGATGAGGCTCAGTCGAAGGTCGAAGAGGTCCCCGCAGATATTGATGCAGCAGTGGCCCAGGAGGAGGACGAAGACTCGATCGCCCTGGACACCAGCGACGTTGAGGTCACAGAGACCGTTGCGGAAAACGCTGCCGACACCGGCACGAAGCCCCTCTGATCCGACTTCCATAATCCGAAAGGAGCCACCACAATGGCAAAATACACTTTGGCTGACGTGAAGGCCTTGCGCGAGGAAACTGGCGCCGGGATGATGGACGTCAAAAACGCTTTGGTTGAGGCCGACGGCGATAAAGAAGCCGCGCTTAAGATCATCCGACTGAAGGGCTTGAAGTCCCTGTCGAAGCGTGAGGGCCGCGACGCAGCCGCGGGTCTGGTCGTTGCTCAGGTTAGTGAAGATGCAAAGACCGGCGTAATGGTAGAGGTCAACTCTGAAACGGACTTCGTGGCGAAGAACGAAAAGTTCATTGATTTCGCTAACGAAATTCTTCAGGCCGCTGTCGCGTCTGAGGCAACCACCCTTGAGGAACTGCTTGCAGCGCCTCTCGGTGACGGCACAGTCCAGGACCGGGTCAACGAAATGGGTGCGACCGTGGGGGAGAAGACCGAGATTGGTCGCCTTGCCCGCGTCTCGGGCGATTACGTGGACCTGTACCTCCACCAGACGAACCCCGATCTGCCCGCGCAGGTTGGCGTGTTTGTTGTTACGGATGAGGCTGGCAAGGATCTGGCCCACGACATTGCGATGCACATTGCGGCGTACCGTCCTCGTTGGATCTCGCGTCACGTTGTCCCCGAAGATGTCGTTGAGAACGAACGCCAGACTCTGACTGAAATCACGATCAAAGAAGGCAAACCCGAGCACATTGCCCCGAAGATCGTTGAAGGCCGACTCAACGCCTTCTTCAAGGAGAACACTCTTGTCGACCAGGACTTCGCGCGCGACGCGACGGTCACCGTTGGCAAGGTTCTCAAGGAGAAGGGTGCCGAGGTTACCGAGTTCGTTCGGTTCCAAGTTGGAGCCTAACAACGGAAACTAGGCTGCACTGAGCAGTTTTTTCGAACGCCCCGCCCTCGTCCCACCCGGATGACGGCGGGGCGTTCAGCTCGCATCTGGAGCTTCCAGTGACGGGTTTCAGACGCGCCGGGCTGGGCGTCCCTCCGGAGACCGTGATGCGTGAGCTGGTCCGCTTTAGACACACGAACGATATGTGACAACGTCATGGACCCGTTCATGCTTGTCCGCGTGTCTAAATCGTACAAGTGTGTTGAATCCCGCTAAGGGGGCCGTGTGGTGGCCCCGCTAAGGGGGCCGTGTGGTGGGCCCCGCCGAGTGGGCGGCGCGAAGTCATGCCGGCTCTGTGGGTGGCTGGAGTTGAGATGGGGCGGGGTCGGAGCGAGCCCGAAAGGTGGGCGTCCATTCCGGCGGATTGCTCGCATTTGACAGGGCGGGAACGAGTCTAATTCCCGTTGGTTACTCAGGCTCTCTGATTTCTAATAGACTTCAGGGCAGTCTGAGCCAATACGGAGGTGCGTGTGACTGATTCACAGCGGAGGGTCCTGCTGAAGCTCTCGGGCGAAGTTTTCGGTGGGGGAGAAGTAGGACTGAACCCCGATGTGCTGGGCGGTATCGCGGCCCAAATAGCGGCTGCAACCAGCGCGGGTACGCAGGTTGCGGTGGTCGTCGGCGGCGGGAACTTCTATCGAGGGGCGGAACTTGCCTCTCACGGACTTGACCGAGCCCGCGCGGACTATATGGGAATGCTAGGCACAGTCATAAACGCCTTGGCCCTCCAGGATTTCCTGGAACGCGCAGGCGTAGAAACTCGCGTTCAGACCGCAATTCAGATGACACAGATTGCGGAACCATACATTCCGTTGCGTGCTATCACTCATATGGAACGTGGGCGGGTAGTCATTTTTGGGGCCGGCTCCGGGATGCCTTTCTTCTCCACTGACACCGTCGCGGCGCAGAGGGCTCTCGAAACCCACTGCGACGAACTCCTGGTGGCGAAAAATGGGGTTGACGGCGTTTACACGGCCGACCCTAAACAGGACCCCAACGCCCGACTTTTGAAGAACTTGACCTACAACGAAGCGCTTGCGGACCAGCTCAAAGTCGTAGACACCGCGGCCTTTGCGTTGTGCCAAGACTATGGTTTACGTATGCGAGTGTTCGGAATGAACACCCCAGGAAATGTCGCGCGGGCTCTGGTCGGTGAGACAATTGGGACCCTGGTAAGCCCAGACCCCGCTAAAGGTGAGGATAAGAAATCATGATCGATGAAGTACTTCTGGAAGCCGAAGACAGCATGGACCGGGCAGTGACGTCCACCCAAGCCGACTTCGCTAATATCCGCACGGGTCGCGCCAATCCGGGGATGTTCACGGCCCTGCAGGTTGAATACTACGGTGTCCCCACGCCGCTGCAGCAGTTGGCCAGCATTAACATTCCCGAAGCCAGGATGGTGCTGATCACCCCGTTTGACCGGAACGCAGTGAATGAGATCATTCAGGCAATCCGCGATTCTGATCTGGGCGTGAACCCCAGCGATGACGGGAAAGTCATCCGCGTGTCACTTCCCGCGTTGACGGAAGAACGTCGACGGGACTACGTGAAGCAGGCGAAGGCCAGGGCGGAAGAAGGCCGCATCTCCGTGCGTGCCGCACGCCGCAAAGCGAAGGAGCAGATCGAATCCTTCAAGAAGGACGGCGACATCGGGGAAGACGAGGCGGAGCGTGCTGAGAAGGCACTTGAGGCCATTACAAAGGAGAAGGTAGACATAGTCGACGCCGCACTGGAAGCAAAGGAAGCCGACCTCCTGGAGGTCTAGGTGCCACGACTCGGCTCGATACCAGACTCAACCCTAGGTCGATATTTGTATGGATCAGAGAGCTCCCAGTTTCCTATCTCGCGTCTTTTCTCCGGGCCCGACAGCCGATCATGAGCCCCTACCCTCCTCAGGGAAGGCAGGAAGGAACCTACCTGCCGCGATAATCTCCGGTGTCACATTGGTCACGGTGGTTGCGCTGGCCCTGTTCTTGTCGCGCCCAGTGTTCCTTGTCCTTGTTAGCCTCCTGATGCTTTTGGCTTCGTGGGAGGTCGCAGGAGCCCTCGCGCGTCGGGGACAACACGTCACGCTGGTGCCGGTCTATATCGGCGGCCTGGGGATGATAATCGCGGGCGCCCTAGGCTCGGTCTACTGGGTGATGCTGGCGATGTACCTGACAGTGTTCGCCTCGGTACTTTGGCGTATCTTCACCCCGAATGCGCCGGGACGCCCCATCCAGGACGTCATGGCGACGATCTTCACAATTGTTTACATCCCGTTCTTCGGCTCATTCGTGACGCTGATGTCCTACAACGCGCCTACGCCGTGGCCCCTCGTGTTCTTCGTCGTGGTCGTTGTGTGCTCCGACCTGGGCGGATGGATGGCCGGTGTTCTCTTCGGAAAACATCCGATGGCACCGAAGCTATCGCCAAAAAAGTCTTGGGAAGGCTTCGCCGGCTCCGTCGCGTTGAGCACCGTTGCGGCTTTGATCGGCACGTTTGTCCTTGGGATTCCGTGGTGGTGGTGCTTCATCATGGGGGCGGCAGGCGCTCTGATTGGCACTCTGGGAGACCTAACAGAATCTTTGATAAAGAGAGATGTTGGCCTCAAAGACATGTCCAGTGTTGTCCCCGGGCACGGCGGCATAATGGATCGGCTGGACTCCCTCCTTTTTGCGGCGCCGGCCTTCTTCCTGATTTACTCAACGGCGCTCCAGTGGTAGCCGTGACGCTCGAACCGGGTGACATGCGGCTAACGAGCTTGCGGGCCTTGCGAACACGCGCAACAATCAGCTTTGTACGTCCGGCGCTTAGCGCGTGACTATTGGTATTAGTAGGGGGAAACCCCTCGTAAAATTTGTGCGAGTGGAAGGGATTCCAATGTCGGACTTGTTCCCCAGGGCAAGCGGCCTTAGCAAGGGGTATAGCGAACAGGCTGTGTCCGACTTTTTCCGGACGGCGCGTGAGGCGTACGAGGGCGATGGTGGTGAAGAAAAGTTCGGCGCCGAAAACATCCGGATGGCAGTGTTCCCGCTGGTGCGGGGCGGATATGACACCCGTACAGTCGATAGCGCACTGGGGCGCTTGGAATCAGCGTTCGTTCACAAGGACCGCGCCAGCTTCATCGCTGAACACGGCGAGTCAGCGTGGTTTAACAAGACCGCCGAAGAGGCAACAGTGCTGTATCCGCGACTGCTTCGACCCCGTTGCGACCGTTTTCGCCACCCCGCAGATGGCGGCAAAGGTTACTCCTGCGTCGAAGTTGACGCGCTCTTGGACAGGCTTGCAGCCTTCTTCGACGACAACGGGAAACTCACAGAGTCAGACATTCGATTCGCGCTATTCTCCCAAGCCAGCGGAGCTAAAGCGTACGAAGAAGCCCAGGTCGATGCGTACTTGGGGCGTGCAGTGCAAATCCTCATGGCAGTGTCGTGAACCGAGTAGACGTAGCAATACTGGGCTCCACAGGGTCGATAGGCACCCAGGCACTTGAAGTTGTCAGCACTCACGAACACAGGTTCAATGTGGTGGCTCTTTCCGCGGCAGGCGGACGGCCCGATGCGTTAGCCCGGCAGGTCCGGCATTTCAAACCGAAGGTTGTGGGGGTCGCGACGGATCGGTTCTCCTCGGACTCCGATGAGCTAAGACTGATAAAAGGAGCGGCGGACGCTGTTGGCGCAGAGATCGTCGTTGGGGCGGAAGCTTCTGCCACGCTGGCGGGCATGTTCCCCGATGCCACAGTCCTGAACGGCATCAACGGCGCGGTCGGGCTGACATCCACGCTTGCCGCGCTCGAAGCGGGCTCGGTGTTGGCTCTTGCGAACAAAGAGTCTTTGGTGGTTGGCGGAGCAGTTGTGAAGGCCGCAGTGCAGTACCCGGGGCAGGTGGTCCCGGTTGACTCGGAACATTCCGCGATTGCTCAGGCGCTCCTGGCGGGGCACCACGAAAAAGGCATGGTGTCCAAGGTCGTGACCGGCCGCTCCGATCTGGAATCTCTGGTACTAACGGCTTCAGGCGGCCCGTTCCGCGGGATGAAGCGCAACCAGCTACAGGACGTGACGGCCGAGCAGGCGTTGGCGCATCCCACGTGGTCGATGGGTCCCGTGGTGACCGTGAACTCTTCAACTTTGATGAACAAGGGGCTGGAACTAATCGAGGCATCACTGCTCTTCGATGTCCCTCCCACCCAGATTCATCCTGTCATTCACCCGCAGTCGGTTGTGCATTCCATGGTGACATGGAAGGACGGCTCAACCATTGCTCAAGCGTCCTACCCGGATATGAAGGTGCCGATCGCTTTGGGGATGGACTGGAACTGGCACCACAAGGGCGTTGGTTCCCCGCTTCGCTGGGACTCCCCAACCGAGTGGACCTTTGAACCCGTGGACAACGACACCTTCCCCGCACTTGCGATGGCCCAGCACTGCTTGGAGCAGTCAGGCACCCACCCGGCTGTTTACAACGGTGCGAATGAGATCTCCGTAGATGCCTTCCTTAAAGGTCGCCTTGGCTGGTTACAGATCATGGATACCGTTGCGAAGGTGGTGGGTGAGCACGAGGGGGTGCAGAACCCCTCGTTAGAGGACATTTTGCTTGCTCAAGATTGGGCATTTGAGAGGGCGCGACAGATTGTTGCGGGGGTAACTGACTGATGTGGCTCATCGGCCTAATCATTTTGATTATTGGCCTGATTATTTCTGTTGCCTTGCACGAGCTTGGGCACCTGGTCCCCGCGAAGAAATTCGGGACGATGGTTCCCGAATACTGGGTCGGGTTCGGGCCCACGCTTTGGCAAACGAAGCGGGGGAGTACCACCTACGGGATAAAAGCGGTTCTTCTGGGTGGATACGTCAGAATCGTTGGAATGTTCCCAGGGGGACCAGAAAACCGTAAACGACAGCGAGCTGACGGACGCTTGACTTTGGTGGAGGAAGCGCGTCAGCAGTCAATGCAAGACGTTGAAGAAGCCCGGGCCGCGGGCGGGACGGGAGTTCCTTTCTACGAACTATCCACCCCCCGAAAAGTTGCGGTCATGTCCGGTGGCCCCCTCATGAACTTGGCTATCTCCTTTGTCCTGATTGCCGTTGTGCTCCTGGGGTTCGGGTATGAGGTTCCCACCACCACCATCGAGCAAGTCGCAGGCCCCGTGAATGGGGTTGAAAGTCCCGCCGCTGAGGCTGGGCTACAGGCGGGGGACACACTGGTGGCCTGGGACGGAGTCCCGGTGGAGGACTGGGAGCAGTTGCGAGAGCTGATCTCCTCCTCGCCCGCCAGCGGAGCGACAGCAACCGTTGAACGCGACGGAGAGTTGATGACTTTCGAGGTCGTTCCAGTGATCAACGATGACGGATCGGCCAGTATCGGAATCACCAGTCTCCTCGGACGTGAACCCGCTGCCGTTGGGGACGTGTTTAGCACCACGTGGCAGTTGTTCACCGGGACGGGCAAAGCAATAATCGGGTTGCCGGTTTCCGTGTTTAACCTCGGAAAGTCCATGCTCACCGGGGAGGAACGCGATTCAGAGGGCGTGATCTCGATTGTCGGGGTGGCACGCTTTGCTGGGGAAATAACCTCGCCCAGCTCCTTCACCTCCGAGCAAACAACTTCGACCGGAACACTCACACAGAGCGTGTCCTTCGCGGACCGGATGCTCCTGATGCTGTCATTGCTGGCTTCATTGAACATGGCGTTGTTTGTTTTCAACTTGATTCCGCTGCCACCCCTCGATGGGGGTCACATCATGGGGGCACTCTGGGGTGGGGCGCGAAATGCCAGCGCGAAACTCAGGGGTAAACCAAAGCCCCCACCAGCGGACACCGCTCGAATGGTGCCGCTGACATACGCGGTCTTTGGGGCACTCATGGTGCTCACGCTGATACTGATCTTGGCCGACATCTTCAAGCCGCTGAGCTTGGCGTGAACACGCCGACGTAAGGGGGATAACAGAACCGTGACTGAACCGATTGCTCTTGGCATACCCAAGGTGAAAGAGGCGCCCTTCCCGCGGCGCAAGACCCGACTGATCCACGTGGGGGACTTACCGGTTGGTGGAGGAAGTCCCATCACCGTGCAGTCCATGACCACGACAAAGACTCACGACATTGGTGCTACTTTGCAGCAGATCGCGGAACTAACCGCCGCTGGGTGCGACATCGTCCGGGTTGCTTGTCCCACAGACAAGGACGCAGAGGCGTTGCCGATCATCGCCCGCCAATCCACTATTCCCGTGATTGCGGACATTCACTTTCAACCCAAGTATGTGTTTGCGGCGATTGACGCCGGATGCGCGGCAGTGCGCGTCAACCCGGGGAATATCCGCAAGTTTGACGACCAGGTCGGGGCCATCACCAAAGCCGCTGCGGAGAACAACGTTTCGCTGAGGATCGGGGTGAACGCCGGGTCGCTTGATCGCCGAATGTACGAAAAATACGGGAGGGCAACCCCGGAGGCACTGGCAGAATCTGCGATCTGGGAAGCGTCTTTGTTCGAGGAACACGGATTCCACGACTTCAAAATCTCAGTAAAGCACCATGATCCGGTAACAATGATCCGGGCCTATGAAATTCTTTCGGATGCCGGCGACTGGCCGCTGCACCTCGGCGTGACAGAAGCGGGACCCGCGTTCCAGGGAACAATCAAGTCTGCAACCGCATTTGGTGCGCTGCTTCGCGAGGGGATTGGGGACACCATCAGGGTCTCTCTGTCCGCGCCGCCCGTGGAGGAAGTGAAGGTCGGCCTACAGATCCTCCAGTCGATGGGGCTTCGTGAAAGGACCTTGGAAATCGTTTCCTGCCCCTCTTGCGGACGGGCCCAGGTCGACGTTTACACGCTTGCCGAGGAAGTCACGGAGGGACTCAAGGAACTCACGGTTCCTCTGCGGGTTGCTGTGATGGGCTGCGTTGTCAACGGTCCAGGCGAGGCTAGGGAAGCGGATCTTGGGGTGGCCTCGGGCAACGGAAAAGGCCAGATCTTTATTAAGGGCAAGGTCGTTGAGACGGTGCCCGAGGACCAGATTGTTGAGACCCTCATCAAACACGCGAATGCGCTGGCTGAAGAAATGGGTCTCGAAGAGGGCGACGGAGAGGTTGAGGTCCTTGCGTAAAGTCGTTCGCATTCCCCTACTGGGGGTCGGAACTTTGGGCGCGTTGGCACTTGCCAGCGGGTTTCCAGCCCGGCTGGGGCTGACGCGGGCGCAGGCGCTGGTGTCGATGCCAGGAGACCTCGTTCTCCCCACCGCCACGTTGAAAGCTGACAGGGTCGCCACGTTGCCTGGGACCCCTGAGGATGTTTGGCCGCTGGCTCACGACGTGGTTGCCACGTATGAGGACCTTTGGGGACAACCGCTTGACGTTGTGTACGAGGAGGTCCCGAACCTTCTGGTTGTCGCCACAAACAAGCCGTCAGAGGATGCGATCGATGCGTCCCTGGCGATCAGGTTCAACTGCGGCGCCGACCAAACCACCACCATGCATGTGAGAGAACGCTACCTGACAAACGGGTGGCGTGAGCGTGCCGAAGCCCTGGTCGCGATCGGGAAGACATACGCTGCCGCAACGGTGGGGCTTCTCAGAGCGACGCGTGCGCTTTCGGTCTCGCCGGAAGCCAACGACCTGCGTTGACGGGGACAACTAAGATTTGCGTTTAGAGGGAAGCGCGCCACCGGTGGCGTGCTCCAAGTAGAAGGTGAGGGTGTTTCGTGCTGAAAACCATGTCGGAGCTCTTCGTGCGGACTTTGCGCGAGGACCCAGCGGAAGCGGAACTGGCAAGCCACAAACTGCTGGTGCGGGCAGGCTACATTAGGCGTGCCGCCCCCGGCATCTACACCTGGCTTCCTTTGGGTCTGCAAACTCTGCGGAAGGTGGAGGCCGTGGTCCGGGAAGAGATGAACCGCGCAGGCGCTCAGGAAGTCTTGTTCCCCGCTCTTCTGCCCGCAGAGCCGTACCAGGCGTCGGGCCGATGGGAAGATTACGGCCCCAACCTTTTCCGAGTGAAGGATCGGCGCGACAACGATTATCTCTTGGCGCCGACGCATGAAGAGATGTTCACCCTCCTTGTCAAAGACACCTATTCCTCGTACAAGGACCTGCCCCTCACCCTTTATCAGATTCAGACCAAGTATCGCGATGAGGCTCGTTCCCGCGGTGGTTTGCTACGTGGTCGTGAGTTCCTCATGAAAGACGCGTACTCGTTCGATTTGGACGAGGAACAGTTGGGTGCCTCCTACGATGCCCAGCGCATCGCATACCAGCGGATCTTTGACCGCCTGGGTTTGGACTACGTCATCTGCTCTGCAGTCTCGGGAGCAATGGGAGGCTCCCGATCTGAAGAATTCCTTTCTCCCAGCCCCGTTGGCGAGGACACGTATGCGACCTCTCCCGGGGGCTACGTGGCAAACACAGAGGCGGTGACGACGCTTGCTCCCGCTCCTCAGCCATACGATGACCTACCGTCGGCGGAGGTTCGCCCAACCCCTGATGCACCAACCATCGAAACTCTGGTGGAGGTGGCGAACCAAACTTCCCCTCGTCCCGATCGGCCTTGGACCGCGGCAGACACGTTGAAGAATGTTGTCTTTGCGGTGACCGATGGGGAAGGGGAGCGTTCGCTGCTGGTTGTTGGCCTACCGGGGGACCGCGAAGTGGATCCGCGACGCCTGGAGGCTGCCTTGTCGCCACTCACGGTCGAAGTCGCTACGGAAGAGGACTTCGAAGCGCACCCGAATCTGGTTCAGGGATACATCGGGCCGGAGGTAATCGGTCCGAACGTGAAGGACTCCGGCGTCAAGTATTTGGTTGACCCGCGCGTTGTTGAAGGCACGGCGTGGGTGACCGGGGCGAACCGCGCCGACCAGCATGTCTTTGGTTTGGTCATGGGACGCGACTTTGAAGCCGACGGAACAATCGAGGCGGCAGAAGTTCGTGAGGGCGATCCGGCTCCTGACGGCTCCGGTCCCCTTTCGTTGAACCGCGGCATCGAGATTGGGCATATCTTCCAGTTGGGCCGCAAATACGCGGAGGCGCTGGGGCTGACGGTGTTGGACGAGAATGGGAAGTCCCGCGTGGTGACCATGGGTTCCTACGGCATCGGGGTTTCCCGAGTGATGGCGGCTTTGGCCGAAGCCAACCACGACGACAAGGGGCTGGCTTGGCCTGTGACCGTGGCGCCTTTCGATGTTGAGGTGATCGTGGCGGGCAAGGGCGAGGAACTGACCAACACTGCGCGGCTGATCGCGGAGGACCTGGAGTCAACGGGCCTGGATGTTTTGTTGGATGACCGGAAGGCTGCCAGTGCTGGCGTGAAGTTTGCTGACTCGGAACTGCTCGGGATTCCGATCACGATCGTGGTTGGGCGCGGGCTGAAGAATGGCCAGGTTGAAGTCCGATTGCGTCGGAGTGGGGACCGCCAGGATGTTCCTGCGGAAGAAGTGGTAATGAAGGTGTCCCAGATGCACGAGGAAATGATGGAAAAAGAGATCGCGCGCGCCAACCGCGTGACCGAAGAAGCGGGAAGTGATCGCTGAAATGGCGTTACGCGAGATCCGGGTAATCGGGGACCCCATCCTACGGACCGAATGTGACTGGATAACCGACATCAATGACGGTGTCCGGTCGTTGGTCGCCGACCTGTTGGAAGGCGTGGATTTGGAGGGTCGAGCCGGCTTGGCAGCACCGCAAATCGGGGTGGGGCTGAGGGCTTTCTCCTGGAACATTGATGGGGAAATCGGCTATGTGCTGAACCCTCGTTTGGTCGACGTCTCCGAAGACGAGTTCCAAGACGGGGAAGAGGGCTGCCTCTCTGTTCCTGGCCTTTGGTATCCGACGAAGCGCGCCCGGTATGCGAAGGTGGAAGGCATTGACCTGGACGGGAACGATGTGGTGCTGGAGGGCGAGGAGTTGATGGCTCGCATGTTGCAGCATGAGACCGATCACCTCGAAGGCAGGATCTACATCGACCGTTTGGATCGACCCACCAGAAAACAGGCACTGAGGGACATCCGAAACGCTAACTTCTAGGGCTTTTGCGCTTTCATCGGCACTCGGCACTGGCTTCTGGGGGCGCGGTGGGACATACTTGGCTTATACACCTCAAGTGACGAAGGAGTTTTGTAGTCGCTTTTGGTCAGTGAACCTGTGCAACCGGTTCGGCAAGGACGTAGGGGAAGACGATCCTTGAGATAGAACTGGAGGTTGCCATGGCAGGTAGTCTGACGCGGGGTGTCCTTTTCGTGCACTCAATTCCGCCCGCGCTGTGCCCGCACGCTGAGTGGGCGGCAGGTAATGCGCTGGGGCACGAGGTTCGCATGGATTGGATCCCCCAAGACGCGGCCCCCGGGATGCTCCGCGCGGAGCTCTCCTGGGTTGGGCCGGCAGGAACCGGCGCACGGCTGGCATCGGCATTGCGGGGGTGGGAGCATCTGCGGTACGAGGTGACCGAGGAACCCTCCGCCGGCACCGACGGCGGCCGATGGGCGCATACCCCGAGCCTGGGAATATTCCATTCCCAGATGGATACGGTAGGAAACGTCGTGGTCCCGGAGGACCGTGTGCGCGGGGCTTTGGAGAGGGCCACCGATTATCATTCGCTGGTGGAAGCCCTCGACTTGGCACTCGGGCAGGCCTGGGACGACGAGCTTGAACCGTTCCGCTACGCTGGCGCTGGAGCTCCGGTGCGATGGCTGCACAGGGTTGGTTAGATGGCTGCACAGGGTTGGTTAACAGTTGGGTAGCCGGGTCGATCAGTGCAATCAGCCCAGTCATTTCAATCAGTGCAATCAGTTCAATCAGCCCAATCAGTTCAACTAGTTTGTGAGGATAAGTGGGAACACTAGGCGACCGCGTCGGGGTGGACCTGATGGCCCTTTTCGGGTCAGAGGAAGATCAGGTCCAGCCTGACGCGGACTTACCATCCGGGGAGGCGGCCGCGCCCCCCGTTTCTCCCACCCCTGTCGCGCCCGCCGCTTCTGCGTCTTTAGCTTCCGGGGCCCCTTCTGCTTCAGACAGCGTCGGCGCGTCAGAGAAACACTTTGCGTCATCCGGCGCACCTACCCCGAGCGTTGATGCCGAGCCCACCGTGGAAGCGGTCGTCCGGAACTTGATTGCGGAACTAAGTGGGGTCGATGGTGGAACGTTGGACCTCAAACAACCTCTCGATGGGGCGCTCGACATTTCCGGCCTCGCGCTTTGGGCCGTCGTAGCCGAAGTGGAACGTTTCTCTAACCGCACTTTCGCTGACTCAGACGTCGCGGAGTGGAAGACTCCTCGCGACATCATCAGCGCGGCCGAAGCCCCCACCGACGAGTAGCCGCTTACTGAAATTCCTGGGCACTCTCGCTGTAACGACGGCTCCTCTTCAATTCACCAAGGACTATCTAAGATCATCAAGGACTATCTAAGAAGATCATTAGGGATTGTCCAGGAAGATTTTGGCACTTCGTTGACGGCTGGCGCAGGACCCCGCGCAATATGACTCAACCGTCAGTGTGTACCCCAAGATCACCAGCAGGGGGCACCCGCCTTGTTTCACAACACTGTTCCCTGTCCCT
>ERZ1032924.3-NODE-3-length-70347-cov-7.560789_pt1 | contig 70347 bp, 57 predicted proteins | sample MGYA00516956_ERZ1032924 | MGnify/ENA primary metagenome ERZ1032924 (study PRJEB33719, sample SAMN04262513) | wastewater metagenome | biome: rural village; feature: composting latrine chamber; material: composting feces with ash | place: El Salvador | collected... | reverse complement strand
CATACACACATTTCTGCCTATAACCCCCCGGAAGGCAATCCAAGCCCGTGGCCCAGGGCAACCGGCCAGAACGTGGTGTTAATGATCGGGGTTTCTGTTGGGGTGGCGGGGGAAACTCGGTGTCTTTAATCCTTTTTTGATTAAAGTTCGGTGGTGCTTGACAAGGGTGGGTTGTGGTGCCTGTGGGGTTGAGGGATGCGAACGCGTTCTTCACATGCCCGGAAATGCCCGATTTGCTCAACCCCGATGCGCAAGAACGGGAAGACGGCTGCTGGGAGCCAAAGATGGAAATGTACCCAGTGCTCCCTAACCACGACCAGCACCCGCAAGGACCTGACCCGGGGCGCCGAGTTCGACCTGTTCCAGGCCTACCTTGGTGGAAAGGACAGCCAAGCTGTCCTAGACGAGACTGCTTCGGGGCGCTCTTTGCGTCGGCGTTTAGCGTGGTGTTGGAAAGTGCCAGTCCCAAGGCCCCTTGCGACTGGGGAGATCTACAATCAAGTGTTCCTTGACGGTAAAGAAGTCGGCTACGAATGGGTTTTACTGGCCGCTGTCAACCAAGACGGGACAGTGGTGGCCTGGCAGTGGACCACTAGTGAAAACGCTGCCGCCTACAAGGCTTTACTCAAGGACATTCCACCCCCAAAAGTAGTCACTGTTGACGGGGCAGCCGGCGGCCTGAAAGCCATTGGGCAAGTGTGGGGAGAAGAAACCGCGGTGCAACGCTGCCTGATCCACGTACACCGCAACAACCGAGCTGACCTCACTTTCAACCCAAAAACTATGGCAGGAAAGGCTCTCTTAGGCCTGTCCAGGGCGTTACTGAAGATCACCAGTCAGGAAGAAGCCAGCCACTGGGAAGGCCTGCTGCAAGCCTTCTACAACCAATACTCCGGCTACTTGAAGGAACGCAGCTACGCCAAAGACAACCCTGAAGAAGGAATCAGGCGAGGACGCACCTGGTGGTACACCCACGGACGAGACCGACGCGTCTACTTCCGCCTAGCCCGCCTGGTCCGTCAAGGAGTCCTTTTCACCTACCTAAACACTGACCTGGCCCAAGGTTTGCACTCCACCACCAACATCATCGAGTCCCTCAACTCCCGCATCGATGAACTCTGCTTCCAACACCGCGGCCTGTCCGAACCCCACCTGATCTGCGCCGTCAACTGGCTCCTCTACCACCACAGCGAACTACCCGCCCCACCAAGGGAAATCCTCAAACAATGGGAGCAATCAGGCAAGCCCACCGCCAGACTCATCCCCACCAAAACACCCAGACCAACCCCTAGCGAGGGCCCCATAGAATCCGACACCGGCCTCAGTGCCGAAGAAGGACTCTGGACCAGAAAAGGCTGGGCCGGAAGATGGACCCCCTAACGACACGCCGTCTAAAACACCACGTTTTGGCCGATAGCCCAGTGAATAGGGAAGTAGCCACGATCGGCGTCATTGCAACGAAAAAGCCCGGCATTTCAACGAATACCGGGCTCTACGGTGGCGGGTGAGGGATTTGAACCCACGTAGCATTCCGCGGCTGATTTACAGTCAGCTCCCTTTGGCCGCTCGGGCAACCCGCCTTACACCGACTAATCGGTGCCGTGAAATGCTAACAGATTCTCTAACGCGGGCACCAATCCGCCGGTAGTGGTGATGGACTCACTCGGCTCAATTAGAACCCAAATACAAGTGGAGCCAGGGTCACCGAGACCAGTGGAATCAAAATCAATCCCGACAGCGTCATCATCCAGCCGGCCTTCAACAACTGCTTTGGCTTCACCATCCCCGAACCCACTGCAACCGCGTTCGGCGGCGTGGAGGCTGGCATCAAAAACGCACAGGTCGACGCGAACGTCACAGGTAGCGCCAACGCGATAGGTGCCATCCCTACGGACACCGCCAGTGCGGCGGCGATAGGGATCAACGTCGAGGCGGAAGCCGTGTTCGACATGAACTCGGTCAAAATCATTGTCGCGGCGCAAACGGCTACAACCAGGGCAACCGTTGGGAGCCCCGCCAGTCCCCCCAGCTGGCTTGCGAGCCAGTCGGACAGGCCAGATGCGCTGATCTCAGCCGCCAGCGCCAAGCCCCCACCGAAGAGAATCAAGATCCCCCACTGCAGATCCCGCATGTCGTTCCACGTAAGAAGCGAGCCCGATGCTGGACCGGCCGCGGGGACCAGGAAGAAGGAGATGGCGGCGGCGATCGAGACCACCTCGTCCGTGATCGGTGACGTTGGCCAGATCATTGGAAGGATCACCCAGCCGAAGATCACTGCGGCGAAGATGTAGAGGACCCGGCGTTGCCCAGCGTTCAGTGGGCCCAGCGCGTCAAGTTCCTTACGGATGATGTCTCTGCCGCCTGGCAAATCGTGAAGCGAACTCCGAAAGACAATGTGCGTCAGCACAAACCAACAGATCGTCAAGAACACCAGGCTGAGGGGAACGCCAACCAGCATCCATTGGCCGAACCCCACCGTGAACCCGTAGCTCTCCTCCAGATAGCCAACCAGCAACGCGTTGGGTGGGCTCGCGATAATGGTGCCAAAGGCGCTTATCGAAGCCGAGTACGCGATCCCAACCAGCATGGATCTGTTGAGATTCGGGTCGTTTACCCCATGCTTTTTCAGCAACCGAATCATGGAGTGGCCGATAGACATCATGAGAATCGCCGTGGCCGTGTTGGAGATCCACATCCCCAGAAGCATCGTGGCGAACATGAACCCAAAAACCAGTTGCTTCGGGCGAGTACCGAAAAGCATCACCACTCTAAGTGCGATGTGGCGGTGAAGGTTCCAACGTTGCATCGCAAGTGACAGTACGAAGCCGCCGAGGAACAGGAATACAACCTTGTTTCCATACGAGGCCGTCACCGCCCCAACCGTGTTTATTCCCGAGGCGGGGATAATCACCACCGGCAGAAGCCCAGTGACGGCCAGCGGAACCACCTCTAGCATCCACCAGACCGCCATGAGCACGATCAGCGCCAGCGTGACAGCACCTGCACGAGGGTTGTCTAAGCCAATCGCGAGCGCTTCAGGCGAGGGCTCAATATCTGGCATTGCGAAGTAGACCAACGACGCCAGCGCCAGCCCCAACGCAAACCCAACTCTTCTCTGAGTCGGGGTGATTCGGGCCCTTACCAGTGTCGTAATCGAACTCATGTTGCCTTTCGGTGTCCCGGTGGGGGTGCGAGGTTGAACGGGTGTGTGGGACAAAGCCCAATCGCCGCCCACGTCCTCATACTAGCTAGTAGCAAAGAAGCACTGACCTGTTCGGTGTCTCATCCCATGAAAACAGCGAAGCGCTCAGTTTCCTTAGCGAGGCCAACCGGGGCGGCTTTCCGACACTTCCACTTCGGGCATACTTGGAGTCGCAAGTACAAAGGAGAATTCCATGGCTGATTCATCATTTGATGTCGTATCCCGGCTGGACATGCAAGAGGTTGACAACGCTGTCAACCAGGCCGCCAAAGAGGTTGGGCAGCGCTACGATTTCCGCGGCGTCGACGCCAAAGTTGAGCTCAAGGGCGACACCATCCTCCTCGAAGCCAATACTGGCGAGCGAGTCAAAGCCGTCCTGGATGTACTCCAGTCCAAGTTGGTGCGCAGGGGCGTCTCCCTCAAGGCGCTGGATTTGAAGGACAGGGAACCGCAGCCCTCGGGCAAGATTTACCGCCTGGTCGTTCCTTTGCGCGAGGGGATCTCCCAAGACACAGCCAAGAAGATCACGAAACTCATTCGGGACGACGGCCCCAAGGGTGTCCGCGCCCAAATTCAGAAGGACGAGGTCAGAGTGTCTTCCAAATCCCGCGACGCCCTCCAGAGCGTGATCGCGCTCCTCAAGGGAGCCGACTTCGACGCTGCCCTACAGTTCGTGAACTACCGCTAACCACTCAGGTTGTGCCGTTAGGCGTCCGAGGCCACTTGGAAGTCTTTGGGTCCGGTGAAGTCATCGAACCTTTCCGCCGCGTGCGGGAAGCCAAGTTCCCCCGGATTGCCTATCAGGTCAGAATCTGTGGAATCACCCAGGCCGTCGCCACGGGAGATTTCCGTCATCTTCTGCCGCGACACCACCTTCACGCGTTCCCGCACCCCACCGGAGGGCAGCTCGCCGTAGTTGGTACCAAGTTCCTGCTCATACGCGTCTAGCAGTTCCCAGCCGTGCCAGGTGGTGAAGGGGATCCCTCGTTCTTCAAGGAGCCCCTGAATGGGTTCGTCGACCTTGCTGCTCAGCGCCCCCGCGTTCGCGTCCTCAACCAGGTTCGCAATTGTTTCCTGCGCGTCCGACTTGGTCGACCCGATCAGCCCCACCGGTCCACGTTTGATCCAGCCGGTGGCGTAGAGGCCGTCGACAACCGCGTGCGAACCCGGCTGCTCAACAACGCGACCCCCAATGTTGGGAACCACGCCCGCCACCTGGTCGAACGGGACGCCAGGGATCGGCGAGGAGAAGTAGCCGACAGCCCGGTATACAGCCTGCACCGGCCAGTCCTTGAACTCGCCCGTACCACGAACGTTCCCGTCCCCGATCAACTCGGTGCGTTCGGTGCGAAGCGCCGTGACGTTTCCATCTTCATCGGCGAGGATCTCTGCGGGTGCCTCAAACATGTGGATATAAATCCGTCGGGAGGCCTTCAAGTCCTCCGGGTCAGCCGAGGCGTACGAGGTCAGAACCTTCACAACCTGCCTCTGCTGGTTCGAGGCCTTCATCGCCTTGTCGGAGCCCTCATCAAAGTCGAAGTCTTCCTCCGACACGACGATGTCAACGTCCGCGCAACGGCCCAACTCCCTTAACTCCAGTGGGGTGAACTTGACCTGCGCAGGCCCGCGGCGACCAAAAATGTGTACCTCTTTCACGGGGTTCTGAGCAAGGCCCTCGGCCACATTCTCAGGGATCTCCGTTTCAAGCATTTCCGGCAGGTGCTTCGCCATGACACGGGCAACATCGAGTGCCACGTTGCCGGCACCGATGACCGCAACTTCCTCTGCTTCCAGCGGCCACTGCCTGGGGTAGTCCGGGTGTCCGTCATACCAGGAAACAAAGTCCGCGGCCCCGTAAGACTGGGGAAGGTCAACACCGGGAATGTCCAGTTTTGCGTCCCGGTCAGCGCCCGTCGCGATGATGATCGCGTCGTAACGTTCCTGGAGTTCCTCTATAGTGACGTCTAACCCGATCTCGACATTCCCAAACAGTTGGATGTCGCCGCGCTGCAGAATCCTATAAAGCGCCACGATGATTTGTTTTATACGAGGGTGGTCGGGAGCGACCCCGTACCGAACAAGCCCATAGGGCGCCGGTAAACGTTCGAAAAGGTCAATCGAAACGTCCAGATCTGACTTCGCAAGAATGTCTGCGGCATAGATGCCGGCGGGTCCGGCACCGACTACCGCAACCTTTATTGGAGTTGTCACTTTGCTCATCTCGTAGGCCAAATTATCCAACTACTAATAGTAGTCGCACCACGAGGGCACCTGCTGTAGCCCTCGTCACCCTGTTACAAAACGTCGTCGTGCGTCCAAAACTTCCGGCTGCGATCAGGCCGCGCGCTCCACCATGAGAAGCGCGAACGCTTCCAACGCGTCCTTCGCGTCCGAATCCGGAAGAGGCTCTAGATAGCGACAGGCTTTGTCTGCCCACTCTTGCGCGAGGGCTCTAGTTTCGTCAATGACCGTGTGGGCCGAGAGTGCCTGGACCACCTCGTTCAAATACTCAGGGTCTTGAAGGTCGCCTTCCAGCATCTCGAGGATTCTGGCGCCCTCCGGGTCCAAGTCACCGTTCGCTTGATGCCGCCGAAGCAGCAAGACGGGCATTGTGTCCACACCCTCCAACAGGTCGGTGCCGGGAGTCTTCCCAGTGACCTCGGCGGGAGACACGATGTCGATGACGTCGTCAGCGATCTGGAACGCCACCCCAACGGATTCGCCGAAATCCCTGAGCATCTCCGCGACTTCCTTGCCGGCACCGGAATGGACCGCGCCGAAGAAACCTGCGGACGCAACAAGTGAACCCGTCTTGTCTGCCAACACTTGCAGGTAGAAGTCGACGGGGTCGTCGCCCTCTTTCGGCCCGAAAGTCTCATTGAGTTGCCCCATGCACAGGCGTTCAAAAGTTTGGGCGTACCAGCGAACCGAGTCGGAGCCCAGGTCCGCCGCCAATGAGGAAGCGCGAGAAAACAAAATGTCCCCCGCCAAAATCGCGTTGTTGTTCCCCCACAGGATCTGCGCGGCCTCTACCCCACGTCGTGATGGCGCAGAGTCCATCACGTCGTCATGGTAAAGGGAAGCAAGGTGGGTGAGCTCCACCGACGCAGCCGCCTTAATGACCTCTTCTGACTGGGCGCGGTGGGGTGCACCCAACTGGCCAGCAATCAGGGTGAGAAGCGGCCGTAGTCGCTTCCCCCCTGCCCTGGCCAGGTGGGAGGTGAGGTCATCGATTAGACCCCGAGAACCCTCAACAGACTCCATGAGGAGTCTCTCAACTTGTTCCATGCCGGACTCGACCCGAAGTTCCAGTCCAGCATCAGCAGTGTTTCTCAAATTCTCACTCACGGAACGAAAATAGCAGTTGCCTCTAGGAAGCTCAGCACCGGTCCCGGGATGATTCCCAGCAGGAGCGTCACAATGGCGGCGAAGCCGATGACAACTACGGCGAGACCCTCAGACTGAACGACGGTGACATCGTCCTTCGGCTTCTTGAAGAACATGGCTGCCACAATCCGGAAGTAAAAGACCGCCGTAGCAACCGACGCGCCCAGCGCAATTCCAACCAGCCAGCCGAGGCCTCCCTGAACACCAGCAGCAAACACCACAAACTTTGCGACGAAGCCAGACGTCAAGGGAATGCCCGCGAAGGAAAGCAGGAAAATCAGCATTGCGACGGCCAGCACCGGGTTACGTTTACCCATGCCATTCCAAGCAGAAATCCCCTGCGCCTCGTCCCCGATGTTGCCTTGCTTGTCGGTGCGGCGCACCAAGGTGATCGCAGCGAACGCTCCGACCGTGGCGACACCGTAGGACAGCAGATAGAACGACATAGCGCCCGCGGAGCCGACTGTCAGTGACAGGACGGCAATCGTCAGGAACCCTGCGTGAGCAATCGCGGAGTAGGCCAGAAGCCTCTTCATGTTCTTCTGGACCAAACCACCAACGGTTCCGAAGATTATCGTCGCCGCTGCCAGAAGGCCGAACAGAAGGGCGAAATCCCACTTCAGGTGGCCTGCGACTACCACGTAGAAACGCAGCAGAGCACCAAATGCCGCAACCTTCACACCGGCAGCCATGAAACCCGTAACCGGCGTTGGAGCACCCGTGTAAACGTCGGGAGCCCACTGCTGGAACGGGAACACCGCAACCTTAAACAGCAAGCCTGCCATCACCATGACCACACCCACAAGAAGGATCCAGTCCATGTTGTTGGCGTACGGGATCGCGTTTGCAATCGCCCCAAGTCGCAAGGAGCCACCCGAGTATCCGTAGAGCAACGCCGAACCCATAAGGAAGAACGCGGCTGCAAAAGACCCCAGAATGAAGTACTTGATTGCCGATTCCTGTGAGAGTTCACGACGTCTGCGCGCCGATGCAGCCAGAACGTACAGCGGCAACGACATGACTTCCAGAGCCACAAACATCGTCAGGAGAGAGTCGGACGCTGGGAACAGCATCATGCCGCCGATGGAGAAGAGTGCCAACGGGAAGAACTCGCTTCGCTGGTAGCCCTTCGCGATCGTTAGTGATTCCTCACCTGACCCAGGGCGGTCCGAGGGCTGCCCCGCGAACGCCCCATCACCGACCGCAGTGCGGTCAGCCATCACCAAAACGGAAAGGAAACCAATCAGCGTCACGATGATCTGCATCGAAGCGGTCAGCGTGTCGTCGACGAACTCTCCGATGACGGAGGGACTCTCATACGCAGTTGCCCACTGAATAGTCGCGAGCAGGAACGCCGCGCCAAGCACCAGCACTGTCCAAACGATGTTGGTTGGTCGGCGCGCACCCTTAGGAACGAAGGCCTCAATCAGCACACCTACAACCGCGCCCAGTAGGACAACGATTGTGGGGACCAGCGGCCACCAATCAATACTGGGCGCTGTGAACTCGGGTGCCTGTGTCATCAATAGTTGAGTCACTTGTCGCTCCCTTCGCTAGTAGCAGCACTTGCCGTCGCGTCTTCCATCTGGACGATCTCACTGTCGTACAGGAGCGGGCTTTGCTCAGAGATCTGCGCGAATGACCCAACCAATGGTGCCGACCAGATACCCAGGACAAGGGTTCCAGCCAGGATCGGTGTGATCACGAACTTCTCCCTTCCGTCCAGGTCCGGCAAGTCAGCCATCTTCGGGTTGATTCGTCCGGTGAACATTCGCTGGTACGGCATCAGGATGTACATCGCGGCCAGGATCACGCCGAAGACCGCGAAGATGGCGAGGGGAATGTTGACCTCGTATGTTCCCATCAGCACCAGGTACTCGGGGACGAAGCCTGAGAGGCCAGGTAGTGCGATAGACGCCAGGCCTGCGAACAGCCAGGTGCCGGCCAGGACCGGAGTTACCTGTTGCATGCCGCCGTAGCCCCGCACCGAAGGCGTATGACCACGCTGAATCAGCCAGCCTGAGATTAGGAACAATGCCGCGATGGAGAGCCCGTGGGCGACCATGAAGAACATGGCGCCGGTCAGGGCAATGCTGGACCCGATGAAGATACCCAGCACGATGAACCCGAAGTGGGACACCGACGTGAAGGACACCAACCGAAGCAAGTTCTTCTGCCCGTTCGCCGCGAACCCACCCCAGAGGATGGAAACGACGGCGAGGATGACGATGACCATCCGCATGGACTCGGACGCTGCTGGAAGCATAAACAGGAGCACCGTAACCATGCCGTAGGTGCCGATCTTGTCGAGGATGCCGACCAGGATGACCGAGGTACCCGGGCGCGCCTCAGCAGCCGTGTCCGGCAGCCAAGTGTGAACGGGAACCATCGGCGCCTTGATCGCAAACGCGATGAAGACCGGGATAAAGATCGCCAGTTGCCATCCGATAGTCAGTTGCGGCAAGTAGTACTGCAACGTATCGAACCGGTATGTGAGTCCGCCGGCGCTGCCCAGAGCGGAGAACACGACGATTACGCCACCAAGCATGACCAACCCACCAAACAGCGAGTAGATCAGGAACTTCAGTGCCGCACGACGCCTGTGTTCGCCCCAGCCGAACCGGCCAATCATGAAGAACACGGGGATCAGCATTGCCTCGAAAGCAATGTAGAACACCAGCAGGTCATACGCCGCGAAAATCATCACAATGAACGCGTACAGCACCATTATTAGTGCCGCGTAACCGCCAGCCGCGGAAGGATCTTTGTCTTCCGACTTCGCCGCGATCAAAACAAGTGGGACGAGGAACCCTGTCAGCAACAGCATGACCAGACCCAACGAGCTCACGCCCATCGACCAAGTCAGTCCGATCTGAGGGATCCAGTAGTAGCTCTCCACGAACTGGGTGGTGCCTGCTTCTGCCCAGTTGAACCAGATAGCCATCAGGATGAAGGCAACCAGCATCGCAACTGAAGACCACAGGGCAATTACACGGCCGATTGCTTTGAAACCCGGCACCAACCAGATCAGCAAAGCAACCAGCGCGGGGAACGCCACCAGCAGCGAAAGCCATGGGCCCGTCGAAAGAGAGACGTCCATCAGCATTTGCTGAGCCGCGCCCGGAATAAGAGTCAAATTCTGCACTGTTCTCCTCCGGCCTCAGAGCCTGAATCCCAGAACGATGGCTGCAATAACCACAATTCCGCCGAGCATATAACCCGCGTATGAACGCAGATAGCCTGTTTCCGTGCGAGCCGCGACCTTGCCGAACCAGGTCGTAACCTTTCCGATCCCGTTCACAGTGCCATCGATTGCGTACTTGTCAGTCGCAGTGACAGCCTCCATGGTGGCGACGCTAGGTGCCATAAAGATGGCCTCGTTGAACTCGTCTTGGTAGAAGTCTGCGCGGGCCGCTTTTGTGAAGGCATTTCCAACAGGAGCCGTTTCAGGAACGGGCTGTTTCCCGTACATCCACCAAGCCAAGACTGCCGCGCCAATCACCAGAACCAGCGTGGTCACCTGAATCAGGATGACCGGGTACACGGGCTCGCCGTGCACAACCGTTCCGATCGCCGGAGTCAGCCAATTGATGAACGCATCGTTGATTGACAGCAAGCCACCCAACGTGACCGAGAAGATCGCCAGGATAATCATCGGAACCGTCATGATCGGCTTCGACTCCTTGGGGTTCACGGGTGCACCCTCAACGTCTGTTGTCCAACGGGCTTTGCCGGTGAATGTCATGAACAGTAGGCGCGACATGTAGAACGACGTGATTCCCGCAGCAACCATCGCGACACTACCGAACACCCAGCCCATCCAGGGGGCGGCGGCGTTACCGAAGTTGCCTGTCGCAAATGCTGCCTCGATGATTCGGTCCTTGGACCAGAATCCTGAGAAGGGAGCAATGCCGAGAATCGCAAGCCAGCCTGCGATAAAGGTGATCCACGTGATCTTCATGACCCGGCGCAAACCACCGAAGCGGCGCATGTTGACTTGGTTATCCATCGCGTGCTTCACGGAACCTGCCCCAAGGAACATCAGGGACTTGAAGAACCCGTGAATCAAGAGGTGGAAAATCGCGAAAGCCCAGCCGATTGGACCGAGGCCCGCACCCAGCATCATGTAGCCAACCTGCGACATGGTCGAGGCAGCCAAAGCCTTCTTGATGTCATCCTTGAAGCAACCAATGATCGCACCAAGTAGTAGCGTGATCGCGCCGATGACGGCAACCGCCGTCATCGCGATCGGTGCCGCAAGGAAGACGACCCCGGCGCGGACAATAAGGTAAACACCGGCCGTAACCATTGTTGCTGCGTGGATCAGAGCCGAGACCGGGGTTGGACCCGCCATCGCATCTCCCAGCCATGCCTGCAACGGGTACTGAGCAGACTTACCTGTAGCAGCCACCAGCAAGAAGATCCCGATCACTGTTGCGTGACCCTGCCCGATGTTGCCAACGCCCTCGTTCACCACCGCAAAATCAGTGGAGTGGAAGTAGGCAACCATGGCCATCATGGCGATCAAGAATCCGGCGTCACCAACGCGGTTCATGATGAACGCCTTCTTCGCGGCCGTGGCGTATTCGGGCACGTAGTTCCAGAAACCAATAAGGAGGTAGGAGCAGAGACCCACGCCTTCCCAACCGAGGAACATCATGGTGTAAGAATCACCCAACACCAGGATCAGCATCGACGCGATGAACAGCGCCAAGTAGGCAAAGAACCGCCTGCGGTCGGGGTCGTGTTCCATGTATCCGACGGCGTAAACCAGGATCAGTGACCCCACGAATGTAACCAGCATTATGAACGTCATTGAGAGCGGGTCGATAAGGAGCCCGAAGTCAACGTTGAATGTGCCGGTCGGCATCCAGGAGAACAGTGTCTGTTGGAAACGCCTCTCCCCTGCTGGCATGGAAAGCATTTGGATGAGAATGCCGAACCCCAGAGCGAAGCTGAACCAGGAGGCGCCGACTGCGAGCCAGTGTCCCCACTTGTCCGCTCGGCGGCCCAGTATCAGGAGTAGTCCGGCAACCACTGCCGGAACGACGAACATCAGCCAGCCAACTGACGCCAACCCAGTAACCGGGTGAACGTCAACGGGGCCGGCCCAGTCCGAGGCCGGAATGACAGATCCCAGGAGGGACGGAAGTACGTAATTCACCTTTCCCCCTTAGTTCTTCAAAACCGCGGTCTGATCAAGGTCGGTAGTTGCCCGAGCCTTGTAGATGGAAACAACAATGGACAATCCGATGACAACTTCCGCTGCCGCGACGATCATCACGAAGAAGGCCATCACTTGGCCGCCGACGTCAGCGAACACCCGTGCGAAGGCGATGAACACCAGGTTCGCTGAGTTGAGCATCAGTTCAACGCCCATCAGCGAGATGATCATCGATTTTCGAACAATGACTGTCACAGCGCCGATGGAGAACAGCACCATCGCTAGAGCGACATAGAAAGCAAGGCTCACTTTTCGTCCTCCAAATCCTCGACGCGAAGCTGTTGCAGACCGGTTGGGGCTGCTGCGCCACTCATGCCCCAAGCCTTCGACTGCGCGACCTTCACCTTGTTGCCCCAGCGGCTTGCGCTACGGTCCTCGGTCCGCGCCAGAAGCAGTGCCTGTGCGACGTCCGAGTCAACCTGGTTCATTGGCTTTTCAAGCCCTCGGACCTTGAGAACTCGGGGGATTGATTCATCAACTGGCCGCAAGGTGTCGCCAGCGATTGCCGGGTTGTCGACCGCGTTGCCCGCTGCAAACACGCCAGGGGCTGGCAGTTGACCTATGTGGCGTCCATTCGCTTTGTACGCCTTCATGCGGGCATTTACGACGCTTCTCTGACTCAGCTTCGGGCCCAACAGGTCCGAGTGGGTTAGCAAAACCGCTCCCACCGCCGCCGTAATCAGGAGGGCGGCTGTGAGTTGGATGGTCATCCAGTGCTCTTGGAACAGGTTCGCGGCCAACTCTGTCACAGGCAGGTTGGAGTACGGGTCACGATCAAACTTTCCGGGGCCGCTGACGCCCGAAACCAAGACCGCCGAAACGGTTAGGATCGCCAGTCCCAAACCGCCGAGAATGGCTGCGATGATATTGCCACGTCTCTGGTCTTTGTAACCGTCTGACGCCCCCAGCCCGATCATCATGATCACGAACAAGAACAACATCAAGATGGCGCCCGTGTACACAATCACTTGGACAGCGCCGTTGAACGGGGCCTCCAATGCGAAGAACAGCAGAGCCATCCCAACCATGACAACCACCATGGACAGTACCGCGTATGCGGCCTTGTTGAAGAGCAGGACCCCAAGGGCGCCGGCGACCATGAATGCCGCAACAATCCAGAAGAAAGTTGCTTCACCCCAGCCACTCATCTCGGGCCAGCCCTCTAGGAGTTCAGCGTTCATTCCTGGGCCTCCTTCTTACTTTCAGAAGCATCGGCGTTCCCCACGGGCTTCGCCGTTTTTAGGCTGGGATCATCGGGGCGGTTCTCCCGCACCCATTCGATCTGCTCCTCGGTGGGACCAGTGACTTCACCCAGGTAGTAGTCTTTGTCGCTCATGCCCTCCACCATGGGGTGTGGCGCTGCGACTGCCCCGTCGGGAAGTGGCGCCAAGAGCATGTCCTTGTCGTAAATGTCGTCAAGGCGAGTGTGCTCCGCCAACTCGAAGTCGTGGGTCATCGTGAGCGCCCGCGTTGGGCAAGCCTCAATGCAGAAACCGCAGAAAATGCACCGCAGGTAGTTGATCTGGTAGACGCGACCGTAACGTTCCCCAGGCGAGTGCTGCTCCTCCGGAGTGTTGTTCGCGGCCTCAACCAGGATTGCGTCTGCAGGACAGGCCCACGCGCAGAGTTCACAGCCGATGCATTTCTCCAGGCCGTCCTCGTACAAATTGAGCTGATGGCGACCGTGGAACCGGGGCGCGGTGTGCGCGGGCTCAAACGGGTATTCCTCCGTGACCGAGGGGCGGAAGAACGAGGATCCCGTGACACCGTATCCAGCCGCAGGCGCCAGTAGCTCTCCGATAGCCCCCTTAGGGTCCTGTTCGTAGAGGAGGTCTTCCGATTGAGTTTCGGCCGGAAGGTCGACCTCGCTTACTCGCTCACCCGTTTCCGCCATGTCGGTTTTAGGTGTCTTCTCTGTCTCGTCACTCATCGCGACCCTCCTCGATCTGGGGAGCAGCTTCGTCCGCGTCTCCGCCAGAATCTGCGGAAACGGCGACTTTCACACGGCCTGCACGTGGGGACGGCGGCAGTGTTTGGCCAAGTGTGGGCGGCACCGGGTATCCGCCGGCGAAGGCGTCAAACGGTTCGTCCGTCTCAATGTCTTCCTCGTCTGAAGCGGACGAGGGCTTCGTCGAAACCAGGTAAATGATCAATCCGATCAAAATGACCAGGCCCACCAGAAGCGAAACGATTAGTGGGAGGGATTCGCCGACCCACATGCGCGTTCCCTGAAGCACAGCCACGATCACGATCCAAACAAGGGCGATCGGGATCAGGACCTTCCATCCCAAGTTCATGAACTGGTCATACCGGAAACGCAGTAGCGTTCCACGAGTCCAGATCATGAGCCACATGAAGAACCAAATCTTCACGATGATCCAGAGCATGCCCCACCAACCGTCATTGATTGGAGCAATGTGGCTGAATGGCCACGGGGCGTGCCAGCCGCCAAAGAACATCGTGGCAGCCACCGCGGAGACGTTGAGCATATTGATGTATTCGGCCAGGTAGTACCAACCGAACTTCATTGACGAGTACTCCGTCATGTGTCCGGCAACGAGCTCGCCTTCCGCTTCGGGAAGGTCAAACGGCAACCTGTTCACCTCGCCCACCATCGAAATCAGGTAGACGATGAACGCGGGAAGTAGCGCGAAGGCCCACCACACGCGGCCCTGGGAAGCAACAATTTCCGAGGTAGACATGGAACCAGCCACCAGGAACACCGAAACCAAGGCCATTCCCATGCCCAGTTCATAGGAGATCATCTGTGCGGAGGAACGAACCGCGCCATAAAGCGGAAGCGTTGACCGCGCAGACCATCCGCCAAGGACCACGCCGTAAACTCCCAGCGATGTGATCGCCAGAATGTATAGGGCAGCCACCGGCATGTCGGCCACCTGCAGGGGCGTTGAGTGCCCGAACATGTTCACGTTTGGTCCAAACGGAATCACAGCCATCACCGAGAACGCGGCAAGCGCCATGATTGTTGGGGCTAAGAAATACAGGAACTTATCTGAACGCGACGTCCAAATGTCTTCCTTGAACAACATCTTGCCTGCATCCGCCAACGCTTGATACAACCCCAGAGGACCCGCAACGTTAGGGCCCTTTCGGGTTTGAAGCCGACCCAAACCGCGTCGCTCAACCCACAGAGCCATGATGACGGACAAGATCAGGAACAGCACGATAAATACGGCCTTGATCAGAGTCAGCCACCAGGTGTCGTCTGCGAAGTTGGCGACCTCGTATTCGGGGACAGCGCTTGGCAGCGCAGCAATTGTGGGGGCCAGGATGTTGGTTATCACTTGGCCACCTCCCTAACTGCGGTAACGGTTACGACCGATCCCGCTGGGGCGAGATCCACGTTTATTCCGGAACCAACCGAGCATTCCGGCACCCACACGACGCGGTCCGGAATCTCTGCAACCTCAACCGGTAGCGTCACGGAACCGCGCGGGCCCGTCACCTCCACCTGGGCGTCTTCGGTTGTTCCCAGTGATTTCAATGCGGCAGCAGAAACAAGAGCAACAGGTTGTCGCGCTGAGTTCGCCAAGTCCTTGGCACCATCCAGCATGCGACCCAAGTCGACCATGACCTTGTGCGAGGCCAGAACAAATCCGTCCTTGGCCTTCTTATCGGTCTTAGCCTTCTTGCCCGCTTTGGCTTTATCGCCAAGAGCTTTCACCGGAGCGGCAGCGCGTTCACCACGCCACACCATGAGCGGATTGACTTCCTGGTAAAGCTCCCCAAGGGTCTTCACTCCGAGGTCTGTCCCCATCTCATGTGCCAGCATCTCCAGCACTTCCCGATCCGGGAGAGTCCGGGATGCCAGGGCCTGTCCGAAGGGGCGGAGTCGGCCTTCCCAGTTGATGAAGGTTCCGTTCTTCTCAGCGGGAGGGGCGACCGGGAACACAACATCTGCCAGTTCCGTGGCCTCTGACTTTCGAACTTCAAGGGAGATCACGAACGGAGCCGATTCAATGGCCTCACGCGCACCGACTGGATCCTCCCAGTCGCGCAAATCGATGCCACCCAAGATCAGGGCACCCAATTCTCCTGCACGTGCCTGATCCAAGATGTCCGCCGCGGACAAACCCTTTTCGGAGGGAAGGTCACCCCAGCCGAGCGATTCACGGGCATCCTCGTCGTCCACCAGTCGGCCAAAAGGCAACAGTCCGGGAAGCAGCCCAGCGTCGATGGCTCCGCGCTCACCGGAGCGGCGTGGAACCCATTGGACTCGCACACCTGCACGGTCAGCAAGGCGCGTTACGGCGGCAAGCAGGCCCGGGGTGCGAGCGGCTCGCTCACCGACCAGAATCACGCCGGACTCACTTAGCGCTTCGAACACTTCCGCGTACTTGCCACCCTTATCGATGGCGTCGACTGCATTGACCTCTTCACCAGGAACGGCTTGGAGTAGGTCAGCATCGAGCTTCTCACTGCCTCTTGTCCTCCAGGGCGCCACCGTCGCAACCTTCGCGGTTCCGGCGGTCAGTCCCTTGCGGAGGCGGAGGAAGAGTGAGCCACACTCATCTTCGGGCTCAAACGCCACAAGGAGCACCTGGCCAGCCTTTTCGACGTCGTCGTACGTGACGGCTAGGCCCCGGCCGGCGACGCTTGCAGCCAAGAACTGCTCTTCCTCGTCACTTGAACGACGCCAACGGGCATCAATGTTGTTGGTGCCCAACACGACCCGTGCGAACTTCGACCATGCCCATGCATCTTCGAACGTGGGGCGACCGCCAGGCAGCAACCCAACGCCGGCGCCGTCCGAGGTGGCCTTGGCAAGCCCTTGGGCTGCCCTATCCATCGCGTCCGACCAAGAAGTGGGAACCAATTCTCCGTTTTCACGAACCAGCGGCATCGTCAAACGGTCATCAAGGCGGCTCCAGAAGAAACCGAAGCGGTCCTTGTCAGTAATCCATTCCTCGTTCACCTCGGGAACATTCTCCGAAAGCTTCCGCTTCACCTCGCCCCTCCGGATGTCGATTCGCACACCGGAGCCGGAAGCATCATGCTCGGCGATCGATGGCGTAGACACCAGGTCAAATGGGCGGGCCCGGAAGCGGTAGGTGTTGGAGGTCAGTGCTCCCACCGGACAAATCTGGATGATATTGCCCGAGAAATAGGAAGCGAACGTGCGACCTGCAAGGTCCTTGTCGGAGGCTTTCTCCGGCCCGGAGTAAACGGAGGAGATGATTCCTTCCTGTCCGTAGGGCCCGGAAATGTCGGTTCGTTCGGGGCCATCCACACCGTCCATGTGGAAACCGAGGACCTCCGCGTCGAAGGTGCCGATCTGCTCAGCCATGAACTGGTGATCGTCAGTGGGGGCTGAACCGCCGCCACGACCCTGCAGATCAATAAAAGCATCACCTGGGATCTCTTTGGCGAACCGCACGCAGCGTTGACAGAGGATGCACCGATCGCGGTCCAGAAGGATCTGCGAGGTAAGACGCATCGGCTTCGGATACACCCTCTTCGCCGCGGTGAAGCGTGATTCATCCCGTCCCTCGGTCATTGCCTGGTTCTGCAGAGGGCATTCGCCGCCCTTGTCGCAGATGGGGCAATCCAGAGGGTGGTTGATGAGGAGGAACTCCATCACACCTTCCTGTGCCTTATGGGCAACTTCGGAGGTGTACTGAGTTTTGACCACCATTCCTTCGCTGACCGTAATCGCGCACGAGGGCTGAGGTTTCGGCATCATCCGCAAGTTACCCTCGCGGTCTGGGGTGCCGACCTCCACCAGGCATTGGCGGCAGGCTGCGACTGGTTTCAACAAGGGGTGGTCGCAGAAACGCGGAATCCTGATCCCGACCTGTTCGGCCGCGCGGATGATCAGCGTTCCTGACGGGGCGGTCACCTCAGTGTTGTCGATGGTGAGTGTGACCTCACTTGGGGCCGCGCTCATCGAACACCTCCCTTAGCGAAAATGGTGGACTGCTCGTAGGGGAACAGCTCCCACGCAGGCGTGTGAAGTCCGGCTTCGAATTCTTCACGGAACAGCTTGATAGCGGACATGATCGGGGTCGCCGCTGCGTCACCGAGCGCACAGAACGAACGTCCGAAGATGTTGCCCGCGATTTCGTTCAACAGGTCGATGTCGCCTTCGCGGCCGCGACCGGCCTCCAGGCGCATCATGATCTGTTTCATCCAGTACGTTCCTTCGCGGCATGGCGTGCACTTACCGCAGGACTCATGCTGGTAAAAGTCCGTCCACATCCGCACCGTGCGAACCACCGAGGTGGTTTCATCAAAGATCTGTAGGGCGCGGGTGCCAAGCATTGAGCCGGCCGCTGCCACACCTTCGTAGTCGAGTGGAACGTCCAGGTCTTTCTCTGTGAACAGAGGGGTGGAGGATCCGCCCGGTGTCCAGAACTTCAACTGGTGACCCTCACGGATGCCACCGGCGATGTCCAGAAGTTCACGCAGGGTGATTCCAAACTCGGCTTCATACTGGCCCGGATTCTTCACGTGACCAGACAGTGAGAAAATGCCGGTTCCACGGGAACGTTCCGTTCCGAGGGACGCGTACCATTCAGTGGATTCACGGAAAAGTATCGCAACGTCAGAGATTGTCTCTACGTTGTTCACCACGGTGGGGCGTGCATAAAGTCCCTCGACCGCAGGGAACGGGGGCTTCAACCGCGGGTGTCCGCGCCGCCCTTCCAGCGAGTCGAGCAGCGCCGTCTCTTCACCACAGATGTATGCGCCGGCGCCGGCATGCGGGGTGATCTTCAGATCGCCGAGGATCCCCGCGGCCTCCGCTTCAGCAACCGCGTTAAGAAGTCGTCGGTAAACCTGCACAACCTCACCGCGAAGGTAGATGAACGCATGCTTGCAGTTGATGGCCCGCGAAGCGATCGCAATGCCCTCAATCAAAAGGTGCGGATCTGCCATCAGCAGCGGCATGTCCTTGCAGGTTCCCGGCTCTGATTCGTCCGCGTTCACCACAAGGTAACGAGGTTTGCCATCATCGGGAGGTAGGAAAGACCACTTCATTCCGGCGGGGAACCCAGCGCCACCACGCCCCCGGATACCCGAGTCTTTCATCGCCTGAACAATGTCAGCCGGATCTGTCTTCTTTGCCTTCTCCCAGCCCTTATAGGCCCCGTTGGCCAGAGCAGTCTTCAGAGTCCAGGAATCCTTCGCGCCCCAGTTCTTAGTGAGCGCTGGGACCAGCGGACCAGGCTTGGTGTATTCCACCATCACTGCGCTCCTTCTGTCTTATCGGACTTCTCTTCGTCCTCTTGCTCAACGGCTTCAAGCACAATCTTGGTTGGTGTCTCTTCTTCCGCCACCGGGGACTCTTCGACAGAGTCAACCTCAAGCTCAGAATCTTCCTTCTTATCCACCAGTGCCGGATCGAAGGGATCCTTGAGCTCGGTGGGAGCTACCCATCCGTGTTCCTTCGCGACCTCAAGACCAGCGAGCGTTGCAGGACCGGCATTCGGTCCTTGATCAACCAGCCCGTCCTGGAAACCGGCGAGGGTTCGGGAGACCTCCTTGAACGTCGGCACCTGGTTGGGCCCACGTGTTGGGGCGACCGGCCGGCCCGCCGTCAAGTCATCCACCAACTGGATGGCGGAGGTTGGGGTCTGATTATCGAAGAATTCCCAGTTCACCATGATCACCGGGGCGTAATCACAAGCGGCGTTGCATTCAAGCCGTTCAAGAGTGATCTTGCCGTCCGCGGTAGTTTCGTCATGACCAATTTCGAGGTGCTCAGAAAGTTCCTCGTAAATCTGCTCCCCACCCATCACTCCACAGAGTGCGTTGGTGCACACCCCTACGTTGTAGGTGCCGTTCGGGTGACGCTTGTACTGCGTGTAGAAGGTAGCCACCGCGGAAACTTCCGGATGCTCCAGGCCAAGCAAGTCAGCGCAAAGCGCGATCCCGTCAGGGCTGACATAACCGTCAACTGACTGAATCAGATGCAGCATTGGAAGAAGAGCCGACCGAGCATGGCCTTCCGGGTAGCGGCTAATAATCTCTGCCGCGTCCGCCCGGAGTTGAGCTTCAGTCTCAGGTGAATACGTCATCGGTCCACTCCTCCTGCCACCGGGTCGAAGGTTCCCAGGGTTACGACAATGTCGGCTAGCTGGCCGCCTTCTGTAGCCATTGAAAGGGCCTGCAGATTACAGAACGAGGGGTCGCGGAAGTGTGCCCTGAAGGGTCGCGTACCGCCTGCGGACACAAGGTGAACGCCGAGGATTCCCTTCGCATGTTCCACCTGCTGGTAGAACTGTCCGGCAGGAACCCTAAAGCCTTCGGTCGCCAACTTGAAGTGGTGAATCAGCCCTTCCATCGAATGGCCCATGATGTGAGCAACATGTTGGGGGCTGTTTCCCTGTCCGTCAGGGCCAACGGTCAGCTGGGCGGGCCAAGCGATCCGCTTGTCCGCAACCATAACCGGGGCGCCCTCGGTTTCATCTAGCCTGCGGAGCACCTGTTCGACGATGCGCAACGACTGGTAGCACTCGTCAAACCGTTGCAGGATCCTGTCGTAAGCATCCGAGTTCTCATGAACCGGAACGTCAAACTCAAACTGGTCATACCCGCAGTACGGCGCGTCCTTACGCAGATCTGTTTCCAACCCGCCAGCACGCAGCATCGGCCCGGTAACGCCTAGCGCCATCATCGCTGAAAGCGGGAGGTAACCAACACCGATGAATCGCTTCTTGAAGATGGGGTTCTGCAGGGTCAGATTCTGGAGCTCGCCAACATCTCTCCGAACGTTAGGGAGCAACGAGCGGATGTAGTCCACGGTGCCTGGAGGCAGATCCATCGGCACACCACCGGGGCGTACGTAAGCGTGGTTCATACGCAGACCAGTGACGCGTTCAAAGATCCTAAGGATCTCTTCACGACCGCGGAAAGCGATCGTCATCATGGTGGTTGCACCCAGTTCGTTACCGCCTGTGCCGATCGCAACAATGTGCGACGCAATCCGGTTGAGCTCCATTAAGAGAACTCTGATCAAAGTGGCGCGTTCTGGGATCTGATCGGTGATGCCCAGCATCTTTTCGACAGCCAGGCTGTATGCGACCTCTTGGAAGAACGGGGCAACGTAGTCCATGCGGGTCACAAACGTTGAACCTTGAGTCCAGTTGCGGAACTCCATGTTCTTTTCGATCCCCGTGTGAAGGAAGCCAATGTCGACGCGGGTGTCCCGCACCGTCTCGCCTTCCAGTTCCAGGATCAAACGGATGACGCCGTGAGTGGAGGGGTGAACGGGCCCCATGTTCAAGACAACGCGTTCGTCTGAGATCTTCCTGATCTCCTCAATCACGTCTTCCCAGTCGCCGCCTTGAGCGATGACTTCTGGGACGAAGTCGTCGACCCCCAGCTCTTCTCCACCGGGAGTGGCAAAAACTCTCTGTGTCGATTCGGACATCAGTTGTAAGACCTCCGTGTGTCGACGGGCGGAATGGTGGCGCCACGGTATTCAATCGGCACCCCACCAAGTGGGTAGTCCTTGCGTTGCGGGTGGCCAACCCAGTCTTGTGGCAGTTCAATACGCGTGAGCGAGGGGTGACCGTCGAAAATGATCCCCATCAAATCCCACGCTTCGCGTTCCGGCCAGTCATTGCCGGGGTAAATATCAACGATCGAGGGGATGCGAGGATCTGAATCCGGCGCCGTCACCTCAAGATAAATCGAACGGTTGTGGGTGAAGGAGCGGAAGGCGTACAGGCCGTGCAGTTCACGTCCCGCATCTCCCGGGTAGTTGACCGCAGAAACTCCAAGACACATTTCGAATCGAAGATCCTGGTCATCACGGAGCTGTCTGGCAACAAAACGGAGGTGCTCACGTTTGACGAAGATAAGGAGTTCCTCGCCCTGATTGATAACCACTTTTTCAATCACGTCGGAGACTTCCAGCCCCGCCTCTTCGATCAGTTCTTCGAGGACATCCACGGCCTCATCGAACCAGGAGCCGTAGGGCCTTGGGCTGGCCCCGGGGAGAGCGAAAGTTTCTACCAGTCCGCCAAAGCCGGTCGTGTCACCGTCGTCCTGAACCCCGAAAAGCCCTGAGCGGACAGAGATCACTTCTGGCTGCTCAAACTCGCTTGCTGGGGTGTGTAGTTCGCCCGAGGAATCCGGACCCTTCGGCAAGTTCTCAAGATCACTCATGCCAAGAGTCCTTTCATCTGGTGTGACGGAGTCGCTGCTAGCGCAGCTTCCTCTGCCCGCCGGGCCACTTCGGCTCGGTGCTCTCCTAGAGGCTCCTTGCCAATCCCCTCGCGCAACACCAACACGGCGTGAATCAGCGCTTCGGGGCGAGGAGGACAACCAGGCAAGTACACGTCGACGGGAACAATGTGGTCAACGCCCTGCACAACCGCGTAGTTGTTGAACATGCCTCCAGAGGATGCGCAAGCACCCATGGAAATAACCCACTTGGGTTCCGGCATCGAGTCGTAGATCCGGCGAACAATCGGCGCCATCTTCTGGCTCACACGGCCGGAGACGATCATGAGGTCAGAGTGTCGGGGCGAAGCACGGAATACCTCCAGCCCGAAACGTGCCATGTCAAAGCGAGGAGTCCCGGCAGCCATCATCTCGATCGCGCAGCAGGCCAAACCCATCGTCACTGGGAATTGGCTGTGCTTGCGAGCAACACCCAGGACCTTCTCCATGCTTGTAAGCCCCATACCTGAGGGGAGCTTTTCTTCAAGACCTAGTTGCATATTGAAACCCTCCTTAGGTCCAGTCCAAGCCTTTACGGCGAAGCTCGTAGAGGTAGGGCACAGTGATAAGTGCGATGAATAGGAGAATCGACAGCAGGCCGAAAGGCCCGACTATGTCGAAAGAGACCGCCCACGGATACATGAATACGACCTCAATGTCGAAGATAATAAAGGTCATCGCAACCAGGTAGTACTTCACGGGGAAGCGACCTTCTTCGATCCTTTGAGGCCCGGGGTCGATGCCGCATTCGTAGTTCTGCGCCATCACCACGTTCTTCTGCTTGGGCCCCAGAATCGCTGAGGCCGCCAACCCACCGACAGCGACAACGAGTGCTGCTGCCAGCATGATGAGCAACGGGACGTAAGGGTTAGTCATCAATCCTCCCGACGTGTGCGACGGCTATCGTCGTCTTCATACCTTCGGCACCACCTTGGTCAAGGCCGTAATAATGCGGTCGTCTATGTCGCCACCCGAACGTTCGTAACCGTCCGATAGAAGCTTGTTAACGAACTTCATTAAACGTCTGCGCGGCAAGCCGTAGTAAGTGCACATTCGCATGATCTTTGGTTTTTCAATCAATGCTACAAACACACGACCTAGCGAGTAGTACCCTCCGTAAACTTGCTGCAATTGTTCAGGATAGACGCTCATTGCCAAATCGAAGTCCGATTCAGATTTGCGGGAGAATGCGGAGGCCACAGAATCCGCTAAAAGTCGCCCAGACTTGAGCGCCGGAGCGATTCCTTCCCCGTTGAATGGCGAGACCATTCCGCCCGCGTCACCCACTAATGCGAGCCCATTTGTGTAATGCGGACCGCGGTTAAATGACATTGGCAGTGCGGCGGAACGCAGTGGACCAACCTGGTTTTCGGGCGTGAAACCCCAATCCTTGGGAAGATTCTCTACCCACTTCGTGAAGACTTCACGGTAGGGCAACGTGGTGGAAGTGGCGTCCGAGGATACCGAGCCCAAACCAACATTCACCAACCCGTTGCCCAGCGGGAAGATCCACCCGTATCCGGGTAGCAGCTGTGATTCGCCTGGCTTACCGCTCCAGAGTTCCAGGTGCGATTCCATCCACTGGTCATTGCTGCGGGGGGAACGGAAATAAGTCCGCGCAGCGACACCGAGGGGCCGATTGTTCTTCTTCTCAATCCCTAAAGACGTTGCAAGCCTTGCCGATACCCCACCAGCATCTACGACCAGGCGGGCCGTGGCACTCACCGTTTCGGCATTCGCCCCGCGACCCCTACGGCCGCGAACACCAATGACCCTGCCCGATGCGGACCGGATGGCCTCGGTAATCTGCACGCCTTCATACAGACGTGCCCCAGCCTGTTCCGCGTGACGGATCAGTTCCTCATCCAATTCCATGCGAGCGCGGGCCATGCCGTAACCAGGCAGCGTCGCCTGTTCGGGCCATTCAAAGTAAACCTGGTTTCCGCCCCCGATAACACGCAACCCTTTGTTACGGGTCCATCCGCTGGTGTCCATCCCCATCAGGGTAAGTTCGGCCACCGCCGCGGGGGTGAGCCCGTCCCCACAAATCTTGTCCCGGGGAAACACTGCGCGGTCAAATACCGCAACGTCAAAGCCAAGAGAGGACAAATGGTAAGCCGCTGAGGCGCCTGCGGGGCCTGCCCCCACAACGACAACATCAGCCACGATGTTCGAGACCTGGTCGAATCTCAAACCGCTCTCCATTCCGCTTAAATCCGAAGGCGCCCACAGCGCGTTACCGCTGCTGCCACTTCCGCGCCTCTTATGTCCAGTAAGCAAATGCTAGTTAGCAAACCTCAACAGACATCGGGGACGGTGGTTGGCCAGACACTTTCGCCTCGTTCCACCCTACCCACCGATTGAGTGCGGCGCGGACCGGAAGGTCTCCTCTGGCGTGGAACGGCGACCTTTACCCGATGTTTCGTGATCGTCAACGAGGCCGAAAAGGCCGCTATTTAGAAAGCCTCAGGTGTCGAATATCCTTACGGCTTGAAACCCCTGTGCAGGGCCACTGCCCCGAACGAAAGATTGCGATACTGCACGCCCCTCCAACCTGCCTCCCACATTTGGGCACCCAGTTCCTCTTGCGTGTACCAATCTTCGATTGATTCGGTCAGGTAGTCGTAGGCAGCGCCCGCAGGGGACGTGAGCCGCCCAAGCGTTGGCGCAACTTTCTCCAAGTAAAAGTTGTGAATAGGGCGCAGGGGGGCGGCTGGCGTGGAAAACTCGCAAATTAGCAGGCGACCTCCAGGTTTGGTGACCCGGTAAAACTCCGACAGGGCTTTGGAGACGTCGTCGATGTTTCGAAGCCCATAACAAATCGTGACGGCATCGAAAGAATCGTCATCGAATGGCAGTGCCGTGGCGCTCCCCAACACAAACTCCACCTCGGGATGACGTTGACGCCCCACCTTCACCATGCCGGGGGAAAGGTCCAGAGCCACAACGCTTGCGCCCGTCTTCTCAATAGCTGCAGCAGACGTTCCCGTTCCCGCAGCCACATCTAAGATCCGCTGGCCGGGACCGGCATTTAGGGCCGTCTTCGTGGCTTGTCGCCACAAAAGCACCAGCCCCATCGAGATCACATCATTGGTGAGGTCGTAACGCGGGGCGACAGCATCAAACATCTCTGCCACCTCCGCAGGATCCTTCTGCAGATCCGCACGCGTAGTCTCAGTATTGTTATGAGCCAAGCCCTCTTTTGAATGTGACAGCATGACCCACATTGTTGCACTCCCCCAGAAATCGGTTAGAACTCGTTCATCAGTTCAACAGTCGAGCGGGGTGTCAAACCCCGTTTACAGGGAACGGACTAGGATTCTCCAATGGGAGTGGGCACGAAGACGCGCTACCGTCTAAGTCGAGGTTTGTGCCTTGGAAGAACAGGGCGCCGCGCAAGACATGCAGGAAGGCAGGCCTTCATGAAGGTGGAAGTAGAGCAGGAGACAGTTCTCCCGGAGCTCAAAATCGTGGTCAGACGCGTCGGCGACATCGGTGAGGGGCTCCTGGAACTGGTCCCGAACCCCGAAGGCGTTTCTTCGTGGCGAGGCCGCGACACCGAGATTGTCGGATGGGGCACGGCCCTAGAACTTGAGTTTATTGGCCGCCACGCGGCCCGTGAAGCCGCACGCGTTTGGGACCGTCTATCCGCTGCAACCGAAGTCACCGTGCTTGATGTGAACGGTGACCCGGTTGATGACTATGAGGGCCTAGAGGAGGGCCTTCACTGGCCTCTCGCCCTGGGTTCTTTCGGTTTCGCCGCGTCGACGCCGGGGTACTTGGTGGTGCCCGAGGTAACCGTGATCCGACACAAGGACGACTTTTGGGTGGTTACGGCAAGTGCCGAGGAAACCCCTCGTGACGCCATCGCGGCCCTCAACGATGCCAAGCAGCCCTGGACCAAACCCACCGGCCTTTGGACGGATCCTGGACGGATGACCCAAAGCAAGTGGAAAGAAGCGGTCCGCCACCTGATCGTCATGCTGCAATCGGGAGCTGCCTCCAAAGTAGTACTCACCCGGGACCTGCTGGTGTCTGCCAGCCAGCCCCTTGATGAACGCTACGTTCTGGACGCCCTCCAACGCCGATACCCGACCACGTGGGTCTATTCGGTGAAGGGTCTCATCGGAGCCACTCCGGAGATGCTGGCATCCCTGCGGAACGAACAGTTTGTCTCCCGCGTGCTTGCCGGAACGTCAGCTCCCGGGGAGGGCGAGGACCTCCTGTCGTCAATGAAGAACCGGACTGAGCACCACCTGGCGGTTGAATCCGTAGCCCGTGCGGTGGCGCCCCTATCTGAGAGTCTGGATATTCCGACTGACCCGAACCTCCTGGAACTCCCCAATGTCACCCACCTATCGACGGACGTGCGGGCCGTGGTGAAAGATTCAAATGTCCTCGACATTGTCGATGCTCTACACCCGACCGCCGCAGTCTGCGGCACACCAACAAACCTGGCTTACAGCATCCTGGAAAATATCGAAGGCACCCAACGTGGTCGATACTCCGGTCCCGTCGGTTGGATAGACGGTTCCGGTGACGGCGATTTCGGCATCGCACTCAGGTGCGGCCAGTTGTCTGAAGACCGCGAGCAGATCCGCGTGTTCGCAGGCGGAGGCATCATGCCGGATTCGGTTCCTGATCTTGAGTTGGCGGAGACTCGTGCCAAGATGCGCCCACTGCTGGAGGTACTGGAACTGGAGAGGTAGTGCAGTAGTGACCTCCCCAGCCCCGTTTGTCCTTGAGGAGGCGGCACCTCCCAGGGACCGCGCCTAACTCGTTTTGGCTTGCAGAACTGCGTCGACGGACACCTCTTGACCGCCCCGCAGCACTTCCAGGGTGACCTGTTGGCCAGCGGTGTACCGGCGAACGTAGCCGGTCAGTGAGGCGCCCGAGGTAACCGAGTGCCCATCAATCCCAATGATCACGTCGCCCGGTTGCAGCCCAGCAGCCTCGGCGGCTCCGCCCGAGGAGACCGTGACCACCTCGGCCCCCAAATAGGTGGCCTCGCCAGACGCGCCTGTTCCAGTCCGAATTTCAACCCCAAGTAGCGCGTGCTGCACAACGCCGTTCGTGATGATCTGTTCTGCAACAGACTTCACCAGGTCTACGGGGATGGCGAAGCCCAGGCCGATTGAGCCAGCCTCGTCCGCACTGGAAGAATTCGACGCGATCGAAGAGTTGATGCCAATCACGCCGCCCTCAGCGTCAAAGAGGGGGCCGCCGGAGTTGCCTGGGTTCAAGGAAGCGTCCACCTGGATTGCATTCGTCACCACCAGTTCCGTCTGGTTTTGAGAGAACGGATCTGCGGGGTCCACTGCACCCGAGGCTTCAACGGTCACCGGTCGGTCCAACGCAGAAATCACACCCGTGGTGACCGTGTCTGCCAGGCCCAACGGCGCACCAATCGCCATAATCGGCTGCCCCACCATCAGCGTTTCCGACGTCGCGAAGCGAGCAGCAACGAGGTCCGAGGGCGGATTCGTCAACGCCAGCACCGCCAAGTCGGTGGTGGAGTCGGTACCAACGATCGTCGCGTTGAATAGGCGCCCATCCTGAGTGGTGACTGTGACGGTCCCCTCAGTCAATGCTGCCGACACAACGTGATGGTTGGTGATGATGTGCCCTTCGGAGTCAAAGATGACACCCGAGCCCGAGGCCGCACCCGACGGTCCTTCGACCATGATTGCCACCGTCACCGGCCGCACGGCTTCTGCCACTGCTTCCCAGTCCGCGGCATTAGCGTCGGTTATCACCGGAGGAATAACTTCCGTACCTGACTGAAGGTCCGTTCCCGGAGTGACCTCTTCCGTGCTGGACGTGGTTGTACCCGAATCGCTTCTGTACTCGATCAGTCCCATCGTCAGACTGCCAGTGAACAACCCAGTAACAAGCATCGCAGCGAAGAGGGCGATCCATCCCGGCCCTGACTTCGTTTTCTGCGTCACTGGCGGCTGCGGGTCTGGTTGAAAACCGCTAGGGAAAACCTGCGTTCCGGGGATGTTGGGGCCGCCTGGACCGTTTGGACCACTTGGGCCGCCCGGAAAACCAGTACTACCGGCCCCCGTGGAGCCAGTGTCGGAATACTGCGGGTACGCCCCGCCGGAGCCTGTCTGCGTGCCGGCTCCACCCGCTGCCCTCACAAATGGTGTCGGTGCGGGCGAGGAGTTCTGTGTCGCCGCAGACTCATATGGGGACCTAGACCGGGCAGTGGCCTCTGTGCCAGTGGTTCCGTAGGTGCCAGTGGTTCCGTAGTCCGCGCTCCCGGAAGACTCAGCCCCTGCGAACGCCGCCGTATTGGCCGCTGAAAAACCCGCGTTGGTCGCTGCCGGAGGCATCGTCGACCGGGCAGGGGGAGGTACAGGGGACGTCGAAGAAGCAGGCGCGCCAGGATTCGGCTCAGTGGCAGCTGCCTGCGCTGAAGGTGCGGGCCCCGTCACCGGGGTTTGGAAGCGTGTTGGCCTAGGCGCCCACTGCGAATGCCTCTGCGCTTGTGCGGCGCGACGGTATACGCCCGGCTTGTAGGACGCATAGGACTGGCGCGGGGCAGCTGTTTGAGGGGCTGCTCCGTCACCTACCGAGGTGGCCCCGGGATCAGTTGTTGGCACCTCAGGTGCGTCGCCCTTGGGCTCTTGAGTCGTGGGTGACCACTCCCCGTTGGCTCCGTCTGACATTCGACACTCCTAATCAACGAAACACGCGGCGCTGTCGCCGGTTACAACAGTTGCACACTCTTGGGGACCTGGGCGGCGCAACTCCTGGTTCTGGGCGTCACCGCTCTGATCCGCGATAAGTATGCGACGAAAACACTTAACCGGTCTTAGTGAATTCTGTATTTTTCCTGAGACTTTAGCGCCTCAATGTCGCCACTTTCACACGCAGATTCAGAGGCTTGTTGCCGTCCGCGGAACCTAACTGCGCACCAACATAGTGCGGGGACGCGCGGATTCAGAGGTCAGCCGCCGCCTTGTTCAATGCTCGAATCATCTCCGCGGGGACCGGCAACCGCACCTGGAGCAGACTTCTTCCAACGACCGGCTCCCCCACCGCACCCCGGAGCTCCTCCATCGTCGATATCCGACGGGTGGACCATCCGCAGCCCTCGGCAACCACACAAGGCTCGATGTGTTGGCGTACCCCAAAGAACTTGTCGTACGTTGCTTTGTTGGCCGCGGTCCCATGCTCCAACGAGGAGAAGATGGATCCTCCGCCGTCGTCAAAAACAATGACCTGGATGTTTTGTTCCCCGTCGGGCCTGGCTGCCAGCGAGGGTAAGTCGTAGCAGAACGTCAAGTCCCCCATCACCGCCCGGACGGGCATACCCAGCCCGCTTTGCAAACCAAGCGATGAAGCAATGGTCCCGTCAATCCCTGCCAGCCCTCGGTTGGAATAAGCGAACCGGACACCCCTGCCGGCGGCCGCAAGGTCGAACGCGCGGATAGTGTTAGAGGCACCCAACCACAGTGCGATGTCTGTGCTCGCATCCCAGATGGTCCTGACCGCGGACAGATGGTTCAAGTCATCTTCTGCGCCCGATATTTCAGCCACGACGCTCTCGGCGTCACCTGCCGCTTTCGTGCAGAACTGGAGCCACTGGCGATGATCCTGCTTTTCCTCGTCCAAATCAGATTCCGAAAGATCACCCGAACGCAAACCGGCGTCGTCGGACGGGTCCGGGCGCAGTCGATCCACGTACACCGTGGCAGTGCCACTCTCATCGGACCAATCCGCCGTGTTACCAACAACAACTTTGCGCACATTTTGGGTTCGCATCAGCCGACCAAGCGCCCTTGACAGGGTCGGGCGTCCCAGGACCACGAGTTGCTGGACGCCTCGGGCCAACCGATCTGCAATGAGGGGGCCATGAGGAAGCCAATTGGGTAAGTCCGTAACGCCCGAGGACGGCTCCGCGATCATCGGAATCCCCAACTCCGCTCCGTGTGTCGCGAGCAGTCGAACGTCGTTTTTGTCCGAGGATCCCTCAGCGTCCCCCACCACTAGCAACGTTCGAAGAGACGGGTCGACGACGGCACTCCACGGAGTTTGGGAAGGACGTGCCACTGGAACTGGGCCAGAGTCTTGGCTGACTAGGGAGGCAACCTCACCCAAAAAACGGGGGTCGGCGGGAACCAGGGGTTCACGCAGGGCAACGTTGATGTGAGCGGGGCCGGGGAGCCCAGGTATACCCTTTGCCAGCATGATGGCTCGTTGGACTCGTCTGTGCAGTTTCCTCACCAGTTCGGAATCTGTATCTGTCCCCAGCGCAGGTACGTTCACTTCCGCGACGGGAGCGCCAGCGAAGATACCGACTTGGTTTGTGGTTTGGTTTGCCCCTACCAGGTGAGCTTCAAACGGTCGATCAGCAGTCACAACAACCAAGGGGAGGCCTTGATGACGAGCCTCAATCACCGCCGGGTGCAATTCGGCAACGGCTGTCCCCGACGTGGTGACCACCGCAACCAGGGTCGAAGGGGACGCCTTCATCGCTCCGATTGCCCAGAAGCCGGCTCCGCGCTCCTCGACGAAAGGATGAACGCGAACCAGGCCCTCGGCCTCAAGCTGTGCCAGCACGTAAGCGAACGGCGCGTTTCGGGAACCTGGGCAGTAGGCGAAATCAGAGACGCCGCTCCCGACCAGAGCCGAAACAACAGCGAGTGCGGTGACGATGCTGGGATTTTCTGCTGCGCCCCCGAATTCGAAGGGGTGTCCTGCCTGGTCAGTTTGTGTCACGGGATCCATTGTGGCTATCACCTGGACTCTGCGGGTAAAGGTTCATCCGTGTACTGGCTCATTTGGGCCAGTCGGGCAACCCAGCGTTCCACAAGTTCAGGGCTAACGGGGTCAAAGTCTGAGGTCAAGGGTGCCGTGTGAGTCCTTGAGGCAGCATCAACGGAGATCGCGCCAGGCGTCCCTTCCCAAGTTGGCGCTGTGGGGTTCAGGGACTCATCGACGACGTCTGCCGCCAAGATGCTGGCCGTTCCAAGTCCGCAAGCGAAGGGAAGATCGGGCAGCGCCGCAGCCATTATGACGCCGGCAGCGAGACCAATGGAGGTATCCAAGGCCGAGGACACCACGGCGGACAACCCCAACCGGGCTGCGAGGTCTAATGCCGGGCGGATGCCCCCAAGCGGGGCTACCTTCAACACTGCGACGTCGGCGGCGTCTTGGGCGAGGACGGCCAAGGGGTCCTCGGACAATCTGATCGACTCATCCGCGGCGAGGGGAACCGGCGTGCGGCCCCGGAGTCGCGCCATCTCCTTCACGGTTTTCACCGGCTGCTCAGCGTATTGGAGGCCGCCAACCGGTTCGGCCGCCTCGTCCAGTACGGATAGGGCGCGCGTTGCTTGTGAGACACTCCAAGCCATGTTTGCGTCGATCCGCACCGAGGCTTTCGCGCCGTATCGTTCAGCCAACAGCCGCGATGTGGCATTGACACGCTCCGCGTCCCGCTCCAGGTCGTCAACGTTGTCAGCGACTTTCACCTTGGCGGTGTAGCAACCGGGGTGTGAGGTGATCCTCCGCTCCACCTCGTCCTCATCACAGACGGGGATCGTGACGTTGACAGGGACCTCATCGCGTTGCGCCAACGGCAGCGGTGTAGTGGCGAGGGAAAGGGCGGACCGAAGCCAGCGGGCGGACACACGCGCGTCATAGTCCCAAAACGGCGCACACTCCCCCCATCCGGATGGTCCGCGCAGTAGCAGGCCATCACGTCGGGTCAGGCCACGGAACCTGATATTGAGCGGCACCGAGTAGACAACGATCTCTTGAATTTTCGCGAACGCGGGAGAGATGTGTTGCGGCACGCATCCCAAGTCGGATGGCGAAAGGTAATGCAACTGAGGTCGGGCTTCAAATGTCACGGCCCTGAGTGTACGCGGCGAAGCTAGGCAATCGGCACGCTGGCCACCCGGAAGGCACTCAGGGAGCACCCAGGCGGGGTCGCTATAGTTGCTGCATGATTATCGTTGCGCTTGCCTCGGGAGTGATCGGGCTCCTCCTGTCCTTCGCCCTCAGGCGGAACACGGACAGAGCGAAATCGATGCGCACCTCCGGGGGAATCCTGGATGACAGATTCGTGTTCATGATGCTTCCCGGCTTCTCCCTGCTGCTCCTCTTTTCCGGGCTGCTGGGATTGATCATGCCCGGAGTGGGAGGCGCGCTGGGATATTTCGGCTACTTGCTGGCAGCCGCGTGCGTGGCGGGACTGATTTTCGGCGTGTACCTCACTTTCGCCGGGCTGGGGAGCAGCCCGGTCCCGGAGTGGGCGTTGCCGAAGTGGGCGAAGAAGAACTAGTTACGCGACTTCTTGCTCTTGCCCTTCTTCCCCTTCTTGAGTCCCTTGTGACCCTTTTCAGGAGCCTGGCCAAGCGACCGCACCATGACAGCCTTGATGGTGTGCATCCTGTTTTCAGCCTGGTCAAAAACGATTGAGCGAGGACCCTCGAATACCTCGTTGGAGACTTCAATCCCGTCGAGGCCAAAATCATCAAAGATGTCCTGCCCGACCGTCGTGTTCAGATCGTGGAAAGACGGGAGGCAGTGCATGAACTTCGCCTGTGGCCCCGCCAGATCCATAAGGTCCTGGGTGACGCGGTACGGCTGTAACTCCTCGATGCGCTCTGCCCAGACATCCTTCGATTCCCCCATCGAAACCCAAACGTCTGCGTGAACGAAGTCAACGCCCTCGACCGCTTTCACGTCGTCCGTGATGGTGATCTTCGCCCCGGTGCTCAAGGCGCGTTCAAATGCCTTTTCAACAACTGACTGGTCCGGCCACAGGTGCTTCGGCGCGATTATCCGCACGTCGCATCCCAACATTGCTCCGTTGATCAGCAATGAACGCCCCATGTTGAAGCGTGCATCCCCCACGAAGGCGTAGGAGATTTCCTTGAAGTCCCGCCCGTGGGAGTGCTCAAGCATCGTCAAAGAGTCGGCCAACATCTGGGTGGGGTGCCAATCATCTGTCAGCCCATTCCAGACGGGCACGCCCGAACACCTTGCCAGGGTCTCCACTGCTTCCTGGTCATCTCCGCGGTACTCAATGCCATCGTAGAAACGGCCCAGCACTTTTCCGGTGTCTTCGACTGACTCCTTGTGACCCAACTGGGAACCGCTGGGGTCAAGGTAGGTGGTGAAAGCGCCTTGATCTGCGGCCGCCACCTCGAAAGCACACCGTGTCCTTGTCGATGTCTTCGCGAAGATCAAGGCGATATTGCGACCGCGAAGGTATTTGGTTTCCCGCCCTTCCTTGTTCGCCGCCTTCAAAAGCGCTGAAAGGGTGATCAGGTCGCGCCACTGCTCATCGGTCTCATCGAGTTCGCGGAGGAGGTTAGCGCCGGGCTGGAAGTACGATTCAATGTCGGTCATGGAAAGAGCATAAAGCTCTCGGAGTATTTTTGGGGCTATCGTGTTCAATGTGAGTGCACTTCCTTTTGTTTCGGACACATTCGACCCGTCCAGGTGGCGTGAGGTTGAGGGATTCGATTTTTCAGACATCACCTACCACCGCGGTGTTTCAAGAGGCGAAGCAGACGGGGCTCCTAAAGGTGCGGACCTCCCCTGGGTTCGGGTTGCATTTGACCGGCCCGAGGTGCGCAATGCTTTCCGCCCCCAGACCGTGGATGAACTGCTTCTGGCGTTGGAGGATGCCCGCACAGCAAGTGACGTGGCAGCGGTAGTAATCACCGGCAACGGCCCCTCCCCCAAAGATGGCGGGTACGCCTTCTCCTCCGGCGGGGATCAACGGGTTCGCGGCAAAGATGGCTACCGGTACGCGGTGCAGGTTGGCGCCGACGCGGAGGATTCTCCTGCCGACAGAGCTCGCGCTGGGAGACTACACATCCTGGAAGTTCAGCGACTGATCCGCTCCATGCCGAAGCCAGTAATCGCTGCGGTTAACGGTTGGGCCGCTGGCGGTGGCCATTCCCTCGCTGTTGTGTGTGACCTGACTGTCGCTTCAAAAGAGCACGCCCAGTTCATGCAAACAGACGCAAACGTCGGGTCTTTCGACGCTGGTTACGGGTCTGCCCTACTGGCAAGGCAAGTCGGTGACAAGCGGGCCCGGGAAATTTTCTTCCTTGCCCGTCCCTACAGCGCTCAAGACGCTTACGACTGGGGAGCCGCTAACGACGTTGTGGAGCACACTCACCTTGAGGAAGCGGCAATCGAGTATTGCCGCCTGATTTCCACTAAATCTCCGCAAGCGATCCGCATGCTCAAATATGCGTTCAACCTGGCCGACGACGGGCTGGCCGGCCAGCAAATGTTTGCTGGAGAGGCCACCCGCATGGCCTACATGACTGAAGAGGCCCGTGAGGGGCGGGACTCCTTCCTTGAAAAACGCGAACCCAACTGGACTGACTTCCCTTACTACTACTGAACGCAACATCTGCTGAGTTGACTATCCACATCGACGTTCTCTCCGCACCCTCCCAAGTGGAAGAGGTGCTGCCTTTCTACCGGAATATCACCGAGGTTCTTAGGTCCGAGGGTTCCCGGGAATCATCGCGTTGTCTTGCGATCGCCCGGAACACCGACGACATAAAGCCGCTGCAAGGCCGCCTGGAATCCGCGGCGGAGACGGAGCATGGACGGCAGGTCCTGCGCGACGCCGCCCTGATCGTACAAACCTCGGGTTCCACTTCGGGCCGCACGTCACTGGTCGCCCTGAGTGCCGACGCGATGAGAGCGGGAGCCGACGCCACCCACCGAGTGCTCGGAGGTCCAGGAACCTGGGTCGTGGCTCTTCCCCTGCAACACATTGCGGGGATCCAAATGCTGGTGCGGGCAGCGGCGGGGAATGTGGATCCGGTGGTTCCAGAGGGATGGCCTCGTTTCTCTCCGAACAGTTTCGCTGCGGCAATCCGGCAAGCCCACGCGGAGTCTGCACGAGTGTACGCATCGTTGGTCAGCGCCCAATTGGACGCGGTGTTGTCCAGCGGTCCCGATGTGGTCCAGTCCGTAGCATCATTGAACGCCCTGCTTGTCGGCGGAGGCCGAATCGCCCCCTCGCTACTGGACCGAGCGAAAGCGGCCGGCGTACCCGTACACACCACCTACGGGATGACGGAGACAAGCGGCGGATGCGTCTACGACGGTGTCCCGCTGCCGGGAACAAAAATCAAGGTGGAATCCGAAACGGGCAGGGTGCTGCTCTCCACTCCCGCTTTGATGGACGGGTATGTCGATCAAGAAACAGAATGGGTCAACGTTGATTGCGAACGGTACTTCCGCACTTCCGACACGGGATGGCTAACCAGCGACGGCACTTTGCAAATCAGGGGACGTGTGGACGAGGTGATCAAGTCGGGCGGCGTAAAAATCTCCACCGCTCAGGTAACCGACGTCCTCGAAAAGATGCCCGAGGTGAGAGAAGTTTTCTGCATCGGCATCGAAGACGAAGTTTGGGGGGAGAGTCTGGCCGCGCTGGTCGTCGGGGAAGGGCCGCGGATAGACGTCACTGACCTCGCCGAAACCCTCCGTGCCCGGGTGCGAGACGAGCTGGGGAATTCCCATCTGCCCCGCACCGTAGTCATCGCTGAAACCCTGCCCAGGACCTCCATCGGGAAAGTGAGCATTCCCGCCGCCAGAGAAGTCATTGCCGATGCGATTAGGTCCGGCACCGCCTGGCGACGTTAAATACAGACATGGCTACCTCAAAAGAATGGTTGGAAGGTGCACGCCTACGCACCTTGCCCGCCGCCGCCGCCCCGGTTTTCGTGGGGGCGGGGGCCGCCGCTAACCTCGGGGGATTCTCCTGGGGCAAGTCCTTGCTAGCACTGGCGGTGGCACTGTTGTTGCAGATTGGCGTTAACTTCTCAAACGACTACTCCGACGGGATTCGGGGGACGGACGAGGAACGCGTGGGTCCCCTCCGCCTCACCGCCTCTGGCGCCGCCCCAGCGAAAACGGTGTTGGCAGTAGCGCTTGGTTGTTTTGCGATTGCGGGGGTAGCAGGGCTGGCACTGGTGGCTTGGTCCGGGTTGTGGTGGCTCCTCGCCGTTGGCGTATTGGCAGTGCTGGCTGCGTGGTTCTACACCGGGGGGAAGCACCCCTACGGTTACATGGGCATCGGCGCCTCAGAAATCCTTGTTTTCGTCTTCTTTGGTCTTGTCGCAACGGTTGGCACCACGGTGGTGCAGTCCTATCAGGCTCCGTGGTGGGTTTGGGTTGCAGCCTCCGGGATTGGGGTGGCGTCAGTTTCCCTCCTCATGATCAACAACCTTCGAGACATTCCCACCGATGCTCTGTCCGGCAAACGCACCATCGCGGTGAGGATGGGGGACGCGGGTTCCCGCAGTTTCTACCTGGTTCTTCTGGGCGTTTCTATCCTGTGCGGAGCTATCGCAGTCGCTGGTGCGGGCGCATCAACGTGGTGGGCGCTGGGAGTCGGCGGGGTTCTTCTGCTCGCTGCTCTGCCGGGCGCAATCCAAGTTCTGGGGGGCAAGAGCGGACGGATGCTCCTGGGCGCGCTTCGCAACACGGGACTGTACGCACTGGCATACGGAGTGGTCCTGGGAGTCGTGTTCGCAGTGGGCGCACCCCAAGGACTCTGACTTCACTGCCATTAATCGAAGACACCTGCGTATCCTGTCACGTATGGCAAGAATCCTGCTGGCGCTTTTGTTCATCGCGGTAACCGTGTTCGCGGTTGCCGACTGGGTTGTGCGCTCGCGAACCTCAACCCCAGGCCGGATCAATCGTTGGCTCTGGCTGGCCGTCATCTTGTTTCTGCCCCTGGTTGGGCCGCTTACCTGGATCATTGTGGGGGCTGTGACGCGGGCTGAAGAACAACGAAACCAGAGCCGCGCAGTTCCTGAGCGACGTTCAGAGTTCAGGCCCGATGACAACCCCGATGCCGTCTCCGACATTGTTGACCGCATCAACCGGCGTCAACGCCGAACGAAGATGGGGCCGGGAGGACTAGACCTCTCTAAGAAAGATGAGGACGACGACACCGGTAACCCTGGCCCAAAGTAGCTGCTTACCGGCAATACTCGGTTAGCGTTTTATCTCTGCGTTTGATAACCCCGGCGACATGTCCTCCGCCTTTTTCAACAACTCTGCTGCGGGTTCTGCGTAAGACCATCCGGCCAACGTATTGCCCTCGAACAAAAGCGACGTCAAAGAAGCCAGAGAGCACATACGCCTTGTCGGAATGTGCGACAACGGACGGCCCTCCAGGAAGCGCTGAACACAGACGATTGGAAGTTGGTGAGAAACCACTAGCGCCTCGTGCCCCCTCGCCTCCTCCAAAGCACCGCTGATCGCCGCAGACATTCTCTCCACGATGTCGAAGTACGGCTCACCCCACGACGGCTCATGAGGGCGCGAATAGAGATGCCAGTTCCGCGGGTGCGCCAACACCCACCTGTTCTTGTTTATTTGGTGGCCTTGAAACCTGCTACCCGCCTCTGCAAGCCTTGGGTCTGGCTGAATGGGCAAACCGTAAGCGATAGCGGTGGGTAGCGCCGATTCTTGCGCCCGAAGCAACGGAGACGCGATCACATTGGTAATGTCCCGCTTTTCCCGCACCAGATAGTCCGCAACTGTTTCAGCCATCTCAAACCCCAGGGGAGTCAGCCCGTATTCGGGGAGACGACCGTACAAAACCCCATCAGGGTTATCTACTTCGCCGTGGCGCATCAAGTGAATCGTCGTAAACTCCATAGGCACATCTTCCCACGAGATCGCTCCCGCTGACGATCCACTGCGTAGGATAAACGTCATGTCGACAATCCCTAGCCCACGTAAGCGACTCAGAGAGAATCCGCCAGCACTGATCGTTGAAGGGGCTGACGACACCGCTGCCGCAGTCGTGTCGATCCCAGACGACGCTTCCGAGTCAGAGGACGCGCAAGACGCTCTGGATGATGCGCTTAGGAAGGTTTCTGAAGCGGTCGGCGGGATCGAAGTCTCCGGCGATGCGGGCCCGCTCCTGATCCGCCACTTGCTGCCAGACGGCACCGACCCGGCCACGGTGGGCGCCTTCTTTGATGTGGATCAGACGCTGGTACGAGGGGCGACCTCGTTCTGGGCTGCACGCGAAATGTTCCGCCGCTCCTTCTTTGGGGTCCGTGATCTGGCATACGCGGCCCGCAAGACTATCCGCTATGTCGTTCTTGGGGAACAGGAGGGACAAATCAGTACCTTCGGAGACCGTGCAGCGTCTCTAGTCGCAGGCAAAACACTGGAAGAGCTGGAGCTCATAGGCCAGTCAATCTTCGAGTCCTACTTCATCCCGAAGGTGTACAAGGGAACCTTTAGCATCCTCAAAGCACACATTGAAGCCGGTCACACTGTCTACTTGGTTTCCGCTACCCCTTGGTTGATTGCCGAAGAGCTCGCCCGCCGTTTGGGGGCCGCAGGCGGCATCGGCACCAAAACGAAGATTCACGACGGCCTGCTGGTGGGAGAGTTGGACGGCAGGGTCATGCATGGCGCAGAAAAGGTTGTCGCCGTAGAGGAAATTGCAGCTGAACACGACCTGGACCTCGCAAACTCTTTTGCTTATTCCGATTCAGCGAACGACATCCCAATGCTGTCGCTTGTCGGCCACCCCGTAGCAGTCAACCCAGACCGCGCACTTCGCGCCTACGCGCGCGCCAAAGGCTGGACCATCTACCGCGCCTACGAACGGTCTGACCTAATCAAACGCGGGGCCACAAACGCCGTGCTGGTCATCGGCGCCACTGGCATCGCCTACCTTATTTTGCGCGGGGGCTCCAAAGGGTGGGGCCACCTTTGGAAGAAACTCACAGGCAAATAGGCCCCACCGCGACCTGCGTCTTCAGACCAGCCAGGCGGTGGCCTCACCCGGCAATTTGCCGTCAACTAATTCGTCCGAGGTAAGAAGGACAGTCCCCTCCGGCAATTCGACTGGCTCTTGACCGAAGTTGGACACCACATTCCACCCGTTGGGGCGAGAGAAGTGGAGGACGTTCTGGTTCCCCGTGGCCTGCCAAGTCAAGGACTCGGGGGCAAGCAGTTGACGCCGAAGATGCAGGGCGCGACGATACAGGTTGAGTGTGGAGGAGGGATCCTTATCCTCGGCTTCCACCGAGGATTCCTCGAACCACTCCGGCTGCGGCATGTGAGGAACGGAGGACCCAAAACCGAAGCCCTCTTCCGAGTCGGATGACCACGGGAGCGGGATGCGGCAGCCGTCCCTTCCCACGTCGACTCCGGTGTTCCTGAAGAAGGTTGGGTCCTGTCGATCCTTGTCCGCCAGCTCACCGTGCTCAAATAAGCCCAGTTCCTCCCCCTGATAGATGTACATTGCCCCTGGCAGGCCAAGCAGCATCAGAGTTGCGGCGCGGGATCTGCGAGCGCCTTGTTCCAAGTCAACTTCACTCCGTTTGCCACCACGCAGCAGCCATTCCTGGCCGGCGTAACCTTCCGATTCCTGTCTGTCGGGGAGCCCGTACCGGGTCGGGTGACGGATCACGTCATGGTTGGACAGAACCCATGTGATGGACGCGTCGTGTTTCGCGGCTTCGTGGAGGTTTTCCGTGATTATTTCTTTGAATGCCTGCGCTCCGTAGTCCGCCCTAAGCAGGTCGAAGTTGAACGACTGGCCCAGTCCTTCCTGGGAGGCGTACTGGTAGCGACGCCCGGAGTCTTCCACCCAAGCCTCGGCAACTGCGACCCGGGGCGGCTCATATTCATTGAAGACCTGACGCCACGTCTTGTACACCTCATGGACCTCATCACGGTCCTGGATCGGATGAGTTCCGTCCATGGGCATGGCCTGGAGCTCTTCAAAGGTGGGGAGCGTCTCCCCCATGAGTAGGTCTATGTCTTTGGTGAGGTTGTGTGCCACGTCAACCCGGAAGCCGTCGACACCGCGGTCAGCCCAGAAGCGCAGAATGTCACGGAACTCTTCCTGTACCTCAGGATTGTCCCAATTCAGGTCGGGCTGCTCCGGAGCGAACGTGTGCATGTAGAACTGGCCGTCATCGACCTGCTCCCAGACGATTCCGCCAAACATTGCAGGCCACTGGGACGGGGGCTGGACCTTGCCGTCCTCGTCCACAATCCCGTCACGGAAAATGTAGCGGTCACGTGCCGGAGAACCCGGCGCCGAAGCCAACGCCTCCTGGAACCAAACGTGTTCGTGCGAGGTGTGGTTCGGAACGATGTCCACGATCACTTTCAACCCGGCTTCGTGGAGGCGCTCAACCATCTCATCGAAGATTTCCAAGGATCCCAGCTGCGGCGCCACGTCCCGGTAGTCGGCGACATCGTATCCGCCGTCGGCCAGTTCTGACGGGTAGAAGGGGCTGAGCCAAACCGCGTCTACCCCCAAAGTCTTCAGATAGTCGACTTTTTGGGTAACCCCAGAAAGATCGCCCAGGCCATCGCCATTACCGTCGAAGAAACTCCGCGGATAGATCTGGTAGACCACCGCCTGGCGCCACCAGTCGCGATCTTGAACCTGGAGGGTCTCAATATCTCTCACAGCGTCAGCCATAGGAACGGAAGTCATGGTTCTCCTTTGGGAATTGTTGGCGTTGCGAGGGGTTCCCGAGGCCAAGTTGGCGAAGCGAAAGCACCCGATCAAATCGCCGAGTGAAGCGCCCTCACCGCGTCTTCGAACTGGGAGTCCTCAACCCCAATGATAATGCTTAGTTCCGAGGCGCCTTGAGTGATCATACGAACGTTGACGTCGGCGTTTGCCAACGCCATGAACACTCTGCCGGCAATCCCGGGGGTCTTAGCCATGCCTTTCCCCACAACGGCGACAAGGGAAATGCCCTGCTCTATGCTCACGGTGTCGGGGTGACAGTAGATCTTCAGTTCGGCAATGATTTTGTCGAGGTTAAACCGAACGTCCTCGGACCGCACAACGACAGAAACCGAGTCGATGCCGGACGGGGCATGAGCGATAGAAACGTCGTTGGTTTCTAGGACGGAAACCATTTTTCGCAAGAACCCCTTCTCATCGTCCATCAGGGTCTTGTCTAGCGTGATGACGGTGAAGTCCCGCATGCCGGCGATGCCCGTGATGCCTGCGAAGTCGAGGCGAGACTCATCAGCCACGATCAGGGTTCCGCGATCAGCCTCGGCATTTGTGTTGCGGATCTGGATGGGAATCCCCTTTTCCCTCACCGGGAAAATCGCTTCCTCATGAAGGACCGAGGCGCCCATGTACGAAAGCTCCCGCAACTCCTTGTAGGTGACCACTTCAATGGGGGCGGCATCTTCAACAATTCGGGGGTCCGCCCGCAGGAACCCTGATACGTCCGTCCAATTCTCGTACAGGTCCGCCTTCGCCGCTCTTGCGACAATCGCGCCCGTAATGTCGGAACCGCCACGGGAGAAAGTGATGATCTGGCCGTCCTCGTCCGCCCCATAAAAACCGGGGATGACGGCCCGATTGTCCTCGCCCAGCCGGGTCCTGAGAAGACTCATCGTTTCTGCCGGATCGTAGGCACCGTCTTGGTTGAACCGGATCACTTCGGCAGCATCGACGAATGGGTAGCCCAAGTATTCAGCAAGAAGCAAGCCGTTTAGGTACTCCCCGCGGCTTGCAATATAGTCGGCCGAAGCGCCGTGGGCGATCCGTTCTTTGATGCGGTCAAGTTCGCTCTTGAGGTCTTGTTGCAGTCCCAGCTGTTCGTGGATTTCCTGGTACCGCTGCTCCACAAGGGAGAACACTTCCGCCGGGTCAATGTTGTGTGAAGCCAATTGGTGGCACATGTACAGCAAGTCGGTGACTTTGTGATCATCCCCGGAACGCTTGCCCGGGGCCGAAGGGACGACAAGCCTGCGTTGTGGGTCGCGGGCAATGATCCCCTTAACCATTCCGAAATGGTTGGCATCTGACAGTGAGCTGCCACCGAACTTCGCTACAACAACCTTTGACACGACAGTCCCTTCATGCGGTGCAAGCACCAACTGTAGTTTCCCTTAGAGGTTTTCCCCGCATCGCCCAGAAGGTGGGCTGGTGTTTACGCGTTCGTTCGGAGCTGCATTGTTGGCCCTGCAGGTACTGGTACGAGTAACCTTGACTCCGGTAACGGACAATAAAGACTCAACAAGGGGTTATTCATGAGCGATCACCATCACTCCTCCCACAAAGAAGACATCAACCGGCTGGGGCGCCGCGCTGAAAAGCACGGGCTCCACTTGGTCCAGCTCGAAGTTCAGGACGAATCCGATCCGAACTACGGCAAGTACACGCTTCGTAACATCCAGACTGGTGCGGGAGTTCACGAGCCTGGCTCGGATGGCAACCGCGATTGGGCGATGGATGAGCGCCAGGTTGAGGAATACCTGGACAGCCAATCCAAGTAGTCACGGCCTCCATGAAATGAGGCGGAAATGGCTGAGGGGAAGGACGCTCCGAAAGAGAAAAGCTCTCTAAAGGAAGCGTATCGGAGCGCGCGCGCAGAGTCTGCTATCTCTGCGCGCAGACTCATTGCTACCGCTGCTGCAGCGGTGACAATGGCGCTTGTCTCCAGCCGACTGACCAGCGTCCTCAATAGCCTCATCCTGGTGGCTGTAGTTTCAATCGGGTCGGCGCTGGTCAGTGAGTTCTATCGTGTTCTTCTCTCCGTCACGGCAGAGGGCACCAAGAAAGTCGCGGAGACAACTAAGCGCGCCATTGACCCTTTGGTGAGCCTCGGTCACAGCGATGATGCCCCAACCGAAGTAATCGACCTCCCAGATGTTGAGGAGACGAAGGTTCAAGAGGGGTTGCCGGTCCAGGTCGCCGGCACCGACTCTGACGACGTCATAACGGGGGACGCGGATCAAGGCTCCGACAAAGACGCAACTGGGCCCGGAGAGCATGAGACGCCGGAAGAGCCAGATTCTTCCGAGTCGCAGAAGAGTCGAGGGCTGAGCCACGCCAAGAGCGCCATCAAGACGAACCCGTTTGTGCAGCTGTCGCTACTATTCGGAGTCGTGGCTTTACTGACCGTTGGGGTTAGCTACGCAGTGGCTAGTTCTCAAGGAAAAACGGACATCACGTACAACTATTCCTCGTTCCGCAAAGATCCTCTCGATGAGCTAACTACTTCGCAGAAGCAAGACCTGGTGGAGCTGGTAAAGAACTTGAACACTTCCCAGGGGGAAGAACCGCCGGAGGAAGGCTCGACAGAAGACGTTCCCGACGGAAGTGAAAGTGACAGTTCCACGGACACGGAACCACCGAAAACCGCGCTGGAAGAACTCGCCGCGGTTCAAGATGAACTCGCCGACCTCACGGCTCAGAACCAAGATTTCGTCGCCGTCATCGACGACCTGAAATCGCAGTTGGCGTCCGAGACCTCGAAAACCGATGAACTTCAGCAACGGATCGATGAGCTGGAGGCCCAGATTGCGATCCTGACAGGTGCCACCACCGCCCCGGAGCCGACCCCCTAAGAGGATTGCGCGCGAAACGACGAGCACGGCGCCACAGTGGGCGTAGCGGGCTGTGCTGCAAAAACCGAAATGGGTGGGGAGTCGCCTTCTGGCGCTTCCCCACCCATCACGTTTACAACCCTGACGTCACTTCTTATTGCGACGCTGGTGGCGGGTCTTACGCAACATCTTGCGGTGCTTCTTCTTAGACATCCGCTTACGGCGCTTCTTGACAACTGAACCCACTGGGACCTCCCTCCAACGTCATTCCTGATCCCTCCGAACGCCGAAATTCCGTTCGGGGAACAAAACTACAGCGGAAATACCTTATACCGGCAGGAGGAGTACAAACTAATAGACTCAGCCGTTCGCACTGGCCTGGTTGTCGCTGGACCAGGAGCCTTCTATCAGAGCCGAGACTGCTTCATACGGCACCCTGAAACTCTTACCGACCCTTATAGCAGGAAGCTCTCCGGCATGGATTAGCCGATAAACAGTCATCTTGGACACGCGCATAACTTCAGCCACTTCGACAACCGTCATGAAGCGAGGTGCTTCTTCTGCGTCCATCGACCCATCCCTCATCTCACGCGACTGTGACTGATCCGACTCTCCGGCTTTGCATCTGAGAAAATGTCTCAAACCGGACTCTAGACTGAATCCTAGCCCATATGGGTTCATGTACTTAGCGTGTTGTGGCAGGAGCCTGTCCTTTGAGTGGTGATGAGCATAACTCTGGACGGAAACCTCTATCGAGGATCCGCAAGATATTTGCGCGCAAAACACCCCGGAAGAGCCACCATCCTTTAGGCCTGATCCCTGAACGTCGCGAGTTGCCTCCGCCCACAGGCTTTAGCGCTAAACCGCGCAAGGTGCCGAAAGAACAACAGCCTCCGGACTCTTTACGGGCCCGAGTTGAGCAGCAGTATTTCGCGGAAGCAGAACCTTACGAACCGGACCCGAGGGGTGCATTCCCCGCAAGCGCGTCAGCGTGGGCTCCCTCTAAGCGAAGTCTCAGAGACGTTCTGAGCCGCTGGTTCCACATTCTGGCATTTCACTACCCCGCCAGACTGACAATCGGGATTTTTGCCGTACTGATTATCACCATCACGCTGCTTCTGATTCTGCCCATGTCGACACATCCGGGCAATCCCGTGTCGGTTGTCGATGCCTTTTTCACTGCGGTCTCCGCGGTGTGCGTGACCGGGCTGACCGTTGTAGATACGGCGACTCAATGGACCTACTTTGGCGAAGCCGTGATTATGGTAGGTATCGCATTGGGGGGCCTGGGGGTCATGACGATGGCGTCCCTGCTGGCGTTGGTGGTGTCCCGGAGACTGGGACTGACCTCGCGTCTTCTGGTGCAAAGTGACACGCAAAGCCGAATCGGTGAAACCACGTCCCTGGTCTGGGGTGTCTTGGTAACAACCATCGTCTCGGTCCTCACACTATTTGCGGTCATAGTCCCGTCGTTCCTTCGGGCTGGGCACTCCCCGCGGGACGCTATCTGGAGCGCGTTTTTCACGGCTGTCTCCACGTTCAACAACGCGGGGTTCATTAATGTGCCCGAGGGCTTGGAGGCATACATCGGCAACTGGTTCGTGCTGATTCCCCTGACGATAGGCGCTTTTGTTGGGGCTATCGGGTTCCCTGTGATCTCGGATTTGAAGGCACGCTGGCGAACCCCGCGCCAATGGACGCTTCACACGAAGCTAACACTCTCCACGTTCGGGATTATCGCGTTCGTGACCGCGGCCCTTGTGGTGGCGTTTGAGTGGACGAACCCCGCCACGTTTGGGGCTCTTTCCTTTTCAGAGAAGATTCTGAACGGAATTATGGAGACCGTGTCGCCTCGCTCTGTTGGGATAAGCGCTGTGGATGTTTCCTCGATGACTAGCGCGTCGTGGCTCATAACGGACATTTCTATGTTTGTGGGGGGTGGATCCGGGTCCCATGCGGGCGGTCTGAAGGTCACAACGTTCGCGGTCTTGCTGCTGGCTGCGTGGGCGGAAGCACGCGGTACGCGTGACGTGCAAGCATTCCACCGTCGAATCCCACAGGGCACGCTCCGTCAGGCCGTTGCAGTCCTTCTGCTCGGGGTGATGCTGGTGCTTGCTGTCACTTTGGTCCTCTTGATCCTCACGCCATTCACATTGGACCGGGTTTTGTTCGAGGTGATCTCAGCTTTCGGCACAGTGGGGCTATCCACAGGGATCACGCCTTTCCTGTCCACGGCGCCAAAGGTGCTTCTAGCATGCTTGATGATTGTTGGGCGCTTGGGCCCCATGACTTTGGCGACCGCCTTGGCACTTAAAGAAAGCCGCGACGTGATTCGGATGCCAGAGGAGCGACCCATTGTTGGCTAGCGGGAAGAAAAGAGCAGGTGCCCTGAAACGCGAACTTGGGCGGAGAGTTTCACCTAGCGGGAAAACTGAAGGAGCGACAGATGTCTGACCGGAAGAAAGCACACGGAACACTCGTTATTGGGATGGGACGGTTCGGGGCAGCGGTCGCCGTGACGTTGGAGCGTCTGGGGTTTGAAGTTCTTGGACTCGAAAAGGATGAGGAAAGGGTGCAACACTACGCGGGCGTTGTTCCCCTGGTTCAAGGAGACGCGACGGATGTCAATGCGTTGGTGCAGGTCGGTGCGGGTGATTTCGCCTCAGCAGTGGTCGGGGTTGGGAATTCTCTGGAAGCGTCTGTCCTGATCACAGCCAACCTTGCTGACCTGGGCGTGGACTCCATCTGGGCGAAGGCGATCTCTCGCGAGCACGGGCGGATCTTGCGGCGAATTGGAGCGAACCACGTTGTCTATCCGGAGTATGACGCGGGGCAACGTACCGCTCACCTGGTCGGAGGGCAGCTACTGGACTACATCGAGATGGATCAGGAGGAGTTCGTGGTAGCCAAGATGCTGCCGCCCAAGGAACTAGACGGATTCACCCTGGAACAGAGCCAACCCCGGGCCAGGTACGGCGTCAACGTCATCGGCACTATGAAGGTCGGGAGGCCGTTCAAATACGCGGCGGGCAACACCCGCATTGACTCTGATGACATCCTCATCGTCTCGGGCACGTCCAGTGACGTAATCAAGTTTTCTGAAAGGCCCCACTAGGAGGGACCCTTGGCCCCAGGGATGGTTGGGCGAATCTGTCGGAGGGTGGGAGTAGTTTCGCATTATGGCGAAGGTGAAGACAGTACATATCTGTTCTGAGTGTGGCTGGGAGAGCCCCAAGTGGGTTGGCCAGTGTCGCGGCTGCCAAAGCTGGAGCACGATGGAAGAGACCCTGTCGGCACCAAACCCAGGGCAGTCCGTAGCAGCTCCGGCACCCGCATCGCGACCTTCCCCTCCGGTGCGATTGGACCAGGTGGGGGTGGATGAGGCTGCCGCAGTGCCAACCGGAATCGCAGAATTTGACCGCGTCTTAGGGGGCGGCATTGTTCCGGGATCAGTGATCCTCCTTGCGGGAGAACCCGGCGTGGGAAAGTCAACACTGTTGCTGGATGTTGCGGCCAGGTACGCCAGACTTTCTGCGGCAGAGGGCAAAGGCCCCGTTCTTTACGTGACCGGGGAGGAATCTGCGGCCCAGGTTCGTCGACGCGCGGAAAGAATCAGCGCGCTTGCTCCCACGCTGCTGTTGGCCGCCGAAACAGACGTTGCGAACGCCATCTGGCACATGCAGGAGTCGGGGGTTTCTCTGCTGATCGTGGACTCGGTCCAAACCTTGACAACAACCATGGTGGATGGGCAGCCGGGCTCTGTGGGACAGGTGAAAGCGGTGGCTTCGCTGATCATCCATGCAGCCAAGCAGGCGGGTATCCCTGCAATCGTTGTCGGTCACGTAACAAAGGAGGGCACGCTGGCTGGCCCCCGCACGTTAGAGCACCTGGTGGATGTCGTGTGCCAGTTTGAGGGAGATCGGACATCGACACTTCGTCTGCTTCGTGCTTCCAAGAATCGTTATGGTTCCACGGAAGAGGTGGGCTGCTTTGTGTTGGATGAGGCTGGCATCCAACAGGTTGAGGACCCATCCATGTTGTTCACCTCAGGGTCAAAAGGGGAGGCCCGCGGAAGTTTTGTAACCGTAACGATGGAAGGGCAGCGTCCACTGGTAACTGAGGTGCAGGCGTTGACCGCTGACGGTTCGGGCGGCAGTCCACGCAGGGCGACCTCGGGTGTCGATTACTCTCGTGTCGCGATGTTGTTGGCTGTCATTCAAGAGCACTTGAAGTACAAGGACCTGGCGCGAAAAGACGTTTACGTATCAACCGTCGGCGGAGGCAAAACGGTGGAACCGGCGACAGACCTGGCTCTCGCTTTGGCAATCACGTCGGCAACCGCGGGAAGGTATCCTCTCCGGGGCACCGTCGCGTTCGGGGAAGTGGGTTTGACAGGCGAAATCAGGGGCGTGTCTAACCTGTCGCGACGGCTAGCTGAGGCGCGTAGGCTCGGCTGGAGCAGGGCGATTGTGCCTGCAAGCCAAAGGCCCGATGTCAAAGTCCCCAAGGACATGGATGTCATCGGGGTGGTGACCCTGGAGGACAGTCTCCGACACGCACTGACTTCGGAACACCTGTCAGGTCGCAATGGCTCTTCTAGGTAGCGGGAATAGACAGATAGACTTACATAGCAATGCTGAGGGCACTCAGCAACAAACCTTCTTCGATGTTTAGGGCGGTGGCAGCAATTGGACAATGACGCAAGAGCCCTCCGACGGGCCCTCCAGTTGATTGCCCCTGGAACTGAACTTCGCGAGGGATTGGAGCGAATCCAGCGCTCCCACACGGGGGCGCTCATAGTCCTTGGGTACAACCCGGAAGTGGAAGCGATTTGCTCGGGCGGTTTCACGGTCGATGTAGAGTTCTCCGCATCCCGACTACGCGAACTGGCGAAAATGGACGGCGCAGTCATCATTGACACCGACCGCTGGGTGATCCGCAAAGCAAACGTCCAGCTCCTTCCCGATCCGTCGATTGACACTACTGAGTCGGGGATGCGCCACCGGACAGCACAAAGAACCGCGCGGCAAACAGGAATTACGACGCTGTCTTTGTCCGCCTCCATGTCGGCGATCTCCGTCTATGTCGGCTCGATTCATCACACTGTTGAAGAACCGGAGGCACTCCTGGCCCGGGCTAACCAAGCCGTCGACACTTTGGATCGTTACATCGAACGCTTGGATGAAGTGCTGAGCTCACTTTCCATCTTTGAGATGCGCGATTCGGTCACGGTTCGGGACGTCGCCACAGTCATTCAACGAATGGAAATGATCAGGCGAATAACCGCAGAAATCAACGGATACCTCGACGAACTTGGTGCCGATGGTCGCCTCCTCTCCCTCCAGGTGGATGACCTTCTCCGCGGGGCCGCATCAGAGCGGGCACTCGTCCTACGCGATTACGTTCGGGATTTGGAAGATTTGGATGAGGTGGAGGACCGGCTTGCGGCCCTTTCAGGAGAGTCCCTTGTCGACCTGTCCAAGGTTGCTGCGTTGTTGGGGGCTCCCGTTTATGACCCCTCGGATCTAGACGAAGCGATCAGCCCGCGCGGGATCCGCGCTCTGGCGTTGGTGCCCCGGTTGCCATGGCGTTCAATTCAAGCCATCTCTGAAGAGTGGGGAACACTGGCGGAGCTGCGCCAGCAGACCGCGGAAGACCTCCAAAGAGTCGAAGGAATCGGCCCGTACCGCGCCCAAATGATTGTCGATCACCTGTCTGCACGGAACGTCAACGGCCTGAATCAGCAGGTGCCCTGGTAGGGGACGTACCCTCAGTCCACGACGATCTCTAGGTGGACCGGCTCCTCCGCACCCGAAAGGCTGACCACCAAGTCGTAGACGCCGGAAGACGCAGTGGCTGGGATCGGCTTACCAGCCTCATCTTGAGCATCAAGGTTCACCCGTTCGCAATCGACGTAAACCCCACCATTCCATTTGAACGAGGTTTTCCACTCCTGCTCCGACGCCAGAAGCAGTGTGCGATCATCCTCCTTGCATGCAGTGGGGGTCCAAACGTCATATCCCCCCACTGACAAAGACACATCCAAGTCTTCCACTTCGAAGCTGCACTCAGTTTGGGTCGAGTTGAGGAGTTCAACTTCAACAGTGAAGCCGGCACCCTCGGGAATCTCCGTGTCCGACGGGGTCACCTCAACGTCGATGGAGCCGGGTTTGCAAGGTAAGATCTCGACCGGCTGCGGCAACGAGCTCACCGTGCTCCGCTCATGCTCAGCGCCGATCACCGAGAGAACCCACTTCACTGCGGTAACCAGCGCGAAAATCAAACCCGCTAGCAGCGCAAGCAGAATCAGAGTTGAAACAATGCGGCGCACCCAAGGGGTCTTTTGCTTCTTCGGGCCGCCCGGGCGTCCCCCCGCGGCCTGCGGGCCGGCGCCTGGCCTTACATGTCCCTGTTTCGCTGATGTAGTCGTTCTCTTCACAGCTAGACGCTAACGACGATAGCGGGGAGAGATAGGTGGGCTCGCCGGCGGAGTCGTCCTCGAGTGTTGAGGCCTGGGACTCTGGCTACCACTCTCGGTGTGGCTTGGCCCATCGCCCTCGTCGTCGTGTGTGCTGTCGATGCACCAGCGTTCCACTACCACCGCCGAAACTGCGGCGAACGCTGCCGCCACCGCACCCGCAAGCGCCAGCCACCCCGAATAGGCCATTGCTGGGGCCCAGGAGCGCGCCAACCCGACCAGGGCGGTCCCCAGCAGGAAGCCGCTGAAAGCGCTTGTAACGGGAGCCGAAGAGCGCGCGAAGATCGCAGTTCGACCCGCCGTGATGGGGGTGACCCAAGTCTTTTCACGTCGCTTCAGTTTGCGGACGCCAACCCCGGCAACAAGTAGCCAAACGCCGATTGCAGCAAAGAGTGCCGCCACCCACGGCGTGAAAGTCAAAGGACTGTAGCCCGAGCCGACCAGAACTGCGGAGACAAGCGCTCCGAGGCCAAGCGTCGTAACCCAAACACCCAGGACCATCCAAGCGGAGAGGGGCTTCAATTTCTGGGTCCCGTCCCCCGCGTTACAGGGAGGCTTCCCGTTGGGGTGGGGCGTAGTGTGACGTGTCTGGAAACTTTGGAACGAGGGGATTTCAAGATCCCATTCCATGGTGTCACCGCGGGAGTCTCCTCCTGAGATGCTGGTGTGGGGTCTCCGATGTCAAGGACTTCCACTTCGGAAGGGCGTGAGGTGTCATCAACAACCCGAGTGGATTGGGGTTGCACAGAGAAACGCCAGTCCGGCAGTGCGCGGGCGGGAGCGGGGGCGGGCAGATCGGTTTCCACAGGGTCGACCACGAGGGTTGCCTCTGGGACGACAGGTTCCTCCACATGCGGGATCGCGTGCGCGGGTTTAGGTTTCGGCAGTTGCTCGGGTGCGGCTGGGGCCTCTTGGACTACTTCTACTAAGGACTCTTCTACTACCGGCTCCGCTTGACGTAGCGAGGCCGCTTTGGCGGCCTGCTCGGCTCGCTCCCGAGCTTTACGCTTACGGGTTCTTTCAGCCTCAGCGTCCACCAGTTTCTGGAAGATAGGGTCACCTTCGAGGGGAGCGAGGTGCAGTTTTTCTCCCCGAACTTCAACCGTCGGGGTAAGAGCAGAGGCCTGAAAGCTCCCACGCTCTGTGGCTGGTCTGGGGGCGAGCTCCAGCTCCTCCTCGTCCACACTAGGAGAGCCCGATTTCCCCAGCCAATCACGCCGGACACTCATAACCCCGGCCAGATCGGGGGCGGTCGTTAGGAGATCTTGAACTCGCTGGTCGTTGATGAGCACCGCGTCCGGGGCTGCCAACGACCAGGGGTAAAGAACGAAGGCTCGTTCGTGTGCGCGGGGGTGGGGCAGCACCAGGTCACGGCTTTGAACCTGCATCTGGTCGATCGAGATGATGTCAATGTCTAGCGTGCGGGCAGACCATCTGCGCCCCGGAGTCCGACCAAACTGGCGTTCAATGTACTGGGTGGTCTGGAGCAGAACGGGCGGGGCCATCACGGTTCGGCCAATCACAACCGCGTTGTAGTAGTCGGGCTGTGGGAGAGCGCCTGGCTCCAACACTGGTTTCGTCCGAACTAGCGGGGACACTTCTTCGATCTCAAATCCCGGAGTTCCCGCCAGCGCCTCGACAGCCCCCGAAAGGTTCGCCAGGATATCGCCCTGGTTCGATCCAAGGGCGAGCACCACGTTGTATATGTGTGAACTATCTGAGAAAGACCGGTTGATGGGAAGGGGCGGGTGCAGGTGTTCAGTGGCCGGACGTGCCTGGCTAATCGGCCGCACCTCAAACTTGGCGGGTGCAATGTTTGGTCTACGAGCCCTGTCGCTACCGGCAGGGGTCGAGGGCGCCGCTTCCTTTAGCGCGGGAGCCTGAGGGGGTCCCGGATGCAGGGACGTTCTCGAAGGGAACTGCTTTTGTGCCGGCAGCGGTGTCGGGTCCGCAGCACGGTGCACGGAAGATCGCTTAGGGAACGTCACGGAAGGAGCCGTCTTGGCGGGGACTGGCTCTGCCACGGTCGTCTCGGGCTGGCTAATGGTGGACCGGGTGGAAACAAGTTCTGCCGCTTCCTGGTCGCGCCGACGCCTAATCGTCACTGAGACATCGGAGAACTGGTGGCGCACAGGGGCCATCGGTTTGTGGATGGTGACTTCAACTATTTTTACCAGGGGGTAAGTCAGCGCCATCTCCGCCAGCTTGTTCGCTAGCGTTTCGATCAAGTACACGGGGGTGCCCGTCAAGACAGCGACCGCGTCATCAGCAATGGCACCGTAGTCGACGGTGTACTGGACGTCATCCGTCTCCGCTGCTTTGCTGGCATCAAGATAGAGTTTCAGATCGGCAGAAAACACTTGCGAACCTGAGCGTTCGTACTCGAAAACTCCGTGGCTGCCGACCGCGCTCAAGCCTCGCAACGTGATGACGTCTAACCGGTCCTTCACGCTTTGCGCCTCCCCCAAGAATTTGCCCGCCGAGACTCCAGATCCCTAATCAGGTCCACGTTCTCAGCCACATCGTGAACCCTAACGCCCCAAGCGCCAGCTTCGACGCTTGCCTTCGTCACGTCTAGGGTCCCCCTAAGTAGGTTAGTCCCGTAACGCTCTTTCACGAACCGCTTCCGCGAGGCTCCAACCAGAACCGGGTATCCAAGGTCCGTGAAGGCATCCAGCGATTCAACTATCTTCCAGGAATCTTCAGTACTCAAAGCAAATCCTAGCCCGGGGTCCAGAATTATTGAGGAGGACGGTAGGCCTTGTGCTAGGACTCGTTCGACTTGGGATTCAAGTTCCGACACCACCTCGCTCACCGGGTCTGCATAATTCTGGTTGAGCGAGGGATCGGAAGGGAACCCTCGCCAATGCTGCACAACCATTGCAAGACCCGATTCGGCGCAAACTCTCGCCATATCTGGATCGTGTACTCCACCAGACACGTCGTTAATGATGGAGACCCCGACCTCCGCGGCGTTGCGTGCTGTCTGCGAATTGACGGTGTCAACTGAAACAGTCAGCCCCTCTTGCACCAGCGTGTCGACCACTTTCGCGATTCGTGCCCATTCCTGTTCTGGGGTGACACGTGAGGCACCCGGGCGCGTGGATTCGCCCCCCACGTCGATGATGGACGCCCCCTGTTCCGCCATCAACAGCGCGTGGGCCACAGCCGCCTCAACGTCGAACCAGCGGCCCCCATCGGAGAAGGAGTCAGGGGTTATGTTCAAGACCCCCATGGCGAGCGTGGATCCGCCACCAATTCGCGCCCCTTTTGAAATCGGGGCGGGGACCGGATGGAGTTCTTGAGACATTGGATCTCCTACGGACGAATCAGGGCAAGGATTTCTTGCTTCTGCGCCGGGTCGCTGAGCACTCCGCGAAACTGCGTGGTGACCGTGAGTGGGTGGTGCTTACTCACACCGCGCATAGTCATGCACGTGTGTTCAGCCTCCACGATCACCGCGACACCTGCCGGTTTGAGTACTGTTTCGATGGCGTCCGCGATCTGGCCGGTTAGACGTTCCTGGATCTGGGGCCGCGCCGCATAGCCATCCACACAGCGCGCCAGTTTCGATAAGCCGGTTACTCTCCCATCACTGGGAAGGTATGCGACGTGGGCTTTACCGGCAAAGGGCAGGAGGTGGTGTTCACACATCGAAGTGAAATCGATGTCCTTGACCAGCACCAACGCTTTGGTATCGACCAGAAATGTTTTACGAAGGTGCTCTGCGGGGTCCTGATCTATTCCAGCAAAGATCTCTCTATACGCCCGCGCAACTCTTGACGGAGTCTCTAGAAGGCCTTCCCTGTTTACATCCTCCCCGATAGCAGAGAGCAGTTCACGAGTGGCTTCTTCAACCCGCTCCTGGTCGTAGGTCACCATTCCTCACTTAGTGGCGCCGGAGGGTCAATTGCCTTGTCTTCCACGCCAACCGGGTGACCCAGAATGGCGCCTGGCACCGCTGCTTCCGACCCGTAGTTCCACACGGCGCGTTCCGGTTGCTTCTTGACGTCCTTGAAGATTGTCGCCAACGCCGCCTCATCCAATGTCTCTTCGTCAAGAAGCCGTGCTGCCAGAGTGTCCAGAACCTGCCGATTCTCTGTCAGAATCGTCCAGGCCTCCCTGACCGCATTGTCCAGAAGTTCCCTTACCTGTCGGTCGATCTCAGTTGCAAGAGTGTCTGACATGGGGGCACCCTGGCTGCGCCCCATCTCACGACCGAGGAATGGATCCGTTTCCTCGGCCCCCAACTTGATGGTTCCAACCGCCGAAGACATGCCCCAATCAGTGACCATCGCCCGCGCCGTCTTTGTTGCTTTCTCAATGTCATTCGAGGCGCCAGTCGAGGGGTCCCTAAAGACAACTTCTTCCGCGACCCTTCCTCCCATTGCATAGGCCAGTTCATCCAAAAGTTGATTCCTGGTCTTCGAGTATCGGTCTTCGACGGGCATCACCATCGTGTATCCGAGCGCGCGACCACGTGGAAGGATCGTCACTTTAGTCACGGGGTCGGTGTAGCGGAGCGCTGCGGCACACAGCGCGTGTCCGCCCTCATGATAAGCCGTCACCGTCTTGTCATGTTCGTTCATCACCCGCGTGCGCTTCTGCGGGCCGGCAATGACACGATCGATCGCTTCATCAATCGCGCGCATGTCGATCAGGTCCGCGTTCGACCGGGCAGTAAGCAAAGCCGCCTCATTAAGCACGTTCGCCAGGTCGGCGCCAGTGAAGCCCGGCGTCCGCTTCGCGATGGCCTTGAGGTTGACGTCGTCCGTGAGCGGCTTCCCCTTCGAATGGACCTCCAAAATGGCGGCGCGGCCGCGAAGGTCCGGGGCCTCAACTGCGATCTGCCTGTCGAAACGGCCTGGCCGCAAAAGCGCCGGGTCAAGAATGTCAGGCCGGTTGGTCGCCGCAATCATGATCACGTTGGTTCGGGCGTCGAACCCATCCAACTCCACCAGCATCTGGTTTAGGGTCTGTTCGCGTTCGTCGTTGCCGCCCCCAATGCCTGAGCCGCGATGTCGACCGATAGCATCGATCTCATCAACGAAGATGATTGCCGGAGCTGCCTTGCGTGCCTTTTCAAACAAATCCCTCACGCGGGAAGCGCCAACCCCAACGTAGAGCTCCATGAATTCTGAACCTGAGATGGAGAAAAACGGAACCTTGGCTTCCCCCGCGACCGCTTTTGCAAGGAGGGTCTTACCCGTTCCTGGAGGGCCGTACAAGAGCACACCGCGAGGGATCTTCGCTCCCACTTGCGTGAACTTTGTGGGTTCAACTAAGAACTCACGAATCTCATCTAGCTCTTCAACTGCTTCGTCTTCCCCGGCAACGTCTGCGAAGGTGATCTCAGGGTTCTCCTCGTTAAACTGCTTCGCCTTGGAAGAGGAGAAGGCGCCCATCATCCGTGACCCTGTGGTGCGAGACATAAGCCACCAGAACGCGCCCAACAGGATAAGCATTGGAATTATCAAAGTGAGCATAGAGCCCAGCACGCTCTGTTGCGGGTACAGAGCGTCATATCCTGCAGCAGGCTCCGCGTCGTCGAGGAGATTCAGGATCTCCTCGGTCTGCACACGTGAGTAGGTGAAGGAAATCGCCGTGCCGAGCTCCCTCTCCGGATCCGTTACAGAAGTGGATTCGTGTGTGTACGGTTCCTCAAGCACCAGCTGCACCTGTTGGGTGCCGTCGTTGAGAACGGCGGACTGGATCTTCTCAGTCCGCAGAATCTCCAAGCCCTCGGACGTAATCACTGCCGCCGGTTGCAACACCCGCCAGACCATCCACCCAATCAGGATGAGCGCAAATAGAGGGAGGACGATGTACGGCCAGACGCGAGAGCCCTTCCCCTTCTTCTTGTCGGCTTTCTTGTCGTCTGCCATTTACTCGCCGTCCTCGGTTTCATAAACATGGGGTGCAAGCGTGCCAACGAAAGGCACATTTCGGTACCGCTCGGCGTAATCAAGGCCGTAGCCCACAACAAACTCATTGGGAATGTCGAATCCTAAGTAGTCAACATCCACATGGACTTTCAATCCGTCCGGCTTACGAAGGAGCGTCAAGATCTTGACGGATTTCGCTCCGCGCGCCTCAAGATTTTCCTTCAGCCACGAGAGGGTCAGACCTGAATCCAGGATGTCCTCAACAATCAACACGTTGCGGCCATGCACATCCGTGTCCAAGTCCTTCAGAATGCGAACCACACCTGAGGATTTTGTCCCAGATCCGTACGAGGATACCGCCATCCAATCCATCTCAATATGACGGTGCAGCTTCCTGGAAAAATCCACCATTACGGGCGCGGCACCCTTCAGAACCCCGACCAGCAACAAGTCGTCGCCGTCATAATCCGCGTCAACTTGGGCAGCCAGTTCAGTAAGCCGCTCATCGATCTGCTCCTCCGTCAGAAGCACCTGTTCGATTTCATTTCCCAAGTCTTGCGCGTCCATTCCAGCCCTGTCCTTAAACCTCAGTAAGTCACGATTGCAAAGTTTGCCAACTGTGATCCTAGCTTTGATGATCGATGCTCAGCTAGATTGCCATACCCCGCCGACAAAGTGCCCAACGCAACCAATCTTTTCCCTCAGCGCGGAACCGCTTCAACGACCAGCAAAGGACCCTCCCTAACTGCCTCCACACGCCCGGTGAGGACGACGGTTCGAGGGTTCCCCTCGGCGTTCTTTTCCTGCCACAATGAACGCTCCAGCTCGTCCATTTGTACGGCGGAGGAGTTCCGCTCACCCAACCGTGCCACGGCACCTCTGAGCGCCCGAATTCTTGTCGCTCGTGGATGCTTCTGCAGTGCGGCCGTGTCTAGAACGACACTGCTTTCGGTGGCTTCGACCATCGCTGCTACCAAAGCCTGCTCCGCGTAGGCTTCCAACGCTTCTTGATCTTGAGCAAGCAGGTCCGACAACCTCGCCAAGCCGGGGGTCGGATCCTGGCCCAAGGCTTCCCGGAGTGCGGGAAGTACACGTTCGCGTACTGCGCTTCGAGGCAAAGCCTTTCCAGAGCGGGTGCGCCACGGCCCATCAGCGCGATTGGTTGGGTCCTGAACCGGAAACAGGTTTAGAACTGAACAGAATGCTTCCGTATTCCGGCGCCGCAAAGACAGCAATGGACGGCCTCGGTTCACTTGCACAGACACACCCCGCGCATGACCGACGGGAGGATTCAGTGCGAGGAACGGACGCATTGCAGTCATGGAGTCCGGACTTGCGCCCCGCGCCAGACGAAGCATCATAGTCTCTGCTTGGTCATCCATCGTGTGGCCGAAAAGAATATCAACCTGGTTCAAACCCTGTTGCTCTCCCCAGGCGTACGCTTCCGTTTCGAGCACTCCATGGCGAAGCTGACGCGCTGCGCCCTCGGGCCCCTCCCCCAACGCGACGCCGCCTGGAACCTCCTCAGTCTTGACGGGTAAGACCCGGGCGTTTATCTCCAGGCCTTTCAACGTAGCCACCACGTTTGCGGCTTCCTCGGCGGACCCGTCCCTCATGGCATGATCAACGACGCGGGCAATCAGCGGGACCCCCATTCGGGATGCGCAGTCCGCGGCTGCAACCACCAACGCCAGGGAGTCCGCTCCACCAGACACAGCGACCAAAAGTCCCACGGTGGCCGACTTATCAACCTGTTCTTGCCGTGCGGCAATGTAGTCGCGCACCGCGATGGACACGGGCCTGGCATCAAACGGGGGGCTGGCCCCAACCAGGTCCGATGCGGAGATCATATGGGTTTTCACAGCATCTCTCAGTGACCGAGAACCTCGACAACAAACGCATCCAGGGTTGGCGTGACCCACCAGGCAGCATCGTCGGGAACGTCGTCCGCCCCCACGGCAATATACAGATGCTCTCCGGACGCGGTGGTGCCCAGGATCGCCAGAGCTGACACGTGCCCCAAGGAGCCGGTCTTGCCGGCAACATTCGCATATCCCAGGTCGTCGGTGAACCGGGAGTCAAGCGTCCCGCTCAGCCCTCCGACGGCGAGGATGCGGGTGAGGGAGGTTGTGTTTGAGCCCTCGTTCAAAGAGGCCGCCATAGTGTCGATGATGGTCTGTGGTTTGACGCGGGAGTCTTTGTTCAGGCCGGAACAGTCTTTGATCGCCAGTCCCGACGTGTCGATTCCACCGCGTTCGAGGAGGACGAGGATGGTCGAGGTTGCCTCGGACAACGTCACCGGGCGCTCCAGGGTTCGCGAGGCGGCTAGCCTGCAGTATTGCTCTGCGAGAGTGTTGTCCGACTCTTCCAACATGACCTGCACCTGTTCGAGGACCGTCGCCGATTCAACCGTTCCCACCACCACGGCACCCGCGGGAACTGGGAGGTTGAAGCTCTCGACGCTGCCGACAGTGATGCCCGCCTCCACGAGACGGTCCCTGAACACTTCGGCAACCTGTTTTGCCGACTCGGCGTAGAAACCGTATTCGCCAGGTACTACCCTGCCCGTGTCGATGGCGTAGGGTCCCACTTCCCCCACCCAGGTGGTTACGCCTTGTTCGAAGTGTTCGGGGGCCCGGGCAGGTCCGACGAACAGTTCATCCTGGTAATAGAGGGTTAGAGTCTGGTCCGAGCCCTCCACGTTCTCCGCGACCTGTGCGGCCAAATCTGACAGGCCTGCACGCCCATTGACCTTGGACACGGAACCCTCCGTCCCGCTGAGCATCAGGTCACCTTCGCCCCACAGGTACAGGTTCGCTCCGTCTTGAGAAACCCCAGTCTCTAAACGTTCCTGGGGGTCAAGGGCGCTGAGGGTGGCGTAGGCGGTGAGGATCTTCATCAATGAGGCCGGAGTGTGAGCCTTGTTCCCGTCCCTCTCGAAGATGACGTCCCCCGTGGTCGCATTAGCTACTACAACCCAGGGCACCCAGTTTTCCCGCTCGGCTGCTTCTGTCACCGTCACCCATGCGGACGCCACCTGCTCAGCCGTGAGCGAAGCCTCTGGCGATTGGATAGTCAATCCCCCGGATTGGGGCATTTCTGCCGAGGGAATTCCTGGAGGTGAAGCGGGCTCAGGGTCCCCCCAGCCAGCCCAAAACGGGGTCCATCCAGGAAGTTTGGGGACAAGCCATAGCGCAACAGCACCTACAGCGAGGAGGGTTGCGCATAGAATCGCGATAACATGGGGGCGCCGCATAAGTCTTTCCGGCCCGAATTGCAGTGACCGTTTTACTGTAGTTCAGGTTGGTGACAACACGCACGCCCTCACCCGCTTGTTGCCCAAGGAGGAACGCAACATGGAATTCGATGTAACCGTGGAAATCCCCAAAGGGGTCCGCAACAAGTACGAGGTCGATCACGTTACCGGACGTATTCGACTTGACCGCTTGCTGTTCACCTCGACCCAATACCCCGATGACTACGGCTTCATCGACGGAACTTTGGGGGAGGATGGTGACCCGCTGGACGCACTGGTGCTGTTGGAGGAACCGACCTTCCCAGGCTGCGTGATTCGTTGCCGGGCGCTGGGCATGTTCCGAATGAAGGATGAGATGGGCGGCGATGACAAGGTGATCTGTGTGGCAGCAGGTGATCACCGGGCCGCGTGGCGAACGGAACTCGAAGACATCTCCGAGTTCCACCGACTTGAAATCCAGCACTTCTTCGAGGTCTACAAGGATCTGGAACCCGGGAAATCCGTAGAGGGTGCGCACTGGGCCGGCCGGGAAGCGGCTGAAAAGGAGATTATGCGTTCGTTTGAACGTGCTCGGCTGGCGGAGGCGGAGGGCAAACCTACCCACCTCTAGAGCCCCCCCTACACACCGCTAACTAGAGTCGGCGGTCCAAGAGCCCACTTATGGGACAGTAAAGACGGCCCTATCCCTTTTGGGACGGGGCCGTCTGCTGTTTGAATCCGTTACCCGATTGGCTGGTTGGCACTACCTCTGTCAGAGGATCCGCAAGACGTACGGCAACACGTTGCCCCACGTGTAGATCGGGCCTTCGCTCAAAGGCACACCATAGGTGTTGGCGGCGACGATCGTGTTTGGTCCTGAGTAGAGAGCGACATGATAAATGCTGCCACCGCTAGCCCAGAACACCAGGTCACCGGGCTTTGCTTGACTGATGGGAACTTTGGTGCCGCCGCTGTAGTTGTACTGCTGGGCTGCGGTGCGCGGGAGGTAAACGCCAACTTGCCGGTAAGACATGTACGTCAGGCCGGAGCAGTCATACCCCCAGGGTCCGGTGCCGCCCCAAACGTATGGGGAGCCGATCTTGCTTCGCGCGAATGCCAAGACCGTTGAGACAGTTCCCGACGAAGTTGAAGGCTTTGACGGAGCCGGGGTTGGGGTAGGAGCCGGAGTCGGCGTTGGGGTTGGAGTAGGAGCCGGAGTCGGCGTTGGGGTTGGAGTTGGGGTTGGGGTGGGAGTCGGCGCCGGGGTAGACGGCGTCGAGGCGGCCGCAGATTCTTCTTCCCTACGTTTGGCCTCTTCCTCCGCAGCGGCTTTCTCCGCTTCCTCCTGCGCTGCGGCTTCTGCAAGAACACGCTGACGCTCTTGTTCTTCGCGGACCCTCTGCGCCTCGGCCAGGCGTTCCTCTTCGAGCTGCTGTGTGGTGTTTCTCTTCTCGGCTAGAACCTGAAGCATCATGCTGTGCTGTTCAGCTGCCTGAGCTGCGACGGCCTGCGCCGCCAGTGCTTGACTCTCGGCTTCTTCGGCTGCCGCAGCCACGGCCTCGTAGGCGGCTTCTTCTTCAAGTTTGGCTTTTTCTGCGGCTTCGTTGACTATGTCAGCGACCTGGCGCAACGCCGCAACTTCTTGCATCTTGGTATCGGCTGCGGAGCTAAACGAGGAAACAGCGACTCTTCGCTTCTCCACACTCTGCAATCCATCTGACTCAAGGTAGGGGGCCATCGAATCGAGAGAACCCGTGCCAGAGCGGTATGCCATCTGGGAGACTTCAGCCAGGCCAGACAGCCCAACCTCGTAACGTTCTTCCGCGGCAGCGGCCTCTTCGGCGGCTAGCTCGGCTGCAGCCTTGGCATCCTCAAGTCGAACCTCGGCCGCATTGAGTTCGTCGGCTGCGAGTGCCGCTTCAATCTGCGCGTCCTGAGCACGCGAACTCGCTGCCGCATACTCGACTTCCAGTTGCGCCACGGTGAGGGCCGCGTATTCTTCCTCGGCTTTGGCGCGATCAACGTCTTCTTGACTAGGTGCCGCGATTGCCTCTTGAGCAGGGATAAAGGTGGTGAAGGTTAAGGCTCCGACGCCAACTAAGGCTGTAACCATTATCGATAAGCGCGCAGCGAGGTTAGCGCGTCTCCTTTTTTGCAAAACAACCACCTTTGCCGACGTGGACCGTGGGCCCGAAGCACCGCCGTGGGCACTAAACCTAGAGATCACGGTATTTCACTTTTGTCACAATGACAACAATTTACTCATTATTCACTCTGGTCACTTGCGTTTCGCGAACCGTTTGTGACTCAGCCCACTTACACACTTTCTCCAACCGTGCGCCTCGGCCCAATCAGAACAAGCCCGCGGCACGCCGCCAACCAAGACTTTCCGCCCAATCGCCCCATTTCAGAACAGTGTTCCCGGCCCTTAATCCGGTTCCCGGAGCTCTAGGCGTGACCAATTCCGGCCACCACAGTTTCATAACCTACGTATTAAGGACCGGGAAGCAGATTAAGGACAGGGAAGGAACCCAAGGCCCACGAAAGGAGGGACTGCAGACATCAGACCGCCCCCAGAGACCCGATCGAGAGCCGAACCCCAAAAGTCTTCGTCTCTGCGCTCGGGCCAGAATAACGCGAATGACCTAGCCTTGGATCATGGGCAGGAAACCATGGTGGCAACGTGACGAGGCAGCGGATGTAGAAGCCGCAGCCGACCTTTCCGATGATCAACTTAGGGAGTTGGCGGAAGGCCTCAAGGCTGTGAACAAGGCCGAGGGCGAACCACGCCAGACTTCTCCAGGTGACCAGGGCCCACCGAATGGCGAGGCCTCTCCAGGTGAGGAGAGCTCGGAGCCAAGCCCCGATGCCCTCGTCCCCTGGGGACCAGGCGGGCCTCCGCCACTGGAAAAATGGGTTCCCGATGTGTTGGGCGACAAATTCGAGGTGAGAGTTAGCGCGCTCCAACCCGATGAAGAAGGAGGCGTCTTGACCTCCCTGGTGCGGCGTGTAATCAAAGGTCGCCGCGCCAAACGAGCCGTCAAGTTCGCATTCCTCTATATCCACGGGCGCAATGACTACTTCTTCCATGAAGAGCTGGCGGAAGACCTGGCCGGCATTGGCGCCGCGTTCTACGCACTGGATCTGCGCAAGTACGGCCGGTCCCTGCGTCCCTGGCAAACCATCGGGTACGCCGACGACCTCACCGTGTATGACGAGGATCTAGCGGTCGCCGTCGCAACTATCAGGAATGACCACCCCGACCTCCCGCTGGTTGTCTACGGCCACTCCACCGGCGGATTGATCGCTACCCTATGGGCCTGGAGAAACCCCGGGATCGCAGATGCTCTAGTTCTAAACTCGGCTTGGCTGGAACTCCAGTCGCTCACCACCATGCGGCCCGCGCTGCATCAGGTGGTCAGCCGTCTGGCTGCGATTCGCCCTCGCGCAACCGTGGTTGGTCAGTCGAAGATCAACGGGTACTACCGCTCAATCGCCGAGGGCTGGGCCCAGTCCGGCTTCCCCCTACCCGACTCACTTGTGGGCTACGAGGACGACCCTGCCGTCACCGGGTGGAACGTTCGCCCCGAATGGAAGCTTCCCTTCTCTTACCCCGCTCCGGCCGCCTGGATGCAGGCAGTCCTTGAAGGGCACGCACAGATCGAAAAACAAGTCCACTTGGAGTGCCCAGTACTGTCGATGATGTCGTCCTCGTCCCACAATGAGGAACAGTGGACCCCGGACTATTTCTCCAGCGACGTCGTCTTGAACGCAGACATTCTGGCGCAAAGGTCCGCACACCTTTCTAACAACGTCACCATTGTTAGGTTCCCGGGCAAACACGACCTGATGCTCTCGGACCCGGAAGTTCGGCAAGACGTTTACGCGACCATTGAGCGCTGGCTCAAGTTCATCCAGATTCTGTGAGGCTAACTAGCGAACTATGCCCCGGCCTGGTTGACCTCTTCTAAGGCCTCCGCAAGCGTCGGACCGAACTGATCACCAAGGGACCAGGCCTGCCAGCCGTCCTCGCCCGAAATCCCCTCGGCGATGAGTGCCGCGGTCGGGTCAGAGAACACTCCTGAGGGAACACGGATCGCGCCCTCCGCCGTCAGGGCGGCTCCCCGAGGGGTTCGCGACGCCGGGTGAAGCGCCAGTGGGGTTTCACCACCGGTCATTTCGGCCAGGACCAAGAGCCCTCCAGCATCCTGCTGAAGCTTTTGAGGTGCCTGCGACGGCTTCTCATGCACTTGCAGTCGGGACGGGAACGGAATCTCGGAAGAACGGCGTCGCGGGCGGGCACTGTGAACCTCATTGCGCCTACGCATGCGTCCAGGAACATTAGCGCGAGCCACGGGCGCCTTTGTGACGGGCCGCTTTGGGCGTTGGCTCGGCACCTGAGTTGCCGTGTGTTCAGGCTCCGTTTTTTCTGTGAAACCAGGGGCTGGAGGAGCAGTCAGAGGTTCTTGGCGCGGCACGGATCTCGGCTTTTCGTCATCGAACTGCTCGGGCACACCATGGGTGGTGGGGATTGTCGTCTTGCTTTCTTGCGGCCCGGTGACTTCCCGCGCTGGCTCTACATGAGAGCCGCTGTGTTTGGTCTTGGCGACCAATTCCGGCACCACTTCGGACGCCTCCACAAGCGAGTTCGCACGGTGTCCGTACAGACGTGGACCAACAGCATCCACCTCAAGGAAGGCTCTGCCGTTCGACATTTGCCGCAGGGACATCTCATGCACTTCGACGCCAGAGGAAGACAGAACATCCAGCGCAGGCCGCACGTCGCTGGAAATGTTCGCTGCCACGAGAATCAGGCGCGGGCCGTTGGGAGGGGACGTCGGCATGGCATCGCGGAAACTGATCCACTCACGTTTGAAACCCTCCTCCCCCTGAGGGTACTCGCGAGCCAGACGCGTCCAAGACATAGCCGCGGTGTCGGAGAGTCGAGAAAGAGCGTCGATCAGAATCTCAGCATCCAGGCTACGTACCACCTCAACTGCCACGACCTGGCCCGAAGCATCCAAAGCCGTAAGTCGCGGCTGACGGTCTTCCCCACTGCCACCGATCGTGTTCCAGGTGATCGGGAAAAGAGGACGGGAAACAATCTGAAGCACCTGGGCGCTAATCGCCTCCAAGATATCTTCCGTGAATCCGTTCGGAACTTCGTGCCCGAACTGGGCAGGAATTAGACGCCCGTCATCGAGCTCAAAAAGTGGCATACCACGACCCCCAAAAAGGACTTCCGGCGCCTATTGTGTCACGCCTGCGGGGTCCTTGGCACCCAGCTTCAACGGGATGAGGGGACAACCTGCGCAATAGAGTCGCGCGGCCTCATCGGTTCCCCCGCCACAGAGCCCCAATCCGGACGCACACAATGATTCTGCACCGATTGCCTGTCCGGATCGAGTTAGCTCTTCGACCATGATTTGGGCCAAGGGCAAAGAGATGTGTTCCAGCCTCGCGATGGCTTCGATTGTCGCCCCGGATTGCAGGCGTGTTTGCACTCGCTCAATCAGGGAAGTTTTTGGCGGTTCGGCTCGAGGTTGTGGCTCAGCAGGTCCTCGCCCCCGAAGCTTTTCAAGGAGGCGCCGCCCCCTTGTCCCTTCGTCCCCACTCATAGGAACAGCCGCCCAATTTGGAAGACACCAACCGCCAAGAGCCACGCGACCGCCAGCTGCACGCCCATGGCCGCCGCAGTCAGCCGCCCACCGATTTGTCGTGCCTGCTCCGCGACAGTCGCCAGGCACGGCGTGTAAGTCAGGACGAACACCAAGAACGCGAACGCACCTATCGGGGCGGCATCTCCTGCCGCTTTGGTGAACGAGGATTTAACCAGTTCCGGCAACTCCCCCAAATCATCGCCACCGTCCTCGGCGTCACCAGCGGCGGCCGGGTCCATGTTGTAGGACACAACGATCGAAGAGATCACCGTTTCCTTGGCGACAAACCCCGTCATCAGAGCCCCGGTCATGTGCCATTCGCCGAAGCCTGCAGGCTGGAACACCGGTTCCAAGTAGCGGGCTGTTCGGCCGTAAGCAGAGTCCGACATGGGGAGCTCCGGGTCGGCGAAGGAGTATCCGGACGTGGTGGGGATCGCTCCGAGCAGCCAGACAACCGCGGTCATCGCAACGATTATTTTGCCGGCGCCTTTCACGAAGGCCCACGAACGCATCCACGTGTTGCGGAGCGTTGCGGCTGTTCGAGGCATCCCGTAGGGCGGGAGGACCAACATGAGTGGCGCTTTGCCCTCGTTCTTCGTATAGAACGGTCGAAGGACGACGGCTCCTAACACCACCATCACCAGCGACAACATGTACAGCGCAAAGACGACGGTGCCCGTGTGCTCCGGGAAGAATATGCGTGCGATCATCAGGTAGATCGTCAGCCGAGCCGCGCAGGACGTGTACGGGGTGATGAGGACAGTGACGATCCGTTGGCGCGCATTCGGCAGCGAGCGCACGGCCGCCAGCGACGGCAGGTTGCATCCGAACCCCATAATCAGGGGCATAATCACGCGCCCATCCAGGCCGATCTTGCGCATGAGGCGATCACCCAGGAATGCGGCGCGCGCCATGTATCCCGAATCTTCAAGGAGCGTGATCATCAAGAAGATTGCGAACATTAGGGGAAAGAACGAGGCCACCACACCCAGCCCCGTACACAATCCCCCCACTAGGAAGCCCTGAAGCCAAGGGAAATCCCAGCCGACGTACGTCAGAGCCGCGGTGATGCCGTTGGCCAGGGAGAAGGCTCCGGGTTCCTCGGACGCAAAAATAGACTCAAAGAAGTCCTGCAGAGGCCCGACCCATTGGCCGGCAACCATGAACAATAGCCACATCAGCCCGAAGAAAACCGGGATGCCGAAGAAGGGGTTGAGGAGGACCCTGTCGATCTTGTCGGAGCGGGACAGTTTCCCCTGCTCTCGCTCTACCCTCCCGAGTTGCGCTTCAACACCGTCAACCCAGTTAAAGAGTTGGGAGGCACGTTCGATGTCGTCACCCTTGCCGAGGGCAGCCGTGCAGTCGAGTGCTGCGTGTGCGCAAACCCCTGTTTTGGCGCAGTGGCAGTCGACCTTTCCTGCCAGGTGAGCGGGAGTGTCGCACTCTGCTGCGGCCAGAGCAGCCGCAGCGGCCACTTGGTTGTAACCGGGGGACAAGGGGTCCGGGTCGATGCCACAAACGCGGGGGCGCAGCGCCAGGCCTGCTTCGATGAAGCGTTCAGCGTCGGCAAGCGATTTGTTGCTGCGAGGGTCAAGCGACATGACTGGAACGCCCAGGACGCGCTCCAAGGCATCAGCGTCAATCTCTCCCGCATCTTCACGGGCAATATCCTGGAAAGTAAGGAAGGCGACAATCGGGCGCCCTGTTTTCGCAACCTGTGCCAGGAGGTACAGGGATCGGGTCGGCGCGGTGGCGTCCAAGACGCAGACAACCAGATCCACTGAGCGCCCCGTGGCCGGGTCGGTGAAAGAGCCCGGCACGCCAGCCAGGTTGTCGGCCACCAACTGCTCGTCGGGAGACTGGGCGATGAGAGAGTACGTGCCGGGAAGATCGACGATCCTTGCGCCGCTCTGGCCTTCGCGAGACCACCGACCAACCATAACCTCCACCGTGGTTCCAGGGGCATTCATCACGGTCTGCCGGGAGCCGGTGAGCGCATTGAATAGCGTCGATTTTCCAACATTGGGGTTACCGACCAGAAGAACGGAAGGTTCGGCGCCGGTAGAGCGATCTGCTTGTTCGATGGCCGAGGTTTCCCCAGCGCCGCCCACTGGCGGACAACTGTGGCAGCTCACGGTTCAACTTCAATCAGTTTGGCACTGCGGTGGTCGACGGCGACGCGGGTTCCCGCGATGTTCAAGACCATTCCGTTGAAAGCGGCTCGGTTGACTGCGACAAACTCCGCGCCTGCCCGCAAACCGAGCTCTTGTAGGCGCAGGTTGTACTTGGGATCGACATCTACGGCTGCGATCCTGAAGCGCTGACGAAGGGGGCATTGGGCTAACTTCACTACAATATGGTAAGCCTATCCTTACCTAATATCTAGGCCTAAGGGCCCGGAAATTAAGGCCTCGGAGACAAGGGACCCGGCCGGCTTGTTGACGCGCCAAGGTGGCAACGAAAACGGGCGACCACCCTCAATCGAGAGCAGTCGCCCGTTTCAAAAACGCTTCACGCGCAAAGTTCAATTCTCACGCGTTCAGTTCCTGAAAGTCAGGGGCTGTCAGCGTCCGTCCATGACCGTCGCACGTCCGGCTTCAAGGCGAGCCACGGGAACACGGAACGGGGAGCAGGAAACGTAGTCCAGCCCCACCTTGTCGAAGAAGTGGATCGAATCCGGGTCACCGCCGTGCTCACCACAGACGCCTAGCTTCAGATTCGGCTTGGTTTGACGACCACGTTCCGCGCCAAGTTGCACCAGTTGACCGACTCCGTTGACGTCAAGGGTCTCAAACGGTGAAACTCCGAAGACCCCATCTTCGATGTACAGCGGGAAGAACGCGCCTTCCACGTCGTCGCGGGAAAAGCCCCACGTCGTTTGGGTTAGGTCGTTCGTGCCGAAGGAGAAGAAGTCAGCCTCACGAGCCAAATCGTTTGCGGTCACCGCTGCCCGAGGCAACTCAACCATGCAACCGATCGGGATGTTCAACTCGACGTCGTACTTCTCCTCGATCTGAGCAAGGAGTGGCTCGATCTGGTCGCGGACCAGTTGCTGCTCCCGGACCGATCCAACCAGCGGAACCATGATCTCCGGCTGCGGGTCGAGGCCTTCCTTGCGGAGCTCCGCTGCCGCCTCACCAAGCGCCGCGGCCTGGAGTAGGAACAGACCCGGTAGCGCCAAGCCGAGGCGGACACCGCGCAGACCCAGCATGGGGTTCTGCTCATGCAGACGGCGCACCTCCGTGAGCAGATGTTCTTGCTCAGGGGAGATCTCCTGCCCGGTTGCTTTCGCAACCGCTGTTTGGATCTCGAGAGTAGTGAGGTCCGGCAGGAACTCATGCAGCGGCGGATCCACCAGGCGAACGGTCATGGGCTTGCCGTCCATGACACGGAGCATTGCGAGGAAGTCATCCTTCTGCAGTTTCGCGAGGGCCTCGAATGATTCCTGTCGGTCCTTCGACCCTGCCTCAGAAAGGATTACCCTCTCCAGCAACGGACGACGATCCCCGAGGAACATGTGCTCTGTGCGGCACAGTCCGATCCCTTGCGCACCGAACTCGATGGCGCGTGAAGAATCCTCCGGGGTGTCCGCATTGGCGCGAACCTTCATGCGACGAACTTTGTCAGCGTGGGTCAGGATGCGGTCGACGGCGCCGATCAGTTCACGCACATCTTCATCGTCTCCTGCGGCTGCAAGTCCCGCGTCCAGTCCATCGGCAAGGTACGTGGTCACGGCCGAGTCCAGCACCGGAACCTCGCCGAGGAAGATTTCGCCCGTACCACCGTCGATGGTGATGACGTCATCTACGCCCAGGACCTTGTCGCCCACCTTAACCGTGTCAGTTTCGGCGTCGATCGTCAGCGCCTCAGCACCCACAACGCATGTCTTACCCATGCCGCGTGCAACAACGGCGGCGTGGGAGGTCTTCCCACCACGAGCCGTCAACACACCTTCCGCGGCGACCATGCCAGGCAGGTCATCCGGGTTGGTTTCGCGACGTACGAGGATGCATGGGATTCCAGCATCGGCCGACGCTTTCGCTTCATCATTGTTGAAGACGATCTTCCCGCTGGCAGCGCCCGGAGAGGCGGCCATACCCTTTGCCAGGAGCTCCTTGTCGGCGTCGGGGTCAATCTGCGGGAACATGAGCATAGTGAGTTGTTCGCCGGTGACTCGCGTCAGCGCCTCGTCCTTCGTAATGAGCTTCTCATCGACCAACTGCGTGGCTACGCGGAAAGCCGCGGCGGCGGTACGCTTACCCACACGAGTCTGGAGCATCCACAGCTTGCCGCGCTCAATGGTGAACTCAATGTCACACATGTCCTGGTAGTGAGTCTCCAGTTTGCGCATGATCGCCAGGAGCTCTTCGTAGGATTTGGGATCCTGGTTTCCGAGTTCAGAAAGCGGCTCCGTGTTTCGGATGCCCGCAACGACGTCTTCACCCTGCGCGTTCATGAGGTAATCACCGTAAACACCCGAGTGCCCGGAAGAGGGGTCGCGGGTGAAGCAAACACCGGTGCCGGAGGTCTCCCCCATGTTTCCAAACACCATCGTCTGAACGTTGACAGCGGTGCCCAGGTCATCGGGAATGCGTTCGCGGCGACGGTAAATCTTCGCGCGTTCAGTGTTCCAGGAGCGGAACACGGCTTCCACAGCCATGTCCATCTGGGTGCGAGGATCCTGCGGGAACTTTTCCCCGGTCTGGTCCAGCACAATCTGCTTGTACGTTTCAACCAGCGTCTGCCAGTCTTCCGCGGTCAGTTCAGTGTCCGACTCTTTGCCGAGGTCTTCTTTCAACTGTTCGAGGGCATCTCCGAACAGATCTCCATCAATATCCTGAACGGTCTTGCCAAACATCTGGATCAGGCGCCGGTAGGAATCCCACGCGAAACGCTCATCGCCCGAGACTTCAATTAGTCCCTTGATCGTCTCATCGTTGAGCCCAATGTTCAGAACGGTTTCCATCATGCCCGGCATTGAGAACTTTGCGCCGGAACGAACTGAAAGCAGCAGTGGATTGTGGGGGTCACCCAACTTGCGGCCCATCTTTTCTTCTACGGTGCGTAGCGCTTTCGTAACTTCCGTGGAAAGAGCATCCGGAACTTCGCCGGTGTCGAGGTAAGCCCGACACGCTTCAGTGCTGATCGTGAAACCGGGCGGGACGGGCAAACCCAGATTTGTCATCTCCGCAAGGTTGGCTCCCTTGCCTCCCAACAAATCCTTCATGTCCTTGTTGCCCTGGGAGAAGTCGTAAACATACTTGACCAAGATTCGGTCCTCCGTATTCGTGCGTTTGCGGCATTGCAATGTACCCGGTACATCTTAGCAACGTAGCGATGCCCACGAACTTTCGCGTAGGTCACGCTAACGAGGCACAACTCACTACATAGGGCGCCCTAGCGAAAACCACGACCCCAGCTGCAGAATCAGGGAAATCTCGGGGAGATCCCCGATCGCTTTATGTCTCCCCATGTTGCAGAGTTGAATCATCGTCAAACTAGAGAGGCACCTCGACATGTCACCTATACACGCACTTACTCGAGACCCCAACAACAAAGTCATCGCCGGCGTCTGCTCCGGGATCGCGAACTACTTCGGTTGGGACCCAACCGTTGTACGAGCAGTCTTCGCCATCAGCCTCCTCTTCGGCGGCTCCGGGTTCTTTGTCTACCTGGTCCTGTGGCTGGTGATGCCAGAAGGTCCCGTGATCCAGCCCGTAGAGGAGTTCGT
>ERZ1032924.2-NODE-2-length-79797-cov-6.480788_pt1 | contig 79797 bp, 69 predicted proteins | sample MGYA00516956_ERZ1032924 | MGnify/ENA primary metagenome ERZ1032924 (study PRJEB33719, sample SAMN04262513) | wastewater metagenome | biome: rural village; feature: composting latrine chamber; material: composting feces with ash | place: El Salvador | collected... | reverse complement strand
AACATCGGCCAAGTCCGCTGCGGCAAAACTCGCTGATGAGAAGAAGTCAAGAGAAGTCGACGAAACTGCGCTCGAAGATGAGCCTGAAGAGGTTGAAGACGTTGAAGACGTTGATGAAGCTGACCTCGAAGAAGACGAAGCAGAAATAGAAGTCGTCGAGGTGGAAGAAGACGACGAAGAAGAAGCTGAAGACGAGGAAGAAGAGGAAGACGACGAAGACGAGGAAGAAGAAACTCCCGCCAAAGCGAAAGCTTCGGTTGAGAAGGTTCGGGGTTTCATCGTGTCGGATTCCGATGAGGCTGATGAGCCCGTCCAACAGGTTACGGTGGCCGGAGCCACTGCCGACCCGGTCAAGGACTACTTGAAGGAAATCGGCAAGGTCGCTCTTCTAAACGCAGAGCAGGAAGTAGACCTGGCCCGCAGAATCGAAGCAGGTCTGTACGCCGACTACATCTTGAAGAATGAGGGCGCGAATATGAGCGCCAAAGAGCGCCGCGAACTCACCCTTCTTGCCTCAGACGGGCAAAACGCAAAGAACCACCTGCTCGAAGCAAACCTGCGCTTGGTCGTTTCGCTTGCTAAGCGCTACACGGGACGAGGCATGCAGTTCTTGGACCTGATTCAAGAAGGTAACCTCGGACTGATCCGAGCAGTCGAGAAGTTCGACTACTCGAAGGGATACAAGTTCTCTACGTACGCCACCTGGTGGATTCGCCAAGCCATCACTCGGGCCATGGCAGACCAGGCTCGTACCATTCGCATCCCGGTACATATGGTTGAAGTCATCAACAAGCTTGCGCGCGTACAACGCCAAATGATGCAGGAACTGGGGCGCGAACCCACCCCTGAAGAGCTTGCGGCAGAGCTGGACATGACCCCGGAGAAGGTGGTCGAAGTTCAGAAGTATGGGCGCGAACCCATTTCACTGCACACGCCCCTTGGCGAAGACGGAGATTCTGAATTCGGTGACTTGATCGAAGACTCAGAGGCCGTTGTCCCGGCCGAAGCAGTCTCTTTCACCTTGTTGCAAGAGCAGCTGCACCAGGTTCTCGATACTTTGTCGGAACGCGAAGCCGGTGTCGTGTCCATGCGTTTTGGTCTGGGGGATGGACAGCCGAAGACTCTTGATGAGATTGGCAAGGTTTACGGCGTGACGCGGGAGCGGATCCGTCAGATCGAATCCAAGACAATGTCCAAGTTGCGTCACCCGTCGCGTTCACAGGTGCTCCGCGACTACCTCGACTAGTCGAGTCGGCACCAGTATTCAACGCTGAGCCGGGTGCACCTCCAAGTTGGGGGAGGCACCCGGCTTGGTAATTGTGGTTGCTGTCGCTGTGCGCCAGTCTGCTTGGAGTCCACAGGACGCTTCGCGGTCCTTAATGTGGTTCCCTGTCCTTAATATGCTTCCCGGTCCTTAATGTGTGTGTTATGAAAGCGTGGTGGCCCAAAATGGTCACGCCTAGAGCTCCGGGAAGCATATTAAGGACAGGGAACAGTGATGTGAAACAAAGCAGAAGGCGCGTGTTCGTGGTCTTGGGGTAAGCGGGGAACGTTGAGCCTTTCCAGCCCTTCGGCCGGGCCCAGGTGTGCAAGTGTTGTGTGATCATCTTGGCTGGAGGCATGCCTGGCCCTCGTACACAAGGTGCAAAAAGAGGGATTTACGAGTGCTTGCCAAACCACGCGCGGGAGAAGCCTACGGGTTGCGCTTCTTGCACGACAGGCGGTATGAGACGGCGCACTAACGAGCGCATTTTGACAAAAGGGTGCACTCCAAAGATGCTGATTTCGGTGGGTTTCCCCTGTTTTTATCCCCGTAGCCAAGGTAGCGCCAGCGTGCCACCTGTCCTGGGTGTGCGTCCGGTTACTCCGATTCGAGGAGAGTCGCGCGTTCGTCTTGGACGAAAAGGGCCGTCTGGTAAAGGGCGTCGATGTGTTGGGCAGCGTGGTGGCCGCAGAAGAGCAGCTCGGAAGTCTTCATTACGGCCCGCACCCACGCACGAGCACCGCACACGTCGCAACGGTCAAGTGCCGTAAGTTCGCGTGTCGGCTGCGCGTTTGCGATCTCCTCGGGGGAGACGTCTCTGTATGCCGTTCTGTTCATGTATCTATCACAACACGTTGTGGAACGAGGCGCACCTGTCAACGCCGATCTTTCGCCAATGGCACAACGGTTTTTGTGTGAGTCAGGGTTTCAAGCGTGTGGACTTTCCTGTCCTGGGAGGGGCAGTGCCGGAATCTGTCGGAGGGCCAATAGAATATGGGGTGTGGCTGATTTGAAAACGGAATACTCCGCTCGACACCTGCAGGTACTTGAAGGGCTTGAAGCGGTTCGTAAACGACCTGGAATGTACATCGGTTCAACCGACCAACGCGGGCTCATGCACTGCGTGTGGGAAATCGTGGATAACTCGGTGGATGAGGCATTAGCGGGCTCTTGCGACCGGATTGAGATTACGCTTCACTCCGACCACTCGGTCTCAGTTTCCGACAACGGACGCGGGATCCCAGTGGATGTGGTGCCAGGTGTGGGTCTGTCTGGTGTTGAAGTGGTCTATACGAAACTCCATGCGGGAGGTAAATTCGGCGGCGGTTCCTACGGTTCCTCAGGCGGCCTGCATGGGGTTGGAGCCTCCGTAGTGAACGCATTGTCGGCTCGGCTTGATGTCGAAGTTGACAGGGACGGCAAGGTTCACCGGATGGAGTTCCGTCGCGGTGAACCCGGGACCTTCAATGATTCGAAGGGTGGGGGACCGAATGCCCCTTTCGCGCCTTTCTCTGAACCGCAAGAGATTTCCGTCGTTGGGAAGACTAGGCGTGGCAAGACTGGTACTCGCGTTCGTTTTTGGCACGATTTCCAGATTTTCCCAGAATCTGAATCATTTTCTTGGGACCTTCTGACGGCTCGGGCCCGGCAAACCGCGTTCTTGGTTCCAGGACTGACGCTTGTCGTCAAGGATGAGCGGGGAGAGGACTTCCAGGAAGCGGTCTTCCGTTTTGAAGGGGGAGTCACCGACTACGTTGAACACCTGGCCGTGGACCGCGGAGTTACTGAGATCTGGCGAATCGAAGCTGATGCGCAGTACGACGAAATCGTTCAACAGCTGGGGGAAGACCAACACTTGCGCCCAGTTGAAGTTGAGCGTAATTGCCACATCGACATCGCCATGCGTTGGGGCGTCGGATACGGAACTGAGTTAAAATCCTTCGTTAATATCATTGCGACCCCGAAGGGCGGCACTCACGTCCAAGGGTTCGAACAAGGACTGATGAAAGTTCTTCGCGCCCAGATCGACAAGCAGTCGCGGCGACTGAAACTCACAGCTAAAGACGGAAGACTGGAGAAGGATGACGCCCTGGCGGGCCTAACAGCCGTGGTGACCGTGAGTATGCCGGAACCACAGTTTGAAGGACAAACAAAAGAAGTGCTGGGCACTCCGCAGATCCGCTCGCTCGTTTCCAACGCGGTTAGCGACTGGTTGGAGAAGAAGTTCAAGAAGAGCGGGCGGGCCGATAAGCAAGAGAATCAGGCGCTGCTGGACAAACTTGCGGGGGAGATGAAAGCAAGGGCTTCCGCGCGTATGCACAAGGAGATCTCGCGTCGCAAAAATGCGCTTGAAACGTCCTCTTTGCCTGCAAAGCTAGCGGACTGTCGTTCGCAAGAAGTTGAAAAGAGCGAACTGTTTATTGTTGAGGGCGACTCGGCTCTGGGTACGGCCAAGGCGGCACGCTCATCTGCATTCCAGGCGTTATTCCCAATCCGCGGCAAGATCCTCAATGTCCAGAAGGCTTCCACCTCTGACATGTTGCAGAACGCAGAATGTGCAGCGTTGATCCAAGTCGTGGGAGCAGGTTCGGGGCGCACATTTGATTTGGATGCCGCCCGCTATGGGAAAGTGATCCTAATGACGGATGCGGACGTAGATGGAGCTCACATACGCACGTTGCTCCTCACGTTGTTCTTTCGTTACATGCGCCCCTTGGTTGAAGCCGGGCGAGTTTATGCAGCTGTCCCGCCGCTGCATCGCATTGAAGTGAATGCGAAGGGCCGCGCTAAGAAAGAGGTTATTTACACCTTCTCTGACGCTGAATTACAGCAGGTGTTAAGAAAGCTGAAGGCCTCGGGCAGGACTTTCAAAGAACCTATCCAGCGCTATAAAGGTCTGGGGGAGATGGACGCAGACCAACTGGCGGAAACTACCATGGATCCTGTCACTCGTCGGCTAAGGCGGATTACGCTCCGGGATGAAGAGTCGCTGAGAGAAGCTGAAACCGTCTTTGAACTGCTCATGGGCACAGTCGTCGGCCCTCGGAAAGAGTTCATCGTGGAAGGGGCAAACCGGATTTCGCGCGCACGAATTGATGCGTGAGCGATCCCCTGACTGATTGCGGGCTCTAATGGTCTACTCTGTCTTTGATGTCTAATAGTTTGCCTGCACTTCCTCAGTCGACTGCTGCGGTGGAATGGGTTGTCCTCGGACCCGACCACGGCATGGAGCTCTTTGACCTTCTCTCCGCAGTTGAACACAAGGACCACGCACTGTTCCGTACCTCCCAACAGGAGGTGGACCAGATGCTCGGGCGACCCGACACTGCCATCGCGGTTGGTGCCTACGCAGTTGACGTAGCGCAACGGGGCCGCGATCAACTGGAGGACCGGGAACCGGGGGGAGGCAGTCCTGGCCAATTGGTCGCCTTCGGCTACATCGGTTTAGCCCGCAGTGGGGAAAAGGAAGCCATTTGCCACGGAGGGATCCACCCCGATTTCCGCGGCCTTGGCCTTGGGGAAGACGTCATGCGGTGGCAGACAACCAAGGGCGCAGAACTACTTAACAACGCTTTCCCGGGTGAACGTGGGCGGGTTGTGCACACGGTGGATGCGGGCAGGCCCGCACTTCACACACACTTGGAGAGTCTTGGCTATTCATGGCAAGACAGTTATGCGGAACTACGCCATGACTTGGCCAGAGTTCCGGAAGTACCGACGCTTCCGCAGTTCGTAGAAGTTCTGCCCTGGCATGACGAATGGGAACGCCCAACTCGGAGAGCTTTCAAACGTGCTGCCTCGGCCCTGGGGGAAAACGGCTCCGACGGGGTGGACCGATGGTCTGCGATGCGGCAGGACACCGAGCCACAATGGTCCTTCATCGCCGTCGACCGTTCCGGGGATCGTGCCCGCGTGATCGGTTTGCTAGAACTTGCTTGCTACGAACAAGACTGGAGCGCGCTTGGCTGGAAAGAAGGCTACATCGATGCTGTGGCAGTCTTTGACCTTGAGCGCCGCACACGGATCTTGGAGGCGCTAGTGGCCACGGCCATGGCAGCCATTGCCAAAGAAGGCTTAGACAAAATCGCAGTAGGCCTCGATCCGCAACGCGAGCAAGACATGATGGACTTCTACCTCAGCCTCGGTTTTGACCCACACGTGTGGTGGCGAACCTACTCTCTACAGGTTGAGTCCAAGGACAAGACACAGTCGGGTGACATAGCTCCCGTGCAGGGAGACCAATAGGTCTAACGTTGCTAACCGATGTGCGCAATGGGCGCCTTCAGTTCCGTCCCAGATGCGTCACGCTTCGCGAACTCAGAGGGTAGTTCCACTTCCACCCCTGCCGCGGTCACGGCCTTAGGCAGATGAGGACCCGCCCACGCGGTTTCTAGGCTGTTTTCTCCCATGAGGAATCGTTGTGCCCGCACACCCATTGTGGCTCTACCCTTCGGGGGGAATTCCGAAAGGAGCGACACTTTCCCACGCCCGGGGGCCGTTCCAGGCAACGCTCCATCAGGTTGAGAGATGGTCACAACACAGGCTTCCGGTGTCTCATTGACCGTAGAAAACGAGATGGCCTCGTCCCCATCCGCCAACTTGATTCCCGCCACGCCGCCAGCCTGATGCCCCTGCGGTCGGACCACGTCAATGGGGAACTTGAGGAGCTGAGCGTTCTTCGTTATGAAGACGGCGAAATCTGTTTCGTTGGCGTTCGCGACACCCACGACCTCATCCCCCTCATCCAAAGTAATGACAGGCCAAACGTCGCGACTGGGGCGTTGATCAGTGCGGACACGTTTGACTACACCCAGTTTCGTTCCTACCGACAGGACAGTTGAGGCGGGGGAGTTTTCGTTGAACACACCAACCGGGCGCGTCTTCACCTCCGCCAGGTCCTCAAAGGGAATAGCCCCTGCGAGGGACTGCGCAAAGTCGGAGCGTGCCAAACTTGGCAGCATCTCCGCGCGGACTTCATGAGCCATCCCATCCGATGTGACCACATGAACCAGGCCGCGCGCTGTTGTGGGAGCCCAGGAAAGCCAAACATCGCCTCCTTCGTGTGGGGCCGAGGGCTCCTCGTCCCCCGCAATCCGAGCCAACGACCCGTTGGGGGTGAGAACCACAATGCAAGGCTCGTCAGCGATCTCCAAAGACCCAGAGGCCGGATCCGTTCCCTGAATCCCCTGAGAATCGAGTAGCAGCGTACGCCTGGGGGAGTCAACTTTGGCTGCTACGTCAGCAAGATCCTTGGCCACTGCTTCGCGTAGCAGAACCTCAGAGCTCAAGATCTTCTGAAGCCTTTCCATTTCGGAGATCAACTCTGATTGTTCACTTTGCAACTCGATCGTGGAGAACTTGGTCAGACGTCGCAGTCGCAGCTCCAAAATGTGTTGGGCCTGAATCTCGCTGAGTTCGAACGCAACAATGAGGCGTCGCTTTGCCTCCTCGGAATCCTCAGACGATCGAATAATGGCGATCACGTCGTCGATGTCCAGTACCGCCCGCAGCAGCCCCTCCACAAGGTGCAGCCGCTCTTTCTTCTTGTCGTACTGGAACTGGGCGCGCCGCCTAGTGACGTCGATGCGGTGGTCCAAGAACACCTGCAACATGTCTTTGAGTGGCAGGGTGCGGGGCTGCCCCTCCACCAAGGAGACCGCATTCATGGCAAAAGAGTCTTCCATTGGCGTGTACTTGTACAGAAGCGCCAGCACTTGTTGCGGGTCAAAACCAGACTTGATGTCAATCACCAGACGCATCCCGTGGTGACGATCAGTGAGGTTCGTGACGTTGGCAATCCCCTTCAGTTTTCCGGAGTTGACACCATCCTTGATTCGTTCGATCACCCTCTCCGGCCCCACCATGTAGGGGAGCTCAGTGATCACAAGCCCGTTGCGACGCGCAGAGGTGCGTTCAACGCTCACCTTGGCCCGGATCTTAAAGGAGCCTCTTCCCGACTCATACGCCTGGCGCACGCCGTCCAAACCGGGAATGATTCCGCCCCCAGGAAAATCCGGGCCGGGCACAATCCTCATCAAATCGTCTACGGTCGCATCTGGGTGGTCCAACAGGTGCAGGGCTCCGCGAATCGTCTCAGCGGGGTTGTGAGGGGGGATCTGAGTCGCCATTCCCACCGCGATTCCAGAGGCTCCGTTCACCAGAAGAGAAGGGAACGCCGCAGGGAGGACTTCTGGTTGCATGAACTGGTTGTCGTAGTTGGGGACGTAGTCCACGGTGTCCTCGTGAAGACCATCAGTCAAGAGACGCGCAGAGGGGGCCAACCGGGCCTCGGTGTACCGGGCCGCCGCAGGTCCATCATCAAGTGACCCGAAGTTGCCGTGTCCATCTATCAGCGGGAGGCGCAGATTGAAATCCTGGGCCAAACGCACCAATGCGTCGTAGATTGCCGCGTCGCCGTGAGGGTGGAGTTTACCCATCACCTCGCCCACCACGCGTTGGGACTTAACGTGCCCGCGGTCCGAGGTGAGCCCCATCTGCTGCATTTGGAACAGGATCCGCCTCTGGACGGGTTTGAGACCATCCCGCGCGTCAGGCAGGGCGCGCGCATAGATCACCGAGTAGGCGTATTCAAGGAAAGACTCCCGCATCTCGTCAGAGACGTCGATGTCATCGATGTTTTCCACAGGCTTGGTCTTTGTATCTTCGCGGTTTCGGGACATGAGGGCCATTATGGTTTATGTGTGAAGGAAATCTTGTATTCAAACGCGAACGGAGTGCCGCGCAGATGAGTGGTTTTGACAGAGTCCGGGAAACTGGTTTCCATGCGGAGCTCATAGAGCGTACCGTGGTGCGTTTGAACGGGGGACGGGCCCCAGAACAAATGTTGTACCACCTGGAGACCACCTTTGACGATGACTCTGTGTTTCGTCACCTCGACTACCTAGGGTTGAGCGCCGGCAGGCTTATCGCGTTTCATTTGGACGAGGTATCCGGGGGAGTCATCTGGGCCACCAACACCATTCCCCTGCGCAACGTTGATTCCGTTGAGGTGTCACAGATTGTGGAGGGACAACTGGATGAGCACAGTCTGCTGGGAGGCCTTGGGCCGCACCTCTTGCTACAGATTCTCTTCAACACCCACGTGTCGTTAGATCTGGAGAAAGTTGAGTGCGACGACCCGAGCTGTGAATATGACCACGGATACTCAGGTTTGCTGAAGAAGGAAGGCCTCGCAATGCGTTTCTTCGATGATGAACCCGAAGGTCTTTCGTCCACCGCTGAAGAGGCCATGGATTTCGCGGGTTCTCTCGCTGCTGCTATGGGCACCTACTAATGGCCCCTGGGTTGGACTTGCCGGAAGGGGTCAGAGCGCCAGTGCCGCCCCGGACCCCTTGGGTCGGAGACATCCTTGACTCCGCAGCCTGGACGGTCGCTCCAGATCTTCCTGGAGCCGATGCAGAGGCCGCCGAAGTTTATGGTTTAGAGCCGGCGCACAGCGTCATAGTCTTGATGGTTGACGGGTTGGGCATGGTCCCGCTGGAAAAGAGGCTCGGCTACGCCCCAACACTGCGGAATCTTGCTTCTTCGCCCACCCGCGCACAAACCTGCAGTCCCTCAACCACGGCGGCTGCGCTCACGACGTTCACCACGGGTGCACTCCCAGGCCAAACCTCGATGGTTGGGTATTCCGTTAAACATGGGAAGTCCTCGATGACGCTCCTGAACTTCGCGCCCCAGGTAGACCCGTTTTCGTGGCAGCCCGTTCCCACAAAGTTTGAAACGTTCTCGGATGCGGGATTGGATATCCAGTTGATTACAAATCCCAAATTTGTTGGCTCGGGGTTGACTGCGGCAGCGTTCCGCGGGGCCAAGTTTGTTGGGAGGGAATCACTGCGTGAGCGGTTTGATGCCAGTCTTGACCTGGTACGCAAGGGGGCAGCGATGCAGGTCGTGTACTGGTCGGACATTGATCACGTGGGGCACCACTTCGGGCCTTCTTCGCCACAGTGGTCTGGCGCCCTGGAAGAATTCGACCGGGAGCTGGGTGTCTTTTTGAGTAGGTTGCCCGCAAACGTATCAGTGCTGATGACGGCGGATCACGGCATGGTCGATGTCGAAGAGCGGACCGACATTGCTGAGGTCCCCGCACTCAGGCAGGACGTCTCGATGATCGCCGGGGAGGGGCGAGCCGTTCACCTTCACGCCCGTCCCGGAAGGGGCAGACAAGTCGTTGAAGCATGGAGTGATTACTTGGGGGACCGTGCCTGGGTGGTGCCGCAGGCACAGCTGCCAGACCTCATCGGGCCCGGCCCGGGGGTCGCTCGCGTGGGGGACGCGATGGTTTTGATGAAGGATCGTTCCGTGATTGTTGACTCCAGAACTCAAAGTGCAGCGTCAATCGCACAGCAAGGAGTGCACGGGTCCTTAACCGTTGAGGAGATGGAGATCCCCGTTTGGAGACTTGCCTGACGTTGGCCCCTTATCCGTTGGACTGACCGGGGCCCGCTTGGCTGGCTTGGCCCAGTTCAGTCGTCAGAACGTGTGCCAAAAACGATTTCGTCCCAGGTGGGAACTGGTTTGCGACCACGTCTGCGTTTTGTGGCGGGAGCCGGCTCCGCTGGCTGCTTGCTCGCGGGCGCTGGAGGGGTTTCTGCTGGTAAAGGAAGCGTGTCGGGATCTTCGATGGTTTGGCTTTCCTCGTCCAAATCCAGCCCGTCAATATCTTCGAGAACAACTTGACGTTTTCCCCGTGCCGCGTTGAGGTCAGCGAGCAACTTCTCCTGCTGCGCCATGTCATTGGTCCGCGGGGTCGGCAAACCGTGCGCCTCATGGGGCGAGGCAGGCACGGCAGATGCGGGAGCGAAGAGTGCACGAACCGTGCTGGGAGGAGCAACGGTTTCGGTAAGTTCCGTGGCCGCGCTATCCAAGGCAGTGACGGAGCCGAGTGTCGAGTTCAGCACCCACTGCGCGGTTCGCGACAGGTCATCGTCTGCGAAGCTCAGTGTCACAACCCATTCGTTGTCTTCATTGCGTGCGGCGGTCCACGAAAGGGAATCCACGTCAATCCCGCGCGACGCCAAGCGATCGACGACAAGATCACCCATGAGGGGGGCGTCAAGTTCCGTACCAACGCGGGACTGCTGGGCACGGGTAACAGCGAGGTTGATTTCGGCGGCCACTGGAGGGAAGTAGCGAAGTACCCGTTCATGCTCGGTGCCCGTCATCTCAGCGACCTCATGCGTTGTGAGCCCACTTCGCAAGAGACTTTGGATCCGCCCGGGCGAGACAGGGGTTTTCGACGAGGGTTCCTCCGCCATCGCGATTGTTGCAAGAGCTATGGCCGATCGAAGTTCGTCCGTAATTGCCGCTTGGAACCGTTGACCCTCATCGTTGGTGAAGATCAGTTCCGCGCCGTCCGCGGAGCGACCGAGGAATTGAAGCTGAATCATCAAACGACCACCTTTCCCCTCAATGTTGCCACTCGATTCCGCCTTCGGCTGTAAGACTCGTCGAGAGAGCCAGTTCTTCGTGACACTCACTGCCGAATGGTGCTAGTATCCCGGCGCAGACGAAGTTGCTAAATGCAACGCGCACGCGCCGAAAGGATCACGGATGGCAACCGATTATGATGCACCTCGCAAGGGTGAAGAGGACCTATCGGAAGACTCAATCGAAGAGCTGAAGTCGCGCCGCTCCGACATCGGATCAAACGACGTCGATGAGGACGAAAATGAGGCTGCCGAGAGTTTCGAGCTTCCGGGTGCAGACCTGTCTAAGGAGGAATTGACGGTCACCGTCGTTCCACCCCAGGAAGACGAGTTCACATGTACAAACTGTTTCTTGGTGCGGCACACGTCCCAGATCTCTAAGAACTCTGACCCTGCAATGCCAGTCTGCGTTGACTGCGCAGGTTGATCAAAGTGGCAATCTTTAGGCGCCGAAAACAGAAAGAACCGGAATCAATCCCAGACACGGTTGAACCTGACGACGATCAGGGCGAGGACCTGGTTTGGGAAGTCCGCGGACCAAAGGATGCCGACGGACAGGAAGCCCCGGACGGGTACCTGGACCTGGGGGCACTGTACGTACCCCGGATCAAAGGTCTGCAGATTCGAGGCAACTTCGAAGCCGACAAGGTGACGATGCGTCGAGTTCTGCTGGTGCTGGGCTCCTCGGGAATCACTGTGAGCGTTGCTGCCGCCCCGACAAGCGGTGGTGCGTGGCCCGAACTTGCCACACAGATTGAGAAGAGCGTCACGACAGCCGGGGGATCGGTTGAACGCGAGGACGGCCCTTACGGGCTTGAGCTGCAAAGTCGCGTAGCAACTTCCCTTCCAGACGGCTCCAAGGCCTTGGCGCCCTTGCGGATCATCGGGTGCGAGGGGCCCCGGTGGCTCACCCGCATTGACATGCAGGGCGCAGCGGTGGCGGGCGACAAAGCTCAGAAGAAGGCCATGGAAGACCTCATCGACCGGCTGATCATTCGCCGTGATGACGCCCCGCGAATAAGGTTTGAGCTGCTCCCGCTTCGTCTTCCTAAGGAAGCGTTGTCGGGTGAAGAGACTAACTGAGCGTTTAAGAGATCTGTTCGTTGGCCCGTCTGGTCAGAGGACGGATGAAGACCTTGGGCCAGCGACGTTGGACGCGCTGATCCGCGACCGCACCCCGATTCACGACTGCGTTGCACGTCAAGGGTGCACAGTTGGTGGAATCGTGACGTCTCTGGGGCCGGTGAGCAACAGGGACCGCACCTCGTTCCAGGTGATGCTGGATGACGGAAGCGGTACATCTATGCGTGCTCGCTGGCTTGGACAGTCCAAAGTGCCGGGAATAAAAGTGGGGTCAATACTGCGACTACGGGGCACTCCCCAGGCGGAACGCAGTGGGTTTCTAATGATTGATCCCGCCTACACCATCCTTCGTTAGGAGCTGTCATGTCGGAAAGTCAGAAGGGCTGGGTGGGGCAGTTAGGGTCCGACTCTTTTTCATTGAGCCAATCGATCGGTGGTTGGCGAGGTGCGACTGAGTCACTCCTGCCGGGATTAGTCTTTGTTGTCACGTATGTGATCACCCGTGACTTGACCTGGACTCTGGCCCTGTCGGGTGGCATCGCGGTTCTATTTGTGATTCTGAGGCTGATTCAGCGAACTCCGATAACGCAGGCTTTTGCCGGGTTGCTGGGGGTCGGGATCGGCGTGGTTTGGGCGGCGCTTTCTGGTCGGGCCGAAAACTACTTTGCCTGGGGCCTAATAACAAACGTGGCCTTTTTCTCGGTATTTCTGCTGAGCCTGCTCGTCCGCCGATCTGCGATCGGCTTGCTGATCCAGTTCTTCTATGGGATGCCTTCAGGCTGGAGAAACTCTCCCGAAGGCCGGCTTCTTTCAAAACGCGCGGTCGCAGCCACATGGGTGTGGGTGGCGGTCTTCGGAATTCGTGTAGCAGCGCAGGCTCCCCTGTATTTCGGGGAGCACATCGTGGCCTTGGGTACTGTGAAGTTGGTGCTGGGGCTTCCATTGTTCGCTGTTGGAGGCTGGCTAACCTGGGTGCTGCTCAGAGGGGTTCTTCCTGCGGTTGCTGAGCAAAGCAAAGAGGAAGAAACGGAAGAACTTGAGGCTGGAGACGGTGCTGCCGACTGACTTTGGGGCAGGGCGCTAGCCCTGGACCAGACTTTCCAATTCCCGAACGGCTGCATCCTGCCCTCGGGAGGTCACAAACAGAAGGTCGTCTCCGGCCCGCAACGCTTCTCCCTTTTGTATCGGCATGGGGTTGCCGTCTCTCACCTGCGCTGCGACGACTAGGCCGGCGGGCCATACGACCTCGTCCGGGTATTTGTCCAGTAGAGGGGAGTGAGTCGGAATCTCTATGGTGTACACCGCGGTGGCCAGCTGGTCCACGGCACTGACTTGGACGGCCTGACCGACGCTCACCGCGGCGGCCACGACAGCAGAGAGGGAACGCGGGGCAGAGGCCACCGCGTCAATGCCCCAGTTCGAGTTAAACATCCACTCGTTGGAAATGTGGTTGGCCCGGGCAACGACTTTTGGCACCCCAAACACCGTCTTCGCTAAGAGTGATACAACAAGATTCACCTTGTCATCACCGGTGGCGGCGATTAGGGCATCGCACTCACGCGTTCCAAGTTCCTCCAACACCGATAGGGAACCAGCGTCCCCGAGCACCCACTCCGCATCGGGGACCTGTGAAACCTTGATGGTCTTTGGATCCTTGTCCAACATCGTCACCTGGTTCCCACTTTTCAGCAGGTCGATGGCGGTGGCGCGTCCGACGGAGCCGGCTCCGACGATTACGATTTTCATTCGTCGACCTCTTCGGGATTCGACTCCAAAATGTCTCTTATTCGCCGTGCATCCGACCCATCAACGGCGAGGTACAGTTCATCATCCTTTTGCACGAACATGCGGGCATCGGCAACCACTACCTCCGACAGTCGTGCGACGAAGGTGATTCGCCCCCCGGTTTGTGCCTCTACCGTTTTGAATGACACCCCGTACCAAGCAGGGCTGGGCCTCACCTCAACCAGGGAAACCTGCCCGGTCGGATGAGTCCAAGCGACCTGAGCATTTGGTGGAAGAAGTCGCGACAAAACTGCTGTGCCAAGGCGCATCGATGAAGCGATTGTGGGGATCCCCAGCCTCTCAAAAAGGGCAGCCCTTTCAGGGTCTGCAACCCTGGCAACCACGCGTTCCACACCGAATTCCTCGGCCACGGTTCGGGTGGCGATGATGTTGGAGTTGTCCCCATTGGTGACGGCAGCGAACGCGTAAGCACGCGCAATTTGTGCCTTGGCGAGCGCAGCCTTGTCGAAGCCGTTACCTGTTACACGCTGGCCGGAGAAGTCGGGATCCAAACGATCGAAAGAGGCCGGATCTACGTCGATTATTGACACTGAGTGGCCGTCCGCATCCAGCCGGTCGGCGACCAGAGCGCCCACGCGCCCACATCCCATGATTACGAAGTGCACGTTGCCAAACTACACCAGCATTCGACGTGGTGGCTTAAATCCACTCGTTCGCTTCCGGTTTGCATTTGGCTGCTTGTGAGAGCCGATGAGTTTGTGCGGGGAGAGGAACGCGCGGACGAATCCCTTGAAGAATTTGGCGAGTGAAGACTGAGACTGGTGGCTGGCGGAAGTAAGCTGGGGTCACGAGGATTCCAAATTGGGCGGGTGCGGCGAGCATGCAGATGCAAATCGGTGATACTTTCGAGGCTGTGGCTGAGAAGCCAGTACATGGGGGCGCCATGCTCGCAACGGCACCCGACGAACGGCGGGTGTTCCTGCGGGGCGCTCTTACGGGCGAGGAAGTGCTGGCGAGGGTCACCTCGGTCCACAAGAAATATCTTTGGGCGGACACCGTCAAGGTTTTTCACCCCTCCGTACACCGTGTCGAAGGCATCTGGCCAGACGGACTTAACTCAGGTGTTGGAGGCATCGAGCTCGCCCATGCCAGCACTGATTACCAGCGGCTGTGGAAGCACCTGGTTCTGGCAGAGCAGATCTCCCGCATTGGCGGCCCGGAGTTGGAGACCCAAGTACGCCGGTTCGCCCCAGACTGGGTAGTTGTTCAACCCACCCCGACAGACGCAAACGCAGAGGCGAACGGACAGTTGGTTGGGACACGCACCCGGATCCAACTTGTGGGGACGAAGGATGGGCGTTTGGGAATGAGGAAATTCCGTTCTCATGACCTGGTGCCGGTCGACAACGTCCCGATCGCAGTTGACCCCATAAACAATGTTTCCAAGATGTTTTCTCCGGAGAACGCAAAGGCGTGGAAGGGCAAGTGGAAGGCAGGAGAGAAGGTTTCGATTGAAGCCCCCACCGACAGCGAACCGGTGGTTGTGACCCGGCGCGGAACATTCCGATTCCCAGATGGCAAACCCATTGGTGGCGACTCCACTTGGTCAGTCACGGCGGCGGGCCGCACCCACAAGTACCAGGTCCCGGCAGGTAGCTTTTGGCAGGCGCACGTTGATGCGCCCGCAGTCCTGGTTGAGGCTGTGCTGGACGCAGCCAAAGTGCAGCCGGGGCAAACCGTTTTGGAGTTCTATTCCGGGGCCGGACTATTCACACGGTTTTTAGCGGATGAAGTTAAGCCTGGCGGCCAAATCCTATGCCTGGAAGGGGATGGGAACGCCGTTGCCAGCGCTCACAACAACCTGGGTGAAGATGCCGAATCCGACGTGGTGTCGCTTTACACGGGCGCGGTGGATGAAGAGTCTGTAATGGAGCTGGCAGCCGCCGCGGGCCACATGGTCGACACGATTGTGCTGGACCCGCCACGCAAGGGGGCCCCAAGGGACGTCGTGCACGCGATCTCTTTGACCAGTGCGACGCGCGTTGTCTTGGTGTCATGTGACCCTGCTGCTGCGGCCAGGGACCTTAGGCGGTTCGTTGCTTCAGGGTTCCGTTTGGTCAACATGACCGCTTGGGACATTTTTCCTCATTCTCATCATTTCGAAACAGTGGCGGAGCTGATTCGCTAAGAACCCACCGGTGTAGCGCGGCTGCTGCGAGACTGCGAGCCTCGCCATTAATGGGGCAGATCGGCGAAAACACGTGGGGTTGCGGCACTTAGAATTCGACTGGGCCAAATGGTGAGGGCAAAGACGCCTAGAGTGGAAAGTAAATGCGTCGCAATAAATGGCTGGCATGAACCAAGGAGGGACTGTGGCAAATTTGGACACATTCGGGGCGAAGGGACCCCTTGCTGTTGGCGAGAAGCAGTATGAGATCTGGCGCCTCGATGCTGTTCCTGGCCTCGAGAAACTTCCGTATTCGCTCAAGGTCTTAGCGGAGAATCTTCTAAGGAACGAAGACGGGGAGAACATCACCGCCGATCACATTCGCGCCTTGGCGAACTGGGATCCTTCAAGTGAGCCCAACACGGAGATTCAGTTCACGCCCGCCAGGGTTGTGCTGCAGGACTTCACGGGTGTTCCGTGCGTAGTCGACCTGGCAGTTATGCGGGAGGCGTACGAGGGCATGGGGGGCGACCCCAACGCCATCAATCCGCAAGTCCCCGCCGAACTTGTCATCGACCACTCGGTGCAGATCGATGTCTTCGGCACACCCACTGCGTTTGAACGAAATGTCGAACGTGAGTATGAGCGGAACGGCGAAAGATACCAGTTCCTCCGCTGGGGGCAGGAAGCCTTTGATGGCTTCCGTGTAGTCCCCCCGGGCACGGGAATCGTTCACCAGGTGAACCTCGAATACCTATCGCGAGGGGTATTCACGAAGGAAGAGGAGGGCGCTGTTCAGGCCTACCCGGACACCTGTGTTGGAACGGACTCCCACACCACAATGGTGAACGGTCTAGGCGTTCTTGGGTGGGGCGTTGGCGGTATCGAAGCCGAAGCCGCTATGTTGGGCCAGCCGATTTCGATGCTGATTCCGCGCGTAGTCGGGTTCAAACTGACCGGGTCAATTCCCGCGGGGGCAACTGCAACCGACGTGGTTCTCACCATCACCCAGAAGCTGCGTGAGCACGGCGTGGTTGGAAAGTTTGTTGAGTTCTACGGCGAAGGCGTGTCCCAGGTGCCGTTGGCGAATCGGGCGACGATCGGAAATATGTCGCCGGAATTCGGCTCCACCGCTGCGACCTTCCCAATCGACGATGTGACGCTTGACTACATGCGCCTCACCGGTAGGTCCGATGAGCAGGTTGCCCTTATTGAGACGTACGCCAAAGAACAGGGAATGTGGCTTGACACGGAGAACCCCCCGGCGTTCTCGGAGTACCTGGAACTGGACCTTTCGACTGTTGTCCCGTCTATCGCTGGGCCGAAGCGTCCACAAGATCGCATCGAATTGTCAGAGTCTAAGGATGCGTTCCGCTACATCCTCCCGGATTACGTAACCGATGAGTTGGAAACGAAACCAACCGAGTTGGATGATGCCCTGAAGGGGACTTTCCCCGCTTCTGACCCTGTTGCCTTGGATGAGCAGGGGACCAGGGGCTCTGCTCCCATCGAGGACCCGGGCGAAAGCACAGAGCGCCCTTACCGCAAGGTTCCCGTGACGCTAGCGGACGGTACGGTGACGGAGCTTGATCACGGCAAAGTGGTCATCGCTTCCATTACTTCGTGTACCAACACGTCGAACCCATCGGTGATGATGGCGGCGGGAATCCTCGCGCGCAACGCGAATGAGAAGGGCCTGAAGACAAAGCCGTGGGTTAAGACATCCATGGCGCCCGGATCCCCCGTTGTAACGAACTACTACGAAAAGGCGGGGCTGTGGCCGCATTTGGAAGCGTTGAACTTCCACTTGGTTGGCTACGGTTGCACCACTTGTATCGGAAACTCCGGTCCTTTGCCTGATGCGGTTTCGGAAGCGGTCAATGATCATGATCTTTCAGTGGTTGCGGTGCTTTCGGGCAACCGCAACTTTGAGGGGCGCATCAACCCGGACGTTAAGATGAACTACCTGGCTTCTCCGCCGCTGGTAATCGCATATGCTCTGGCCGGCACAATGGACTTCGACTTCGAAAAAGAGCCACTGGGGCAGGACCAGGATGGCAACGATGTCTACCTGGCTGATATTTGGCCCGATGCTGAAGAGGTTCAGTCGACGATCGACCGGACAATCAACCGCGAAATGTTTGAGTCGGATTACGCCGACGTGTTCGCGGGTGACAAGCACTGGCGCGACCTGGATGTGCCAGATGGTGCTACGTTCGAATGGGTTCCGGACTCGACGTACGTGCGCAGGGCGCCCTACTTCGAGGACATGCCGGAGACCCCTGAACCTATCGAAGACATCGTGGGGGCCAGGGTTCTTCTGAAGCTGGGCGACTCTGTGACCACTGACCACATCTCCCCGGCAGGAGCGTTCCGCGCTGACTCTCCCGCCGGCCAGTACCTGCTGGATCACGGGGTTGGGGTTCGGGATTTCAACTCCTACGGGTCTCGTCGCGGTAACCATGAGGTCATGATTCGTGGCACGTTTGCCAACATCCGGATTCGTAATGAGATGCTCCCCGGGGTTGAAGGTGGCTTCACACGCGACTTCACTCGCCCTGATGGACCTCAGGCAAGTGTCTACGACGCTGCGCAAAACTACCTGAAGGATGGGGTCCCGCTGGTGGTTTTGGCGGGTAAAGAATACGGCTCTGGTTCGTCCCGCGACTGGGCAGCCAAAGGGGTTGCCCTTCTGGGGGTCCGCGCCGTCATCACCGAGTCGTTTGAGCGCATCCACCGTTCCAACCTGATCGGGATGGGGGTGCTGCCTCTTGAATTCCCTGAAGGGGAGGACCGCAACTCCTTGGGCCTGGACGGCACCGAGGTGTATACGATCACGGGTCTTACCGATTTTAACGAGGGCAGGACACCTAAGACTGTCAAGGTTGTAGCGAAGAAGGAGGACGGGGACACCGTCGAGTTTGATGCAGTTGTAAGAGTCGACACTCCTGCCGAACGTGACTACTTCCGTGACGGCGGAATCCTCCAGTATGTTCTGCGTCAGTTGAAGCAAAGAGAAGACAACGCGGCGAAGTAACACTGGCTAGGGGAGTGTGTCTCAGCTTCTCAATAAACCCCATGAGGGCCGGTCCAGACTTGATCTGGGCCGGCCCTCATAGGTTGATGCCAGGTTCCTCGCGCTGGTAGACGCTGGCGTTACTTGATGGCGTCAAAGTTCGCGATCTTGACGGGCACGTGTTGATCAACTTCGAACCCCCACACTTCGCCGTAGAAGGAAAGCTCAGCTTTCCAAGTTAGCTCTACGGATCGGTCATGGTGGAAGAAGTGTCCGTCGTCTGGCATAAGTTCGATGGCAGCCGGTTTGCCCATTTTGACCAGCGTGTCATAGGCCAGTTGCACCCGTTCGACGGGCATGAACTCGTCGTCAGTGCCATGGACGAAAAGAACCGGCGCTTTGATGCGGTCCAGGTGCTGCGTCGGTGCCCTGCGCTTCCACACTTCACTTTCGGGATCCGAGGTTCCCATAAGTCGTTCAGGGTAGTGCTTCGCAAACTTCGTGGTGGTCCTGGTGAATTCGCTGAGGTCTGTAATTCCTGAAAGAATTGTGCCAGCAGAGAACGCGTTTGTGCGTTCTAGGGCGATTAGGGCGCTCATGCCGCCGAAAGAATCACCGCGAATCGCAACCCGGTCCGGGTCCACAACCCCCATGCCCACCAGATGCTTCACGCCGTCTTCAACATCCATGACATCGAGTTCGCCCCAGCGTTCATTTAGTTCCTCCCGGTAGTCGCGCCCGTATCCGGTTGACCCTCTGGGGTTCGGTTCAAGCACCGCGAAGCCTCGACTGGTCCAGTACTGGAGCGCGACGGTAAGTCCGCCACGAGCGGAGGTAGTAGGTAGAGGTCGCACCATTACCAGCAACGGGGGAAGTTCCGAGGTGGGGCCGACAAACTCAGAACTCACCGGAGGGTAGTACAAGCCGTGGCCTGTGGAACCGTCCCGATTGGTCCACTCAATGTGCTGCTCAGTGGAGATTTGGTCTTCGTTGATAGTAACGACCGAGGAGGCGCGGATAATTTGGGTCTGCCCATTCTCCAAAGAAATGATGGCGGGCAGTTGGTCAGGGGCGCTGGCAAGAAGTACCACTCGGCCCAGATCGGATGCGACGTTTCCAATTGGTGACCAATCAACGTTCCATTTTTCGAGGACACCGTTGTCGAGGCGGATTGTTCCGATGTTCCAGCGAGCACCTTCGGCCCATGAGCACACCAGATGCTCTGAGTCCAAGTTGTCGTACGTGTGTAAGCCGAGTTCCCAGTGGGGACTGGAGAAAGCTTGCGGCCCCGGATGAAGCGCGCGGGTTCGAAGGCGCGTTTCCCATGCATCCGCGGGCTCGTCTGGCTTTGTCTGGAATCCTTCTGTGCGATAGAAGTTCGCCCAGCCGGTGGAGTCATCGACGTGCATCAGGTCGCCGTCAAGGGTCCACCTGGGTTGGTAGGCGCAAACCCCCTCATGATCTACCAACACGATGTCCGAAGTGGCGTGTCCCAACGCGCTGAGCTCTCCGACGTGCAATTCCGATTTGGTCCATGGCATTTCCGGATGGTTCCAGGTGAGCCATGCCAACTTGGTGCCGTCAGGGGACAGCGTTGGTGAGGAGGTGAAGTCTGTGCCGGAAAAGACCGTGCGGATCTGGTCACCATCTCTGGCGGCAGAACCGTCCAATGGGATGGCCACCAGGGTGTTCTCAGGTTCGTCGTCACCTTCGATCTCTTGCTCCCTTACGGCGTAGACAACGCCGCGCGCCAGGTCTAGTTCGAAGTCACCGAACAGTCCGCTTCTTAGAGGAGTCAGGACAGTGAGCCTGCGGTGGCGAGCTGCCACTCTGGTCATGTAGACCCTGCCGTCCAAGCCGTCGTTGAAGACAATGACGCCGTCTTTGACCGCATAGGCGCGGCCTCCACGGCCATGAACATTTGTCTTCACATGGGGGAGTCTGGCGCCCTCAAGGAGCGGTAAAACCTCCCTGGTTTGCTGCATCGCGTCTCTTCTTAAGAGGACGCTCCGGCCGGGCCTGCGTGGGTTGTCTTCCACCCAGTAGATATCTGGGCCATCTAGACGAACCTGACTCAAAACGACTGAGCGCTCAGTGAGCGTCTCTGGCGTGATGTCAGATTTCCACGTTCCGTACGGTGCGACGGTGGGCGACATTGGACCTCGCTCTATAGTTTCTTGGTGTGCTGTCCTTAGTCTAACCGTGCTGCTCGATTAGACTGCTTGGCATGAGTGAACGGACCACAGACGATTACCCTCAATCTGGCAATGGCGTCGGAGGGAATCAAGACCAGGTGGACTCGGTGCTTGCACAGATCAGCCGACCACGTGACCTCCAGCGGCTGACTTCGGCAGAGCTGGTAGCCCTGGCCCAGGAGATACGCCAATATCTGATCAACTCGGTGGCGAAGACTGGTGGTCACCTCGGACCGAACCTAGGTGTGGTGGAACTCTCCATCGCTCTTCACCGCGTATTCAATTCCCCCTCGGACACCATCGTTTGGGACACGGGACACCAAGCGTACGTTCACAAGCTCCTCACAGGCCGCAAGGATTTCTCCACGTTGCGGAAGCCGGGGGGAATGTCCGGATACCCCTCGCGCGCCGAGTCGATACATGACGTTGTTGAGAACTCGCACGCCTCGACAGCCCTTTCGTGGGCCGACGGCATCTCGATACAGAAGGCCGCCGCCGGAGAATCGGGAACCACGGTCGCAGTCATCGGCGATGGAGCACTAACTGGCGGGATGGCGTGGGAAGCGCTGAATAACATAGCTGACGGACCCGACGTCCCCCTCGTTATTGTCGTGAACGACAACGGTCGGTCTTACGCTCCCACCGTGGGAGGCCTGGCGCACCATCTGGACGCGCTGCGCACTTCGAGTGGTTACGAGGAGGCGCTGTCGCAAGGCAAGAAGACACTGCAAAAGTTGGGCGCCCCCGGCCAGAAAATGTACGAAGCGCTTCACGGATTGAAGACCGGACTTAAAGACATTTTCGTTTCCCAACGCATGTTTTCGGATCTGGGATTCAAGTACATCGGTCCGGTCGACGGACACGACCTAGTGGCGTTGGAACTCGCGTTCGCAAGAGCAAAAGCATATGGGCGCCCTGTCATCGTTCACACCATCACTCAGAAAGGGCGCGGTTACACGCCTGCAGAGCGAGACATCGCGGACCGTTTCCATGCGGTGGGCCAGATTCACCCGGAGACGGGACTTCCCGTGGCACCTCAGAGGTTTGGGTGGACCGCTGTGTTCGCTGATGAGATCGTGAAGGCCGCCCGCGCAGATCGCAACTTGGTTGGCATAACCGCCGCAATGCAGGCGCCAGTGGGATTGCAGCCTCTCGCAGAGAAATACCCAGATCGAGTAATCGACGTGGGGATCGCGGAGCAGCACGCATTTACGTTGGCGGCAGGAATGGCATTTGGGGGAGCCCACCCTGTTGTCTGTGTTTACGCCACGTTCATGAACCGGGCTTTTGACCAATTGTTAATGGACGTTGGCCTTCATCAGGCCCCCGTCACTGTCGTACTTGACCGGGCCGGTATCACTGGCGATGACGGAGCCTCACACAACGGGGTTTGGGACCTCTCACTAGCCGCGATGGTTCCCGGGCTGAAGGTGTTTGCGCCACGCGATGCGGCAGCGTTGCGAAAAGGTCTTAGCGAAGCACTTCGTTGGGCGGAGGGCCCAACCATCGTCAGGTACCCGAAGGGAGAACCTCCCGCGGATATGCAGGCGGTCAAGGTGATCGACGGGATGGACGTGATCTTCGAGAGAACTCGCGATGACGTTTTGCCTGAGCCGGATCTCCCTTCCGTGCTGCTGGTGGGTGTGGGTGCGCTGGCATCCAACGCACGGTTGGCTGGGCAGCGACTGGCGCAATCAGGTTTCCCGGTCACGGTTGTTGACCCGGGTTGGGTTCTCCCGATCAACCCGTCTCTTGTCGAACTAGCCTCGGCTTTCGACGTGGTTTTGTCTGTGGAAGACGGGGTGAAGGTAGGAGGCGTGGGCTCAGAGCTCTCTCGTTTGGTGTCCGAGGCGGGCGGACCCGCAGTTGAAGTGCTGGGCGTTCCTAGGGAGTTCTTGCCGCTTTCTTCGCGGGCACTACTTCTGGAGGAATACGGGTTGGATGAGGAAGGGATCTTCCTTGCGGCCCGGGCGAGGATTTCCCGATTTTTGCGCAACACCTCTGAGGGGTCCGCGCCGCACAAGCTCCCTAGGACCTAAGCCCTTCCGGGTGTGACGCACGACTTTCTTTTCTCTGGTCTTTGAAGTGGGAAAAGGCATTGTGATTGGTTGCATGAAGGCGCTTCTGTGCCTTGGACTGTACCCCGTCTAGGCTTGTTGACATGGGGCGAACCCCCTATTAAACCCTTAGATCTAGGAAGTGATTGGGGAATGACCGGAATGGCGAAAACCACCGCATCCACGACCACCGTTGAGGCTGATAGCTCGAAGAAGAGCGATGCATGGAGGGGCTTTAACGAAGGACTTTGGCAGGACTTGGTTGACGTGCGCGACTTTGTTCAGCTCAACTACACGCCGTACGAAGGCGATGCCTCTTTCCTGGAAGGGCCAACTGAGCGCACCGAACGCGTTTGGGAAACCCTTTCCAACATGTTCCCAGAGGAACGTGAGAAGGGCGTTTACGACGTTGATAATCACACGCCTGGGTCCATCACGTCTCACGGCCCTGGCTACATTGACGAAGACGACACCCTGATCGTTGGACTACAGACTGACGCGCCACTTAAGCGGGCCATGATGCCCAATGGTGGCTGGCGCATGGTTGAGGGTGCGCTCAACACCTACGGGTACGAAGTTGACCCGATCGTGAAAGACATCTTCACCAAGTACCGCAAGACCCACAACCAGGGCGTCTTTGACGTGTACCCCGAGGCGGTTCGCAAAGCGCGCTCCTCGCACATCGTGACAGGCCTGCCGGACGCATACGGACGTGGGCGCATCATTGGTGACTACCGCCGCGTGGCACTTTACGGTGTTGACCGTCTCATCAAGTCGAAAGAAGCGGACAAGGCAGAACTGAATAGCCGCTTCTCTACTGAAGACATCATTCGGCAGCGCGAGGAGATCGCAGAGCAGATCTCGGCACTGAAAGAGCTGAAGGTCATGGCGGCCTCGTACGGCTTCGATATTTCCGGTCCCGCCTCGAATGCGCGTGAAGCCGTTCAGTGGCTCTACTTCGCTTACCTGGCGGCAGTGAAGGAGCAAAACGGCGCGGCAATGAGCCTTGGTCGCACCTCCACATTCCTGGATCCCTACTTCCAGCGTGACCTGGAAGAGGGGACGATCACGGAAACTGAAGCGCAGGAAATTATCGACGACTTCGTGATCAAGTTGCGCATTGTTCGGTTCCTGCGCACACCGGAATACGACGAGCTCTTCTCGGGCGACCCAACCTGGGTTACTGAGACGATTGGTGGCACCGGCCGCGACGGCCGAACACTGGTTACGAAGAACTCTTTCCGCATGCTGCAGACTCTTAACAACTTGGGCCCGGCTCCGGAACCGAACCTGACGGTGCTATGGGATGAGAAGCTTCCGGAAGGCTTCAAAGATTTCTGCGCGAAGACTTCAATCGAGACCTCAGCCATCCAGTACGAATCTGACACTCTCATTCGCGAATCTTGGGGTGATGACGCCGGCATCGCATGCTGCGTCTCCGCCATGGAAATCGGTAAGCAGATGCAGTTCTTCGGTGCCCGCGTCAACTTGGCCAAGTCCCTGCTCTACGCGATCAATGGTGGTCGCGATGAGAACAGCGGTGTCCAGGTTGCTCCGATCAGCGAACCGGTGCAGGGCGATGTCCTGGAGTTTGAAGATGTTTACAAGAAGTTCGACAACCTGCTCGAATGGCTGGCTCGCACCTACGTGGACGCGCTGAACTGCATCCACTACATGCACGACAAGTACGCGTACGAACGAATCGAGATGGCTCTGCACGACACGGAGATCTTGCGCACCATGGCCTGCGGTATAGCCGGCCTGTCGGTGGCGGCGGATTCGCTGTCGGCCATCAAATACGCGAAGGTCACCCCGATTCGGGACGATCGCGGTCTTGTCGTCGACTACCAGGTTGAAGGGGACTTCCCGAAGTTCGGCAACGACGATGACCGCGTTGACGACATTGCGGTAGAACTGGTTCGTTCCTTCATGGAGAAGATCCGCCAGTACCCGACGTACCGCGATGCAACGCACACGCAGTCGGTTCTCACGATCACCTCAAACGTTGTCTACGGCAAGCACACGGGTAACACCCCCGATGGTCGCCGTGCAGGCGAACCTTTCGCACCCGGCGCAAACCCGATGAACGGGCGCGACACCCACGGCATGCTGGCCTCGGCGCTGTCAGTTTCGAAGCTGCCCTACACGGAATCGCAGGACGGCATCTCCTTGACCAACACGGTTGTGCCTTCGGGGCTTGGCCGCACACTTGATGAGCAGGTTAAGAACCTGGTTGGCCTGCTTGATTCCTACATGGGCGAAGAGGGGTTCCACATGAACGTGAACGTTCTGAACCGTGACACCCTGTACGACGCGATGGAGAACCCGGAGAAGTATCCGCAACTGACGATCCGTGTTTCGGGATACGCAGTTAACTTCGTGCGTTTGACCCGTGAGCAGCAGATGGACGTCATCTCCCGTACCTTCCACGACCGGATGTGACGCATAGCCCATTGAGAACAGGTTTTGATGGTGTAACTGGGGAATACGCTCCAGCGCCGGCTGACAACCCCGTGGCCCGGGTGATGGGCCAGGGGTTGTCGGGCCTGGATCCCGTCGGGGACGTGGCAAGGCGTGAACAGGCCTCAATGATTCATCACGGTGATTTGCTCTCAATCCACTCGTGGGAACTGGTAACAGCAGTTGACGGGCCCGGCACCCGGATGACCACTTTCTTCTCCGGGTGTCCGCTGCGTTGCCTGTACTGTCACAACCCAGACACGTTAGACATGCGGCGCGGCACAATGGTCCCCACTCGGGAACTGTGTGACCGGATTCTTCGTTACAAACGGATTTTCAATCGCACCGGCGGGGGAGTGACTTTCTCAGGCGGTGAACCCTTGATGCAGCCGGCAGGTTTGGCACGCTTGCTGAAATTTGCCAAAGAGAACGGGATCCACACCACCATCGATACCTCGGGGTTCCTCGGATGGCGTTGCACCGACGAAATGATTGAGGACCTGGACTTGGTGCTGTTAGACATCAAGTCCGGGGTGGGCTCCACCTACCGCGCGTTGACTGGGCAGGATTTGGCGCCGACCCTGGAGTTCGGTAAGCGCTTGAGAGATGCGGGGGTTCCCATCTGGGTCCGGTTTGTGCTGGTCCCGGGCTACACCGATGACCCAGAGAATATCGCTAAGGTAGCGGAAATCGCGGCGGCCATTCCCACGGTTGAACGGGTTGAGGTTTTACCGTTCCACCAGATGGGGCGCGACAAGTGGGACGCTCTTGGCTTGGACTACCAGCTCACAGACGTGGAACCGCCAACGGCTGAGGAAACAGAGAAGGCGCGCGCCATATTCCGCGATTACGGGCTTGAGGTTTACTAGGTTCCGATTTTTGCTGCGAGGCTTCCAACTAGCGGCGCCCCTGCTGCAGTGCCCGGCTTGCATCCGGGGCAGATTTTTCAAGCCCTTCCACGAACAGTTCTTTCTGCCAGTCGCGCGCCTCGGAACTATCCAACCTTGCTTCCACTGCTTGTAGCAGTGCCTTCTTACTGCGCCTCGCCCCCGGGAGCGGCTCCCATGCCAGCTCTCTTTGGACTTTAGGTGTGAGGACAATCTCGGGGTCAAGATTCAAAGCGTCTCCCAGTGAAGCGGCAATACTTCGAACCTCATTCAACCTGGTCAAGCCTTCCGGATTCGACTGCTTCCACGTGCTTGCCGCCGGGATCACCCCGGGTTCAGCCCGACGCCGTTGAGGAAGCTGGTCTGTTGGCAGCTCATAGGCCCTCTTGATCGCTTCCCACCAAGCGTCCATGTTCTGGCGTGCGAGGGGGCGCCGGAATGTGTCGATACCGGTCAATGCGTTGCGTCCTTTCGGTTGCAGAATTGCGGCATCGATGATCCCACGCGTGGAGAGGACGCGTCCGGGAGCGTTGTCCGTAGTCTTTCCGATTTCTTCCCGGGTGATCCAGAGTTCTTTGGCGATCGCTAACTCACGCGGGCTTCTAAGCCGGCCCAACCCCTTCAGGTTGCGCCATGATGGTGGTCGAGGTTCCACGGGGTTAGCCAACTCGTAGACAAACTCTTGCTCCGCCCATTCCAGGCGCCCCGCCTCTTCCAGCCGTTCGGTGAGTTGAAGTTTTAACTCTGTCAACAGTTCAACGTCCAGCGCTGCGTAGGCCAGCCAGCTGGTGGGAAGTGGTCGGCGTGACCAGTCCTCGTCCTGATGGGTCTTCTTCAGCGAAATGTTCAGGATCTGCTCTGTTAAGGCTCCGAGCGAGAAATGGCGGAAGCCAACCAGACGAGCAGCGGTCTCGGTATCAAAAAGGTTCGGGGCCTCCAAACCAAGATCAATTAGACAGCGCAAGTCCTGGTCCGCGGCGTGAAAGATCCACGTGGTGTCCAGCGCATCTTGGAGGAGGGAAAGATCCGGGAGCTGGTGGGAGTCGATAAGGAACGTTCCGACGTTATCCTTGCGCACTTGTACCAGGTAGGCGCCCGAACCGTAGCGACGCCCTTGGGCTCGCTCCGTGTCTAGGGCTACGGGCATTGACGAAGTGCTCAGTTGCTGACGTGCGACTTCTAACTGGCTCTGATCGTCTATGAGGGGAGGGATCCCTTCAGAAGGCTCAGCCAAAATCGGTAGTGCGATTTGGTCATCAAACATTTATATTGAACCGATCGCGGCGACCGGGGCGGGTTCGATGCCGCATGTTTGTCGTAGAGCGTCCGCCCAGCCCTGTAAGTGCTCGCCAATGTACTTAGTCGATGGAGACCAAGAACACCGGAGCTCCGCTTTGAGGGCGGAGCCCATGAGCTGCAATCCGCCGAAGGTCTCTGACAGTTCTCTGGTCACAGTTCCGACAAGCCGACTGAAGCCTGCGCCGGAGGCTTCAAGACCATCAATGACCGTGTTCCAAATAGCCTCACCCAGCAACGGATCTGTGCTTTGCTCAGCGTCGATCTGTACTTGTGAATATCCGACCAGCCTTAGTGGGCCACCCCAAGATTCCTTCTGGTCAGGGTCGTAGAGCACTACCAGCGTGGCGGTACCCAGAGGCCTATCGCCCTCGGTTTCCATCGTGGCGATTTCCACTGCGGCGGACCAAGGAGCCAACCTGATGGGACTGGGGACTTCAACCACCACCAGCGAGGGGTGGATTTCGATGTCCCGCAGGCTACGGAGCGCCTCGAGGAATTCCTTGGGCGGACTTGATTGGCTCACCCTTCAACCCTAGGTGGCGCTTTGCCGGAGAGTGGGCGGCTCGCCGAGGGCGGCGTGCCTTAGGAAGTGCAGAATCACAGGCTTTCACCCACGGCCCGAACCCGCAAAGCAGTACAGTTGAAGGACACGTTTTGAAGAAGGGGTTTGTGTTGGTGGAAAAGTCCGGCTTAACAGTGCGGCGCATTACTGCGCAGAGGATGCGTGATTTCGCGATCGAAGCGCAAGTGAACATTCCAATTGAGCAGACTTGGGTTTGGTATGAGTTTGAGGACTCTTTCCCAGACAGAGACCTGGTCGGCTTCTTCGCAATTATGGACGGTGATGCACCTGTTCTTCTGGTCGCTCTCATGAGGGTCAAGTATCACGGCTTTGATTTCATCTGGGCAAAGAATGGGCCAGTTTGGCTGGTCGAACCGACAGCCAAACTGGAACACCACATGGTCGACACCCTCAAGGCCTGGATTAAAGACCGTTCTTCGCGGATTGCTTTCCTTCGAATGCACCTTCTGTTCCCAAGGAGCGATTACCGCGAACCCGCCCAGATTGTTTCCTACGACCGCACTGTGGTGTTGGACCTTTCGGGAACGAACGAGGAGATTTTTAGCCGCTACCGCAGGGGAACCCGGGCCGACATCAGACGCCACAGGCGCCGTGATCCAATGGAGATTTCCGACGAAACCAATGCGGCCATCGAGGACTTCCAGCCCTACTACGAGCTTTTGGCGGAGACCGCAGACCGACAAGGTTTCACCGCCTGGGACGTCGGCGTGTACCAGAACCTGATGCAGACCCTGCGTGATGAACATGCCAGGCTCTACTGCGCCCGCCAAGATGGAAAAATCGTCGCCTGGGCGCTTTTCACGCTTTCTGGGGCAGAAGTGGCGTATTACTACGCGGCCAGCTCTCAAGAAGGACGTAAGGGGGGTGCCCCCGCGCAGATCCTTGCCCAGGCGGCAGAGGACTTCGCGGAGCAGGGATTCTCTCACATCGACCTGGTGGGGATCGGGTCTGACAAGGCACCATCGCTATCGCACCTGACTTCGTTTAAGGGCGGTTTTGCCGAGGAGTACACAGAGGTTGCCCCCGCATACGATGTGCCGGTGAACAAGGCGCTTTACCGGATGATGACCACGGTGAAAGACGGGAAGAAGAAGGCCATACGAATGGCTTCGAAGGTGCGAGGAAAACGCGACAAACGAGCGAAACACGATAATAAAGGAAAGGGTTCGGCACCCACGGAAGCAGTTTCAAAGGCAGATGAGTAAACTCGGCCGCACCATCGGTGCTTCGGACGACTACTGCGACTGGGAAACATAGTCTAACTGCGCGGCAGAATTCGCACTACCATGGGGTTATGACCGACTCAAGAACCTCATCACGCTCCGTTCGAGTCCTAACGGAGGGAGAGCACACGAAGTGGGATGAGCAAGTCAACGCTCACGGTGGCCACCCGCTTCAGCTTTGGGGGTGGGGGCAGCTGAAGGCCAACAGCGGGAACTGGACGCCCCACCGACTCCTAGTTCAGAAACCAAACGGAGACGTATTAGGTGGTGCCCAGGTGCTCCTGCGTCGGCTACCCGCGCCGATGGGTTCTTTGGGATTCGTTCCGCGAGGCCCCTTCGTAGAGCGTGGGAGGCAAGGGAGTGCCGCCGAGGTCGAACAAAGCTCTCAGACCACTTTGGACAGCGATGTATCTGTCGCAGCCGCGCGGACACTCAGGGAGAAGACAGACGCGATTTCTGTGATCTTCGAACCGGATGTTCCTATAGAGCAAGGGTTTTTCGTTGACGGTGGGAAAGAGAAGTCCACTTCCATCCTCCTGGAACGCACCGCGGTGCTTGATCTGAGTTTGCCCTCGGACAAATTGCTTTCCCAAATGTCAAAGAAAACTAGACAATACATCCGGAAGGGGGAGCGGGAGGGCATCACGGTTCGCCGCGTTGGGCAAGCGCGGGTCGAAGATGGGCGCGCCTCACTGGACGACACCGCCAGGGGTGAAATAGCGCAGGTACTCGACATCTACCGCGAAACAGCCGAACGTGCAGGTTTTCCTCTGCACGAGGATTCCTATTACTTGGACGTCGCCGTGGAAATGGGAGCCGCCTCGCAGCTTTATGCGGCCTACATGGATGGGCAGATGCAGGCGTTTCTGTGGCTGGTTTCCTCCGACACAGTGGCCTTTGAACTCTACGGAGGGGTCACGGAGGCGGGGCAGCGGTCCCGAGCGAACTATGCGCTGAAGTGGGCAGCTATTACCCGGGCTCAAGACAGCGGTGTGCTTCGGTATGACCTGAACGGGCTCCTCAACGACGGGGTGAGTCGCTTCAAGCAAGGTTTCATCACAGAGGAGACGCTGCTGCACCCTGGACTTGAAGTGCCGTTGCGCCCTTTGAAACAGAAGGCTTGGGCTGTTGCGATACCGTCGGTGCGTGCCGCAATACGCCGGTTGAGGGCGTGAATGTGAGTAAGGTTGCACGTGTCTGAGCGCCTTGAAATTGTCTGGTGCCGGATATGGCTGCTAGAGTTGTCATGCTCTTGAGGGAGGCCAGCAGATCGGTCCTTGTTCGGATCGGTTTCGGCTCTTGAAAGAACATGCGGATGTGGCTCAGTTGGTAGAGCATCACCTTGCCAAGGTGAGGGTCGCGGGTTCGAATCCCGTCATCCGCTCGGCTCTGTAGCACTTGCTGCTTACTGAGAACAGTCGGGGTTTACTCCGGTTCGGTGGGTTGGCCGAGAGGATAGGCAGCGGCCTGCAAAGCCGTATACACGGGTTCGAATCCCGTACCCACCTCGGGCGATTGGCGCAGGGGTAGCGCGCTTCCTTCACACGGAAGAGGTCACTGGTTCGATCCCAGTATCGCCCACCAGACCACTTCAGATAGTGCCCCACGATAAGTGCGGTTCAGTTTCGCTCGGTTCCCTTCTTGAATCTTGCCCGTCCCCTCCGGGTGGGGCACGCAAGACATCTTTCGTTGAGCACGCGGTAAGTACATACTGGAACCATGAGGATCGCATTATCACTTGGTTCGGGCGGCGCGCGTGGGTTCGCACACATCGGTGTTATTGAAGAACTGGAAGAGCGTGGTCACCAAATTGTCGCTATTTCGGGAGCCTCGATGGGGGCGCTTGTCGGAGGCGTGTACGCGGCGGGAAAGCTCCCTGAGTTCCGGGATTGGGCCTACGCCCTCACGCAGTCCTCAGTCTTCGGGCTCCTAGATTTCGCCCTTAGGGGACCGGGGGTGGTGAAGGCTGATCGTGTCGTTGGTGAAGTCTCGGAAATGCTCGGGAACGTACTCATCGAAGATCTCAACGTTCCCTATACGGCGGTTGCAACAGACCTCACTGCAAGGCGTGAGATCTGGTTTCAGACCGGGCCTCTTGCCATGGCCATCCGCGCTTCAATCGCGATTCCCAGTGTGATCACCCCCGTGAACTACGGGGGTCATATCCTCGCTGACGGCGGTGTCATGAATCCTGTCCCATTGGAACCTCTCTCTTCCACGGTTTCGGATGCCACGATCGCAGTTGCGCTTTCCGGTAGACCCGACAAGGTCAGGGCGGTTACAGATCCGGTTGGTGACGCTGAAGAAGAGCAGTCACCGGGGTGGCTCATGAGAGTTTTGACGTTGGGTGCTGAGCGGCTCGACAAAGAGCCCCCGCAGGGTTTAGCTGCAAGGCTACGGTCTCGCGACAAATCCGATAGCGAAGAGTCGTCCGTAGCCGATGTTGATCAGCTTCCCTCGTTCGATAATCTGCCAGAGTCGTTGAAAGTGGCAGACGTGCTCACGATGTCTCTTGAGACGATGCAGGGCGCAATCGGACGCTATCGCATGGCTGCGACCCCACCAGACCTACTGGTTTCGATTCCCCGGGACACAGCAGGCACGTACGACTTCCACCATGCCCGTGAAATCGCGGACGTGGGTCGCGAAGAGGCCATCACCGCCTTCGACGCTGCTGGACTTTAGGTGGTCGGTGAAGAAGACGAGTCGGAGCCGGGGCTATCAGCGTGCAGACGAGCGACTTTTCACTCATCGACCGAGACAGCAGGGGAGTAAGGGGGCGTGGCCAAAGCGTAGAAGGCCCGCGGCCTAACTCACTTTAACGCTCGGGGCGCGGTCCTCTTGGCCTGCTATCTCGCTGATAGGATCGTCGGGATGTATTGAGCTTTGCCCGCGTCGCTATACCGGCTCGGGTGTCAGCGTGAGCGTCAGGCAGTTGTTGTCTTCAACGGCTGAACCAACCAAGATTGGGCGAATGAACGTGGCAAGGAACTTCTCCAGACTGGGCAACGTTAAACCTGTGATTTTGGGTGGCGACGTAGGCGCATACGCCCTGGGGTTACAGTTCTATGAGGCATTCAACGTGCGCAGCATTTGCGTTGCCAACAGCCCTGTGGACATGATCACGCTCTCCAAACTCTACGACGTGGTGAACATTGCGCGTGGCGTGGAGGATGAGGAGCTGTTGGCGACCTTGGAGCAGATCGCTGCGGACAATGAAGGATCCGACCTGGTCCTCATGACAAATGACGACGGGCGCATTGCCTTCATGGCGCGGCATGCTGAGCGTCTGGGTCGCCACTACAAAATGCCGATCCCAACAACCGCATCGATTGATCTTCTTTGCAAAAAAGAGTCTTTTGCCGAGCTTTGCAAGGAACACGCAGTGCCCACCCCGGCCACCGTCGCAGTGAACTTTCAGAACGCGGACCAGCCAGATTGGGTTGCTCCCGCCATCGAATTTCAGTTCCCTGTAATCGCGAAGGCTTCCTCGGGTGAGGCATACGGCAAGGTTTCCTTCCCGGGCAAAAAGAAGATCTGGTTCATCGACACCCCAGAAGAACTTGAAACACTTTGGGGCTCCTTGAAGGACGCGGGTTTCAAAGACACCTTCTTGGTTCAAGAGCTAATCCCGGGCGATGACACGTGTGTGCGCTCACTTACCTTCTACGTTGACTCGAATGGTCACGTCACGCTTAGAGCAGCCGCACAAGTCCTGCTGCAAGACCCGGCCCCAACGATGATCGGCAACCCGATTGCGATGATCACCCAAGAGCTGCCAGAACTCTGGGCTTTGGCGGAACGACTCTTGGAAGCGGGGGACTATCGGGGGTTTGCCAACTTTGATATCAAGATCGATCCGCGTGACGGCACCCCCTATTTCTTCGAGGTGAACCCGCGCATCGGACGCAACTCCTATTACGTCTCCGCGGCAGGGGAAAACCCGATGGTTCCGATGGCTCGCGACCTGGTGCTGGGCGAAGATGTGGTGCCAGCCGTGGCGGCCCGGCGCGCACTTTACACATTGGTGCCCATGTCACTTATTAAGCGTTACGTGACAGAGAGCGATCTTCGAAGGGAAGCGGTGGGGCTTGCGAAAGCGGGGCGGATGGTGAACCCGTTGGCAGCGGATGTGGAAACGGACCGGAAACGTAAAATGGTTGCCTTGCTGCAGAGATACAACTATTTCCGCAAGTTCAAGCAACATTATCGGCTGGACCAGTAGTTGGCGGCTACAGATCCCGGGTTCGAATCCTCACGCAAAATAGGGTACGGCCGCGTGGGTGACTAGCATATTCGTTATATACCTGCCAAGGCTGAGGCCGAAGGCGTCATTGATCGACAACCTCTAGGAGTGAACACTGTGACTTCAGTGAATCTGACAGTCGACGAAATTCCCACCATCGTTCCGGCGGGAACAACCGGCTTGGAGTTGTTTGGCGGGAAGCGCGAAGTTGTCGCAATGAGAGTCAATGGGGAATCGCTCGACCTTTTCCGCGAGATTCCAGACAACGCGACGGTCGAAGCGATCATGATTGACTCCGAGGAGGGGCTTTCCATTCTTCGCCACTCAGCCGCCCACGTCTTAGCGCAGGCTGTTCAGGAGGCCAACCCGGATGTTGACCTTGGAATCGGTCCTCCTATCAAAGACGGCTTCTACTACGACTTCGGAGTCGATGAACCATTCTCTCCCGAAGACCTCAAAGCCCTCGAAAAGGCGATGGCGCGCATCGTCAAACAAGGCCAGACTTTTGCCCGTCGCACTGTGACGGATGAGCAAGCTCGTGAGGAACTGGCTGACCAACCATACAAACTGGAACTGGTTGATTTGAAGGGCGGGGCCTCTGACGATGACGGCTCCTCCGTTGAAGTCGGCGGGGACACCCTCACCATGTATGACAACGTCCGCAGGGACGGACAAGTCGTTTGGAAGGACCTGTGTCGCGGCCCGCACGTGCCCTCGACCAAATACCTGGGCAACGGTTTCGCTCTCACTCGCTCTGGGGGAGCCTACTGGCGCGGCTCGGAGCTCAACCCCCAGTTGCAACGCATCTACGGAACAGCCTGGTCAAACAAAGAGGATCTACGCGAGTACCAGGAACGGATTGCGGAGGCGGAACGGCGCGATCACCGACGTCTTGGCAGCGAAATGGATCTATTCAGTTTCCCTGAAGAAATTGGTTCGGGGCTGCCGGTGTTCCACCCGAAGGGTGAGGCGGTGAAAATGGAGTTGGAAGACTACTCCCGCCGCCAGCACCTAGCCGCAGGGTATGACTTCGTATCAACACCACACATCACCAAGGGGGAACTGTTCGAACGATCCGGTCACTTGGAGTGGTACAAGGACGGAATGTTCCCCCCACTCCACGTTGATGAAACTATCGACGAGGAAACCGGTGAAGTCATCAAGGCCGGGCATGACTACTACCTGAAGCCCATGAACTGCCCCATGCATTCCCTTGTTTTTGATTCACGCGGCCGCAGCTACCGGGACCTGCCGATGAAACTGTTCGAATTTGGCACAGTTTATCGCTATGAGAAGTCAGGCGTTGTTCACGGGCTCACGCGCGCAAGGGGCTTCACCCAGGACGACGCACACATCTACACCACCCGTTCGCAGATGCGGGACGAAATCAGGGACGTCCTCGAATTCATCCTGCAACTTCTCCGCGACTACGGCTTGGATGACTTCTACCTGGAGCTCTCCACCAAGGACCCCGAAAAGTACGTGGGTTCTGATGAAATCTGGGCCGAAGCCACTGACACCTTACGTGAGGTCGCTGAAGAAACCGGGCTGGAACTGGTCGATGACCCAGAAGGTGCAGCGTTTTATGGTCCGAAGATTTCCGTTCAAGCCCGCGATGCACTGGGCCGCACCTGGCAGATGTCAACCATCCAATTGGACTTCAACACACCGGAACGTTTGGACCTGGAATACACGGAAGCGGACGGCTCACGCCAGCGTCCGGTGATGATTCACCGCGCACTTTTCGGTTCCATTGAGAGGTTCTTCGCCATCCTCCTTGAGCACTATGCCGGAGCCTTTCCTCTTTGGCTGGCACCCGTTCAGGTGCGGCTCATCCCAGTGGCGGACGCGTTTGACGATTACGTGAACTCCGTGGCGAAGAAACTTCGAGCCGAGGGGGTTCGCGTGGAGGTGGACACCTCCAACGACAGGTTCGGGAAGAAGATCCGCAATGCTTCCAAGGAGAAAATCCCGGTCGTGCTGATCGCGGGTGGAGAGGATGAGGCCGCAGGGGCTGTCTCCTTCCGCCTGCGTGATGGTCAGCAGATCAACGGTGTTCCCGTTGATGAGGCTGTGGAGAGAATCGTTTCTCACATCCGCGAGCGCAAGAATGACGATGACATCTGAGGTTGTCGATAGCACCAAGGGCGTACTTTGATGACGCGGGGAGAATCAACACCTTCTGAACAGACTGCCGCAGTCGAGGTGGTCGAGGTTGAGGACGCCGAGCAGATGGCCGGCGTCCCCGACGGTTTTCAACGTCTGTGGACTCCGTATCGAATGGCGTACATTCAGTCGGGCGAGGAAAGAAACAAGTCGCTAACTGCCGACAACTGCCCGTTTTGTGAGGCACCCAAACTGTCGGACGAGGAAGCCCTCATCGTTCACCGCGGCCGGACCTGCTACGTGATTCTTAACCTTTATCCTTACAACTCGGGACACTTGCTTATCTGCCCGTATCGGCACATTCCCGATTACACGGACCTGACTGGGGAAGAACGAGTCGAGTTCGGTGAACTAACAGCGAAAGCGATGCGCGTTGAGCGGGCGTCGGCGTCCCCGCACGGCTTCAACATTGGGATGAACCAGGGTGCCGTAGCAGGCGCTGGGGTGGCTGCCCACCTGCACCAACACGTCGTCCCGCGCTGGGGTGGAGACGCCAACTTCTTCCCCCTGATAGCGCGAACAAAAGCGATTCCGGAGCTTCTTGGCGATGCCCGGGCGCGGCTCGCAGCCGCATGGAAAACAACGGAGGGCTAGTTCCAAATGGTTTTGGGTACTCACGGACGTTCTGTCTCGACAGCGATTTTCACGCCTTTCGCGCGATTGCTGGCAAAACTGCGCGTCACACCAAATATGGTTACTTTGGCCTCGGCTGTGGTGATCGCCGGCTTGTCCTTTGGTGTCCTTGCACGAGGCCACCTGGCAGTGGGCGGTATCCTCCTTGGCGTCGTCCTCTTCATGGATTCCGTTGATGGGGTTCTGGCACGCTTGACGAACAACTCTACGGAGTACGGTGCTTTCCTCGATTCCTCGATGGATAGAATCACGGACGGCATGGTGTTTGGCTCCCTTCTTTGGTGGGCGATTGTTGGACTGCCGGACTCGGCGCAGCGGACAACCGCCATTGTTGCCGGCATAGTTTCGATGGTTGCTATCGGCGTGGTGCCTTACGTGCGGGCGAAGGCGGAAGGGTTCGGGGTCGTCGCCAAGATGGGGCTTGCCGAACGGACAGACCGTTTGATCATTGCTCTGGTATGCGCGGGAATCACCGACTGGGGGGTTCCTTTGTGGTCTTACGCCATCGGGCTCATCTGGGTCGCATTCGCTTCCACGGTCACCGTGATCCAGCGGATGGTGTACACGCACCAGCAGTTGGGAAGTAAAGCACTTCCGTCCAATGGTGCTCAAACGAAATCGGCCGGCGCCTGATGGGGGTTGATCGCCTTTACCGGGTCGCTTGGAAGGTTCTACCGAAGCTCCCGCAGGGTCTGGTTATCGGGGGTGCGGAGGTTGCCGCTGATGTCGTTTACGCGCTGAATGGCAACTCCGTTAAGCAGATGCGTCGAAACTATGAGCAACTTTCTGGGCGCCCGCCGACGAACAACGAGGTGCGCCAAGGTGTCAGATCCTACTTCCGTAATTTTGCCCAACAGTTCACGCTTCCGGGGTGGTCAAAGAAGCGCATCCGGGAAGGATGCGTTTATCCGAAAGCGGAACAGACACGGAAACTCATGGAGAATGGCCCCGTCGTTCTAGCGCTCACGCACTCTGGGAACTGGGACCTTGCGGGGGCCTGGTTTTGCCAGGAGTGGGGCGGTATTTTGACCGTCGCAGAAAAACTTGACCCCGAGGACCTTTTCGACCAGTTCGTAGAGTTTCGCGAGGGCATCGGTATGGAGATCATCGGGGTTGGCAAAGGCGAACACATATTCAGTGACCTGGTGAGGCGGGCAGAGGGACGACCACTGTTGGTGCCGCTTCTTGCGGACCGTGACATTTCCGGTAGCGGAATTGAGGTTTCCCTGGGAGCGTCGCGAGCACTTGTTGCGGCTGGACCCGCAGCCCTGGCACTTAAACTGGGTCGGCCTCTCATCGCCGGGCACATCTCATACGAAAAGGTGAAGGGTTCCTGGCGTATCCAAGCACATTTCACGGATCCGATCCAGGCTCCTGAACCACGCGAGGGGGAGACCAAAGTCGAGGCTTTGACTCGCGCCTGGGCCGATGCGATATCTCCCGCCATGGTCGAGTACATGGTTGACTGGCATATGATGCAAAAACTTTTCGTGTCTGATCTTGACCCAGAGCGCTTGGCTCGCGCCCGCGAACGTCACAGTAAAGGATCCACTCACTGATGCGAATTGGAATCGTCTGTCCCTACTCTTTTGACGCCCCAGGTGGCGTGCAGTTCCACATTCGCGACCTCGCTGAGGAACTGATTAGGCGCGGCCACTATGTCTCTGTTCTTGCCCCCGCTGACGGGGTTGAGGATGCACCCGAGTGGTTGGTATCGGCAGGGTCCGCTGTTTCCATTCCGTTCAACGGGTCAGTGGCGCGCCTCTCATTTGGTCCCATCGTTGCTTCGCGAACCAAGAAATGGTTGGAAGAGGGGGACTTCGATGTGGTTCATATCCATGAACCAGAGACACCCTCGGTCGGTCTCCTTGCCCTCCGGCGCGCTCAGGTCCCAGTCGTGGGAACTTTCCACGCCGCCCTGGACCGCTCCCGTGTCCGGGCACTGACATCGGGTGCGCTCCAGCCCTCATTAGAGAAAATCGCGGCACGAATCGCTGTGTCCCAGGAGGCGCGGAGGACTCTGATTGAGCATCACTCGGGCGATGCGGTGATCATCCCGAACGGTGTTTACACAGAAGTATTCCGGGACGCCAAACCGGATCCGCGTTGGGTGGCGACGGAAGACCGACCCGTGATCGTGTTCCTGGGGCGCCTCGACGAATCTCGAAAAGGGTTGCCGGTTTTCGCGGGCGCTGTTGACGAAGTACTCCGTAAACATCCGGGCACGCGGTTCCTAGTTGCGGGACGAGGGGACGCTGAGGTTCTGACACCCCTGATCAAAAAACACCCCGAGTCTGTTGAACTCTTGGGGGAAATCACCGATCAGGAAAAGGCTTCCCTGTTGGCGGGGGCAACTGTATATGTTGCACCCCAACTGGGGGGAGAATCGTTTGGAATCGTGCTGGTTGAAGCCATGGCGGCGGGAACCCTGGTGGTTGCGTCCAACATCGCGGCGTTCGAAGCGGTGTTAGATAACGGCGCTTCTGGAACGCTGTTTGAGGTTGGCAGCAGCGCAGATTTGGCGAAGAAACTCAACGACGCGCTGGACCACCCAGAGGAAGCGGAGCGCCTAGCGTTGGCCGGACAGCAACGCTCCGCCATGTATGACTGGTCAACAGTTACCGATCAGGTCTTGGCTGTCTATGACGCGGTGGTCCCTTTCGGGGCCGGCCCAAACACGGGAACTCCGTATGAGCGGCTGGTTGAGAAACTTGGACGTGGGGAATCATCATGACCTGGTGGGGTTGGCTAATTCTGGGACTGGTGCTGCTAGCAGCCTTCCTCGTCGTACTCCTTTGGCAGTTGGCAAGCCGACTTGATCGGTTGCATCGTCGAGTGTTGACCGCCCGGGGAGGTTTGGAACGCGGTTTGGTGAAACGAAACGCGGAACTACTTCGCACCTCGGACCTATCTGGAGTGCCGGCGGATTCTGCGGAAGAGATGCGCCAGCGGGCCACGGACGCACTTGCGCTCTCTGAGATCCCTTTGGTCGCTGACGGGTTGCGTCCCGGGTCGGGCATGGATGGGGCGGAAGTTGATCGGCGACTGTTAGCGGAGTCTCGGGTGTCCCGCGCAATGCGAGATTTCCTTACCCCGGAACTTCGGTCGACCCTGTCTCAAAATGCGGTTGCGCAGGCCCAGCTTGAGGCGTTGGATCTGGCTGCCTACCGCGTGGAAGTGGCTCGGACCCTCCACAATCAAGACGTTACTCAAGCGAGGGCTTTGCGGAGCCGCTTGATTGTGCGCTTGTTCCACCTGGCGGGCAGGGCGCCGATGCCGAACTTCGTGGATCTAGACGACCAAACTAAGTAGCGTTTTGGCAGTGAGCGACAACCAAGAAGGCGTCGAGGATCAGGGTGTGCCACCCCCAAGCCCGGCTCTCCCGTGGGAGAAATACAGGCTGAGTGCGCAAGGCGAGCGGCTTTCCGCCGAAGGCCTCGCGCCGGAAGCCGTCCCCTATCTGCCCCCCGGCATCGGGGTGGACCATGTCCCAAAGCCTGCCGAGTCGTCAAAGACGAGCGCCGAAGAGCCACAAAAAGACACGGAGAAGAGAAAGCGCACAGAGAAGAAACGTCGTCTCCCGAAGCTTCCCATGCCCAGGGCTTTGCGGATCTTCACCAGGGGAGAGGGCACACTCATCGCGATATCCATCTTCGGGTTGGTTGCCTCCGCTGTCGTCCTCGTAAACTCGGCCACCGCGAAGTCGGTGGGGGTCTTCGCGCTGGTTGCACTGGTCCCGATGACAGTGGTGGTCGGCGTTTTACTTTGGTCCGACCGCTTCGCGCCGCTTCGGGTGCGCTACCTGGTGCTTTCAGCCCTTTGGGGCGGTGGGGTAGCCACCGTTTTTGCGGGTCTGGTGAACTCCGGATTCCTTGATGACTTCATCTCAATCATTGGTGATGTATCGAGGGCCGAAATTCTCACTGCCGTTGTCGTTGCACCGATCGCCGAGGAACTCTTTAAAGGGGTCGGCGTTGTCCTTGTCCTGGTGTTTGCAAGGCGATATGTGGTGCACCCAGCCAACGGGCTGGTGGCCGGAGCCGTGGTAGGTGCGGCGTTTGCCTACGTGGAGAACATTCAATACTTTCTGGAGGCTGAGGCCGAAGGCACCGCGGTTTTAGGGATAACGATTTTTGCCCGAGCGGTTCTCAGCCCGTTTGTGCACCCCATGGCCACCTCGTTCACCGGATACTTCTTCGCACTCGCTTTGCTACGCAGAAAAGGAGCGTGGGGGTGGACGTGGCGCATCGTGGCAGGATTTTCGATTGCGATGTTGGTTCACGCCCTGTGGAACGGCATGGCAATGGGCGGCATCTACTGGATCCTCCTGTACATCCTGGTGGAGATGCCGCTGTTTGTCGCGTGGATCGTTTGGGTGTTACGAATGGCATCCAAACAGAGCCGACTGTTGCGTGAGGGGCTGGCTCCGTACTACGTGGCGGGCTGGATTAGCTTCGACGAGGTGGAGATGGTGTGTGATCGCCGGGCCCGCAAACACGCACGCAAATGGGCCCGGAAAGTGGGGCGGGACGCAAGGAAGTCCGTCCGCGCATACTTGGTCAACGCCGGACGTTTGGGGTTGGACCAACTCAACATGGAACGCGGGGGCCCCGACCCGGAGAGAGTGGCTCTGGCGCGCGAGTCTCTGGCCAACATGGTCGGTTCTCGCGAGCGGTTCTTGAGACTTGGGGCGCTTCACGCGGCGACCTCAAAACCCTGACCAGCACCTTTGGTGTACTATCTCGTCCGTGACTGACCTGGGCCCTGACTGGATTGTGGATGAGGGTGGGTACCCTCACCGCGAAGGTGCCCGCATCGTCCTTTTTGATTCGGACCGGAAGGTTCTCCTAGCCCGCGGTCACGATTCTCACGACCCCAACCACCAGTGGTGGTTTACAGTTGGCGGCGGAATGCTCCCAGGGGAAAACGCCAAAGAGTGCGCAATCCGGGAACTGAGGGAAGAAACCGGCATCGTCCTTGCCACCAAAGATCTGGTCGGCCCTGTTCTCTATCGAGAATCCGAATTCCCTTTCGCGAACGTCACGGCGCGTCAAGACGAGTTGTTCTACATCGCGACTGTTGATGGCACCGACATCTCACTTCTTCACTCGGATTTAACGCCGATAGAGAAGATGGTCCTGGACGAATTCCGGTGGTTCACGTTGGACGAACTGGACCTGGAGGCGGAGACGATGCCCGTGTATCCGCGGGAGTTACCGATGTTGGTTCGTCGTTGGTCGCAAGGCTGGGACGGCCAGAGGACTCACATCCGCGAATGGACATGACTTGCGAGGGCGTACGGCATAGAGAAGGGGAAAACGTGCGCCGCCCCAAACAGCATGTTTCGGCCGACACTCAGGGTTTGCTCTAGTTGCTAGCGTCGTAGACGATCTTCGCAAGATGGTTTGCCTGGTCCGTGTTCCCAACCCTAAGCAAGTCGTCGTACAGCGCCCGCTCATACGGCCAGACATGGTCGTGAACGCTATCGCAGACGATGGGCAAATGACCACGTGCGTAGGTGATGTTTCCAGCGCAGTGGGGACAGGTGAATCGGTAAGTGACCACGGCCTTCTCCTTGTCGGCCAGGCCGGAACTAGCCAAAGTCACGCCCAACTGAGACAGGTCTAGAACACCGGCTTTTTGATCCGCAACATGCAAAACGCGGTAGCTCATGAATGCGAGGGCACCGGCGAGCACTGCAGGAGACAAGCGAACTAGAATTTCGACCGAATGCGGAATTCCTAGAAACTTGGCGAGGGTCACGCCGGAAAGGTTCGGGCTTACGAATGCCGCGATCACCAGAATGATCGTGACGGCAACATATGCCCTCGGGATCCATTGACCCTTTACTTTACGCATTGATTTCCCTGATCGTCATGGTCCTATCTACGATGCGCCCGCAGGCTTCGCACCCGTGGGAACGACCCAGCATCAGGAGGGTTGGGGTTCCACAGCTAGCGCACTCCGCGAAGGCGTGGGTTTGCGTCTGTCCCTCACGTAGTAGGAAGGTGAAAAAGTACGCCAGCCTCTCATCAGCGTAGGTTTGTGCCGCGGCTTCAGCTTTGATCCCCCAAGAGATCGTCAGCAGGGGTACGACAAGTAGCGCGACGTAGCCAACCCCCATCACGGCCGTGTCATCACCAGTGAACCCCGCGAACACCACCTGCAACACCGGGGCGCAGAGAACGGTGGTGAGCAGTGTCGTCACTGTTGCCCTTCGGTTGCTCCCGACTCGGACTAAAAGCTGGCGCCACAGGCCAAAAGGCAACCAAGTTCCCAGCAACACTGCTAGTCCCAGCACGACGGCGAGAAGGGCTGGCTTAACCGACTGTAGAACCAGCGCTGCGGTGACCGACAGCAGAAAAGCGACTGTAAGCAGGATGACGTTGCCCGTTTGGTGCGGGGCCGGGGTGCGGTTGAGCGCCGCCAGGTCGGTCAGAGTGGTCCGACTTCTCTTCCTGCCACCCGAGGTCGCCAAGTAAGGAAGGCGAGGATCCCGGTTGAAACAAAGACCAGCCCCGCACTCACCACAGCAGCGGTATCCGCATCAACCATCGGTTTAGCGAACATGCCCGGTGTGAGAATGCCCTCGCTTAAAAGCTGGGCGGAGTACTCCGAAAGCCCTGTCGTCCCGAATGGAATCATGATTGGGAATAAGAAGAAGCGGATGATGAGCTTGGCTAGGGTGAAGTCGCCAAAGACGACGCCAGCGATCAGTGCGAAAATGCCGGCGAGGGCAAGCCCCAGACTCTGAAGGATAAACAGAATAAAGAAGAGGTTGGCTACCGCCCCGAAAAAACGTGACTTCATGCTTTACCCCTCCTCCTGGTTCTTTTGCTTTCCAAGCACCTCTATAACCACGGAATCGTTGAGCCACTCTTGGGCGGCCTCGCTTTGGAGATCGATGCTGGGGGACCAACCGTCCTCGGCCGGCATAACGATGGCCAAGGCAATCCGCTGCGCGACCTCTGGCTCCGTCACCTCTTTGCCGGGGGCGACTAAAGAGTACGAGGTTAGATCATCGGACTCGTCGATTGGGTTGGCCAAAAGCACGTAGTCCGGTATGAAATAACGGTCGTGGCGTCCATCAGCCTGGCAGAGGAGAAGCGGCGTTCTCTGTTCTTCATCAGGACCGTGAACGACAGGCGTGTCACATTCATAGAGGGCGCGGCGCTCAGAGGACTCCCCACCCGACTGTGCGGACTGCGACTCAGCAATGAGTTCGTCAAAGTCTGAGGACCCCGATGCCCTACCGACCGCAAGAATCACGATCAGCGACACGATGAGGGAAATCAGCAGGTACCTGCTCGCCAGTTTCGGCATGACCAGAGTTCATCTCACCCTGGGAGCAATACTGATACGCCTCCCATCCTGATTGTCTGGAGGGTTAGCTCTGGGCGAAAGCGTCGGCGAGCGGTTCAGCCTCTCCTAGATCCGCGTTAGCCGAACCGAAGCAGAGTTCACTCACGGCCGGCCAGCGGCGTAGCTAAGAGCGAAGTAGCGCTGGTAAGATCAGATTCGTTCATTTACGGAGGTTTTACGCATGGCAGGTCACTCGAAGTGGGCCACAACCAAGCACAAGAAGGCTGCAACAGACGCAAAACGTGGGAAGCTTTTCGCACGACTGGTGAAGAATATCGAAGTTGCGGCCCGTACCGGAGGCGGCGATCCCGCAGCGAATCCCACGCTTTTTGACGCGATTCAGAAGGCGAAGAAGAGCTCGGTTCCCGCAGACAATATCGACCGCGCGGTGAAGCGTGGATCTGGTGCTGAAAGCGGCGGAGCGCACTGGGAATCGATTATGTATGAGGGATATGCGCCCGGAGGGGTGGCGGTCCTCATTGAGTGTCTGACGGACAATCGGAACCGCGCAGCCTCGGATGTGAGGTTGGCTCTTTCTCGGGGTGGGGGCGCGCTTGCCGACCCGGGATCGGTGTCCTATCTGTTCTCCCGCAAGGGCATCATTGAGGTGCCCTCGGACGGAACTACCGAAGATGATGTTTTCATGGCGGTGATTGAGGCCGGCGCTGAGGACGTTGAAGACAACGGAGAAGTTTTCATTGTCACGTCGGAGCCGGGTGACCTCGTACAAATCCGCGAAGCTCTGCAAGCTGCGGGAATCGACTACAACTCTGCAGAAACACAGTTCGTGGCCTCCACTGAGGTGCCCATGGAACTGGACGCGGCCAAGCGGGTTTTCCGGCTTTTGGACGCTCTTGAAGATTCAGATGATGTGCAAGAGGTTTACACCAATATGGACCTTTCTGATGAGGTCCTTGCAGCCCTGGAAGAGGACGAAGACTAAAAATGAACGCTGACGAAAAGGCAATGCTGGAGACCGAAGCAGCGGTCGAACTTGGAAGCGACCGCGTGAAGCGCGGCATGGCTCAAATGCTCAAGGGCGGCGTGATCATGGACGTCGTAACTCCGGAGCAGGCGAGGATTGCTGAAGACGCTGGGGCCGTCGCGGTGATGGCACTTGAACGGGTGCCTGCGGACATCCGCGCACAGGGTGGCGTGGCACGCATGTCGGACCCAGATCTGATCGATGGCATTATCGAGGCTGTATCGATCCCAGTGATGGCAAAGGCTCGGATTGGCCATTTCGTTGAGGCTCAAGTGCTGCAAGCTCTGGGCGTTGACTATGTTGACGAATCAGAGGTCCTTACCCCCGCCGACTATACAAACCACATTGACAAGTGGGCTTTTGACGTTCCCTTTGTCTGTGGCGCCACCAACTTGGGTGAGGCGTTGCGTCGCATCAATGAGGGTGCCGCGATGATCCGTTCGAAGGGCGAAGCGGGAACTGGTGACGTCTCCAACGCCACCATGCACATGCGGAAGATCCGCGATGAGATCCTGGCACTTTCTGCTCTGCCGAAGGATGAGCTGTATGTCGCGGCGAAGGAACTTGCCGCTCCTTATGATCTCGTGGCGGAAGTGGCGCGCACCGGGGAACTCCCGGTGGTGTTGTTTACGGCCGGTGGGATCGCGACCCCTGCGGACGCCGCGATGATGATGCAACTGGGTGCGCAGGGCGTGTTCGTCGGCTCGGGGATCTTCAAGTCAGGAGACCCGGCGAAACGCGCGGCGGCCATCGTCAAGGCGACAACGTACTTCGATGACCCGCAGATGATCGCTGAAGTGTCGCGTGGACTTGGCGAAGCAATGGTCGGTATCAACGTCGATGAGGTTCCAGAGCCGCACCGGTTGGCAGAACGCGGTTGGTAATGAGACCACGGGTCGGCGTTCTGGCGTTGCAAGGCGGGGTTGAAGAACACCTCGCCTCGCTACGAAAAGTTGGCGCAGACGCCGTCAAAGTTCGACGTCAATCTGAACTTGAGGGTTTGGATGCGGTCATCATTCCGGGTGGGGAGTCGACGACCATGTCGAAGCTCCTGGTTGCCACGGAAATGTACAGGCCGCTTCGGGACCTGATTCGTTCCGGTTGCCCGGTTTGGGGAACCTGCGCGGGGATGATTCTGCTGGCAAAGACTGTTGTCGATGGGCTTCCCGATCAGGTTTCGTTCGATGCAATTGACGCTGTAGTTCGACGTAACGCTTTTGGGTCTCAAATCCAATCGCACGAAGAAAAACTGGTTGTTGAAGGCGTCGACGAACCGGTGCATGCGGTGTTCATTCGAGCCCCGATTGTTGAAAGTGTGGGCCCTGATGTTCGGGTGCTGGCACGGTCTCAGCGCCACGGCGGTTCGCAGGACGCGGAAAGCCAGGAAACTTTGGGTCCGATTGTTGCGATCAGCGAAGGGCCAGTGCTTGCGACGTCTTTTCATCCTGAGCTCAGTGACGACGTGGAGATGCACAGGTATTTCTTGGAGCGTTTTGTCGTAGACGCCGAAGGTCACTGACAGTGCGTGTCCTCGGTATCGATCCCGGGCTGACCCGGTGCGGGATCGGCGTGGTGGAAGTTGACGAGTCACGCCGGGCGCAACTGGTCCACGTGTCCGTGATTCGGACTAAGCCCGATTTGGCTTTGCACTTTCGGCTACGGGACGTAGCAAACCGCATTGAGGCTGCGCTACATGAACTAAAACCTGACGTTGTCGCGATTGAGCGGGTCTTCACCCAGGACAACCTCCAATCCGTAACTCCCACCACGCAAGTTATGGGTGTGGCGATGGCCGAGGTGGGGAGGAAAAGTCTTCCCCTCGCCGTGTACACGCCCTCTGAAGTGAAAGCGGCGGTGACGGGGTCGGGTGTTGCTTCCAAAGCGCAGGTTCAGCACATGGTGGCTCGCATCCTGCGGTTGAAGGAGGCCCCTCGTCCTGCTGACGCGGCGGACGCCCTCGCAATCGCGATATGCCACGCGTGGCGAGGGACCGGCCTGCTGGGTTCCGGGCAAGACGGCGACATTCAGGTCTCCCTATCAGGAAAAGTGGAGTCCAAAACGGAGCTCACCCCGGCGCAAAAGGCATGGACGCAGGCGGCTGCAAATCAGCGGAGACGCGGCGCAGTTGATCCCCGCAGGAAGAAATAGTCGGGGACACTTTGGGTACGTGGCGAACGGTCTGAGAGCCGTAGCTTGACGCCAGTAGCGGCGAGTGTTGCAAGAATTCGTCGGAGCCCGCTGGTATCGTACATTTGTTCGAGAAAGTGGTGGCTATGATCTCCTCGCTTACGGGTCCGGTGCTCGCCGTTTATGATGGCGCGCTGGTCATTGGGGTCAGCGGACTGGGAATGCGCTGTGAAGTCCCGCCCTCCCATATGCAGCAGATTCTGGATGGGGCTTCGTCTCCGTCCGCGGAGATCACGCTTTTCACTACGCTCATCGTGAGGGAAGACTCCCTCACTCTCTACGGGTTCCCTGCTGAAGCGGAACGCGATGGTTTTGACGTATTGATGACGGTTAGTGGAATCGGTCCGCGTTTGGCGCTTGCCGCTCTTGACGAATTAGGGATCGAAGAACTTCGGCGCGCGGTCGCTCAGGAGGATCTGAAGGCGCTCCAGCGGATAAGTGGGGTTGGTAACAAGACGGCTCAAAGAATGGTCCTTGAAATAGGGGACAAACTTGGGCTTCCCGCAGTTGGACAACCCGTTTCCCCGACCGCATCGGTGAATGAGGCACTGCGGGACGCGGTTGAGGCAGGACTGGAGCAGCTCGGTTGGCCCAGAGCCGTGGCATCCAGGGCTGTGTCATCACTGGAAGGCACCTATGACACGCCGGAGGCAATGCTACGCGCGGCCTTGGAATCGTTAGGATCGGCACGTGGCTGACGACTATTACGAAAATTCCGTGGCGGGGTACGACGACGCAGACGCCGAAGAAGGTTTCCGGATTGTGGCCCCGGACGCTTCGGAGATTGAACGTGCCGCTGAAGCGGCGTTGCGGCCGCGGACTCTGGGGGAGTTCATCGGCCAGCCGGCAGTGCGACGTCAGCTGGGGGTCGTCCTGGACGCAGCACGGGGCAGGGAAGAAGCGGCAGACCACGTTTTGCTGGTCGGTCCGCCCGGCTTGGGTAAAACAACCCTGGCGATGATCGTGGCATCTGAGATGGGGGCATCTCTTCGACTCACGTCGGGTCCCGCGATTCAGCATGCCGGGGACCTCGCGTCGATCCTGTCGGCGCTACAACCGGGTGATGTGTTGTTCATTGATGAGATTCACCGTTTGGCGCGTACCGCCGAAGAAATGCTCTACCTGGCAATGGAAGATTTCCGCGTCGACATCATTGTTGGGAAGGGGCCGGGCGCCACTTCGATCCCTTTGACGCTTCCAAGATTCACCGTGGTCGGAGCAACGACTCGATCCGGGCTGCTGCCAGCGCCTCTGAGGGACAGGTTCGGATTCACTGCTCATCTGGAGTTCTATTCCCCTGAAGACTTGGCAAAGGTTGTGCGTCGCAGTTCTAGTCTGATGAATATTAGGCTCTCTGACAGCGCGGCCGAAGAGATCGCAGGGCGATCGCGGGGGACACCGCGTATCGCCAACAGATTGCTTCGAAGAGTGGCTGACTACACGCAAGTTCATGGCCACGATCAGGTGACGGTTAGCTCTGCGCGGGACGCGTTGGAACTATTCGAAGTCGACAGCCTGGGCCTGGACCGGTTGGACCGCGCAGTTCTTGAGACGATTTGTCGAAACTTCGGGGGTGGCCCGGTTGGGCTCGGCACCCTCGCGCACACGGTCGGTGATGAGGCTGAGACCTTGGAGACAGTTGCAGAACCCTATTTGGTGCGCCAAGGCTTCCTGACCAGGACCCCTCGTGGGCGAATGGCAACCCAGAAAGCTTGGGACCACCTGGGTTTGGTGGCGCCACAACAAAGCAATCTCTTCCAAAATCAGGGGCTCTGACCGCCCCAAGGCGCCCAATATAGTGACGTAATGCTGTTCTCTCTGGAGAACAGCATGGCCTACACTGCATAGGGCGCATTTTTACCGATACTGAAATGGGGAGAGTAAAAGCGTGGAAATGTTATTGATGCTGGTCATCTTGATTGGTGGTCTTTTCCTGATGAGCACCTTCTCACGCAAATCTCAGAAGAAGCGCCAAGACGAACGCGAACGCATGATGAATGAGGACTTGCACCCTGGTGCTTGGGTACAGACATTCTCAGGATTCTTTGGCCGGTTCGTCGACACGGACGGCGACGTCGTGATCCTGGAAACCCCAAGCGGCGAAGAAACCTACTGGTTGAAGGCCGCAGTCAAGGGCGTGGGCGAACCGCCATTTGAAGCACTCCAAGACGAACAAGACGATGTCGAAACGTCAACCGAAACGGTTGATGTGGAGTCCACGGATTCCGAAACAGACGTAGTTGAAACATCGGAAACAGTAGATGGCGACGCGGTTGATTTTGAGAGGTTCGAAGCGCAGTTCAAACCGGACGCGCAGGATGCTGTTGAGACAACGTCTGCAGAGGGAGACGCTTCTTCAGACGATTCGGACGACGCAAAGAACTAACAACCGGGACCTTCCACGCGAAGTGCTTCGGACCAAGCGGTCCGAAGCCCCATTCACAAGGCAGTAGTCACTTGAAAAAGAAGAACAACCCCGGCCGACCGTTGACTGTTCTGGCAGTCACGATTGTGGGCGCAATCATTGCACTCGTTATCGGCCACTTTGCCCAGGGTGCAACCTTCTACCCGAAGCTTGCGCTTGACCTTGAGGGTGGCACCCAATTGATCCTGACTCCCAGGATCCAAGAGGGAGCCGACGACAAGACCGTTTCTCAAGACGACATGAACGAAGCCATTCGGATCATTCGTCAGCGTGTTGACGCCTCGGGCGTGGCAGAAGCGGAAATCAGCACCCTCGGTTCCAACAACATCGTTGTGGCGATCCCAGGAGACGCGGACGATGAGATCCTGAACCTGGTTCGGTCCTCGGCCACAATGCGTTTCCGCCCCGTGCTCCAAGTCGGGGATCCCGCGGCGTTAGACGTTGCTGCGCTTCTGGCTCAGCAAAGCGGTTCTCAAAGCGGCGAAGAACTACCCGCAGACCTCGAGTCTGCGGCGTTGCTTCTGGCAGATGAGGACGGCGATGGGGTTTTGTCCTCGGAACCAGTCAGTGAGCCAACGGATCACTCCGACCCCGCATGGTTGACCGAACAGGTTGTCTACGACTACTTAGTGCTGGACTGCACCAACCCGGAGTCTTTGACACAGGACGTTGCTGACGACCCTGCCAAGCCACTGGCAGCCTGTAGCGCCGATGGAACCACCAAATACATCATGGGCCCAGTAGACGTTGAAGGCACGAACCTGCAGCGGGCAACTGCAGGACCCGAATACACCTCTACGGGGCAAACGACGGGGCGCTACGCCATCAGCCTGGAGCTTGACAGCGAAGGAACAAAACAGTTCGCTGACTCCTCAAGCCGTCTCTACTCCTACCTGGACACGGACCCCACACGGAACCGATTCGCAGTGGTCCTGGATGGGAACGTAATCCTGGCTCCTTCGATGAACGCGCCGATCAATGACGGGCAAGCACAGATCACCGGAGACTTCTCGGCCCCTGAGGCACAGAGCCTGGCGAACCAACTTCAGTTTGGTTCCCTACCCTTGAACTTTGAGGTCCAATCGGAGCAGCAGATCTCAGCGACCCTCGGATCGAACCACCTGGAGAAGGGCCTCTGGGCTGGTCTAATCGGCCTGCTGCTGGTCGTCCTCTACATGGTTTGGCAGTACCGGGGGCTCGCGATCCTTTCAGCGGGTTCTCTGTTGGTGGCTGCGATCATCACGTATCTGGTAATCACGATTCTTTCTTGGACGATGGGATACCGATTATCGTTGCCCGGTGTTGCGGGGTTGGTGGTTGCCGTAGGCATCACGGCCGACTCCTTCATCGTCTACTTCGAACGTATTAGAGATGAGGTGCGCGAGGGCCGGCCGCTGGTAAGCGCTGTAGAAGATGGATGGTCCCGCGCACGCAGAACCATCATCATCTCGGACGCTGTCAACCTCCTGGCCGCTGTCGTGCTGTACGTGCTGGCGGTGGGCGGGGTGCAAGGCTTCGCATTCACGCTGGGTGTCACCACGGTTGTTGACCTGGCTGTCGTCATGTTGTTCACTCACCCGATGTTGTCGCTGATGATCCGCACCCCCTTCTTCGGTGGAGGACACAAGCTTTCGGGGCTTGACCCAGAGCACCTCGGCAGTTCCTCGATGGCTGCCTATAAGGGGCGCGGCAGGGTAGAACCCGCAAAGGCACCCAAGACAAAGAAGGCGAAGTCAACGGACCGGGCGAAAGAACTTGTCGGTGCTGGTGTCGTATCCGGAGCGGGTGCGGCGCCTGGAGGCGGGACATACTCCACGTCTGATGAACCCAAGATTCCTTTGGCGGAGCGCAGGCGACTAGCGCGTCTGGCGCAACAGGAAGCCGAAAGTGGCAACAGCTCGACCAAGGTCGTAGCGGAAGTCGCTGAGGAAAGCATTACGGAAACAGAGACCTCGGCCGAAGAAACAACGGACGAGTCCGCAGAGGACCAGGAGGTCACTCGTGATTAGTTTCGCTACCTGGGGCAATGAACTCTACTCCGGCAAACGGTCATACGACATTGTTGGGAAGGCCAAAATCTTCCTGACGATCAGCGGGGTCTTGATACTTACTTCCGTGATCCTGCTCCTGACACGCGGTCTGAACCCGTCCATCGAGTTCTCTGGCGGAACGCAGTTCATCGTGAGCGGATCCAGCCAGACCGACCAGCAGTTGGCCTATGACGTCCTGGCCGAAAATGGTGTTTCAGAAAACGTGCGCGTTTCCGAACTTGGAAGCGACTCTGTGCGAGTGCAAACCCAAAGCCTGAGCACCGCGGAAACCACGGTGATTCGCGGAGAATTAGCAGAGGCGTACGGGGTGAGTGCAGACGAGGTAGACACGAACTCTGTCGGTGCTACATGGAGCCAGGACGTAACGAAAAAGGCGCTCCAGTCGATGATCATCTTCGTCTTACTGGTGAGCGTTTTGATCACCATCTACTTCAGATCCTGGATGACCTCGGCCGCCGCACTGATCGCCTTGGCAAACGACCTGTTGGTCACGGCAGGGTTCTTCTCGTTGACCCACGTGGAGGTTTCACCCGCGACGGTCATCGGTTTCCTCACGATCTTGGGGTACTCGCTGTATGACACGGTGGTTGTCTTCGACAAGGTGCGCGAAGTTGCCGCGCGATACCCAAGCCAGGATAGGTACACGTACGGCCAACTGGTGAACCTGGGTGTGAACCAGACGCTAGTGCGCTCCATCAATACTTCTGTGGTGGCTCTGCTTCCCGTGGCAGCGATCCTATTCATCGGTTCGCTGCTCCTAGGGGCCGGAACACTCACGGATATTTCTTTGGCGCTTTTCGTTGGCATCATCGTTGGGACGTTCTCTTCGGTTTTCGTTGGGGCGCCAGTATTGGCTCTCCTACACGAACGCAGTCCGAAGATTCGCGAAAAGGACCAGAAGATCCTCGAGGCCCGCAAGGTGGCGCAAGCCAAAGCCCAAGACGGTGATTCAACGACACCACACCCTGACACGGGCCGGGTTAGTGTAGCTGTGGCTGCGTCCGAACCGGGACGACACCTAGGCCAGAAGGCTCAACCGAAGCGTAAGAGCAGGAGCAAAAAGTGAGTGCCGAAATCGACGGGAACCTAGCCAAACTGGTTGAGGACAACATTACGATCGTCCCCGACTTCCCCGACCCCGGCGTTCTTTTCCGGGACATTACACCGCTTTTGGCTAACGGGGAGGCGCTCGCTGAACTGACACATGCACTCGCCAACCAGTACCGCGGCAAAATCGATTATGTTGCGGGGCTGGAATCACGTGGCTTCATTCTTGCTGCGCCTCTCGCCGTTGAGCTGGGCGTGGGAATGCTGACGGCCCGTAAGAAAGGCAAGCTCCCCGGACCTGTCATCAGCGTTGACTACGACCTGGAATACGGCACAGCAACATTGGAACTCCGCCCGGAGACAGTGCCGGCAGGAGCAAGAGTCTTGATCGTCGATGACGTCCTGGCCACGGGAGGCACCGCTGGAGCCGCCGTGGAACTGCTGGAACGCTGCGGCGCGGAGGTCGTTGGACTGCTGGTTCTTCTTGAACTCACCGAACTGGGCGGCCGTGAAAGACTTAAAGGTCTAGAAATAGACACGGTCGTTGCGGTAGACGAAAGCTACTAACCAGCCGACCCACTTGGACAGGCAGAGGTATTTCCTGCCGTCGTCCTCGTACGCTCAACGCACCCAAAATGGTGGGCTGACCAGCGACGGTGCGCCCAACTTGACGGCTGCATCAAGTTCACCTCGGCTATTGAACGTGCATTTTCGCTTGACGGTGCGCCTAGTATTTAAGCATGACGGAGCACGAGATTCCCGAACCCCCGAAGACAGGCTCTTCGGGATCTTTTGTGCGCACGGGACTTTCATGGTTGGGTTCGCGCGGCAGGTCCACCATCCCGGAAATAGAACCGCTGATTCGCGCCGTTCGTGCGCACCATCCCCGCGCGGATGTGTCCACAATCTCGAAGGCTTACCGCACCGCCGAATACTGGCATAGGGGACAGGTCCGCAAATCGGGCGAGCCCTACATCACCCATCCGGTTGCTGTTGCGACGATCCTTGCTGAACTTGGGATGACCCCGCCAACCCTGGTCGCCGCGCTGTTGCACGACACGGTGGAGGACACGGACTACACGGTCGAACAACTGACGGAAGAGTTCGGTGCTGAAACCGCGCATTTGGTCGACGGTGTAACGAAACTGGACAAGATCAAATACGGGCAGGCCGCACAGTCGGAGACACTTCGCAAGATGATCGTTGCGATGAGCAAGGACATCCGCGTCCTTCTGATCAAGCTGGGGGACCGCCTGCACAACGCTCGTACTTGGCGCTACGTGTCTCCCGAGTCAGCCAAAGCGAAGGCTCGCGAAACCCTGGAGATTTACGCCCCCCTCGCCCACCGTTTGGGCATGAACACCATCAAGTGGGAACTTGAAGAGCTCTCCTTCCGAACCCTGTACCCGGACGTGTATGAGGAGATCGATTTCCTTGTTTCCGAACGGGCCCCCAAACGTGACAAATACTTAAACGACGCAGTGGCGATGATCGAAGCCGACCTGCGCGACTCCAAAGTGAAGGGGGTCGTCAGCGGCAGGCCGAAACACCACTACTCGATCTACCAAAAAATGATCGTTCGGGGTAAACAGTTCGATGAGATTTACGACCTGATCGCGGTCCGAGTCCTGGTTGAAACGGTAAAAGACTGCTACTCGGTTCTGGGCGCCATCCATGCCCGGTGGAACCCCATCCCAGGTCGTTTCAAAGACTACATTGCGATGCCAAAGTTCAACCTTTACCAGTCGTTGCACACGACGGTGGTTGGGCCGGGCGGAAGACCAATCGAAGTTCAGATACGCACGTTTGAAATGCACGAACGTGCAGAGTACGGGGTGGCCGCGCACTGGCGGTACAAGCAGCAGAGTGCGACCGCGACCCCCGAGTCGGATCGGATGTCGCAGAAGGAGCAGATGAACTGGCTCCGGATGCTGGCAGAACTGGAGCGGGAGACCGGGGACCCGGAAGAGTTCCTTGACTCGCTGCGGTTTGAAATTGCTGGTGATGAGGTTTACGTGTTTACTCCTCGTGGCCAAGTCATTTCTTTGCCTCCGAAGGCCACCCCGGTTGATTTTGCTTATTCAGTTCACACAGAAGTTGGTCACCAAACCGTTGGGGCCCGGGTTAATGGGCGCCTTGTTTCCTTGGACACGGTGCTGGAGTCTGGCGACACGGTCGAAATAATCACGGCGGCCCCCGGCAAGGGAGGCCCGTCACGCGACTGGTTGGAGTTCGCCGCTTCGTCGAGGGCCCGGTCGAAGATCAAGGCTTGGTTCAGCCGGGAACGCCGCGAAGAGGACATCGACACCGGCAAAGCCCACATCGCTAAAGCCATGCGCAAGCAGAACGTCCCGCTGCAACGTTTAATGACGCACGAGGCGTTGCAGCAAGTGGCTGCCACCATGGGGTACCGGGACGTTTCGGCTCTGTATGCGGCAGTGGGGGAGAATCACGTCTCCTCCGACAACGTCGTCTCCAAACTTGTGGAGAACCTTGGTGGAGATCAGGGCACGGAAGAAACTTTGTCCGAGGGCGTGCTGCCAGGAGACGGCACCGCACCACGAACACAGTCTCCAGGGCAAGACGCGGCAATCAACGTGGCAGGGATGAGCGCCAATGAAGTGTGGGTGAAGCTAGCAAGGTGCTGTACCCCGGTCCCTCCTGACCAGATTGTGGGTTTCATAACCCGCGGCCAAGGAGTCTCAGTTCACCGCGAAGACTGCATAAACGCTACACGCCTGAAAAACGAGCACCCTGAGCGTTTTGTTGAAGTCAGCTGGGCGGACGACCAATCCGGCGGCCAATACCTAGTTGAAATCGAGATCAAGGCACTGAACCGGCCAGGTTTGCTCAACGACCTATCGAAGGTTCTGAGTGATCACGGAGTCGACATTCTCTCCGGGTCAATGTCCACCACCGGAGACCAGATTGCTTCAGCACGTTTCTCCTTTGGTTTGCCGGGCGTTACCTACCTGGCGACCGTGCTGAATAGCCTGCGCCAAGTTGATGGGGTGTTTGACGCTGAAAGGCGCATGGGCGGTCGAGCCAGATAGCCCGTCCGGTCCTAACCTGTGACTCGTCTTCCGCCCCACCGAGCATGTAACACGTTCACCATTTATACACATCGCCGCTGAATGAGAGAGATCCTCGAATTAATGGCGGGTAAGGTTGGATATTGGCGATCGCGCTAAGATAGCCGACAACACAAGTATTGCGCCGCTACCGTTTCCGCGGTAGCGTAACCGGCCCTAGGGCCTGGAACTCCAAGGAGCGCCGTGAACGATAACGCACGCCCTGCACCTGCCAACGACGCAGCGGGAAACGCTGAGGCACCCTCAAATGGAGAGGTGTCCGTCAGCCCCACGGAAAAGCAAACCCCCGGAACCGGTGCCACCGAAGCACCAGTGCAACCAGACACAAAGGTTGGCACGGCGGTAACGCCAAAGGCGGAGAAACCTTCCGCCCCTCAACCAGCGGCACCCAAGCCGCCGGATGCAAAGATCCCGGACCCCGTACCTGGCAAACCATCCGACCAGGGGAGCCAGCCGGAAAAGGCGGAGAAGCCGGTAGCGCCAAAGGCAGCCGCCTCACCCACCCCCGTAGTCGTGACTGAAACAGAGTTCGGGTACATCGACAGCAACGGCGTGGTCTGGGTGCGTGACGGGGAGGAGACTCGTGAGGTCGGTTCATACCCCGAAGGGGTCCCGGAGGATCCGTTTGCACTTTACGTTCGCAGGTACCTCGACTTGGAAGCGACGCTGAACCTGTTTGAGGCTCGGCTGCCAACCCTGCCCGCCAAGGACATTGACGCAACTATTAGAACGCTCAGAGAACAACTCAAAGCGCCCGCGGTCGTTGGGAACATCCCGGGGCTACGCGCCCATTTGGATCGACTGGTGGAGGAGTCAAAAGAACGCAAAAACCAGTTGCGCCTGGAGCGGCAAGAAGCCCGGGATCAAGCGCTCGCTGCCCGCACAGCAGTTGTTGAGCAGGCAGAAGAAGTGGCGGCACAGCCAGCCGAACGCACCCAGTGGAAGCAGTCTGGGCAACGGCTGAGAGATCTTCTTGAAGAGTGGCGCGGGTTGCAGCGGAAAGGGCCCCGGCTCGACAAGTCCACGGAGGATGCTCTTTGGAAACGCTTCTCTCAGGCACGCACAACGTTTGACCGCGGACGCCGCCAATACTTCTCTGCTCTTGATGAGCAGCAAGCCGAAGCGAAGGCCGTCAAGGAACGTTTGATTGTCGAAGCGGAGTCGCTACAAAACTCCGACGACTGGCGCACAACGTCGGCTGCATACCGTGATCTGATGGAGCAATGGAAGCGGGCCGGAAGGGCGTCACGGCGGGAAGATGACGAACTGTGGGCCAGGTTCCGCGCAGCACAGCAAGTCTTCTTCGACAGTCGCCGAGCACATGACCGCCAGGTTGATGAAGCTTTCGGGGAAAACCTCAAGCAGAAGGAAGCGCTTGCCGAACAGGCTGAGGCTCTGCTGCCGGTCGAAGACCTTGACGTTACCAGGACTAAGTTGCGTGCCATTCAGGACCAATGGGATGAAGTGGGCCAGGTTCCTTCGCGCGACGTTTCCCGTGTTGAAGGGCGCCTGAAGGCGGTTGAACGCGCACTGCGCGAAGCAGAAAACCGCGAGTGGCGCCGCTCTGATCCTGAGACGCAGGCGCGTGCTTCAGGGATGCTCTCACAACTTGAGGCTTCAATTGCGGACCTTGAGAAGAAGCTGGCCAAGGCGGAAGCAGCCGGCGACACGAAACGGGTCAAGGAAGTCAGCGATGCCTTGGCAACAAAGAAGATGTGGTTTGACCAGATCAGTTCCTCCATCGACTAACGTATAACACCCTGACGCTTGGACGCCTTCGACGGCTTTGTTCCCAGAAAGGTCGGTTTCAACATGCTGGAAATTCGTCGGATTCCTGCCGCCTTGTTTGACGCAAACTGCTACGTCACATGGGAGGGGGCAGCAGGGGCAGATCAGCCTGCACGTGCCCTGGTTGTGGATCCCGGACCCGGCACCGCGAAAGCAGTGAAAGAACTGTTGGCAAGTGAAGGCGTTGAACTGGGTGCTGTTCTTCTAACCCACGGACACATCGACCACGTTTGGGATGCCGCAGCGGTCACGGAGGGCACAGACGTCAGCGTCTACATTCCCGACCCGGACCTCTTCTTCCTTGAGGACCCTGCGGGAATGCTGGGCTACTCTCCGCAGGACTTCGGGCTTCCCGCTTGGCAGACGCCTGAGAACGTCACCCCGATCAAGGAAGTTAGCTTCTCTCCGACCCCGGACCTGCACGTGAGGATGATTCCGGCCCCCGGGCACTCCCCAGGCTCAGCAGTCTTCCTTTTCGCCTCCACTGGAGCAGATGACCCCCAAGCTTTTAGCGGGGACGTGGTATTCGCTGGATCTGTGGGAAGAACTGACCTGCCCAGAGGCGATGAAAGGGAGATGCAGCAGAGCCTGCGGACGCTCGCCAACTCGGTTGACCCAGCGACGACGTTCCTTCCCGGACACGGCCCCTCCACTGTGTGGGGTCATGAGGTGAGAACCAACCCCTTTGTCAGACGCGCACTCAAGGTGGGCTAGCACGAACATGTCAAAACAGAGCATCTCAGGTTTCCCAGAGTGGCTTCCAGCGGAGCGGATCGTCGAACAGCACGTTTTAGACACGCTGCGCAGAGTTTTTGAACTGCACGGTTTTGTGGGCATTGAAACTCGGGCTGTAGAACCACTGCCAGCGCTTGAAGCGAAAGGCGAAACCTCAAAAGAGGTATACCTTCTGCAACGGTTGCAAAGCGCGAAGGCGCAACAGGAGGAGGGGGCGGCTCCCCAGAAGCTGTCCTCCCGCACTCTGGGACTTCATTTCGACCTGACCGTCCCACTTGCCCGTTACGTGGTTCAAAACGCAAATGACCTGGTGTTTCCTTTGCGTCGTTACCAAATCCAAAAGGTTTGGCGCGGGGAGCGTCCTCAGGAGGGTAGGTTCCGCGAATTCACTCAGGCTGACATTGACATCGTTGGTTTCGAACACTTGGGGTTCCACCACGAAGTTGAGGCAGCCCAAGTGATGTTGGAAGCCTTGGACGCGCTTGGCATCGGACCCGTTCGGATGGAAGTGAACAACCGGCGTCTGCTCCAGGCACTGCTTGGCACTCCGGGTGAAGGAACAAATGACCAGGAGTTCGCTGAGCTTCTACGCGTCCTCGACAAATACGACAAAATCGGTGCCGACGGAGTCGAAGAAGAACTAACAGCGATGGGGGTTGGAGCCGACCGTATTCGCCTGGTCTTGGAGGTTGCGCGAATCTCAACCAGCAACCCGGAAGAGTTGCGTCAAAGGGTACTGGCCCTCGGCGTAGATTCGGATGCGGTCAAGAGCAGCTTGAACGAACTTTGCTCTCTTCTAGAAGGAGCCTCAAGGGTCGCGCCCGGCCAGGTGAAAGCGTCTTTGCGGATCGCCCGTGGGCTGGACTATTACACTGGCTCCGTTTACGAGACTTTGCTGCCGGGGTACGAGGGCTTCGGTTCCATCTGTTCCGGCGGCCGATATGACTCCTTGGTATCCGAGGGCAGGCGGGTCTACCCCGGCGTCGGACTATCCATTGGAGTCACCCGCCTTGTTTCCCTCATTTTGCGAGAAGGGCTGCTAACCCCCACCAGGCCCACCCCCACTGTTGTGATGGTGGCGGTGAACGAGGAGGCGAGCCGCAACTACTCTGAGACGGTGGCCGAAGCGTTAAGACACAGGGGTATCAGCGCTGAGGTCTCTCACACGGCGACCAAGTTCGGTAAGCAAATCCGTAACGCGGAACGCAGAGGCATCCCCTACGTTTGGTTCCCTGGCACGGGTCCTGACGGGGAGGGAGCCCCCGAACTTGACACGGTGAAGGACATCCGAAGCGGGGACCAAAGGACCGCGGACGCAAAGACTTGGACTCCGCCGACCGCGGATCTACGCCCCTCGGTTGTCCCCCGCGGACAGGGGACCACCCACTAGCGGGAACGATTCCACCGATCGCGTTTCCCACCGTCGCGCCTGGAGTGGCTGCGATCTTGGAACTGACGACCCCTAGTCGCCTTGCGGCCGCCTTTTCCTGGCCGCTTTTCCCACTGGCCGTGCGATCCGCCCTTGCCTCGGTTTCCTGAACTGGACTTTCGTGGGCCTCGATCGACCGAGATGTTCAGCCGGCGTCCTCGGATGGAGGCACGTCCAAGTTTCGCGACGTCGTCCTCGGACAATTCGTGATCGAACTCCACCACGGAGAAAGATGGGAACATGTCGATCTTGCCCAGCTTTGAGCCGGGCATCCCAGTTTCTCCGGTGATCGCCCCTACGATTGCCCCAGGATTGATCCCGTCGCGCTTACCCACTTCGATGCGGTAGCGGTGGCCCGAACCTTGGAAGTCACGGCGTCCCTTCGAACCCGCGGTCTTCTTGTCTGACCATTGGCCTTCCGCAAAAGCGCCGTCTAGGCGTACCTGCGAGCTCTCGCTCCCATCTCCCAGGCTCTTTGTTTTCGAAGCCGCTGCAAGGAGAGCCGCCGCAATGTCGCGGTAGCGCATGCCCGCAGCCTTCTGCTCATCCAGGAGAGCCGTGACAGATTCTGGAACGCTGTCTGACATTTCCATCGCGGAGGCAAGAACTTCCGCGGTCTTCTTCGCCTTCACCTGCTCGGCGGTAGGAACTGTTACCTCCTGGAGAGGAGAGCCCGTGAGGCGCTCGATTTGGCGAAGTCGGCGAACCTCTTTCTGCGTGAACAGGGTGAGGGATTCACCGGACCTCCCGGCACGCCCCGTACGGCCGATGCGGTGAACGTACTGTTCTGCTTCACGCGGGGCCTCATAGTTGACGACCAGTCCGACGCGTTCAACGTCGATTCCACGGGCTGCCACGTCGGTTGCCACAAGGACATCCAAGGCCCCGCGTCGCAGCCCTTCAAGCAGGCGTTCACGTTCGCTCTGCGCCACGTCTCCAGAGATCCCGGCCGCGCGAAACCCCCTGCCGGACAGGCTGAGGGACACTTCTTCCGCGTCTTTCCTGGTGCGGACGAACACGATGCCCGCCCCGGCATCCGACATCGCTAGAAACCTGCAGAGCGCTTCGAACCGCAGTTTCGGGGGCACCACCGCATAGGTTTGGTGGATGGTGTCAACGGTAGATGCGGGCGAGGACACCTCGATCCTCTGTGGGTTTCGCAAATGCTGCTTCGCAACCTTGCTGATCGCCTGAGGCATGGTTGCCGAATACAGTGCGGTCAAACGGTCCTCTGGAACGTCGGTGAGGATCCGCTCAACTTCTTCGGCAAAGCCCATGCGAAGCATCTCGTCGGCCTCGTCCAACACCAGAGTGTGCACCGAGGACAAATCCATTGCCCCTCGTTCTAACAGGTCGATGATCCGACCGGGGGTCCCGACAACCACCTGGGTGCCCTCCCGCAGTGCCCGCAATTGGGGGCCGTAAGACGCGCCCCCGTAAACAGTGACGAATCGCACCGGCGAATCGGGCTCAACCAGGTCTTGAAGTGCAGAAGTGGTCTGCAAAGCCAGTTCTCTGGTTGGTGCCAGCACCAGGGCTTGAACCGCGGCTTCTTCGGGGTTGATTCGGGTTAGAAGCGGTAGACCAAATGCCGCGGTTTTACCCGTCCCAGTTTGTGCGATGCCCACAACATCCCGACCTTCAAGCAGTACAGGAATCGAATGCTCTTGGATCGGGGTGGGGTGGACAAACCCAAGTGTTTCCAGCACTTTCAGGCGTTCCTCGGACAATCCCAAATCGTCGAAACGGGCAGTAGTGATCGTTTGGCCAGAGCCATCGGTCATTGAAAATCCTCAAATCTTTGGCGGCATTGGACGTGGGGTTTCTTCCGAAACTTCTCGGGCCCCGAACCGGTTGCCGTGGCGCTCAAACACGTGGGAAAGTAGCCCGCACGGTTGCGCGGAACCAAGGATACGCCCCATCTGGCTATTACATCCTGTGAGCTCGGGCGTAGAATCGTTTGTTGCATCAACAACGAAGGGGAGCCCAAACGTGCTGCGCACACATTACATGAACGAATTGGGGGCGGAATCCGCCGGAGAAACCGTGACGTTGGCTGGCTGGGTTGACCGCCGCCGGGATCACGGAGGTGTCGTCTTCATTGACCTACGCGACAGGACCGGCGTGGCGCAGGTGGTCGTTAGGGATGAGGAAGTCGCGCACAAACTCCGCCCAGAATATGTACTTCAAGTAACTGGCAAAGTTGAGAAGCGCCCCGAAGGTAACGAAAACCCGAATCTGGCTTCCGGCGCCATCGAAGTTTTCACAGACCAAGTTGAGATCCTTAACACTTCGGCGCCTCTACCGTTTCAGGTTTCCAGCCACTCCGACGAAGTGGAAGCCGGTGAAGAGGTTCGTTTGAAGCACCGCTACCTTGACCTACGCAGGCCTGCGGCTGCTAACGCTTTGCGAACCCGCTCTGAAATGTCACGTGCGGCGCGGGACGTCTTGTACTCAGAGAACTTTGTTGAGATCGAAACTCCGACCCTGACCCGCTCCACCCCAGAGGGGGCCCGTGACTTCCTGGTTCCCGCGCGCTTGGCGCCGGGGTCTTGGTATGCGTTGCCGCAGTCGCCGCAGTTGTTCAAACAGCTCCTGATGGTTGCGGGGATGGAACGCTACTTCCAGATTGCCCGCTGCTACAGGGACGAGGACTTCCGCGCCGACCGCCAACCCGAATTCACTCAGTTGGATATTGAGATGAGCTTCGTGGAACAGCAGGACGTCTTGGACGTTGCCGAATCCGTCCTGAAAGCGGTGTGGGAGGTCATTGGCTACGAAATCCCAACCCCCATCCCACACATGCCATACCTGGAAGCAATGGAACGCTTCGGCACCGACAAGCCCGACCTGCGTTTCTCGCTTGAGCTGGTGGACCTCACCGATTTCTTCAAGGACACCCCATTCCGACTGTTCCAGCAGGAGTACGTCGGCGCGGTTGTCATGCCTGGGGGTGCATCACAACCTCGACGCACCTTCGACAAGTGGCAGGAATGGGCGCGTTCACGCGGAGGCAAGGGGCTGGCTTACGTCACTGTTCAAGAAGACGGATCGCTGGCAGGGCCCGTCGCTAAGAATCTGTCGGAGGAAGAACGGGCGGGTCTGACCGAGGCGACCGGCGCAGTGAACGGTGACTGCATCTTCTTCGCGGCCGGCAAGCCTGCCCCGTCCCGTGCACTACTTGGAGCGGTTCGGTTGGAAGTCGCTGATCGTCTCAATCTGATTGACGAGGACGAATGGTCTTTCGTGTGGATTGTGGATGCGCCCTTGTTCAAGCCGACCGCTCTGGCTGAATCCGAAGGGGACGTTGCTGTTGGTGGGGGAGCGTGGACTGCGGTTCATCACGCGTTCACCTCGCCAAAGCCCGAGTTCCTGGACACTTTTGACACCGACCCCGGCTCCGCGCTGGCGAACGCGTACGACATTGTTTGCAACGGCAACGAAATTGGTGGGGGTTCTATCCGTATCCATAGGCGCGACATTCAAGAGCGTGTCTTCAAGGTTATGGGCATCGGGGAAGAAGAAGCACAGGAGAAGTTTGGTTTCCTCCTTGACGCCTTCCAATACGGCGCACCACCTCATGGCGGCATCGCGTTTGGTTGGGACCGGATCGCGGCGCTCCTGGTCGGGGCGGAATCGATTCGCGATGTGATCGCATTCCCGAAGTCAGGTGGCGGTTTCGACGCGCTCACTTCCGCTCCAGCACCGATCCCCGACGAACAGCGGGCGGAGACAGGGGTCGACTACAAGCCGGAAGAGGAAGAGGAAGAGTCTGAGGAGAGCGCCGAGTAAGTCGTGCTTGACGCTACCAGCGAATAGCTGGCTGATCAGGCGCGGCTCGCGAGAAGCAGGTGACGGATCGCACTAAGCTGGGGGCATGGAAAGAATCGAAATTCACCCAGAAGACCCCCAGCTCCGCCTCGTTCGAAAGGTCGTTGAAGTTCTCAACGACGGAGGAACGGTAGCCATCCCCACAGATTCCGGTTATGCCATTGCGTGCAAGCTTGGAAACAAGGAAGGCATGGATAAGATCCGCACAATCCGGAAGCTCGATGAGAAGCACAACTTCTCGCTGCTTTGTGAATCTTTCTCCCAGCTTGGGGACTTGGTGGTCGTTAGTAACACCGCGTTTAGGGCAATCAAAGCCGTAACGCCCGGCGCGTACACGTTCATTTTGCCCGCGACCAAAGAGGTTCCCCGGATTACGTGGAACAAGAAGAAGAAGACAATCGGGGTGCGCCTCCCAGATCACGCGATCACTCAGGCAGTGGTGAAGGAACTGGGGGAGCCTGTCCTCTGCTCCACTCTGATTCTCCCCAACGATGAGGATCCGTTGTGGAACGCCGATGAGGTCGTGGACGCGATCGGTTCACAAGTGGATGTGGTCGTGGATGGCCCTGTGGGAGAAGGCGGTGCGACCACTGTCATCTCCTTCGAAAATGGCTATCCGGAGGTTGTGCGCAGCGGCGCCGGCGACACCTCCCTGTTTGAATAAACGCTCGCGTTGGACCTTTTTTCCTCCATCGGAATAGACGAGTTCGGTTTACCAGAACCGTCCTCGTCTGCTCCGCTGGCAGTTCGGATGCGCCCTCGCAATGCCGAAGAAGTGCTGGGGCAATCTCACCTGCTCACGCCAGGATCGCCGATGTCTAGGCTTTTGGCGAAGGACTCCTCGGGCGTGAATTCGGTGATCCTATGGGGGCCGCCCGGAACCGGAAAGACGACTCTTGCGTATTTGATTGCGCGTCAGTCGGGGCGCAGGTTCGCTGAGGTTTCCGCGGTGTCCTCGGGCGTCAAAGAAGTTCGTGACGTGATCGCCGCGGCGAAACGCGCCTTGGTGACCAGCGGCGAAGAAACCGTGCTGTTTATCGATGAGGTTCATCGGTTCTCAAAGTCCCAGCAGGATGCGCTCCTTCCCGCGGTGGAGAACCAGTGGATAACCCTGGTCGCCGCGACTACGGAGAACCCCTCGTTTTCGGTGATTTCCCCACTTTTGTCTCGTTCCCTGCTTCTGGTGTTGCATCCCCTCGAAGAAGCAGACATTAGGGAAGCGGTGCGCAGGGCGATTGGGGATGAACGAGGGCTGGGCGGCGCCCTCGATATTGACGAAGAAGCCCTGGACACCCTTGTGAGGATTTCAGGTTCCGACGCCCGAAAAGCGTTGACACTTCTGGAAGCGTCAGCGTCCTCCGCAAAGGATCGGGGCAGCGAGACGATCAGTGCGGAAGACCTGTCCAGCGCGGCCGCTACCGCCCTGGTGCGCTGGGACCAAGACCAGCACTATGACGTGGCGTCCGCGTTTATCAAGTCGATGAGGGGCTCTGACGTCGACGCCTCGGTTCACTACTTAGCCCGGATGCTGGAGGCCGGGGAAGATCCCCGTTTCATTGCCCGACGAATCATGATCTGTGCATCCGAGGATGTAGGGATGGCTTCTCCTCAAACACTGCAGTTAACAGTGGCTGCTGCTCAAGCAGTTGCGATGGTTGGCATGCCCGAAGCGCGCATCATCTTGTCCCAGGCGGTAATCGCGGTTGCGACCGCGCCGAAATCCAACGCGGCTTATCTTGCGATCGACCGGGCGCTTGCAGACGTGCGGGCAGGCAGATCCGGTCCTGTTCCGCTTCATCTTCGTGACGCCCACTATTCGGGAGCAGAGAAGTTGGGTCATGGACGCGGATACAAGTACGCCCATGACGAACCGCACGCGGTGGCATCCCAGCAGTACCTGCCCGATGAGCTCAAAGGCGCTGTTTACTACGAACCGACCGGTCGGGGTGACGAAGCACTCATCGAAAAGAGGCTTTCGGTGATCCGCGACATTCTCCAGGTGGAGTAACCTTGTAAGGCTGTTTGGACCGGCGGGTCGGCCGGTTTGAACAAAGCCTGGGGTCTTAGCCGAAGAACTTCCGCTGGAGGTTTGGGAGTTGGCCCCGTGGGTGAACCGGCATGGATCACCCATGACACACCAGAAACAGGAGATTTATAAATGGCAGGGAATCGTTCCCGCAAGCAGGTGCGCCAGTCGCGTGCACTAGGCATTCCGTTGACACCCAAGTCAGTTCGCTACTTTGAGCGGCGCCCATACGGGCCGGGTGAGCACGGACGGGCTCGCCGCCGTCAGGAATCTGACTACGCGGTCCGGTTGAAGGAAAAGCAGCGTCTTCGCGCCCAGTACGGCATCCGTGAAGCGCAGATGGCGAATACGTTCGAGGAAGCTCGTCGTCAGTCCGGTATGGCCGGTGAAAACTTGGTGGCGCTGCTGGAAATGCGTTTGGACGCACTGGTCCTTCGTTCCGGTTTTGCCCGCACCATGGCTCAGGCGCGCCAGGCGGTTGTGCACCGCCACATCTTGGTTGACGGCAAGATCGTTGACCGCCCCTCTTACCGTGTGAAGCCCGGTCAGATCATTCAGGTGAAGCCGAAGTCTCAGACCACGGTTCCATTTGAGGTTGCAGCTGCTGGCGCTCACGCAGAAGTTCTGCCGAAGGTTCCCGCTTACCTGGAAGTTGACCTCCCCAAGCTGAAGGCGACGCTGGTTAGGCGCCCTGAACGCGATGAGGTTCCCGTTGAGTGTGACGTCCAGATGGTCGTTGAATACTACTCACGCTGATTTTTTACTTCCCGGGGCACCGGCTGGCGTCGGCCCCTTGAATACCTAAGGAGAAGGTGGCTGTCTGACTTTGTCTGGCGGTCACCTTCTTCCCTTACTGCCAGCCGCCAGTCTTCCTACCCCGCGCTGCAGGGGGGTCGCCGCTAGGGCGCCGACCCCCAGTTGCGGATGTGGCAAGCTCATCTGTGTCGTCTAAGTTTTGAAATATTGAGGATCCCTGCATGCACACTTCAGAAATCCGTCACCGATGGCTGGATTACTTCGCAGCCCACGGGCACGAAATTCGTCCGTCGGTGCCTCTGATCTCTCCCGACCCTTCGATTCTGTTCACAATCGCAGGCATGGTTCCTTTCATCCCGTACATCACGGGGGAAGAACAGGCGCCTTGGCCCTCGGCCGCATCGGTGCAGAAGTGCATCCGCACGAACGATATTGATGAGGTCGGACACGATGCACGTCATGGGACCTTCTTCCAGATGAGCGGCAACTTCTCCTTCGGCGACTATTTCAAGGAGGGGGCACTCCACTTCGCCCACGACTTGCTTACGGGGTCGCGGGATGAGGGCAAATATGGACTGGACGGCGACCGCCTGTGGGTGACCATCTGGGACCAGGACGATGAAACGTATTCGGTCCTGACGAAACAAATCGGGATGGATCCCAAGCACATTGTCAGGTTGCCTCGGGAAGAGAACTTCTGGTCAACCGGGCAACCAGGTCCGGCGGGGCCATGCTGTGAATGGCACTACGACCGCGGACCCAAGTACGGCCCCGACGCGGTCGGCGGCAACGTTGACCCGGGCAACGACCGCTACCTGGAACTGTGGAATTTGGTCTTTGACCAGTTCATGCGCGGAGAGGGTGAAGGGCAAGACTATCCTCTGCTCCACGAACTCGACAAGAAATGCATCGATACGGGGGCGGGCCTGGAACGCCTCGCGTTTGTTCTCCAAGACAAAGAGAACATGTTTGAAATCGATGAGATCCGGCCCGTCATCACCCGCGTTGAGGAATTGACGAAGGTTCGGTACACCGACGACAACAAGAGCGAAAACGATGTTCGCATGCGGATCATTGCCGACCACATCCGCGCATCGATGATGCTCATCAATGATGGGGTCCGCCCCGGCAACGACGGCAGGGGCTACGTGCTCCGCAGACTGCTACGCCGTTCCATCCGCTCTATCCGACTTCTTGGCATCGATGAAGCCGTGCTCCCGGAGATTCTTCCGGTTTCCCGGGATGCCATGGCGCCCTCGTACCCCGACCTATTGGAAAACTGGGACACGATTTCTTCTGTGGCATACGGGGAGGAAGCCTCGTTCCGCCGCACGTTGGATGCGGGAACCAACATCTTTGACCTCGCAGTGAAGAAGGTTACTGCTAAGACGCCCAAGGGTGACACCGCAGAACTCAGCGGCCAAGACGCCTTCACACTTCACGACACGTACGGATTCCCGATCGACCTGACCCTTGAGATGGCAGCGGAACGCGGAGTCAAAGTGGATGAGGGAAAGTTCCGTGCTCTGATGAATGAGCAAAAGGAGCGTGCTCGCGCAGACAACCTTGCGAAGAAGAGCGGTCATGTTGACTCCTCGGTCTACCACCGGATTGTCGAACAGGCGGGTGGCACCACAGAATTCATCGGTTACGACCATGCTTCGGGTGAGGCAGAGGTCGTTGGGTTGCTGGTGGATGGGCACTCAGTGCCGGTGGTTGAAGCTCCGGCGGAGATAGACGTTGTCCTGTCCCGCACGCCGTTCTACGCGGAGGCAGGTGGCCAGCTCGCTGACCGCGGCATAATCCGTTTGGAAGGTGGGGCGACTATAGAGGTCGCCGACGTGCAGGCCCCGATCCGCGGCTTGTTTGTTCACCGCGGCACCCTGACCGATGGCACAGCCGCGGTGGGAGACCGTGCCTATGCGGAGATCGATTCGGCGCGTCGTCACTCGATAGCGCGAGCACACACCTCCACCCATGTCATTCACAAGGCGTTGCACGAGGTGGTCTCGGAAAACGCTACGCAGGCTGGTTCTGAAAACTCTCCTTCCAGGATGCGTTTGGACTTCCGTCACGGGAAAGCCCTGACAAACAGTCAGCTTCAGGACATCGAAGGTTTGTCGAATGAGAAGTTGATGGATGACCTCGAAATAACCGAAACCGTAATGGACCTTGAAGACGCTCGCAAACTTGGTGCCCAGATGCTGTTCGGGGAGAAATACGGCAAAGAGGTCCGTGTGGTTCGCATCGGCGGGGACTGGTCAATCGAGCTTTGTGCTGGCACTCATGTCCCATCCACTGGGCATATTGGCCGGCTCAATGTGGTCAGTGAATCCTCGATCGGTTCGGGGGTTCGGAGGATCGACGCGCTTGTGGCGGACAGTTCGTACCAGTTCCAAGCTAAGGAACATGCCTTGGTTTCGGAACTGTCTGGCATGTTGCATGGAAGGCCGGACGAACTTCCTGGCAAGGTTGCGACACTCCTGGACAAGTTGAAGACAAGCGAAAAAGAACTTGGGGCCCTGCAAGAACAGGTTCTGGTGAGCCGAGCAGCTTCCGTTGCTGAAGGGGCAACCGTCGTTGGCCCCTACCTGGTTGCCCGCGCTGACCTGGGAACCATCCCGAACGCGGTCGGTGCAAGAACCGTGGCAGTGGATGTGCGTGACCGGCTCGGAAATGACCGACCTGTTGTGGTTGTGATCGGGGCGGTCAGCGGAGACAAACCAACTATTGTTGTCGCAACAAACCAGCCGGCCCGGGACGCGGGTGTGAAAGCCGGAGATCTGGTGCGCGTTGGCGCGAAGGAACTCGGCGGTGGCGGCGGCGGCAAGCCTGATTTGGCTCAGGGCGGGGGCGCAAACCCCAACGCTGTCCAAGACGCTATTGCGGCAGCCGTCGCAATGTTGGCGAAGGACGCATCCTGAGAACCGGCGTGCGGGTCGGGGTAGACGTGGGCGACGCACGGATCGGCGTGGCTGTGTCGGATGCCCCCGGCATCGTCGTTGTTCCGTTTGAAACCGTCCCTACGCATCCTTTGGGGCGTGCACTAAAAAGGATCGTTTCCCTCGTCCGTGAACGGGAAGCTATCGAGGTGGTTGTGGGCTTGCCAAAGAACATGGGGGGAGACGAGGGCCCCGCAGCGCAGAAGGCCCGAAACTTCGCCCAGAGGTTGGCGGTGATGGCTCCGGACGTGCGAGTGTGCCTAATTGACGAGCGTCTTTCCACGGTTAATGCTCATTCACGGCTCTCAACTGCGGGAATGAGCTCGCGAAAGCATCGAAACGTGGTCGATCAGGTGGCGGCACAGATTATCCTGGAGCGAGCACTTGATGTAGAAAAGACCTCGGGTACGCTTCCGGGTGAGGCAATCGCCCACACCGGCAATGAGAAGGGGAGTGGCCTTAGATGAGCGGCTTGGACGCTTCGCAGACGCCTCCCACAGAAGGCATCCGCAGATTTCCCTCACGTAGAGACGTGCACGGGTCGCGGATACCAGTAACAGCAGACACGACCTCTGCCGCGTCCCCAACGGACGGTCTTCCCTCCGAACCCACGAAGACCCCTCCAGCGGAAGCAAAGACTCCGAAACCTGAAGCAACGAAGCCTGAATCGGCGAAGCCTTCCGCTTCGGTTCCCGAACCCACGGAGCCTACGACTGAAACCGGTCAGTATCCTTTTCCGTCGCGCAGCTCAAGGCATGTCAAGAAGCGCCGGGGATCAAAGGAACAGGCAGCCCCGACGCAACCGGTCGCCTCAACCCCCGTGAAGGTTTCTGAAAGTCCTACCCCTCAGACGTCTGCGCGTGCTTGGAAAACAGTTGGCACGGAAGCGCCGGCTAACCCCGTGGCACCGCAGAGCTCGCCTGTGGCATCGTCGGCCCCCGGCAATATGCCGTCCCGCTTAGCTTCAAACCAGAAGGTTCCAAACCAAGCTCCAAAGCAAAATGGGCAACGCCCGACGCAACCAACGCGCCAAGCCGGTGCTGTTGCAGGTGCGGGGATGCTTCCGAGCCGGGTTGCAAACCAGCCGGCCAGGGCACTAGCGGCAACGAGGACCCCCGGGGTTCCGGGTGCTCCAACTGGCCCGGGTGCTCCAACTGGCCCGAATGGTCTAATGGCCGGGGCAGGAGGGTCGGGGGCGAGAACTCCGGGGTTGCCCGCCGGTGCGGTTGCCCGCCCGAAGAAGCGGACTGGCCGAGCCTTTTTTCGTGCATTGATCTTATTGCTCCTGCTAGCCCTCGTCGTAGGTGCCGTTTGGTGGGCTTGGAGCAGTGTCCGCGGCGTTGGAGGCCAGGCCGTAGTTGAGGAGCCGAACGACTACCCGGGCCCCGGCACAGGAACTGTCGTGATCACGATCTCTCCAGGGGAAACCGGAACTGAGATTGCCGGCACCCTGTTTGAGGCGGACGTAGTCAAGTCAGTGGAAGCCTTCACTCAGGCGTTTGATGCTAACTCGGCTGCCGCCACCATCAGACCTGGCACGTACACGTTGAAAACACAGATGTCCGCGGCGGGGGCATTGGCCGCACTTTTGGATGAATCCAACCGTGAGGGCAACTCCGTGACAGTCACTCCGGGCCAGTCCGTTGAGCAAATCAAAGAACGGCTTGTCGGTGTCGCAGGGTTTACCGAGGAGGACGTGGAAGAAGCACTCAAGGACCCCTCTGCCCTGGGGCTTCCCTCTGTTGCCAACGGTGTGTTGGAGGGATGGTTAGCCGCGGGCACATATGAGGTGACCTTGGGTGATTCACCGACCGTAGTTCTGACAGAGATGGTGCAGGCAACGAAAGACATCCTGACAGACCTGGACGTGCCGGAGGATCAATGGGAGACCATTTTGATCAAGGCGTCCATACTGGAACGCGAAGTTATCACCCACACAGATCTGCCGAAGGTTGCAAGGGTTATTGAGAACCGTTTGACCCTTCCAGAAGCGGAAACCGTGGGGTTGCTCCAAATGGATTCCACCGTCCTGTACGGGGTGGGCAAGTATGGGGGCATCCCAACGGCAGCCGACTTGGCCGATGACAACCCGTACAACACGTACCGGGTCAAGGGCCTTCCCCCGTCACCCATTGCGACGCCCTCCCTGGAAGCGATAGAAGCAACTCTGAACCCGGAAGATGGTGACTGGCTGTACTTCGTGACAGTCGACCTGGATACGGGAGAGACCCTGTTCGCTTCGACGCTGGATGAGCAGGTGCGAAACCAGGTGAAGCTTGACGAATGGTGCGCTGCTAACGAGGGGCGTTGCTAGGGACCAACAAGTTTTCTGACACTGAACGCCTATGAGGCGCCAGGCATGAGGAGAGTGCTTTGAAGAACTGGGCTGCCGTTATTGGGGACCCGATCGATCACTCCTTGTCGCCGGTGCTTCATTCAAAGGCGTACGAAATCCTCGACCTTCCCTGGGAGTATCGGCGATACCAGGTGGACGCGGAGACTCTGGGACCATTTCTGGAGGGTCTGGATGAGGGTTGCCGGGGCCTTTCAGTTACGATGCCTCTCAAACCTTTGGTTCGGCAGTACGTCGGTCATATTGAGGGGCTGGCGAAACTCCTACGGTCAGCCAACACAATCGTTATTGGTGGCGGACTGAGGGCTGGTTTCAACACGGATGTTTACGGCATCACTGAGGCTTTTCGCTCAAGTGCGGCAGAAGACTCAGCCTTAACAGCTGCGCTTTCAAACACGGACAAGACGGATGAGACAAAAAACGGCCGGCCCGTGATCCTGGGTACCGGGGCGACAGCTTCTTCCGCGCTGGCAGCACTCGCAGCCCTTGGATACCGGAAGACCTGGATTGTCGGGCGCCGATTCGCTGGGGACACGAACGCATTCATGAGTGCCAACCGTATCGGGGTTCGTGCCGAGACCATCCCGCTTCGACTTACGGAGACAGTGACCGAGGCAATCAACAATGCACCCCTGGTTGTCTCCACCATTCCTCCGCAAGTGACTGAAGACTTGGCCAAAGGTCTTTCGCCGCGGGCTGACGCGTTGCTTCTGGATGTTACCTACTCCAACAATGTTGTTCCGCTGCGCCGAGCGTTCGAGGATGCGGGGGCCATCTCAGTGTCGCCGCTGAAAATGCTCACATATCAGGGTGTCGCACAGGTCAAACTGATGACCAACCGGGATGTTCCATTCGAGCCGATCTACAAGGCAGTTCTCTCGGCAGCCCACGGCAATGTCTGAAGGTCTCCTCGTCCTCCTCATTGGGGCGATGATCCTTTGTATCAACCTTGCGTGGTCTTTACTTCGGGGCGGGGAACTCGGTCGCAGGTATCCTAGCGCGGAGCTTCCAGGGCCGTTGGCGCTTGGGTGGGGGACCGCGATCATCGGCGCTGCCGCCTTGTACGTGGGGGTATGGCTGACACCGTCGGCAGGCTCTCTTTGGGAACCCGCCATCGGTTCGGGGCTTGCGACAAGCGGCGTAGCGATCTTTTCGCTGGGGTGGATGTCTGTCCTAGTTGACTCACGCTCCCGTCTGCTACCCACGCAACTCACCTGGATGATGCTGGCAGAAGTGGCAGCGGCGTGGCTCATCTACAACGTTTATTCGGGTTTCACCTCGGCCGCATTTGTGGCGCCGCTGCTTGGCGCGGGAATCTGGTTGCTCCCCATCCTTGTTGGCGAAGCGACGAAGAACGTGGGGCGAGGGGACCTGAAATTGGCTCCCGTCCTGGGACTGGCCGTTGGAACCAGTTCCGTGACCTTGGCTGTTGTGGGCCTGGTGTTTGCGTTCGTGACCGCTGCGATTCAGAGCGGATATGTTTTGTCAAGATCGCGTGAACCGGGCCGGAAGATTCCGATGGGGCCGCATTTGATCACGGGAGCGTGGGTTGCCTGGACGGCCGGCGCGGTTGGACCGATGCTGTTTGCCTGAGGTACGTGTGGGAAACTGGGACAATGCTGCATTGGACAACGGCGGGGGAGTCTCACGGACCCGCACTCATCGCACTTTTGGAGGGGCTGCCCTCGGGCGTACCCGTCACCACGGAAATGATCACCGATGCCCTGGCGGAACGCAGGTTCGGTTACGGCAGGGGCGCGCGACAAAAGTTTGAACGCGACAATGTTCGGATCCTTTCTGGCGTGCGCCACGGTTTCAGCACGGGGGCGCCCATTGCAATTGAGATTGAAAACTCGGAATGGCCGAAGTGGGAAGCGGTGATGAGCGCAGACCCGGTTCCGCCCGAGGCCTTGCAGGTCGACGCAGGCAAAGGCGACGTCCGGGAAATGAGCCGGAACAAGGTTTTGTCGACGCCTCGACCAGGCCACGCTGATTTGCCTGGAATGATTTCCTACCGGCTGGGCGATGCCCGAAACGTGTTGGAACGTGCGTCCGCAAGAGAGACCGCGGCCCGAGTGGCATTGGGTGCAGTAGCGCGCTCGTTTCTCCAAGAAGTGGCTGGAATCCAGGTTCTAGGACATGTCGTGGCCGTAGGGGAAGAGCGGTCGAGGACTGAAGGAATTCCAACTCCGGCGGACCGCCAAGCGCTCCGTGACTCTCCACTTCGCACGACCTGCAAGAAGTCCGAAGCCAAGTTCATTGAGGCCATAGACAACGCCAAGAAGCAGGGTGACACGATCGGGGGTGTCGCAGAGGTTGTGGCGTGGAATGTTCCCCTCGGACTGGGTTCCCATGTCACCTCGGACCAAAAACTGGACGTAAAACTTGCCGCGGCTCTCATGTCAATCCAATCTGCCAAGGCAGTTGAGATCGGAGACGGGTTCGCGGTCAGCCGCAGCCTAGGTTCCAGCGCTCACGACGAGATTGTGATCGACGGGAACCGAATCGTCCGCGCCAACAACCGAGCCGGGGGGATCGAGGGCGGGACGTCAAACGGCGAGGTAATCCGAGCGAGTGTGGCATTCAAACCCATCTCGACGGTGCCAAGAGCTCTGAGAACCGTGGATCTGGAAACGGGGGAGGCGACCACCGCGTTCCACCAACGTTCAGACACCGCACAAGTTGTTCCCGGGGCAGTCATTGCCCAGGCAATGGTCGAATTGGTTTTGGCGCAGGCCCTCACGGAAAGGTTTGGAGGTCGGTCACTGGCTGAAGTTCGCGAACAGGTCCGACTACACAACGACTACGTGGAGCAGATGCTCTCGACCCAGCCCGACCAGTGAACCTCGGACACAAAATGAATTCCATTGCCCGCCCCGGCAGCGCTCCTGGCGCTTCGGCTCGCGGAAGGGACCTGCCATGGCCGCTACCGTTACCTCTGCCGTGGTACCTGGTTGGTTTGCCCGGCAGCGGTAAATCCCGGGTGGGGAAAATGATTGCGCAAGAACTTGGGGTGCAACACGTCGACACGGACAGGCTCATCGTCGAAAAAGCGGGGAAGCCGATTCCGCTCATTTTTGAAGAGGACGGGGAAGAGGGGTTCCGTCGAATTGAAGCGGAAGTCATCAAAGACACGGGTGCTTTGGAGGCGGTTGTTTCTCTTGGCGGTGGGGCCGTGGAAACCCCTGAGGTGCTGCACTTTCTACAACGGAAACCAGTGTTTTGGGTTCAAGCCCCCATGGGCGAACTGCTGAGACGCACAGGACGCAACAACAAGCGGCCTCTTCTTCGCAAGAACCCGGCAGCTACTCTGGGTGCGCTGGCTCAGCGGCGTAATCCCCTATATCAGCAGGTGGCAACATTTATCCTGAAGTCGTCGAATGCTCCTCCAAGGAAGGTTGTGGATCAGGCAATGAGCCAGATCAGTCAGTGGGAAACTGTGACAGTGGATGCGCCTTCCCCCTACTCGATTCACATCGGGCCCGGAAGTAAAACGTTGGTTGCGGACGCGTTCCCAGACGATGTCACTAACGTCTTCTTCGTTGTGCCGGAGACGCTCACAGAACTCGCACAAGAAACAATCGATTCCCTGGTTGAACGTGGGTTGAACGTCACCGTGTTCGCTCATCCGGAGGGCGAGCGGGCTAAAGACTTGAACGTCGTCGCACACGGTTGGGACCGGATGGGCCAGGCACGCATCGGACGCCGTGACATGGTGGTCACCTTCGGCGGCGGGGCAACAACGGACATGGGTGGATTCCTTGCCGCCACGTGGCTGCGTGGAATTCGTGTTCAACATATCCCCACGACGTTGTTGGCCATGGTGGATGCTTCCATCGGCGGTAAAACTGGTATCAACACGGACGTTGGGAAAAACCTGGTGGGCTCGTTTTACGACCCGGTCCGGGTGACGATAGACACTGATCTCCTTGCCACACTTCCGCAAGAAGAGTTCACCTCCGGCATCGCTGAAGTTCTGAAAGCCGGTTTCATTTCCGACCCTGAAATCCTTCGCATTTTCGAGGGTGAGCCGCGACTGGCGCAACGTTCTTGGGCTACCGGCCCAGGAGTGGAACTACTGACACAGTTGATCACTAGAGCGGTGCGGGTCAAGGCTGTGGTGGTCGGTGCAGATCGCCTGGAGGCAGGTTTGCGTGAAACCCTCAACTACGGTCACACGTTGGCCCACGCGATTGAAAAATCTGAGGACTACGCCGTCAGACACGGGGAGGCCGTGGCGGTGGGGTCCGTGTTCGCGGCGGAACTAGCTCAGTGCCTGGGGTTGCTTGATTCAAACGCAGTAGACCGCGTAAGAACTGTCTTTGAACTGGCCCATCTACCAACGTGGTACGAGGGCGACTTTGACGAGCTTCTGTGGATCATGCGCTCCGACAAGAAGGTGCGATCTGACCGTCTGCGTTTTGTTCTCCTTGACGGGGAAGCCAGCGCTCAAGTACAGGAAATCGACGAAGAGACACTGCGCGCAGTTGCCCCTAAAATCGGTATCCGTACGGGTGGGAAGAAAGAAAACAGTGATGACTGAAACGGCTGAGGTACCTGCCAACGGGCCCCAAATCATCATTCTGGGGGTCACAGGGTCTGGGAAGTCTGCCTTAGCCGAAGCCTTGGCAGAGAGTACAGGGCTGGCAGTTGTTGAGGTTGATGCGCTTTCCGAACAGGTTCTTGGGGCTTCGATGCAAGACGCTTTTGTCCAGAACCCTCAACGCGCTGAAGAAGTCCTACTCGAGAACGCTCTGAAAGCACTGGAAGTAGGCGCGAAGGGCTTCGAAATCGTGGTCCTGACTCCGTCCGCCGGGGCAAACCCTGCGGTCTTGGCTGAGATCAGCCGTTGCAAGCAGGCGGGTTCTACCGTTGTTGCGGTCGATGCCCCACTGGATGTTTTGGCGAGAAGAGCAGGCTTGGTGGCTGCTCAACCCGGATATTTGGGGACCCCTCGTGCATGGTTTAGATCGATGCACCAAGCCCTCACGGAGGGCTACGCCACGGTCGCCGAAGAGTGGTTCGACACGGAGACGCAGAGCCCCTGGGACATCGCGGTGCAAATTGCTGCCATGCGCAAGCTAGACTTACAGCCGGACACTGAACGAAGGAAGCGGGAATAGTGGCAACAACGAACGATCTCAAGAACGGCACAGTAATCATTCTGGACGGAGCGCTCTGGCAAGTGCTGGAATTCCAACACGTGAAACCAGGTAAGGGCCCGGCGTTTGTGCGCACAAAGATCCGCAACGTGCTTTCGGGTAAGGCCGTGGATAAAACGTTCAACGCGGGAATGAAAATTGAAACCGCAACTGTTGACCGTCGCGACATGACGTACCTCTACCATGACGGCGATTCCTTTGTCTTTATGGATGATGACACCTATGATCAGGTGCCGATCTCCGCTGAACAGGTTGGCGACCTGGCTAACTACTTGACGGATAACCAGGCCGCGGTTGTCTCTTTCCACGGTGATCAGGTGCTGGGCTTGGAACTGCCTCCCACTGTCACTCTGCGTCTGACCCACACCGAACCGGGCCTGCAGGGAGACCGGTCGAATGCGGGCACGAAGCCAGCAACGGTGGAAACCGGGTATGAACTGCAGGTGCCTTTGTATATGGACGAGGACACCCTGATTAAGGTTGACACCCGCACCGGCGAGTTTGCGGGCCGGGTCAACGACTAGGGCACACGATTCAGGACTGCGAGGCACCGTGGCTCACCGTTATGGGAAGTTCACCTCTCGAACAAAAGCGCGCAAACGCGCTGCAGATATTCTCTTTGAGGCTGACCAGAAAGGCATAGTCAGCAATCGGTCTGCTCTGCTGGAACTACTGGAGGAACGTAAGGGCATCACTTCTGCGTCCTCACCACTGCCGGAATATGCGGTCACCCTTGTCACGGGTGTGGCAGATGAATACAACCAGATCGAGCACCTCCTTGAAGGGCGCGCAAAAGGCGCGGGCCTGGATCGGCTGCCTGCGGTTGACCTTGCTGTCTTGAGGGTCGCGACGTGGGAGCTGTTGCGCAACGGGGAAGAGGTGCCCCCAGTGTCAGCCATTGATGAAGCGGTGACCATTGTCAAGCAGCTCTCCACCGATGACTCCCCGGCCTACGTGAACGCGGTCTTAGACGCAATCCGCAAAGACCTGGATAATCCGTGGGCCCGTGGCACTAAATCCGTTGTAGAGGGGGCAACAGAGCCGACCGAGCCAGCCGTGGATGTCACGGTTCAAGAAGTTGCTTCCGACTCAGCCGCCCCATTTGACGAAGATCTGGACGAGCTCCTGGGGGAGTACTGACGGCCAGCAAGGCCTTCTTCTCTGGTCTTGGCTTCAATCTCCCCGGCGGCTGTTGACCTGTTTGGAGTCAGTGGCGTGCTTCCCGGTCCCTAATGTGCGTCTTTGTCCCGGATGTGCGTCCGTGTCCTTAATATCCTTGTCATGGATAGGTGACGGCCCTAAAGAGTGGCACGGAAAGCTCCGGGAACCACGTTAGGGACAGGGAACAGTGTTGTGAAACAGAGTGGGTGGTTCTTTCTGGTGATCTGGGGGTGAGCGGCTAATTCCCGAGCCGCAGCCGCTTTGAACCATGAGGCACACACAAGCGCTTACGAGCACACCCAGCAATCTCACCAGCAGTAAAGCCCAGCGAAATAGTTATCAATGATCACTCCAATCTCAACCAACCGACTCACAACCAGCCTGGCACACACCGGCCAGGGCTCTGCAACTAGGGATAATGAGACCTAACAGTGTAATTCGTCTCAGTCTTCAGGGATTTTTCAAAGATCGCTGGGGTGAAGTCCGTGGCCGAGGGTAATCTGTACACGTGTGTGACGGCGTTCTACAGCCTTATCACAAGTAGGGCGGGGTCAGGGAAGACCCCGTTGGAGGTCGGGCACTTGGGTCCTGAGATGGACGAATTACTCGCAAGGAGACGTTCTGAATGGCACTTCCAGAGTTGACCGCGGAGCAACGTCAACAGGCCTTGGCTAATGCAACAGAGGCAAGGAGACGCCGCGCTGAAGTCAAAGTCGCATTGAAGAAAAGGGAAATGTCACTTCCCGAAGTTTTTGAATTGGCAGAGAAGGATCCTGCGATCGCAAAGATGCGGGCGGTGGACCTCCTGGAATCGTTACCTCGTGTCGGCGTACACAGGGCCCAGCTCCTTATGGAGGAAATCGGGATTGCCCCTTCGCGCAGGGTCAGGGGTCTTGGACGGCTCCAGCGTGAGCAGATAATCGAACGGACTCGCCGTAGCTAACTGCTGCAGTGGTTTTTGTGGGAACCTGTAACTCATGAGTCTTGGTTCCCTCACAGTCCTGGTTGGCCCCACCGCTGTAGGTAAGGGCACAGTTGTACGCCGATTGCGCGAGATATATCCCGACTTGCCCGTGTCCGTCTCTGTGACGACGCGTGCGCCACGGCCGGGTGAAGTTGATGGGAAAGACTATTTCTTTGTTTCCAATGCTCACTTTGATGAGCTGGTGAAGTCAGGGGCCCTGCTGGAGTGGGCAGTTGTTCACGGTCAAAATCGCTACGGAACCCCGGCAAGATGGGTGCAGGACCAACGCGAGGCTGGTAACCCTGTACTCCTCGAGCTGGATGTGGAAGGCGCCCGTCAGGTTCGACAACGTCAACCTGAATGCCTCCTTGTTTTCCTGATGCCCCCTTCGTGGGAGGAACTGGAACGGCGGTTGACGGGGCGCGCAACGGAAGGGTCAGAGGAGCAAGCTCGCCGACTACAAACGGCTCGCAGCGAATTGGAAGCGATCAGCGAGTTCGACGTGGTGCTGACAAATCATGATGTGGATCGCACAGCTGAGGAACTGGCTGCCCTGCTTGATCTGAACTAAGATGGCGGATGGCCTGGCAACACAAACTCCGCCGGGTTTCACTAAGGAGAACACCGTTTATGTCGGGAATTGTCGCTAATCCGGAAGGTATCACCTACCCACCGATCGACGAACTTTTGGAGCGTACGCAGTCAAAGTATGCCCTGGTTGTCTTCGCTGCTAAGCGTGCCCGCCAGATCAATGCTTACAACACTCAGCTCGAATCGAATGTGATTCAGTACGTGGGACCTGTTGTCCCTGTTGAGGCTGATGACAAGCCTTTGTCCATTGCTCTTCGGGAAATCGTTGATGACAAGCTGGAACTCGATGGGAATCCCTCTGCCTGAGAAATCCCCAAACGTCCTTGTCGGCGTTGGGGCTGGGATCGCCGCGTACAAGGTGGCTTTGCTGGTGCGCGCATTCCGTAAGGCGGGGTGGGAGGTTCACGTCATCCCAACCCCTCGGTCCACGAACTTT
>ERZ1032924.1-NODE-1-length-93069-cov-7.139173_pt1 | contig 93069 bp, 82 predicted proteins | sample MGYA00516956_ERZ1032924 | MGnify/ENA primary metagenome ERZ1032924 (study PRJEB33719, sample SAMN04262513) | wastewater metagenome | biome: rural village; feature: composting latrine chamber; material: composting feces with ash | place: El Salvador | collected... | reverse complement strand
ACTCCAGCCACGCACCCCGGGACGGGATGATACGCGCGGAGAAGATGTCGCGGTCCGAGGTCTTATCAGCCGTGCGGTCAAAATAGACGCCAGGAGAACGAACCAGTTGTGAAACAACAACGCGCTCGGTGCCGTTGATGATGAAAGTGCCTTCATCGGTCATCAGAGGGAAATCACCCATGAACACCGTTTGAGACTTGATCTCTCCGGTTTCGCGATAAGTGAAGTCAACCTTCACGTACATTTTCGCGGAATAGGTGAGGTCGCGGGCCCTGCACTCTTCAGGGCTGTGTACAGGTTCTTCTAGAGTCGGTTCACGGAACTCCAGAAGCATGGTGTCGCGAAGGTCAGTGATCGGCGAGAGCTCTTCAAAGAGTTCCGCCAGACCCGACTTATCGGGGACGTCAACGCGTCCTTCCTTCTTCGCGAGGGCGATGCGCTCTTCCCAATCTTCAGAGCCGCGGAGCCAGTCAAAGCTCTGCTTCTGGACGGCGAGCAGGTTCGGTGGCTGCATAATTTGGTGCAGCTTTCCGAAGGAGATTCTTCTGTGAGGTTCGTATGCGGTCGCTACAGAACTGGAAGCCAAAGGGGATCCTTCCCAGCAGGTGTGATGCGATCGTCTTTGCGATGCATCGAGTTGCGGTGCGCGCGATACGCCACCGGCCCCTAACTGAACACTGTCCTGCACGCTTGGCGCTCGTTCAGCGTGTGGATACAGGTCACCTCGGACACTTGGGCGCAACTGTTGATTTTATGTGAAGACGTGGTGTATATCAAGAAATCAGTTCGTGAACTGCGGCACGAACACGGCGCGCCTCCTTCCCCGACGCCCTCTACTCACCTATGACAGCGCCCAAGTAAAGCCCTAAAAGAGCGGGCGCAACCACGAATACTGACACCACCGCAGTGACAACCACCAGCGCAACACAGAGCAGAACGACCTTTCTCCGTCGCCTCCTCTCGCTGTCTTTGTCATCATCTCTAGATCCCATGGAATCAATGTAGATACCAGTACATTCCGCGTACACACCCAAGTGCACCGTCTGTGGAAACACGCAGGAAAAGCGCAGGGTTCCTCGTCCCCTCGATCAAAGCAATTCCCGGAGAAAGGCATTACCTGCCAAGCTAGAGACGTGAGTACTGACAACGATCCCAAGATATGGACCCCGAAGAGGGCCGAGGAAACCGCGCAACAATGGCAACACCTAATCACCCAGGTCGCCGAGCTTTCCGCTGCTGCTGGCCGCCCCGCTGACGCGGTCCGAATCCTCCCCGTAACAAAGAACCAGCCAGACCAAGTCGTGGAATTGTTGCACTCACTTGGTCAGCGCGCGTTCGCAGAAAACCGGGTGCAAGAACTGGTGCGCAAGTCTGACCTGTTCGCAGACCTGGGCGGGATCGAGTGGGTGATGATCGGCAACCTACAGCGGAACAAGGTCCGCGATGTGGCCCGCTACGCAGCGGCGTTCGAGTCTCTCGATTCGGCTCGTGTTGCAAGAGCCCTGTCCCAGAGGATGCAAGCTCTCGGCGCCGAGGGTGAAGACATCCCAGAGGTAATGCCCTCCCTGGTGCAAGTGAACGCCTCGGGCGAAGAACAAAAGCATGGGCTGTCCCCCGCTGACGTGCCCGCACTGTTGGAGGAGTTGGCAGCCCTGCCCAACATCGACGTCCGCGGCTTCATGACGATGGCGCCCCACACTAACGATGAACGCGTCATCCGACAAACCTTCGCCTCTGTGCGAAATCTGCGGGAGGCCCTTGCGCCCCAGTGGGAAGGCCGGTTCAACCTGGAGGAACTCTCCTTCGGGATGTCCCATGACTACCCCCTCGCGATCGAGGAAGGCTCCACCCAAGTGCGACTTGGGAGCATCATCTTCGGGCAACGGGACTACACCCTGGGCGCCTGAGCCGGCTGCCCGGTCCCAGCCGTCCGCCACTGACCCAACTTGCATTTGTCCGGATTGAGTCGCCTTCAATCGACCCAATCTGAACGAAGCGCCGAAGGTCAGTAGCTACAACACTGTTCCCTGTCCCTGATGTGCCTCCCGGAGCTCCAGGTGTAACCAATTCTAGCCAATACGGTTTCCTAACATGGATACTAAAGGTAGGGAGACACACTCGGGACAGGGAACGACCCGGGGAGGAGCAACCAGCGCCCTGAACCAGCAAACGACCCCAACGATGGGCGAAATGCGGTGTCCACGTCCGGAACGTGGGTGCAGGGGGAAGCCAGGACTGCTAGCCGATGCTTCTGCTTCTGGCGTGGGCAACCAAAAACCCGCCCAAGTCAACGCTTGAGCGGGTTCTTGTTTGGGATCCTTCCTCAGAAGGGCCCGACTACTTCAGGGTGACGGTACCGCCAGCGGCTTCAATGTCAGCCTTGGCCTTCTCCGCGTCTTCCTTCTTGGCGCCTTCGAGGATGGTGGACGGTGCGCCGTCAACCTTGTCCTTGGCTTCCTTCAGACCCAGTCCGGTCAGGGCGCGAACGGCCTTGATCACGGAGATCTTCTCGGTGCCGAAGGACTCCAGAACGACGTCAAACTCGGTCTGCTCTTCAGCGGCTTCCTCTGCAGCAGCAGCCGGAGCGCCGGCAACGGCAACAGCGGCAGGCGCGGCTGCGGTCACGTCGAACTCTTCTTCGAAGAGCTTCACGAAATCGGAGAGCTCGATCAGAGTCATCTCCTTGAAAACTGCAATCAGTTCATCATTGGTCATCTTCGCCATGGTTGGCATTCCTCCTACAAATCAAAAACAGGTTTGGACAAAAGTGAGGGCTGCCTACTTAGGCGGCCTCTTCGCGCTTTTCGCGCAATGCATCGGTTAGGCGTGCAACCTTCACAGGCAGTGCCTGGAACATGTATGCAGCCTGAGAGATCTTGCCCTTCATAGCCCCGGCGGCCTTAGCCAACAGAACCTCACGGGATTCAAGATCAGCGAGCTGTAGAACTGCCTTGTCAGACAGAGCCACCCCGTCCATCGCACCAGACTTCAGTACGAGTGCCGGATTAGCTTTCGCGTAGTCACGCAGAACCTTCGCTGCGTTGACAGGCTCCCCTGTAACGAACGCAACCGCGGTCGGCCCCTGGAGGTCTTCTTCCAGGAAATCGAGTCCCGCCTGCTTTGCTGCAATCTTCGCAAGGGTGTTCTTCACAACCTTGTACTCAACCGTGTCCCCTAGTTCGCGACGCAGTTCTTTCATCTGCTCCACGCCAAGGCCACGATATTCGGTCAGAACAATCGCGTCTGAACCCTTGAACTTTTCGCCCAGCTGCTCAATAACGACTGACTTATCCGCTTTCGCCATCTTCCACCTCCTGACGATTTTCAATAACGACATCGGACACAAACGCAAAAACCCGGTACGCAGACGCGCACCGGGAAAATCAGAACTACCTGAAATACCTTCATACACACCTGCGTCGGCGGACTTTCAACCCGTAAGTGATCGCTCACCAACAAGTACCGACGGTCTTTGGCCACCAGCAAGACTAGCACCAGAGAAAGACGGCAAGGTAGCGAGGTGGCGGCACTTAGAGGTGAGTCTGCACACAGACCTCGTCAATCGATACCCTGGAATCATGACGCTTCAAATATGGAATGACCTTCGATCGGAGGTCTTGGATCTGCGCACCACGGTCCCCGTCATCACGCCAGAAGGACGAGGGATCTCGCCGGTGCCATGGCCCAAGCGAGAAATTCCAGGGCTCCTCGTTCTCCTCCACGGCCTCACGGGGAACGGGATGATTTGGCCGCAGCGAGCCGACCTCGCGCGCCTAGCCAACAGGTACAACGTGGTGATCGCGCTGCCCGACGGCGTGCGTTCCTTTTGGATCGATCAAGCCTACGGACTGAAATACGGGCAGTGGGTGGGCGAGGAACTGCCAAGGATTCTGCGTTCCACGCTGAGGATCTCAACCTCCCGTGATGACACCTACGTGGCGGGGCTTTCCATGGGAGGCTACGGAGCGATGCGCGCGGCCTTCGACTATCCGGAAACGTTTGGTGGGGCAGTTTCACTCTCGGGAACGCTAGACGTCGCCGAAGAAGCGTTCCGGGGTCGACATCCCGACCTTTACGAGATCGGTTTTGGCAACGCCGCACACCCACGTCCCGAGGACGACCTGGTACGACGGCTACGCGAAACCCCACTTGAGTGCCCCAAAGATGTGCGGCTTTTCGCCTGTTGCGGCACGGAGGATCGTCTCTTCGACCAAAATCAGCGGTTTGTTGAGGCAGCAGATGGAGCGGGACTAGACCTCAGTTGGGGTGAAGGCCCAGGCGGACACGACTTCACGTTTTGGAACGAGTGGCTCCCGGTGGGACTAGACACCGTCATCAAATGACCTCAACCCGCGGCGCCCACTGCCGGCCGCGGCCAAGGCCGGCCGCGAGTGCCCTGTCCGCAAGGGCCCGGTCGACTTTAGACACCTGAACGCGGGTTAACCGGCGCATGACATCGTTTTGCTTCGCCCATGTGTCTAATTCGGACATGCCCCTGAGCGCCACCCCAGAACGCCCCCCCAGCGACACCCCGGGCACCATCCCCAGAAAGCAGGCCCAGGACGCCACCCAGAGAGCGGCCCGAAGCTCCTCGTGGGCAACAGAAAGCCCCGAAGACCACCTCAGCGGGTGAATCTCCGGGGCCTCACTGTGTTGACGCGAGCCTCAAACTCGAGGAACACTGCCCGATTAGGTCAGGCTGTTTCCTCTTCGTCTTCCAGAAGGTTCTTCACCTTGGTGGTGTCAAGCGGAATGCCAGGACCCATCGTGGTGGAGATGTTCGCCTTCAGGATGTAACGGCCTTTGGAGGAGGCGGGGCGCAGACGAAGAATCTCGTCCAGCAACGCCGCGTAGTTCTCCGTGAGCTGCTTCGCCGTGAACGAGGTGTTTCCGAGGACGACGTGCACGTTCGCGTGCTTATCGACGCGGAACTCAATCCGGCCGCCCTTAATGTCGGTAACGGCTTTCGCGACATCCATGGTCACGGTTCCCGTCTTCGGGTTAGGCATCAGGCCACGAGGACCGAGCACGCGACCCAACCGGCCAACCTTGCCCATCATGTCTGGGGTTGCAACCGCCACGTCAAAGTCGGTGAACCCGCCCGCGACCTCTGCGATCAGTTCATCGCCACCGACATAGTCGGCGCCCGCCTCTTCGGCTTGCTTTGCCTTGTCGCCAACAGCAAAGACCAGGACCCGAGCGGTCTTACCGGTGCCATTGGGCAAAGTTACTGTGCCACGAACCATCTGGTCGGCCTTGCGAGGGTCAACACCCAGTCGGAAGGCTCCTTCGACGGTCGAAGGGAAAGAGGTGGTTGAGGTTTCCTTGGCGAGTTTCATCGCCTCGTAAGGGGTGTAAAGCACGCCCGGCACGATTTTCTCGGCCGCTGCGCGATATTTCTTAGAGCGCTTTGTCATTCTGCTATCTCCTTGCAGTTGTGGTGAGCGGGCAGCGCGGCCCTTCCACACAAAAGTGTTAGTTGTTGGGTTAGGCAAGTAGTTTGCGAACTACTTAACCTTGACACCCATTGAGCGAGCGGTACCGGCGATGATCTTCTTCGCGGCGTCGAGGTCGTTGGCATTCAGATCCGCCATCTTCACCTCGGCAATTTCGCGAACCTGATCGTCAGTGAGAGTGCCGGCCTTGTCAGTGAACGCGTTCGCCGCGCCCTTTGAAATGCCCGCAGCCTTCTTGATCATCTCAGCCGCCGGCGGAGTCTTGGTGATGAAGCTGAATGAACGATCTTCATAAACCGTGATCTCGACGGGGACGATGTTCCCCCGCTGTGACTCAGTCTCAGCGTTGTAGGCCTTGCAGAACTCCATGATGTTGACGCCATGCTGACCAAGCGCTGGGCCCACTGGGGGCGCAGGGTTGGCTTGACCGGCGGGAATCTGGAGCTTGATAAGCCCGACTACCTTCTTCTTCCGTGCCATTTGTTTCGGGTCCTTCTTGTTGATTCAAGCGTGCAAACTGGCTTGCACACAATCGGAAAGCTTACCGCGATCAGCGCATCTCTTTTTCACGAGGTGCTTGACTTCACTATTCACAGGCAAGCAGGGCAGGTGCCGCAGGCCAGACTAGCGTTTGTTACGACGCTCGCCTAACCGGCGAACACCCATTTGTACTAGTGGTGTTTCCTCACCTGGTCGAAGCCGAGCTCCATGGGAGTTTCGCGTTCGAAGATTGTGACCAAGACCTTGAGCTTCTGGGTCTCCGGCATGATTTCTGAGATCTCCGCCGTCATCTCTTCGAACGGCCCATCGGTGACGGTAACCACTTCACCGACTTCGAAGTCCACGATCGGTTGGGCCTTGACCTCGGCCGGCTTCTTGGTTTCTTCACCAATCAGCAGGCCCGGAGCCAACATGTCCACCACTTCGTCAACGCGTAGCGGCACCGGGTTGTATTGATCTCCAACGAACCCCGTCACCGCGGGTGTTTCTTTGACGACGCGCCAAAGCTGTCCGTCCATTTCCTCATCAAAACCCGTCCCGCGCATCTGCACGAGGACATACCCGGGGAAACGAACCCGCTGAACCTTCTTGCGAATGGTGTTGCGGATCTCCACTACCTCTTCCATCGGAACCTCAACGCGTGGGATCCGACGAGTCAGAAAGTGGTTTTCGACGCGCTGCTGCAAGTTTGCCTTCACCTTGCGTTCATGGCCGGAGAAAGTGTGAATGACGTACCATTCCCCACCTTCCTCTTCCAGTTCCGCACGCAGAACCTCCACGGGATCGGCTTCGGTTACTTCAACCTCCGCGTCTTCCATTTCGATGTCAGAGGCCTCATCAGCGATCTCTTGCGCTTCTGCCACGACCTCTAGCTCATCGGCTGGTTCTTCGGCGGCGTTCAGGAAATCAACCCCGTCGTCGCTGCCGCCGGCTACACCGTCGGCGACAGGGGAAGCGTCTGATTCGTCCTCATCCTCATCGGATGCGTCATCGCCCTCAAGTATTTCATCGATCTGTCCAAGAGCTTCGACATCAACGTCGGCATCTTCGGGCGCATCCATGGGGTTGGGTAGCTGGTTGTCTGCCACTGTTCCTCCTTGTGAATAGGTCCGCGAGCGGGGCGGATCCGTGATCTGGTCCATTCTGGATTGTCGAAAAGAAACCCGCCTGCAGATATCTGCCGGCGGGATCGTTTGTTAGCCAAATACTAACGTAGAAAGTTCTCCAAAACCGAAATCGACCAATCCCGTGAAGGTCATCATCGCGGCAACGAAGAGCAAAACCACTAAGAAGTAGGTCCACAACTCCTCTTTTGAGGGGTACGTGACCTTCTTCATCTCCGCGATAGTTTCCTGCACGAACAGGACGATCCGCTGGAAAATGTTCGGAGCTTTCTCCTCCGGAACATCATCGCGGCGACGCGTTGCGGTCGACTTTGTGCGATCTTTAGGGCGAGCGTTGGGGCCCGAAAGGGAGTCGCCCGGGAGCTCCGGTAAAGAGTCGCCGCCCGGAAGGCTGCTCGTCTGGCTCACTGCTTCTCCTTCATTGCTGCTTCTTCCCGATTACCATCGTCCGAGGTTCCGGGTCGTATTGGTTATGCACCTGGGTCCCGAAGGTTTCGGCGGAAAGTGGTCGGACGGTTGTTTGCGCCTATCCTACGGGCGTTTACCGTGCCGAGGCTACCCCTTGAGGCGCGGGGACGTCCGCCCCCACCTGGAGCCCCAGTTTCGCAGGGCAGGCGAGACTCGAACTCGCAACCGCCGGTTTTGGAGACCGGTGCGCTACCAATTGCGCCACTGCCCTACACGTCTGAACATCTTCTGCACCGAAGCTCTGTACCGAAGCTATCACTTTGACGCTCGACCGATTGTAATGAGAGCCCCCGCCCGTGTCCAATAGCAATCGCTTCGAATTCCGCCAGAATGCGCGGCACACGGCCGAGAAAGGCTGTAATTCAAACAATCTTTGCCGAATTGTGATCTGCGACTGTCCATAGTTAAGCGGACGTGAAGAATGTGTCGGAGGGTCGTGGCACGCTTGTTCTTGTGAATAAGAAACCAAACCACCGCGTATCCGCCCGTCTTGCCGCCATTTCCCCTTCAGCGACTTTGGCTATCGATACCAAGAGCAAAGCCCTGAAAGCAGAAGGCGCACCTATCATCAACTTCGCGCCCGGGGAGCCCAACTTCGTGACTCCAGAGCACATCGTCGCCGCTGCTGAGGCTGCCGTTCTTGACCCCGCAAACTATCGTTACACGCCAGCCTCGGGACTGCCCCAGCTGCGTCAGGCGATCGCTGACAAGGTCGGGGATTTTGGCGGGGAGCCGCTGAAGCCCTCGGACATTATCGTCACCAATGGGGGCAAGCAGGCCGTCTTCCAAGCCTGTGCAGTCGTTATCAGCGACGGAGATGAGGTGATTCTACCCGCGCCCTACTGGACCACTTACCCCGAAGCGATCAAGTTGGCCGGAGGCACACCCGTGCCAGTGGTTGCAGGTTATGAGAACGACTACAAAGTCACCCCCGAACAGCTTGAGGCCGCTCGCACAGACAAGACCATCGCGATGATCCTGTGTTCCCCGTCTAACCCCACCGGCTCGGTGTACTCCCCCGATGAAGTCCGCGCTATCGCCGAATGGGCACTTGAGAACGGGGTGTGGATCATCTCCGATGACATCTACAGCCCCCTGGTTTATGACGGCGCAGTCGCAGAGCCGATCTACAAGGTGCTCCCAGCAATCGCTGACCAAACAATCGTCGTGGACGGCGTCGCAAAAGGGTATGCGATGACCGGCTGGAGGGTCGGCTGGATGTTCGGCCCCTCAGACATGATCAAAGCGGCAAACGCGTTCCAGTCACACCTGACCTCGAACGTAAACAACATCGCACAGCGGGCAGCAATAGAAGCCCTCACTGGCCCCCAAGAAAACGTTGAAGAAATGCGGGAAGCGTTTGATCGTCGCCGAAAGATTATGGTGGCGATGCTCCGTGAGATCGACACGTTTGACGTTCCCACTCCGGAAGGCGCCTTCTACGTCTACGCGGGTGTGGAGCGCGCTCTCGGCAAAGAAATCAGCGGCCGAATGATCAACACATCAGCGGATTTGGCCGATGTGATCCTGGACGTGGCGCAAGTTGCGGTGGTTCCAGGAGAAGCCTTCGGGACGCCCGGATACATCCGCTTGTCATACGCGGTTTCCGACGAAGACATCGTCGATGGGATATCCCGCGTCCAGAAACTGATGGCGGGCGAATAAGTACAGGGGAGGCCCTAAAACCAAGCCGGCAGCCCCGTCCCGCGCCTCTACGAAAACGCGCCTGAGCACGGGAGTGCTAGCCCTCTCGGCCCCACACCGACAGGGTTGGCACTCCCGTGCTTTGGTCCTGTGTGGAACAATGTGCCCATGGAACTGCTTTCATCGTTTGCTGACACCCCCGAACCTCGCGGAACCGTCCTCATCGCTCACGGCTTCGCCGAACACAACGGACGCTATTCGTCCCTGAAGAGCGCGTTGAACAGCGCAGGCTACGACGCGTGGTTCTTCGACTTCACGGGCCATGGAACCTCGCCCGGGAAGCGCGCAACAGTCGACGTTGGGCAGTTGATCGGAGAGCACCTTGAAGCCCGCAAAGCCCTCCTCAAAGTAGCCCGCACGGATCGCATATTCCTTTTTGGGCACTCTATGGGTGGCCTGGTAACACTGGCTTCCACGTTGCTGTCACCCCACCACCTGCTCGCTACCGCCGTCACTGGACCAGCGCTCCGCCCCCTCCCCCACATGCCGAAGATCGCGGCACAGCTCGGGCAGTCCGTGGGCCGCGTCTTCCCCTCCATCAAAACGCTCCTGCTGGACGACTCTCTCCTTTCTCACGATCCAAAGGTGATCGAGGAATACCGCGCAGATCCCCTCGTTTACAACGGCAAAGTCCCGCTCCTAACGGGCGCATCCATGATGATTCAGGGAGACTACGTCATCCAAAACGCGGGGATGCTTGCCCGCCCCGTGCTCATCCTCCACGGATCCGAAGATGGCCTTGCCGACATGCTGGGCTCCGTTGAGTTTGTTGATGGCGCGAACGGCCGCGCCGAGTTGGAAATCATCGAAGGCGCCTACCACGAGCTCCTCAATGAGCCGACTCACGAAGAGTACGAAGCCCGGATCATCGACTGGTTTGGGACTTGGTGACCGGCGCCCCAGCACCTGACAATCAGGACTTAGTTCAGCTCCCCAAAGCGCACCTGCACCTCCACTTCACGGGGTCCATGCGCCCCTCCACGATGTTGGAGCTCGCGAACGAACAGCAGGTGCGACTCCCCGCCCACATGCTGGAGGAAGACCCTCTATCGGTGCCGGCTGATGCGCGTGGTTGGTTCCGTTTCCAGCGCTCGTACGATTCCGCACGCAACCTGGTCCGCACGGAAGAAATCATGCGCCGCCTGGTGCATGAAACGGCAGAGGACGAGGCTGCTGAAGGTTCGGTGCACCTCGAACTCCAAGTTGATCCCACCACGTACGCACACTGGGTTGGCGGGCTGACCCCTGCTCTTGAAATCATTCTGGACGAGGCGAAACAAGCCTCAGCAGACACCGGGGTCGATGTTGCCGTAATAGTGGCTGCCTCGCGAACCCGGCATCCGCTAGACGCACGCGCTCTTGCACGCCTGGCTGCCCAGTACGCTGGCGACCAGCCGGGCGAAGTAGTGGGCTTTGGTCTTTCCAATGATGAACGGGTCGGGACGACCGCAGATTTTTCCAGCGCGTTTCAGATTGCGCGCAGGGCTGGCCTCGCGTCTGTTCCTCACGGTGGGGAGCTGCTTGGCCCGGATTCCATCCGCCAAGTGGTCGGTCACCTGGCCCCCAAGAGGCTCGGTCACGGCGTGAGGGCGGCGGAGGACCTCGACCTCCTCGAACGACTGGTGGACGAGGGGATCGCATTCGAAATCTGTCCCACATCCAACGTGCAACTGGGGGTTTTCCAAGACCACCACGAGGTTCCCCTTAGGACCCTCGTCGACGCTGGCGCGAAGGTGGCGTTGGGGGCCGACGACCCGCTGCTATTCCGTTCCCGGCTGGTGGACCAGTACAGCGCAGCGCGTGACGTTCACGGCTTCTCAACCGCTGAGATAGCGGAACTAGCAAAGTCGAGCATTGACGCTTCTCTGGCAACGGACAGCAAAAAGCGCAAGTGGAAGGAGGGTGTCGAAGCGTGGCTGACCACAAACGCCGAGGTGGCTTAGACGGGAAAGAGAACTCCGCAGAAGAGGAACGAGGTCTTCACGCACTCTTCGGCGATCCCGAAGAGGCCGCTTTCGCGAATCCGAAGGAAGGCGCTTTGGCTCTGGCAGACTGGAGCCGAGGGTGGGGGCCGAACCTCTTACACCACACTCGCCGCGTCCTCGGCGCTGGCCCGATCACAGACTTTCCCCTAACCGATACGGGTGCAAGGACCGCCGTTCTCCTTCCGGGGGTGTGGGAGCGATGGGAATCGCTTGCGACGTGGGGGCGGGCACTTCACGCCCTCGGATGGAACATCGAAGTAATCCCAGAGCTGGACCTTCTCCTCGGGTCACTCCAGGAGCTGGCAGACAAACTCCAGAAGGCGCTCCAATCAGCCAACCTCGAACAGGTCCTGATCGTCGCCCACTCCAAAGGCGGCCTCGTAGCCAAGCAGGCCATGTTGGGAGAGGAGGGGTGGAGAATCGCCCAGTTAATCTCCTGTGGCACGCCGTACAACGGTGCCCCCATCGCGAGCCTGAGCGTCCCCGCGCTCCAGATGCGCTCCCTGGTCCCGTGGAACGAAGAGATTACGTCGTTGGCTTCCCGAGACGAACCCAACGAAAAGATCGTAGCGATCCAGGCCGAATGGGACCAGAATGTCCCATCGGATCCAAAGCTTCCGGGAGCCCAAATCATCACGGTCCCTGTCACCGGCCACAACGCGCTCCTCACTGCGCCTGAAGTTATTGCAGTGATAAGTCATTTTGCGGGGGCACAGTGGCCCGAGGAAACCTCGGATCACCCTGCGCCAGAAAACTAACGCACTGGCGTGCGCTGTTCACACAACAGCAAGCGTTGCTGTCCACGGCGAGAAGTAGAGAATCACCAGCCCAACAACAACAAATGCCAGGACATCCCACCGCTTGGAGCGGCTGGCGAACCAGGGGCGGCCCGGCCAAACGGCTCGAAGCGCCCCCATGAGGATGATTGCCACCCCCATCAGCACTGCGGACCGGAACGGGTGTCCGAAAACAGCAAGCAGGAGAACCCCCAGGACCGCCAGGGAGGACCCGATTGCGGTTGCCAAACCAAAAATGAGGGCGGCGCGGGTGGAGGGTTCGGTTCGGAACGCCCTTGACACGCGTCCCCCCGGGGCTGTTTGCCCGCCGTCATTGGAGGGCTTCACGACGGCATCAAAGGTGGGACGCCGCTTCGAGGTTTGGGCCTTCTCTGTTTTGCTCATCGTTTCTATTCTGTCTGCTCCGGGCCGCCAGCAACCTGGGTACCGTTCAAGCCGCGTGTCCGCTCGCCCGCCCCATCATCAACGTGCTCGATATCGTTATCGTCCGACGCTTCCAAGACTGGCGTCTCGCGTTCCCCCGTCAGGGTCTCCCCCTGCGCCCCTTCTGGCACCTCCGCGGAGCCTTCCCCCCGAGGACCACTATTTTGCTCCCCGTCGGACGCTCCTGGTCCCCTGCTTTCTTTCACACGAGCATAGGTTTCCCCAACGAATACGACCGTGGCATTCCACCCGGTGCGCATCGCCGCAACCGCAACCGGGTGCGTGAGAAGAACAATCACGACTGCCACTCCCGCAACTTCTGCAAGCACCAGCGGCCACGCCCAGTCAACTGGCCCTAGCGCAACCATTCTTTCGGCCCCCAAACCACCGCGGGACAGAGCGAACCAAACCCCGACAAGGAATGAAAAGAAGAACAGGGCAACCACGACCCTGCGAGTGGCATCCACAAAGCTCACGTTCCGCAAGCGCCAGCTGGTTATCCCCCCGCACAGCACACCGACCGCCACCAGAACCAGTGCCGCCTGTGTTCCCCACGGGGTGGCAGGCAGCATTTCCGTGACGGGGAAAAACGGCAGTTCTGCCACGACTACAGAAGTCGAAGAGTAAATGTCTCCTTCAGCGATCGTAAATCCCGCACCGGAAAACCAGGCCAAGGCCCATGCAGCCATCGTGGGCAGGTAGGAGATTTGAAGCAGTGCAAGCAGTACCCCTGAGAACCCTGCGGCCCCCAGGTCAGCACTGACCACCGCCATCTCACCCCGGTGTATCAACGCGGAAACACCGATCGTGGCAAGCCCCACCGTCACCACGCCAAGAAACCACCAGGCTCCGGTCCGGATTCCTGACCAGACCCATTGAAGTGAGGTAAACCAACGAGGATACGATTCGCTTCGGGAAAGAACAGCCCACAAAACAGCAAGCAACGAAACCAGAAATGACCCCAGGAGAATGGGGACAATCCTCGTGCTGCCCGGGGCCGCTGCGACAACAAAGATGTTGGTCACCATGTAGGACGGGATCGCCGCCCACAGCCCAGCGGCAGTGCTGCTCCTACCCCCTGCCAGCAAGCCGCGGAGAATCAGAATCTCCACAGCCGTCCACAGTAACGGGATCAAACTGATGGGAAGCCCGGACACGGCAATCGGCGCGCCCAAGGAAAGCGCCCAAAAGTCCGTCCCGATCGAAGCACCTACGGAAAGGTCCATTCCCCGCATCCATGGGTTACTACCTTCGGCAAGCAGGCCTATGACAGCCAACAGTGCGGGGACCGCCCACCCGAGCAGTGAAGCCTCGACTCCCGATAGCGCAGCCTTCGCCCACCCCCGTGGCAGCGCGATAGTAACCGTGCGCCGGCCATCTCCTATGGGCTGGCGCAGGTGATATTCCTGCTCAGCGGGTGAGGCGGTAGATGTGCTTCCTGAATCAGTCACCAAGCCAGTCTAGGCTGATCACCCGCGCATCTTGGCATAGGCTTCCCGTGCAAGTTCGGCTGTCTGGCTGGGAGTCCGCCCCACTTTGACCCCCACCTTTTCTAGGGCAATCTTCTTGGCTTCCGCCGTGCCCTCGGACCCCGTAACGATCGCACCGGCGTGGCCCATCGTTTTCCCTTCGGGAGCTGTGAATCCCGCAACGTAACCGATCACGGGCTTCGTCACATGGCCGGCAATGAACTCTGCGGCGCGTTCCTCCGCGTCTCCACCGATTTCTCCGATCATCACGATGATGTCCGTGTTCGGGTCATCTTGGAACGCCTTCAGGACGTCGATGTGAGTGGTCCCAACAACCGGGTCCCCTCCAATGCCAACGCATGTGGAGAACCCGATGTCTGAGAGTTCATACATCATCTGATACGTGAGGGTGCCCGATTTGGAAACCAACCCAATTCGGCCGTGCCCCGTAATATCGCCAGGAGTGATCCCCACATTCGACTGTCCGGGGCTGATGATCCCCGGGCAGTTCGGGCCAATCACGCGCACTCCCTTATCGAGGGCGTGCTGCACGAACATCACGGAGTCTGCAACCGGGATTCCTTCAGTGATCACCACTACCAAATCCATTTTTGCGTCAATCGCTTCGATCACCGCGTCCTTGGCGAAAGCGGGTGGAACGAAAACAACTGAGACGGTTGCGCCGGTGGCCCCTTTGGCCTGCGCCACTGTTCCGTAAACGGGAACTTCAACTTTGCCTTCGTCTACCAGTCCGGCAGCTGCTCTGGGTCCGTATCCGACAACGTCGAATTCGACTACCTGGCCCGCTTTGCGTGGGTTGACGCCCCCGACAACATTCGTTCCGGAGCCCAACATGCGTTTGGTGTGTTTCATCCCCTCAGAGCCCGTCATGCCCTGAACGATCACCTTGTCTGATTCATGGAGGAAGATTGACATTTCCCTTACTTCCCTTCCGCCACGCCTGCGGCAAGTTTCGCGGCAGCCGCTGCTGCCTCATCCATTGTGTCTACCAACGTCACCATTTCGTGGTCGGCTTCGGTGAGTATGGCTTTCCCTTCGTCGACCCGGTTTCCATCAAGGCGAACCACGATCGGCTTCTTTGCGTTTTCTCCGAGGATCGAAAGGGCTTCGTTGATGCCGCGAGCGACCTCATCACAAGCTGTGATCCCACCAAAAACGTTGACGAAAACAGAGCGGACCTGATGATCACCAAGGATGACTTCAAGACCGCTGGCCATCACTTGGGCTGAGGCCCCACCTCCGATGTCCAAGAAGTTTGCCGGTTTGACACCCAACTCTTCACCAGCAAGCGCCACCACATCCAATGTCGCCATCACCAGTCCAGCACCGTTTCCGATGATGCCTACTTCGCCGTCCAGTCGCACGTAGTTCAAGCCCATTTCCTGAGCGGCGACTTCGCGTTGGTCATCCGAGCGGCGATCTTCCAAATCCACGTGCTCTTGGTGACGGAAGCGAGCGTTGTCATCAAGCGAGACCTTTCCGTCAAGCGCGATGACATCCCCCTGTTCTGTGACGATCAGTGGGTTGACCTCCACTAGGGTTGCGTCTTCCAGAGCGTAAACGTCCCACAGTGCCTCCAGGACTGGGACCAGCTTCGCCTCGAGTTCACCTTCGAACCCCGCTTCCCGAAGAATCGCCTCCGCCACGTGCTGGTTGATTCCGATGGACGGGTCAAGTTCGACCCTCACCAACGCCTCGGGCCGCTCTTTCGCCAAAGTCTCAATATCCATGCCCCCTTCCTTGGAGCACAGAGCAATGTGGGTGCGCGCAGCGCGGTCCAGAAGAATAGAGAAGTAGAACTCTTCTGCTATGTCCGCCCCCGGTACCACGAGCACCGCACGTGTCACGTGTCCGCGGATCTCAAGCCCCAAGATGGTCCGCGCGCATTCCTCTGCTTCCTTTGGGCTGAAGGCCAGCTTCACTCCGCCGAGTTTTCCGCGGCCACCAATCTTGACCTGCGACTTCACCACGACGGGGAAAACATTGATCTCCTCCGCCGCCTTACGAGCCTCCTCCGGCGTCGTACAGACGATGCCTTGCAGGATCGGCACGCCATGAGCGTGGAATATATCCTTGGCCTGGTATTCGTATAGGTCCACTCCGCTGTTCCCTTCTGACAAGTTCCGTGGGTCGCCCGCGCCTTCGCGGCTGCCATGCTTCTGCAGACCCAGGTCCACACTTGATTATGCCGCGCGTACCGACATTTCGGGCACTCTCCGCCGCGTGGATCGGATATATCTGAGGTTCCGAGGCCACCTGTAAGCAAAAACGCACACACAACGACAAGGGGAAGTCCCCTCAGCGCTTCACACGCGGGTCAATGGAGCCAGCCTCAGGAGCAGCCGCTTAGTTCCGGTGGGGAACTGGACGTCAGCAACCTTCTGGCGTCCCGAATGCTGGGTTCCTGTAACAACCCCTTCCCCCAGGGTTGCATGTTTGACTCGATCCCCAACCGACAAAGACAAACGAGGATCCGTAGCTTCTTCCCCGGCGGACCCTGCCGCCTTCGAGGAACGCAATCGCGTTGGGCTGTTCGGGGCATCGGCCGCACCACCAGTTCCGAGGTTCCGCGTCCGCTCCACGCCCCGACGCCCAGGCCGCGCCGTGCCAACCCCACCCTTTTTCGCTCGACCGCTGCCGTAGACGGGACCGAAGTCATCGTCACCGTATTTGCGCGCAGAACCGTACCCGGATCCGCCGGACCAACCGGAGTCTCCGTAGCCACCCCAGTCTGATTCGTCGAACAGGCTCCGAGCGGTTGCTTCCCTATTCGCCCACAGCTGCTGACGCGAACTCTGCTCCCTGTGTTCTAGGTTCTCTTCGGGAATGTCGTCAAGGAAACGCGAAGGCGGCATTTCCTCTATCGACCCCCAAGAACTGCGGGTCTCCGCCCGCGTCAAAAAGAGCTTCTTACGCGCCCGAGTGAGCGCAACGTAAGCCAGTCGCCTTTCCTCCGCGAGTTCGGCCTCATCATCCATGGACCGCTTGTGCGGGAATGTCCCGTCTTCCAGCCCGGTGACAAAAACGTAGGGGAACTCCAACCCTTTCGCAGTGTGAACGGTCATGAGTGTCACCTGACCGCTCCGTTCCTCTTCCTCCGGAATCTGGTCTGCATCCGCTACTAAGGAGATGCGTTCGAGGAATGCTGGGAGCATCGGCAACACTGGGCCAGCATCTGAGTCTGCTGCTTCGCTGGCGTGGAATTCCTTCGCAAAGTCTTCGGCAACCGACACCAGTTCGGCCAGGTTATCCACACGCGATGCGTCCTGAGGGTCCTCTGACGCTTTGAGCTGCTCAACGTATCCGGTCTCCGCTAGAACAGAGTCGAGGATCGTTGCGGGACTCTCCCCGTCGCGGTCCTTTTGTCTCATCTTCTCTAGGAGGCCCCAAAACTGCGCTGCTGAGGTTCTGGCACGGGTAGCCAGCCCTTCCACGGGACGCGTCGAATCCTCCATTGTGTCCGCCAGCGCCTCCCCAAAGGAGATTCCATACCTCTCGGCATGCGCCGCCAAAGCCCCTTGCGCTTTATCCCCTATCCCACGACGAGGGGTATTCAACACCCGTCGCAACGCAACCAAGTCATCTGGGTTAGCAATCGCTTGAAGATAGGCGAGGGCATCTTTCACCTCTGCCCTCTCATAGAAGCGGGTTCCCCCGACGATGCGGTATGGAATACCTGCACGCATCAGACGGTCTTCCAATGCGCGTGATTGAGCGTTTGTGCGATAGAAAATCGCCACTTCTCCCCAGTCGACACTGTTCAAGGCAAGACGGTCCAGCTCCGCAACAACCAGCCGGGCCTCATCGTGTTCTGTGTCCGCGACGTCCAGGGTTACCTTGTCGCCCTCTCCTTCAGCAGTCCACAGCCGTTTGGGGCGACGCCCCTTATTCTTCGATATGACCGCGTTTGCAGCATCCAAGATTGACTGGGTTGAACGGTAGTTCTGCTCCAGGTAAACCGTCCGAGCGTTTTCGAAATCTTGTTCAAACTCCTCGATATTCCTGATGGAAGCACCACGGAACGCGTAGATCGACTGATCAGAGTCCCCGACCACCGTGAGTTCAGCCGGTGGCACGCCGTCCTTCCCGTCGCCGACAAGTTCGCGAATCAGAACGTATTGGGCGTGGTTGGTGTCCTGGTATTCGTCAACCAAAATGTGTCGGAAACGGCGATGGTAGTTCTCTGCGATCCCAGGATGTGCCTGGAGCAGACGAACCGCACTCATTATCAGATCGTCAAAGTCCAGGGCGTTAGCCTGCCGCAAACGCTTCTGGTATTCCGTGTAAACCTGGGCAACCAGTTGGGAGATGGGATCTTTGGGCGCTTCCGCAACGTATTGGGCGGGACCAACAAGCTCGTTTTTTAGGTCGGAAATTCGACCAAGAATGAAACGAGGGGTGAACCGCTTCGAATCAACATTCTGGTCCCGCAGAATCATGCCTATGAGCCGGAGCTGATCCTGCTGGTCGTAGATGCTGAACGTCGACTTGAGTCCGGCTGCGTCAGCGTGTTCGCGAAGTATCCGCACACATGCGGAGTGAAAGGTTGAGACCCAAATGGACCTTCCCCGTGGGCCAACGAGCCGTTGGACACGCTCCCGCATCTCCCCGGCAGCCTTGTTCGTGAACGTGATCGCCATGATCTGGCTTGGATACGCCCGCCCGGTTTCCAACAGATACGCGATGCGGTGAGTGAGGACGCGAGTTTTCCCTGACCCGGCACCGGCCATGATGAGAAGAGGCGCACCCTCATGGACTACGGCCTCCTCTTGTTGAGGATTCAAACCTTCAACAATCAGTTCCAACGCTTCTGTGTGCGAAGGCGCCCCGTACTCACCTTGGCTGCGCGGAGCCTCCTGTTGAACGAAAAACTCATCAGGAACAGAAGAGATCGGCGTTGAAGGCATCGGTACCAACCCCGGAGGCTGGTAGGCACCAGGGTCGTCTACCGGAGGGGGCTCTTCTTCAGGTTCCCAGTACTCCGACGCGGGCCCGGAGGGCGCTGCGTTTGATAAATAGCTAGAGGAAGCCCAGTCATTATTGGGTTCCGTGGCTTCAGGCCCGCTGTCCTGGGGGCCCGCTGAAGAAAACAAATCAAAGTCCATGGCGGCTCCAACTCTAGATCAGGACGCCGACATCCACCGCACCCCGGCCACGCTCATCTGGGGATAAACCCAAAGAGTGGTACGCCCTACATCGTTTACGCGCTACTTCCCTTTCGTACCAGCACGCATGGACTGGGCCATGTGGATCACGTCGCGGGCCGTCATATCTGGAATGTACGCATGTGCAATCGCCAATCCCACTGTGGGAAGCGTGGTTACATCCGGCACCGTCAAGAATACGGGCTGGTACTCCGGCTTGAACTTCGCTTTGAAACGGAGCAACGAAGAGAACCCGTACACCGGTTCTAGAGCCTTCCCCAGGATCGACAAAACCACGTCAAGGAAAGCGGCCGAGGATCCCTCAACCGCATCCTCACTTGCGTCCACGTCTGCTGGCTTCGCTTTCGCCAGGGGAGCGCCGGACAGCGAGAGCACCTCGTAGTGTTCCTCCTGCGCCCACATCGCCGCCTGAGCGATCAGGAACTCCATGACCGGTCGGAAACCATCTTCCTTGCGGCGCATGAAGTCCAGGGTCCACCCGATGATGTCCCCCTCATCCCAAATCGGCATCCAGGAAGTGACGCCGTGGATCTGGTCCTCCTCGTCAACCGCCATCAAAATGCGAACATCGGGATCATCCAACTCGGCGACACCTCCAAGGGTGAAGCCCATCTCCGGCAGGCTCTTGTCCCCCACCCACGCAGCCGAAATGTTCTCGATCTGTTTGCGGTAGTTGTCGGGGCAGTCCTCCCAGTTCGTCCAAACCGGGCGAATACCCTCCCGTTTCCCATGGTTGAGCGCCGTTCGCACATCCTGGAACGCCTTGCCTCTAAACGCCAGGTCCGGCAACTGCAAAATCGTCTCTTCCGCGACTTGCAGACGCTGCCAGCCCCAAGAATCGGTAATCTCGGCAACCGGCGGGTGCACAGAGTAGAACGCAGGAATCAAATCCTGGTCCACCGCAAAGTCAGTGAACTCCTTGACAACCGCTGCCAAGTCTTCCGGTTTCGCCGCAGGGTCGGAAACGGTCAAGGCGACTCCGCCGTCTGAACGGTAGGCCACGGCTGCCTCGTACTTGTCCGAAGCCCAGTAATTGTTGCCGTTCCACGTGCCCATCCAGGCCATCGAACCACCGCTGGTAGCCCGCAAAATCTCCATGAACCGTTCCTGGCTGATGGAACTGGGCAGGTAGCGACGCCTGAAAGAATTAAGCAAAAGGATGCCCAGAGCCACCCACGGCACCAGCGGAGCCCATTCCAGGACTCTCATTACCGCGGTGTTGTCAATGAGTGCCTGCGGGGCAACCAGCGACAGAACAGTCGATGGCAGCAGCCGGACAAAGAAGTCCAAGACCATGAACCCCGTATCGCGGATCCAATCGGTCTGATCGCGGAAAATAACGGTCAAAATCAGCGCAACCAGCAGCGTGCCAGCAGTAATCGCAGCCATCTGAGCCCAGAACTTCTGGTACGTTCCGGGAGCGGCCTTCACAGTGAACAGCTTCCGGGTCGCTATCAGCAAAACGATGATCACGATCGGCACCACAATGGGGACAATGAAACGCGCCGTTGGTTGTCCCAGACTATTGAAGCCCAGTATTTGCGCGGCGCCTTCCCAGTTGTGCACCAGTGAGCCAACGTAGATGAGATGAATCGTCGCGATTAGGCCCGAGGTTCCCTGCAGAATCAGCGTTCCCCAGTAGGCGGCCCGGCGCCCTCCACGTAGACCCCAGGCGAGGATCAGTTGGACAAGGAGAGGAAGAATCGCAAGGATCCTCGACCCCAGTCCGCCCGTCTCCTGCAAGAAGCGGTAGTGCGCGCACTGACCCTCAAGGCCCTGCGTTGCGCAGAGAGCATCCACCGACTCCGGGGGAAGATCAGTGGAGACAAAATCCCACCGCATCGAGGCTAGGGCACCCGACATCGACGGTGAATGAAGCGACACGAAAATGCCGACCACAATGCCGCCGACCACCAGGGCCACAAGGGTCCGGCCCTCGTTCTTCGACCCTTCTGCGGGACGCCTATCACGCTCTTTGCCCCACAGCACGAGACCGATGATCAGCCCGATGATTGCGGAAGACACCATCGCAAGAGTGTTCAAAGTTCCCGCGAACGTGAGCATCACCAGCAAAATGGTGCCAACAACGATCCAGATTCGTCGGCGCCACAGCGTCTCCATCTTCACGCTTGCTGCCAAAGCCGCTCCTACCAGGAACACGGAAGTGCCCCCGATGAACTGGGCATGAAGCGCATCGCCCCAGGCGTGGTCAAACCGGGAGACACCCAGTGCGACCGCGAGGGCAACAAGAGACCCTAGCCAGTAGGACGCGAACCCCGCGGCCGCATACCACTCGGATTTCATCATCCTTTCCAGGAAGACTCCCACCGTGAGAAGCAAAATGACGTCCGTGACGAGGTGAAGAATCGAGGTAGTCCACGCGACCGAAGAGAAAATGGTCCACCACGGCTGCCCCAGACCCGCAACAACATCAGCTTGGAAGTCTGCACGCCCCATTGAGGCGCTAACAGCAAAGAGAGCGATCAGGACCAAAGACAGAATGCCCGAGACAGGACCCGACGCCAGCCAAGAACCAACCGAGCGCATCCCCCGCCTCATGGCCCCAAGTTGCTGTTCCCTGCGGGCCCGGCGGATCACCTGACTTTCCTTCCTGGCCTCTTCCCGGGCAGACCTTTTCTCTGCCTTAGCAGCCTGGAGTTCCGCCCGCTTTTGTGCGCGGAGTGCCTTTCGCTCAGCCCGCGTCACGGTTGCAGACGGCGCGATCTCATCGCTGCCATCGCCGCGCGGTTCAAAATGGTCGACCCGCTCCTGGTCCTCTTGAGAGGCCTGCTCTGCAGCCGGATCCTGGCTGGTGGCAGCCTGTTCCAGATCCTGGGGCTCTGTTGGGTTCAAATCTTGCGCTTGGTCTGGGCTAGACACATGCTCTCCTCGGATTACGCGGTCATCCCACGGGCTTATGAGCAAACCTTACCGGAGCCCACTGCCGCGCGTTCACATGAGTTCGGCGTCACACCCACACCTCTGGTCTGGCAGGATGGTCTACACGGATGGTTCCGTAGCCGAAGGCTGCGACCAGGCCTCCTTCTGTACGTAGTTACTGAAAACCCTACGGAGTGTCAATGACGAAACCGAAGTCCACTAAGCGGTCCACTCGCCCGTTTTCCAGTCTTCCTGACGCGGCGTACGAGGGGATTGAGAAGTCGCTAACCTCGACGGACGGACGCAAAATCGCATGGCATGAGTACGGACCAGAGGATGGTTTTCCCGTGTTCTACTGCCACGGGACACCCGGGTCAGCGATTGAGGCAGCAGTGTTTGCCCCGGCGGCTCGCCGGCACGGCTGCCGAATCATTGCCATAAACCGTCCAGGGCTTGGAGACTCAGACTTTAAGCCTGACCGCACAGTTGCCGATTGGGCTACTGACCTAGAACAGGTGGCCGACAGTCTGGGGTACCAGGAGTTTTCCGTTTATGGGTGGTCTGGGGGCGGCCCTCACGCTTTGCTCAGTGGCGCCCAACTACGGGAGCGGACACGAGCGATCGGACTGATCAGCCCCCAGGGCCGTTACGACCCGACCAAGGGCGCCTCTGACAAATTCTTGAGCCGCATTTGGATGCCGGCCCTCAAGGTGCTCAGCGACCGCCCCAAGCTGGGACGCAAAGTCCTGGGCGTTGCATTCAAGTTGTCGGATCACCACCGGGGCCGACGCGCAGATACGTCCATGTATGACAACATTTTCGGTCGCTCTTTGCAGCATTCACAAAAGCAGGATTCCCGCGGTGCGATCCACGACAACGACGCACTTCTTGACGACTGGGGCATGTCCTTGAAGGAAATCGCCGATGAGTTAGCGAAGACTGATCCCCCTCTACCTGTGACCATTTGGCAGGGAGGCAAGGACATCTACGTAAAGGAGGCTGCGACCAAGGAATTGGCAGACGCGTTGCCAACTTCAATGATCATCCAGGACCCGCAAGCCACACATCTTGAAGAGTTGCTGGATCACACCGACAACGTGATGAAGATGATGAAGCGGACACGCGAAGAAGCTCTTGAGGGGACGGATGACTCTGTGGAGGACGATTACAGCCCCGACCCGGACACGCTAGAAACAGACGATCCGGGCACGGCAGCCCAGCCCGACAGAGCACCGGACAACGACGCTGCCACTACTGATAGCTCCCACTACTGATAGCTAGGACGCCGAGTACCTCGCCAACTCCTCCTCGACGATTGAGGGATCCAGTTTCTGGAACACAGGCGTAGGTTTTCCAACTGGCGTTCCAGGGACAACATCGTGCCGTTCCCACCTGGGCACGTCCTTGTAATCGCCTGTGATAACCGGGTATTTCTTGGTCACGACGGAGCCGGCCCCTGCCGGATTGTCGACCCCGGCGACCTCTCCAGTTCCCTCCTGGGCGCCAATGGTGCCCGGCAGGATCTCCTCTTCCACCCATTCCAGTCGCGGCATTGGGGCGATCTTTCCCTCCCCGCCCATGACCAGATCTACCGCATTCGCTCCGTGTGGAAGGAACGGGGCCAGCATCAGGTTCAGGTCGGAGACCGCTTGAGCCAGAACCCAAAGCACTGTCCGCAAGCGACCGCCCGGGGCCGAGTCTTCCTCGTTCTTCATCTTGAATGGCTCGGTGTCGGTGATGTACCGGTTCACCTCTGCCACCAAACGCATCACCGACGCGATGGCCGCCTTCTGGTGGTGAGAACGAATCAGATCGCCAACCTCTGTGAACCCAGCCTGCAAGTCATCCAACAGAACCTGGTCTACCTGGTGTAACTCCCCTGGTTCGGGGACTTCCCCGAAACGTTTGTGGATCATGGTGGCGGTACGATTCACGAGGTTGCCCCACCCAGCCACCAGTTCGTTGTTGGTGCGCCGCAAGAATTCTTCCCACGTGAAATCCGCGTCTGAGGTTTCCGGGCCGGCCGCTGAAATGAAGTAGCGAAGTGCGTCTGGCTGATACCGGTCCAGCATGTCCCGCACGTAAATCACGATGCCGCGGGAAGTGGCGAACTTCTTCCCTTCCATAGTAAGGAACTCTGAGGAGACCACTTCGGTTGGCAGGTTCAACGTCCCAAAGGCACCAGGCTGCCCGCCGTGATCCCCCTGGCCGTTGTAGGCGAGGAGTTCCGCCGGCCAGATCTGGGCGTGGAAGACAATGTTGTCCTTCCCCATGAAGTAGTAGGACAAGGCTTCTGGGTCGTTCCACCAGGCACGCCACGCTTCCGGGTCTCCGGAGCGTCGCGCCCACTCGATTGAGGCGGAGAGGTATCCAACCACGGCGTCAAACCAAACGTAGAGACGCTTGGTTGGGAGGTCTTCCCAACCGGGGACGGGAATCCCCCAGTCGATGTCGCGTGTCATGGCACGTGGTCGAACGTCTTCCAGGAAGTTTTTCGCGAACCGGATGACGTTGGATCGCCATCCAGCAGCTTCGCGTCCATCCAGCCAGTCAGAGAGTTCTTGCGCCAAGGCCGGGAGGTCCAAGAAGTAGTGTTTGGTTTCCACGAACTTCGGGCTCTCCCCGTTGATGGTGGAACGTGGGTCGATCAGGTCGGTGGGATCAAGTTGATTGCCGCAGGTATCGCACTGGTCTCCTCGTGCTCCCGCGGCGCCACACAGCGGGCAGGTGCCTTCGATGTACCGGTCTGGCAGTGTTCGCCCCGTTGAAGGGGAAATGGCTGACAAAGTGGTCTGCTCCAGCATGTAACCGTTGTCCCGCACCACCTCGAACATTGCCCGCGTGACACGGTGGTGGTTCTGCGTCGTTGTCCTGGTGAAAAGGTCGTATGTGAGGCCCAGTTTCACCAGGTCTTCCACGATGATCAGGTTGTTCTCGTCAGATAGTTCGCTAGGGGTTTTCCCCTGTTTTTCCGCCTCAACGAGGATGGGGGTGCCATGCTCATCCGTGCCGGACACCATCAAAACGTCGTGCCCCGCCATTCGCATGTGTCTTGAGAAGATGTCCGAGGGAACCCCGAATCCAGCAACATGTCCAATATGGCGAGGGCCATTCGCGTATGGCCAGGCAACGGCCGACAAGATATGAGTCATGGTTTACACCTTAGTTCCGCAACGCTACGGGCAAAAACACTAACCACATTTTCCTCTTTCCGGAAATAGGAAAGCCAGGTTTCGATGAATCCCTAATGCCACCACGCCCCCACGCACAGGCTCCCGTGAGCTACGGTATTAACCGTTGTTGTCAATGGCGGCAACCCACACGAACCGCCGTAAACTAGCGATCTCCAAGGAGTGGCAATGGCTAGGGCACTACTAATTGTCGATGTACAACCAACATTTTGCGAAGGCGGTGCGCTGGGGGTCGAAGGTGGCAACGCAGTCGCCGAACGAATCGCGGACTACGCGCAGGCGAACCTGGATCTCTACGACCTGATTGTCACTACGCAAGACTGGCATATTGATCCGGGCGAACACTTCTCCGATAACCCTGATTTTGTCGACACGTGGCCCCCGCACGGTGTCGCGGGGACAGCCGAGGCTGAACTACACAAAGCGCTTTCTCGAATTCCATTGGACTACAGCATGAAGAAGGGCGAGTACGAGGCCGCGTATTCCGGCTTTGAGGGCGCCTGTCCCGATGGCACCACGCTTGAGGAAGTCCTGGAGGACGAGGGCATAGATGAGGTGGACGTAGTCGGCCTCGCCCTATCCCACTGTGTGAAAGAGACTGCGCTGGACGCGGCGAAACTGGATTCCATTGACCAGGTTCGGGTGTTCCTTGACCTCACGGAGCCAACTTCCCCTGAACTTGGGGAGAAGGCAATCGAAGAAATGTCGCAAACTCGGATTGAACTGACGAACGCTTTGCCCAGTAAATAGGCCGTGGCTCACTCTTCGTGAGTGTCGAACCCCCAGCCTCGCGCAGCCAAGTCAAGGGCTGCCTGCATCACCTGGTTCTTCCTGAGCCCCTCCTGGTTAGCGATGAGGGCTGCAGCATCTTTCAGCCGTAGCTCTTCGCGTTCAGCGGTGGCAAGGACTCGGCGCCCTATGTCTTCCATGTCCGCAGGAGCCTTGGCTTCAGGTGCGCCGCCAATGACGATGGTGACTTCCCCGAGGACCTCCTGGCTGGTGGCTCCCTCGGCAAGTTCGCGCAGGGTGCCGCGCCGCACCTCCTCATACACCTTGGTTAGCTCCCGACACAGAGCTGCGGGACGATCGTCACCGAAATGTTCGGCGAGATCCACGAGGGTTGCCGCGGTTCTGCGGGGAGACTCAAAGATGATGACAGTTCTGGGGTCTTTAGAAAGAGGGACCAACCGCCGGTGCCGGCTGGACGGTTTGCGGGGCAAAAACCCTTCGAAAACGAACCTGTCCGTCGGGAGCCCAGAAACACTTAACGCTGCCAAAGCCGCACTTGGACCGGGAAGAGGAACAATCCGAACGCCGGCAGCAATTGCCAGCGTGACCAAGTGGTAGCCCGGATCTGACACCGTTGGAGTACCCGCGTCTGAGACGACAAGGACTACTTTGCCGTTACCCACTTCGTCGATTAGCCACGCCCCGCGTTGTTCCTCATTGTGATCATGTAGCGCGATGATCTTCGCCCCGGAGGCTATGCCCAGCCGGGAACACAGGTTCTTGAACCTGCGGGTGTCTTCGGCTGCCACGATGTCCGCATATTCGATTGCTTCGCGGAGCCGTTCTGATGCGTCGCCCGCGTTACCGATTGGGGTGGCGGCGAGGACCAGCGCACCCTCGCGGTCTGGGTTCGCTGCGCCGTGGCGTCCCTTCGCACTGAGTTCCTGCTCGCTTGTCTTCACGTCGCCCGAGGTGAATTCCGTGTTCGTCATGTCTCCAGAATGTCATGCTCACCCGCTGCAATCGAACGCGCAGGACTTCTAGACTCAAGTCGTGTCTGCCAACCACGCCGTCAACGGGACTATGGACCCGCATACCTCCACAGCGGGGGCACGCGGAAACCTGGCCACCCTTTTGACGACTGGCGGGTGGTTCGCGACCGGTTTGGTGACGCTCCTGGCACTGCTGGTCCGGGTGATCCGCCTGGGGCAACCGGCCCGCATCATTTTTGACGAAACGTACTACGCCAAGGACGCGTGGTCTCTCTTCAAAATGGGGTACGAGGGAAGCTGGGATGAGCACTCCGACATCGGATTCGCTCTTGGGACCACGAGTGGCCTAACCCCTGAGGCGTCCTTCGTCGTTCATCCTCCCCTGGGACGTTGGCTCATCGCGTTGGGTTTCCTTGGCACAAGCGGGGGGCCTACACCGTTCGCGTGGAGGATCAGTGCCGCAATATTTGGGGTCCTGGGGGTCTTCCTTGCGGCCCGGATCGCGTGGCAGATCAGTCGATCTGTCGTCGCCGTTAGCCTGTCCGGTGTTTTTCTAGCAACGGACGGGCTACACGTGGCTATGTCCAGGGTGGCGCTGCTGGACATTTTCATGTCAACACTGGTTTTGTTGGCCGTTTGGGCCGTGCTGCGCGATGGCACGAGCCTACGTGGAACATCCCCGCCCCACTCCACGTGGTGGCGCCCCTACCTGGCGTTGGCGGGAGTCGCGCTGGGGTGTGCGGTAGCAGTCAAGTGGTCGGCGCTGTGGTCACTGGCCGTAATCGGGCTGTTCGTTGCCATCCGGGATTGGGCGAGGAAAAAGCAGCGCGGACACCTCACTTTCCTGTCAGCCGTGTCCGGTGCCGCAAGCGACTTCGTGTATCTGGTGGGAACCACAGCCCTTGTTTACGTCACGTCGTGGTGGTCGTGGTTCCGGACGCCACAGTCATGGGGGCGCCCCGGATCAGGCAAGGTAGCCGGCAACGGGACCCCGTGGTCTGATTGGTGGGCCTACCACGAACGCGTCTGGGAATTCCACCAGGGGGTGACGGCACCTCACTCTTACCAGTCTTCCCCGACTGATTGGGTGCTCCAGACAAAACCTACGCTGCTCTATTTCAACCGTGTTCCCGGGTGCAAAACCGGCTGCGTTGAGATCGTGAGCACGCTGGGTAACCCACTCCTGTGGTGGCTTGGTTTAGGCGCGGCGATTTGGGCGCTAGCGATGATTCTCCGGCACCGACCCGAAGCCTCTAATCTCACCTTGCTGCTGGTTGTTTACGCGTCCCAGTTACTCCCCTGGTTTTTGTACCCGGAGAGAACGAAGTTCAGTTTCTATGCCGCCTCGCTTGCCCCCTACGTCGCAATACTGCTTGGCCTGGGACTGACGTGGCTGACCCAAAGTCCACGCCCCAGGTGGTTGCGACGGGTGTCGTGGCTGCTGGCATTGGCCGTCGTGGCGTCAGGCTTCTGGTTCCTGCCCATCGCCACGGGATTCCCAATCTCAATTGAGCAATGGGAGCAGCACAAGTTGCTTGAGTCGTGGTGGTGAGCGTCTGGCAGTGTTGGCGTCTTGCCCTCGTCCGCCTTCCGAACTCAACTGACCCCAAAAAGCCCAGATTACGAACTGCCCCGGTGCCATTAATGACCTCGCGCGCAGATTGAAAAGGGGAGATCCTCCTGGGGGGCAATGAACCGGTCGCGTCCAAAAGCCGCGACACCGCGCCACAATCTTGTTGCTTCGGAGTTGACTGTCCGGTTTCCGGCGCGCCCCGAGTCTTGGGGGTCCAAACTAGTTCCTAGGTGCTGACGTACGGGAGCACTGGTCATGATCGAAACAGCCACGGGAGGCACTGTGAAGACAATCGACGCCGACGTCGTTGTCATAGGCGGGGGGTCTACAGGGGCAGGTGTTGCTCGCGACGCCGCAATGCGCGGCTTCCGAACCGTGCTGGTAGAACGCGGCGACCTTGGCCAGGGCACAACCGGCCGTTTCCACGGGCTCCTTCACTCCGGGGGCCGCTACGTGGTTTCAGACCCCGAATCAGCAACTGAGTGCGCTGAAGAAAACGTGATCCTCCAACGGATTCAAGCGGACGCAATCGAAGCCACCGGGGGCCTGTTCATCACGGCGCCCGAGGATCCCGAAGAATACGCCGACGGTTACGTTGAGGCCTGCATAAAAGCAAATGTCCCGGTTGAAGAAATAACCATCCAAGAAGCGCTCCGCCGCGAGCCACAACTGAACAGAGGAATCAAACGTGCTTTCGCCGTCAACGACGGCAGTGTGGACGGATGGAAACTGGTTTGGGGAGCGGCAAAAGGTGCTGAACTTTACGGCGGGAAAACCCTCACCTACCACCGGGTGAACAAGATCGACCACAAGGACGGCCAGGTGAGCGCCGTCTACTGCACCGATCGGCGAAACGATGAGGAAGTGCGGATCGGCTGTCACTTCGTTCTGAACTGCGCTGGCCCTTGGGGAGGCGAAATCGCCGCGATGGCTGGCTGCCACGATGTCGAAGTGGTCCCGGGGGCGGGCATCATGATCGCGATGAATCACCGCCTCACTCAAGCGGTGCTCAATCGTTGTATTTACCCCGAAGACGGCGACATTTTGGTGCCCGCTCACCCCGTCTGCATTATCGGCACCACTGACCACATGACCGAAAGCCCCGATGACCTTCCGATTCCGCGCCAGCAAGTCCAAGAAATGCTGGACGCTGGAGAAATCATGATCCCCGGATTCCGGAAGGCTAGGGCACTTCACGCTTGGGCCGGAGCGCGTCCCTTGGTCAAGGATTCTCGTGTATCCGTGGACGACACCAGGCACATGGCGCGCGGGATGCACATCATCGATCATTACAAACGCGATGGCGTCCGTGGCTTCCTCACAATCGCAGGCGGAAAACTAACGACATACCGACTAATGGCTGAACGCATTGTCGACTTGATGTGTGAGCAGCTTGGCGAAGTCCGGGAGTGCCACACCGCTGACGAGCCTGTTCCGGGTTCCGAAAACCGCATTCTTTACAAACTCTCCCACCCTCTCAAGGAAGTAGAGACGGAAACGGAGGCACCTTCGGGTCAACAAATCATCTGCGAGTGTGAGCTGGTCACCCGAAGCCGGCTTGAACGAGCGATGGAGGGGTTGGCGGACTTCAACCTCGACGACGTCCGCAGGCAGGTACGCCTGGGGATGGGACCTTGCCAAGGCGGCTTCTGCGCCTCCAGAGCAGCGGGAATCGCTCACATGGAGGATCACGTATCGACGGAGCGCGCCTCCGAACTGCTCCGGCTCTTCCTCAAGAATCGCTGGTACGGCATATGGCCGATCGTCTACGGAGAACAGGTGCGGCAGACCGCTCTCGACAGTTGGATATACGAGGGAACTTTTGACCTCGAACACCTGCCGCAACCCACCAAGGAGGTTTTCTGAATGCGCGACGTTGTCGTTATCGGCGCGGGGCTGGCGGGCCTTGTTGCCGCGGCACGCCTGGTCGAAACTGGAAACTCTGTAACACTGGTTTCAAAAGGGTTGGGCGGCCTGCAACTTGGGCAGGGCACCATCGACGTCCTGGGCTATCGAGCGGGAGACGCGGGCGGACCACGCGAATTCGTTGAGGACCCTCTTCGCGTAGTGGATGCTTTGGCGGTGAACGAGGACGGAAGTGATCATCCGTACCGCCATTTTTCGGGGGACGAGGTCTCCCAAGCCCTCGAATGGCTAAAGAAAGTTATGGGACCAGGCCTGCTTACCGGTGACGGGTCAAAGAACTACCGCCTGCCAACCGCCCTGGGCGCGCTTAGGCCAACGGCCCTCCCTCAGCCGTCGATGATCAGCGGGCAGCCCGATGGGCGGCCGATCGTACTGGTTGGTTTTGAGCGTTTCAAAGATTTCTATCCCGACCTTGTTGCAGAGAACCTCCGACGCCAGAAAGATTCAGAGGGAAACCCGATTCAGGCGCGCGCAATCTGGGTGGACCTTGTGGCCCGCGAGGGCGAAGTAGACACTTCAGGCATTGGGTTTGCCAGAGCCCTTGACCGTCCTGAGGTCCAGAGACGTCTTTGTGAACTGGTTAAACCTTTATTGAAGGACACGGGAAGGCCCGCGCCTCAAGGTCAGACGAAGGAAACCTCGGACCCCCGAAACAAAGAGGTTGTTGGTTTCCCCGCGATCCTGGGGATCGATGATCCGGATGCGTGGCGCAAAATCGCCGACTGTCTAGGACACGATGTGTTCGAGGTACCGGTGCAACCTCCCTCCGTTCCCGGGATGCGACTGAACGAGCACCTGCTCCGCATGGTCAAGTCCGGCGTCACTGACCCTGAGTCGGTGGCTGCCACGCCAGGCCAAACGGGGGTGCAGGCAGGCACGGGGGCGCGAATCATCAACGGGGCCCCCGTCATTGGATTCGATATTGAAGAGGGCGAGGACGGGAAACGCCTCACCGCAGTGATTGTCTCCAGTGCCGGACACCCAAGGCGCATCGAAGCCAAAGAATTTGTGTTGGCGACCGGGGGCTTCGAATCCGGCGCAATAAAGATGGACTCCTACGACCACGTCAGCGAGTCGCTCCTGGACCTCCCACTGGCCGGCGTAGAAGGCGAGATGATCCACGGGGATTACTGGGGTAAAGACCAACCCTTGTTCAAAGTTGGATTGCGGGTTGACCCAGAAATGCGCCCCCTGGATGCGGAGGGAATCCCCGTTTTTTCCAATCTTCGAGCAGCGGGGGGAATCATCGGCGGGTCCGTCCGCTGGCGAGAAAAGTCCGGGGACGGGGTCGCTTTGGTCACGGGACTCAGAGCAGCCGACTCGATTGCGGCAGATCATAACGGAGGCACAAAGTGAGCGGCCAAACTGAACAACTAGGCGTTCTGGAAGAGCTTGACGAAAAATGGGAAACCCCGTTGCCTCCCCATGACGCGGCCACCCTCATTGACCTGGACCACCTGCGGATCAGGGACTCCCTAGACCTATGCGTCAAATGCACCATCTGTGAAACCCAGTGCCCCGTTGCCCGGGTCACGCCCCTGTTCACGGGTCCAAAGTTCGTTGGTCCGCAGGCGGAACGCTTCCGTGGCGGCCCGGTCTCGGTGGACCACTCGATCGACTACTGCTCCTCCTGCAGCACCTGCACAACAGTGTGTCCGCAGGGTGTCAAAGTGGCGGAAATAAACCACCACGCACGGACCGCGATGAAGCAGCAACAAGGCATCCCGCTGCGCGACAAGATCATTTCCAGAACCACTTTGATGGGTGCCGTGATGACACCAGTTGCACCTATCGCGAACTGGGCTTTGCGCCAACAGTGGATCCGCATCATTGTTGAAAAAGTCATCGGCATTGCCCGTCACGCACCGATGCCAGTGGCATACGGCCGCACCTTCGATTCCTGGTTTGACAAGCACAAGCCGCACCCGAACTCAGGTCAACGCGGTCAGGTCATCTTCTTCCACGGCTGCGCCGGGGAGTACTTCGAGGTTGAAACGTCAATCCAATCCGTTGAACTCCTAGAATTCCTCGGGTACGAGGTCCTGAATCCGAAACACGGATGTTGCGGCCTTGCTCTCCAATCAAACGGCCTATACGACGATGCCCGAAAGTACGTCTCCCGCCTCACCAAGGACCTGCGCTCCGTTAACAGGGACGCCCCGATCGTGACGGCGTCGGGCTCCTGCGGTGGAATGTTGCGGCATGAGGCGCAAGAGATTTTAGGAATGGACACCCCAGAGCTTAAAGACGTCTCATACCGCACATGGGACATCTGTGAGTTCCTGTTAGAGATGGCAGACCGCGGTGAAATGCCGCCTCGCCAACGCGCCTTCTACGCGACTATCCCCTACCATGCCCCCTGCCAGCTCAAGAGTCAGGGAATCGGGATGCCCGCAATAAATCTGATGGAACTGGTGCCGGGCGTAACTGTTTTGGAATCCGAGGAACCCTGCTGCGGGATAGCAGGAACCTACGGGTTGAAGAAAGAAAAGTTCGACATCGCGCAAGCGGTCGGCAAACCAGTATTCGACTTCATCAAACGGGTCAACCCGAAACTGGCTGCCTGCGACACGGAGACCTGCCGCTGGCAGCTTCGAACTGCGACAGGGGCGAATGTGGTCCACCCGATCTGGCTGCTACACAAGTCGTTCGGATTGGGAGAGAAGTAGGTCAGCACCCCTGTTTGAAGAGTAGGTCTTTGTAGATGGCAGCGCCCTCGTACAACGCCCGATAGAAAATCCGGGCCGAGGACTGTACGGGGCTGCTCGCCCACAGATACGTCTCTCCCGGAAAGCACCGGTCAAAGATTATTCCAGCCCGCCACAGGTGAGATGGCTCTGTGACGACGACGACCGACTCCCAACCCTGCTCTTTAGCCAGCCGAGCGAACGCCGTTGCCTCCCCCACCGTGTCGTTCGGGTGGGGTTCAACGCACCAAGTCAGGTAGTCGCCGTAGTTGGTGTCGCAAGTTTCTAGCCAAGCCCCAGTGGGAAACTCCTCCAGGCTTTCTGGGTCCTGCATTCTGCGGACACGATCAGAGATGGACAAGACCAAGTTGTCAGACACTCCCGCCTCTGCCAACTCCCTGCCGGCAAGCTGCCGATCGTTGCGGTATGCAAGAACCATGATGGCGTCTGTGTGCACCAGCGCCTCTGGAACCGGCTCCTCTTTTATGACCTGGTCAACGGGAGGATTCCAAATCCAAAACTGGGGAATGATAAGCAGGACCGCTGCAAGGGCAACCAGAACCGTTGGCAGCAGCACCTGCCAACGTGAGAACTTTCTTGCATCTGGAGCATTCCTTGAGGTCACGAGTAGAACCGTACACGTGCATGCGCGCCACCAGTTCCAATCGTTCTATCCTGCCACCGCGATTGCATTCGACCGATACGATCGGTAGTAGTAATCAGCGTGGGAAAAGGGGTGTGAGCGGGATGTACCAACGGGTAATGAACGCGTTGAGACCTCTTTTAACCCACCGGCGCGGCGTGGAGTACCTCAGTTCGCTGGCAAGTGGACGGAACATCGGAATCATTCCTTGCCTGGAGGATCAGCCTATTTCAAATCCGCTCCGCCGAATGTCTGACCGCACCAAAGCACACTTTGTGTTCTTTCTGTTCGGCGGGGGTTTGCGGGGAATGCAGATTGATATTTTCGACGAGGATCCGCGTGGGGGGAACGCCCCCGTCCAGCCGCTCCACCCAGATACGGCTGTGGGAATGGTCTATTACGCAGCCCGGAACACTGGCGAACGCAGGTTTGAGGTTCAGAACTTGGAGGGGTCTGAAAACAGCGGCCACCCCGAAACGGTGATGGCCGAGATTCACCCACTGAGCGCCGACAAATTGCAACGCTTGATGTGAGAAGTGTCGTCTAAACGTTTGGAAAAGACGTTTAGAGCGTTAATCATCAAGAACCCGCTCGCCTGTTAGGGAGCGCTGGCACTAACGAGGAATGCTGAACCTGCGGGCGGCTTCCACGCCGTAAGCGTTCATGGCGGCATTGTGGCCGGCACTGTCCTGCTCAGCCCAGTTCCCGCTGTGTAGGAACCTCTTGTGCGTTGACGGTGTGGGCTGGGCACTAATGCCCTTGTGCCGGCGGTTTGCGAAAGATGAGAGTGCGTTTACGAACCTCATAGCATTTCTCCATTCGTGGTAACAAAGTGAAAGAAAATACTGACTGGGAGATGGGTATTTCTCCTCTACCTCGAGCCTATTGAGGGCCCCTGGAAACCGCAACGAATCCGTGGGTGACTCCCTCCCACTACGCCCGCCATACTCGATCCCCGCCCCAGTCGATGGGACTTTCATCCCGACTAGTTGGGTCACGGCGCTTACTTCCACATGTCGTACTGTGTTTGCCTTGGAGGCTTCGCACTTCTACTCTTGCTACATGGTTTGGTTACTTGTTCTTCTCCTGGTCCTATGGCTGGTTCTTGCCATTCTCGGTTTCGTTATCAAAGGCCTCATGTGGCTGGCCTGGGTTGCGATCATCCTGATCGCGGTCACCCTGGTGGTCGGCTTCGTGGCGGGGGTCTTCACCGGCTCTGAGTAAAAAGCCGGATCCCTCTTCCCTTTCCCCTCATCAACTTCATTAGCCCCAAAAACTTTGGTGGCTCCAACCCCAATCATTCGGAGTCGGAGCCACCAAGTTTTTTGTGCGGCCGAAGCCCGGTATTACTCGTTCACGAATCGAACTGATTCACCGGTGTCTGCTGATTCGAGTATGCCCTCGACGACTTCCAGAGCCGCCAGCCCCTGCTGCATCGTCACGTAGTCCGAGGGAACCCCCAAGATGGCATCCCGGAAGTTCGCCTGCTCCACTGCCAATGGTTCCTGCTTGGGGAACGCGTAGCGGATCATCTGCCCTTCGGACACTCCACGGAAGGCGGCTACCTGATCCCATTGGACGGGGAAGTCGCCGTTCTCAAAGAACGTCAGGTCGCCCATTCCCGTATCCGCGACCAGGGCCCCATGTTCGCCGGTGACAACTGTGAGTCGCTCCTTGAACGGAGTCAACCAGTTAACAAGGTGATGGACCAAGATCCCGTTGGCGAAGCGTCCCGAGACAGTCACCATATCTTCGTGTTCCCTGCCCGACTGGTGCGCGGTCTGCGCAAACACCAGTTCGTAGGGAGCCCCAGCCAGCCAAGCTGCCAGGTCCACGTCGTGTGTAGCCAAATCTTTGACCACACCGACGTCAGAAATCCTTGCGGGGAACGGGGACTGCCTGCGCGTCACGATTTGGTAGATCCTGCCAAGCTGATTGTCTTTCAGCCGCTTGCGCATCTCCACCAGCGCCGGGTTACACCGCTCCACATACCCCACAGCGCCAACCAGGTCAGCTTCAGCGAACGCTTCAGCAATCTTCTTTCCAGATTCGACGCTGGCAGCTAACGGCTTTTCAACAAGGGTGTTTACGCCTGCGGCTGCCAACTTTAGCGCCGCTTCTTCGTGGTAAACGGTTGGAACTGCGACAATCGCGGCGTCGATGCCGACGTCGATCATCTCTTCGACCGAACCCAACACTTCCAGCCTGCCAGCCACCCCGAAACGGTCACCCACCGGGTCAGCCACAGCAACCAGGTCAAAGCCCGGTAGGGCACGCGCGTTTCGCACGTGGTGGCGCCCCATGGAGCCAAGCCCCAATACGCCTACCCTGATGTCAGACATCGATCATGCACCCGCCTTTGCGACGGCCGTGACAGCCGAGGCCACTCTTTCCAGCTCTTCTTGTGTCAAAGAGGGGTGGACGGGTAGAGAGATGACCTCCTTGGCCGCCTTTTCGGTTTCCGGCAGCTCCAGCCCTTCCGCGTACCTCGCAAGCGAAACCAGTCGGTGGTTCGGGATCGGGTAGTAGACGCCGGAGCCGACCTGGTACTCGTCCCGCAACGCGGCGACGAATGCGTCGCGCTCCTCACCATCGACACGGATTGTGTACTGGTGGTAGACGTGTACGGCACCATCGGCAACTGCGGGGGTTATGACGCCCTCAATGTTCTCATCCAGGAACTTAGCGTTTTCTTGACGTTTCTGGGTCCACTCCGCCAGGTGACGCAGTTGCACCCTTCCAATTGCACCGTTGATGTCGGTGAGCCGGTTGTTAACCCCGACCAACTCGTTCGCATACTGCTTCGCCATGCCCTGGTTCCGCAGGATCCGAGCCCGCCGAGCAACCTCTTCGGAACCTGTGGTGATCATTCCGCCCTCACCGGAAGTCATGTTCTTCGTGGGGTAGAAGGAGAAGCCAGCAAACAGTCCGAAGGTGCCGACCTTACGGCCATCCAAAGATGCGTCGTGCGCCTGAGCTGCGTCTTCAAACAAGGCCAAGCCGTGTTTGTCAGCGATCTCTTCGAGCTCATTCATCGCGGCCGGGTGTCCGTAGAGGTGAACCGGCATTATGCCTTTGGTTCGGTCGGTGATGGCCGCCTCCGCAGCCTTTGGATCCATGCAGAAGTGTGCGGGTTCGATGTCAACAAATACGGGTGTGGCGCCGGTGATCGCAACGGAGTTAGCCGTCGCAGCGAACGTGAACGAGGGGACGATCACTTCGTCTCCCGGACCGATTCCGGCAGCCAAGAGTCCGAGGTGCAACGCGGAAGTACCAGAGTTCACTGCGACAGAGAAGGCTCCGTCAACGACTTGCTCCGAAAACTCTTCCTCGAACGCCGCGACCTGCGGGCCCTGCGCAACCATGCCGCTTCGCAGGACGGCGGAGACCGCTTCGACTTCTTCTTCCCCGATAATGGGCTTTGCCGGGGGGATGAAGCTCAGGACACTCGGTTCACTCATTAGCTGTTACCTCTTCTAGTTCTTCCTCGTTCACCTCGCGGTAAAGCGAGCCTGAAACCGGGCATCGGAACATCCCGGGTTTGTCTTCGATTTCCTGCAACTTTACGCCGGCTTTGCCGACCCACCCGATTCTGCGAGCTGGGACTCCGGCCACCAGGCCAAACGCTGGCACGTCACGTGTAACAACCGCGCCCGCTGCGACAGTGGCCCACGGGCCGATGGTTACGGGGGCGACACAAACGGCGCGGGCTCCGATGGCTGCGCCTTCACCAATGGTGACCCCGACGGGTTCCCAGTCAGACGCGTCTTTGATGCTGCCATCAGGGTTGATAGCACGAGGGTTGTGATCGTTGGTCAGCACTACCGCAGGGCCGATGAATACACCGTTAGCCAGCTCCGCAGGTTCATAGACCAACGCATAGTTTTGGACTTTACAGTTATCCCCAAGGTGAACGCCCGTACCAATGTAGGCGCCGCGCCCAACAATGCAGTTTGCGCCCAGCACAGCACCTTCACGTACCTGCGCCAGGTGCCAGACACTTGAGCCTTCACCGATCTTGGCGTCGGGGGAAACGTCAGCGGAATCGACGATCCGAACCATCATTCTCCTTGTCATCCCATCAGCGTTCGCCGAGGGATCTAAACATGACGTGGCTGAACACATAATAGCGTGCTGGCGGGCCCTTCCTGCTCTAACGATGCCTCCTTCCGAAGTTGTGAGCCAATCGTGCATTCGGTGACACGGCCGCTTGGGCCTAATGTTGTCCTGGCCCGTTCAATGCAACAATGGCACCATGTTGGAAAACCCTCGCTCCTATGAGGACGTCTGGTTGGTTGTTCCTCTCTATAACGAGGGAACCGTCATCGGAGACGTTGTACGGGATGCGCGCAAAACTTTCCCGAACATCGTGTGCATCGATGACGGGTCAACCGACGATTCTGTGCGCAATGCTCGCGAGGCCGGAGCTGTGGTCATCGAACACCCGCTCAACATGGGGCAAGGCGCGGCGCTTCAAACCGGGATCGACTACGTCGTGAAGCACACCGATGGGCAGTTCATTATCACTTTCGATGCCGACGGCCAGCACAGCCCCGCCGACGCCGCTGCGATGGTCGACCGATCCCGAAAAGAAGATTTGGCAATCATTTTCGGGTCTCGGTTCTTGGACGGAAGCACCCAGGTCGGTTGGAGCAAGAAAGCCGTGCTTAAGACCGCCGCGGCCGTAACCCGTTGGAAGACTGGTTTGCGTCTCACAGACGCTCACAACGGGCTGCGCCTGCTACGCAGGGATGCCGCGTCGAAGATACGTTTGAAGCAAGGGCGGATGGCGCACGCCTCGGAAATCGTTGCGCAGTCCGCAGACACGGGACTGCCGTGGGCGGAAGAGCCCGTACACATCGAGTACACGGAGTACTCGAAGGCGAAAGGACAATCCCTGCTGAACTCAGTGAACATCTTGGTCGATCTGGTGATGGGATAAAGCAGTGGGGTACTGGCTAATCAAATCGCTGTTGATAATCGGGATGATCATTGTCATCTTCTTTGTGCTGCGTCCCGTAAAGACAATGAACAGCCTGGCCCTGCGCCGAATCGGGATGCTCATCGTGCTGTTGGCGGCAGTCTTCGCCGTGATTTTCCCGGACGTCGTTAATCGGTTCGCGCACTTCATCGGTGTCAGCACGGGCATTAACCTGCTGGTTTATCTGCTGGTCATCGCGCTGTTCGCCCAAATGGCGTCCGCATATCGAAGAGACTCTGTCGCAGAACAGAAACTGACTGAGTTAGCCCGACAAGTTGCCCTGCAAAACGCCACGCAAGGGCAACCCCAGCATTCAAACCCTTCGGACAAGGAGAAAAATGCAGAAGCGTCTGGGAAACCAGAAGAGGTAGACAACAAGAATTCCTCGGATATCACGCCACAACCTAACCTGGACCAGGCTTCTCGCCAAGATAAGGTCCCGGAGTAGACCACCCCAAACCTGAATGTTTCCTGGAAAGGTGCGACACACTCGCGATTTTCCCCACTAGTGTGAGTCCAATCCAGGGTCAAGTCGTAAGATCAGAGATTGATGAGCAATAGATCAAGGCATGCCATGCCCAAAATGACCCCGGCCCACTCCGCGAAGCCAATTGGTTCTCGGCAGTGGCTGAGCTGGCTCCTGGCAAGCGTTATGGGGATCGGGCTTGCTGTCGGCGCCTCGGGCTTGGTGCTTTACAACGATCTTGCGAACCAGGTAGCCTCCTCCGTTCTGAGCACGTCGAATTTGGGGTCCACGGAACCTGATGAGGTTGACCCAAGCGAAAGTTTCAACGACAGCTTTGAGGGTCGTTCGTTGAACATTCTCCTAATGGGAATCGACGCTCGGGTAGGGCAAGACGATTCCATCATCAACCCTGAAGATGATGATGAGACCATGCGCAGCGACACCACTTTGGTCATGCATATTGCTGCAGACAGGCAGTCTGTCACGGTGGTCTCGATCCCTCGTGACATGTGGATTCAACTTCCGGAATGTGTCCGCTCGGACGGCTCAATCAGTTACTCGCAGTGGGGACAGTTCAACTGGGCATTCTCCTACGGCGCACTGACAGATGACTTGGCAGGCGGAGTCGCTTGCACGGAAGACACAGTGGAGGAACTAACGGGTATCTCCATCGACGGGTTCGCCGTGATTGACTTCAGCGCGTTCGCTTCTATGGTTGATGCCCTGGGCGGCGTCGAAATATGTCTGGAAGAAGAACTCGTCGATGACCACTATTTGGGCATAACTTTCGAAGAGGGCTGCCAGGTCATGGACCCCATCACAGCAACTCAATACGCACGTGTCCGCCACGTCGGTGACGGCTCAGACATGGGGAGAATCCAGCGCCAACAAGGGCTGCTTGGAGCAATGGTGATGCAAGCCATGAATGCGAACATGCTCACCGACATGTCTAAGCTCTACGCGTTCATGACCGCGACGCTGCGCGCCACCACGCTCTCCCCTTCCCTAGGGAATATCCGAACGGATATGGGCCTTGCAAACTCCCTCAAGAACATGGACCCGGCAGACTTCCGGTTCACTACGATGCCTGTTGTCACCGCAGACTTCGACGCCAACAGACTCTTGCCAAAAGAACCGGCGAACCAGGAACTCTGGGATGCTCTAATGGCGGATGAACCAATGCCAGAAGGGACCGTCTACATGGATTTGGAAGGCGAGTACTTCACGATGTTGGCGGACGGGACCGCAGAGCCCGGCGGGAATCCCCGCACGGATGATGAGATCGGGTCCCTAAACGGGGGCGTCTACTAGCGACAAAACATGACACCTCAGGCACTTCCTCCATCATTTGGTCCAGGATCCTCGAACGCTAGACCGCGTTGGGATTCTGCCAAAAATGTGCAATCGGCTTCTGCCGGAAAAGCGTCAGGATCGGAAGGGGAAAGCGCGGAGGTTCCAGAACCCGTACAGCCTCCACGACCCGCGGAACCCGCTTCACCATCGACCAGTCCGCCCAGTATCAGCCCGGCGGAGCCTCGGTCTTCTTATCGCCCCACCGCCCGACGATCTGTCATGGCGGCACAGAACGCCTCGGCACAAGGTCCCTCACAGCGGTTCGACGGCTCTTCTCAGTATTCCTCGCAGTATCCTGCCCAGCCGGCTTCTGCCCCTTCCGGCTCTGAGGCTTCCTCTTCGGCTTCTGCCCCCCAAAGCCGCGGTCAACAGCCGCGTGCGTACGCGCCTCAAAGCCGGTCTGCTTTCCAGTCGCTCTCGCAGCAACCAACCGCGAATCAAACGTACGCCCCAGATGCGAACCGTCCGGGGACCCGATATGGAACCTCCCCTCAAACGCGTAGCGCGGGACCAGGCCCCCAAACTCCGAGCGCCATCCCGCGGGTAAAACCTTCCACGACAAAACGTAAGGCCAACAAGAAACGCGTCGCTGTAACGACGTTGGTAGTGGTGCTGGTTCTCCTACTCGCCTGGCCGACCTGGCTTGTTTGGAACACTAACCGCTCCATGCATCACATCGATGTTCTGTCTGCCAGCCCTGGAACTTCTGGAACCACGTATCTGTTCGCGGGGTCCGACTCTCGCGACGGCTGGAACCCAGATGATCCAACCGAGGGCGAAAGGTCCGACTCAGTCATCTTGGTCCACCGGGCCCGCAACGGGCAGACCGCCATGGTCTCCATGCCCCGTGATCTCTACGTTGATATCCCCGGCGTGGGGATGAACAAGTTAAACGCCTCCTTCGCATACGGCGGCCCGACACTCCTTGTCGAAACGCTGGAGAACCTCACCGGGCTAACCGTCGACCACTATGTCCAAATCGGGATGACCGGAGTTGGAGAAATAATCGACGCCCTCGGCGGAGTGGAACTCTGTTGGGACCAAACAGTCCAAGACGAGTTTTCAGGCATGGACTGGGTTGCTGGCTGCCACGAAGTTGACGGAGAAGAGGCGCTGGCGTTCAGTCGGATGCGGTACGCTGACCCGCTTGGCGACGTTGGGCGAACCATGCGCCAACGCCAGGTGCTCAGCGCAGTGTCTGCAAAAGCTCTCTCGCCTCGCGTCCTGTTCAACCCCGCAGAACAATTGCGGTTGTCGGAGACGGCAGCCGAAGCACTCACCGTAGATGACAAAACCGGGGTGTTCACAGTCGGCAAGCTGCTTCTTGCAATGCGGAAAGCCAGCAGCGCGGAGCTTACGGGGCAGCCGCCAATCAGTTCAATGGGAGAGTCCACTAACGTCGGATCCGTCATGCTTCTTGATGAATCCAAGGCGCCCCACTTCTTTGAGGCCCTCAGAAATGGCACTCTGACGCCAGAAGACTTCGCGCTCGATTTCTAGAGCGCCGTCTCCGGTACGAGGTAAAGCTGGCCCAGCCTGGGAAACCCCAGAAGACCAGAGGGCTCTGCCCCAAGGCCCCTGCTCCCGTCGCCAAGTCGTCAGTCGGCTGCAGGAACCTTCACGGGTTTAGGACCCGCTTGACGCGCATTCCAGGATGATTCCACGATGTCTTCCAGGCCAAGCTCTGCCTTCCATCCAAGCGCCAATTCGAGCGCTTGACAGTCCGCGACCAACACGGCCGGATCGCCTTCCCTCCGGTCAGCAACCTTGGATTCGAAGTCCCAACCGGATACGTTCCGAATCGTTTCCAACACCTCGGTAACCGAACTTCCGCTCCCCGTACCGACGTTGAAACTACGGTTCTTCACGGTTCCTTCACGGAGAGCATCAAGCGCCACCAGGTGCGCTTTTGCAAGGTCCAAAACGTGCACGTAGTCCCGGATGCATGTTCCGTCTGGCGTTGGGTAGTCGTCGCCGAAAACTACCGGCACGTTGCCGTCATACAGTGCCTGTTCCACTATCGGAATGAGGTTCAACGTCGCGGGATCAGCCAGGTCCACCCAGCCGGCTCCTGCTGCATTGAAGTAACGCAGAGCAATGTAGTTCAGTCCCCAGGCGTGATTACAGTCAGCAAGAAGAAGTTCACCAATCAGTTTCGTTTGGCCGTAAGGATTGATGGGGTTGGTCGGTGAATCCTCGGAAACCACATCGGTGTCTGGCTGCCCGTACACGGCGGCGGACGAGGAAAACACTGCGTCCCTCACCCCCGCGTCATACATGGCGCTCATCAGGTTCGCCATGCCTCCAACGTTTTGACGGAAGTAAAGGGCTGGCCGTTTCACAGAAACGCCAACCTGCTTCTGGGCCGCGAAGTGAATAACCGCGTCCACGTCGTAGTCGATCATGGTCTCTGTAAGAACCCGGACAGCCTCATCCTTCGAGATGTCCAGCACGATCAACGGGGTATCACCAATCCGGGAAGCGTCTCCGGTGGAGAGGTCGTCAACGACGACGACTTGCTCGCCCCGCTCCTGCAGGAGTCGGACGACGTGTGCACCAATATATCCGGCTCCACCGGTGACCAAAGTACTCATGTGGCCAAGCCTAATGCGTTCCAGTTACAGCCGTCGAGCTCTTCGACCAACAGACATCAAAGGTGCTTGAGGCATAACCACGTCGGGGTCAAAGTTAGCCGGAATCGCGGACAGGGAAAGTGTGAAGACTGGCGGCTGCCTCTGCGACAGTTCAAGGCGTGCCCCCATGGATTGGGCCAGATCCTTCGCAAGCGCCAAACCAATTCCAGAGGATCCGCCGGCGGAGAAACCAAGATCAAAAATGTCCTCCGCCTTGTCCTCTTCAATCCCTTCCCCCTCGTCTTCAACGTCGATCAAGATGGCGCGTGAAGAGCCGGAACGGCGCGCCTTCACCGTTGTCGTTCCTTTCCCGTAACGGAGAGAATTTTCCAGCAGGATCGCCAAGATTTGCGACAGCTTGCCCTGCTCGGCTAGAACCAACTGGGCGGCCTCGTCCATAAAAACCAACTGGCGCCCGGCGGCCCTGAACTGCGGTTCCCACTCTTCCAGCTCAGTGTTAAACACTTCCAACACTTGAATCACTTCGGTGTCGCTGCCGGATCTCCGGCTTACGTCCAACAACTCATTCACGACACTGGTGAGTCGCTCAACCTGAGACAGTGCGGCTTCGGCTTCCTCCTGCACCTCAGGTTCCGTGGAGATCAATTCAATCTCTTCTATCCGCATCGACAAGGCGGCAAGAGGTGTCCTCAACTGGTGAGAAGCGTCCGCTGATCTCTGACGCTCCGCCGCTAGCCGCCGAGCCATTCGTTCGCCCGTGCGAGCCAGCTCCTCCTGCACCAGGTCAATTTCTTCGATGCCCGAGGGCTTGAGCTGTGCCCGCACCTGCCCAGAACCGATTTGCTCTGCCTGCGCCGCCAGGTAGATGAGGGGAGCAGACAATCGGCGCGACATGAGGTTAGCCAGGTACCAGGCAAGCGCCAAGGAAGCGAAAATTCCTGCAACAAGACCCAGCTCAAGGTACACAATGCTACGGATTGTTCTCAGCGCACTCACTTCGACCGTAGTCGTCACACCTGTGGAAGAACGGTAAGTTGCGGACATTATCGGGGTTCTTGGTGTCTCTCCCGAGACGACCTTGTAGCGGCCGGGAAGAACCACTTCGACATAGGCTGCGGGTTCGGCCCCGATGGGGCGCGTCCACGTCGCCACGGTGCCCTGCGTGACAAACGCGTCTTCCGCCAGACGTCGTTCAACCGCCCTGGTCACCACCAATGCGCGGGTTGCAACCGCGTTCTCGTCTTGCTTCCAGACCAACATGCCGCCAAGGACCATTGCCGGAACACCCAGAACTAACACGACGGCAAGCACCGCAGTGAGAATCATTCGGGTGGCTCTTTGTTGCATCGGTTCGACCTACCCCGTCCGTATAGGCAAGACGCCTACACGTTACTGCTCGAAGCGGAAACCCAGGCCACGCACCGTGGTGATGTAGTGAGGGTCGGCGGCGTTGTCGCCCAACTTGCGACGAAGCCAAGACACGTGCATGTCCAGGGTCTTCGTCGAGCCCTGCGGGTCCTGTTCCCACACCTCACGCATTAGCTCTTCGCGTGGGACCATCTGCCCTGCCTGTTTTACCAATACCTTCAGTAAATCAAACTCCCGGGCTGTCAAGGAGAGCTCCCGCTCCCCCACGAATGCCCTGTGCGCAGGAACATCAATGACGACGTCCTGGGCGCGAAGTTCACCGTCACCGCTGTCAGCGGCGCCCCTGCGGAGGAGTGCGCGAACCCGCGCTAACAGTTCCGCGAGCCGGAATGGTTTTGTCACGTAGTCGTCGGCACCTGCATCCAAGCCAATGACCATGTCAGCCTCATCTGCGCGTGCGGTGAGAATCAGGATCGGGGTGTCCAGGTCACGTGCGCGTATTTCACGCGCCACGTCCAATCCGTCCATGTCGGGGAGCCCCAAGTCCAGGACAATCAGGTCTGCTTCCTCAACCTCTGCCAGCGCACTCTTAGCGGTGCCATGGATTCGAACGCCGTAACCTTCGCGACCAAAAGCCCTTGCAAGCGGCTCAGAAATTGCTGGGTCGTCTTCGATCAAAAGCACTGTTGTCATGCTGGCAACCATACTCGTTCCGCAAAGCTATTGCACTGACCTTTGCCATCTCTATCCCATTTGATTACTTAGGTATTTGGTCTAGGGTGCGGTTCCGCCCGGGAAGCTCGCCTTTGCGGCGTGACACAAGAAACGGCGAAACCCTGCCAAATCCACGCAGGTCTGCAGCTGGGAAATCCTCTACCTTGTACTGCCGCCGGAGCGGAGACTGCGAAATCGCGGCAGCCGTCGGGGCGTCTGTCAGGATCCGACCCGTGGGAGCGATGTCCACCAGACGGGAGGCAAGATTGACGGGCGGCCCGAAGACGTCCCCTGACCGAGAGAACACGTCTCCGTAAACCATCGAGGCCCGCACGGGAAGCAAACCTTCGGTTTTGGCGAGGGTGTCGATCAGGTCCGTGACCACAAGCAACCCCTCCTCCAGATCATCCGCGATGAAGAGCACGGAATCACCGATCATTTTCACGACCCGGCCTCCGGCTGCGGAAACGGTGGTTCGGCAGACATATTCAAATTTCTCTATCAACCCCACCAGCTGATGCCCAAGAAGCGAAGACGTGTAGGTGTAGGACTCCATGTCAACAAATCCGAGGGCCCGAGAAAGCGGGAACCGCTTCTTGGACGTTTCATGCGCTCTGGAATCGATATCCCTGGTCATGCGTTCAATAAGCGCATACATCTGACGTCGCCAGGAATAGATCATCTGGTCTTCCAACGCATCAGAAATATCGCGCATCTCATGGATTGCGACAACCCTGGCAGACGTGTCTTCGAGGTTTAGCCGCCTTTCGGCGTCCTCAACGAGGGCTTCCATTTCCCACAGGACCAGCCGGTCAGCAATGTGAGACTGGGCTCTGGTGAGAGCTGCCGCGGTTGCCCAGGTAATCCCCGTGCTTTTGATGGCTGCGCCCCATTTTTGAAGGGCTTTTTCATCCCCCGTAGTGAACAACTTTTCATCCGGGTCTTGGAGCTGAAACCCCATTTCCAGCCAGTAGGCCTCAATCTCGTCCAAGGAGGCGCCCACACTCTTCGCGAGCTCCCTTGCAGTGAGCGTGGGTTTTCCTCCCAGCAGCAGATCCTGATATTCGTCGAGGGTTCGGGATTCAACCTCCCACACCCCAGGATCTCCGCCCACCCTAGTTCCAGGGTTGCCGGACAGCCCCGACGTGCCCTTTTCGGGCTCTGCGTCTGGGGTGTGATAAAGGCCTGTGGCGGAAGTCACCTAGCAACCATATCGCTACTTTGAGGTTGTGCACAGCTCGTTGTCGCGAGCGCTCGTGTTCTTCGACGCTCGGACTGGATCAGCTCCGGTTGGCCGTATTCTTGTCTCCATGACTGATTCCACCAACAACAACGCCCCTACGTCCGCACCAGCCGCGGCCGGTTCTCCGAACAAGGCCGGACGAAACTGGTCGCCCCTCGACCTTCTGTGCGATGAATACATGGAAGACGTGGCTCTTTTGGACCCCATTTCTGCTACAGACTGGGGGCTGCCAGGCGACCCTGGGGGATTCCCCGACCTGTCCCCTTCGGGCCTGCAGAAACGTGCCGACCTGGACGCTTCGATGCTCGTCGCACTTCAAAACACTGACCTGCAGGACGACACGGACAGGGTCACGGCAGCTGCGTTGAAGGACCGGCTGGGACTGGAGTTAGAGCTGTTCGACGCCGGGGAGCTCTACGGCGATCTCAACAACATCGCTTCCCCTCTACAGTTCCTGCGCGACGCGTTCTCTCTCATGCCAACCGCAACCGCCCAGGACTGGGGCAATATTGTCTCGCGGCTGGGAGCTCTCCCCCAAGCCCTAACGGAGTACAAAGAATCACTGTTCAAAGGGCGAGAGCAAGGAGTCGTCGCAGCCAGACGACAGGTGCAAATCGGTATTGACCAAGCTCGAACCCTGGGGAACCCGGACGGCTACTTCGCCCAGTTCGTGAGCACCTGCCCCGAACCTGTTCTCGCAGAAATGAGTGCTGGAGGAGTCAGCGGCGAGGAGATCCTGCAAGACGCGGTCGCAGTGGGAGCAGCGGCGTACGCGGATCTCTCCTCCTGGTTGGAAAACAACCTGCTCGCCCACGCCCCCGAAGACGACGCCGTTGGGCGCGAAAGATATGAGAGGTTTTCCGAGCTTTTTGTCGGAGCGAAAGTTGACCTCGACGAAACATACGAGTGGGGCCTGGAAGAACTCTCCCGCATCGACGCGAAACAGAGAGAGATTGCCGAAACTTTGTACGGCCCAGGCGTTTCAGTTCAAGAGGCATCTGCGCGCCTGGAGGCAGACCCGAAGTATCAGGTCCATGGCAAAGAGGCGCTTCTGGAATGGCTGCAAGCTACAGCCGACATGGCAGTTAAGGAACTCAACGGAACCCAGTTCGATATTCCCAAACCGCTACAAACCATCGAATGCATGATCGCCCCCTCGCAGGAAGGCGGGATTTGGTACACGGCCCCGTCCGCTGATTTCTCTCGCCCAGGGCGCATGTGGTGGTCGATTCCGGAAGGGGACACCGTCTTCCACACGTGGCAGGAACGCACCACTGTGTTTCACGAGGGGGTTCCGGGCCACCATCTCCAACTTGGACAGGCAATCTACCAGGCCGATTCCCTGAACCTTTGGCGACGCCTGGGCTCCTGGAACTCCGGATACGGTGAAGGGTGGGCGCTGTACGCGGAGGAACTGATGGCCGAACTGGGGTATCAGGCGGACCCCGCAAACATGCTGGGAATGCTCGACGCGCAACGACTACGCGCCACTCGCGTCGTGTTGGACATCGGAGTTCACCTGAAAAAGCCTCGTCCCGACGGGAACGGCTTGTGGGATGCCGAGTACGCCTGGGAATTCCTGCGGAGCAATGTCTCCGGCTCCGACGGGATGCTCCGCTTTGAGTTGGACCGATATTTGGGGTGGCCGGGACAGGCACCCTCGTACAAAATTGGCCAACGACTGTGGGGACAATTGCGCCGAGACTACGTGCGTAAACACGGCGATTCAGAAGCAGTGGTGCGAAAGTTCCACGACCAGGCACTGTCCCTGGGGTCCCTACCCATGTCCACTTTGCGCGAGGCGATGATCGGCTGATGAATTCGTCGCTTGGTTCGCATCCGACCACGGTCGTTCTCGCCTCGAAATCTCCGGCTCGACTCACGACTTTGTGCAACGCGGGAATCGAACCCATCGTGAGGGTGTCTGAGGTGGACGAGGACGCCCTGGTCACCTCGTTCCCCTCCGGTCCCCCGGAGCCCGTGGACCTGGTCTGCGCCCTCGCGGAAGCAAAAGCGCTAGACGTGGCGGAGTCTCTGCAAAAGGAACTGACGAGAACCCCGCCTGAGGAGGTCCTCCCTTCCCAGTACCTGGTGATCGGCTGCGACTCCATGCTGGAAATAGGTGGGAAGTTGGTTGGCAAACCCGGCACGCCCGAAGTCGCAAAGGAAAGAATCCGCGAGATGAGGGGACGTGACGCGACTTTGTGGACCGGGCATTCGTTGATCCCGTTGACTCAGATGGTTGAACCCTCGGGCACGCCCCTTTGGATTCTGGGTAACCCACTCACGAAGCCGGCAGCCACCGTTGTGCACTTCGGTCAGATAAGCGACGAAGAGATCGACGCATATGTGCAGACGGGGGAACCCCTGGATGTGGCTGGCTCCTTCACCATCGACGGGCTGGGCGGCCCTTTCATTGAAGGTGTGACCGGGGACCCGCACGCTGTTGTCGGGCTCTCTTTGCCACTTATGAGGAAGCTGGTCTCCCAGTTGAACGTCGGTTGGCCGAGCCTTTGGACGGGCGAGTGAACGTCGAACTCCTGTGTGACGCTCACCCTCTGCCAGGTTTCGCGGGTAGGCTGTGGCCATGGAAAGCATGATGGCTTGGGGAATCGGTCTTGCCACGGTGACTGACACCGGGCGGACCCTTGATGTTTGGTATCCGGAACCTCGCCTGGGCGAAATGCCCGAAGGGGGCGACCCGGAAATGCTCCAGAGGCTGGGCGCCTTGGAGAATCGCGATGAGGCCCGCGGAGTGCACACGTCTGTTGTCAGATGCGTGTCTGATCTACGCGACCATCCGTCCTCCACTGCGGACTCCTACCTTCGTCTCCACCTGCTGTCTCACCGACTGGTGCAGCCGAACGCCGTGAACCTGGACGGCATTAGGTCGCGGCTTCCCAGCGTGGCATGGACCTCCGCTGGCCCATGCGATGTGGAGAACTTCGAGGAAACCAGGTTCCGACTCCGCGCCAAGTACGGGCATCCAATAACGCTTACAGGTGTCGATAAGTTCCCCGCAATGGTGAACTACGTGGTGCCTGAAGGCGTGAGAATCGCTTCTGCCGCCCGCGTCCGTCTGGGGGCATATTTGTCCGAGGGCACCATTGTCATGCACGCCGGATTCGTCAACTACAACGCCGGAACTCTGGGACGCGCAACCATTGAGGGTCGGCTGGCCCAAGGTGTGACGGTTGGTGAGGGCACCCACGTCGGTGGCGGCGCCTCCACAATGGGCCGCGTTAGCGGGGCCGCAGACCTGCGGGTGAGCGTCGGAAAGCACTGCGTTTTGGGGGCGAACTCGGGTCTTGGCATCCCACTTGGTGATGATTGCGTGGTTGAGGCGGGACTGTTTGTTACCTCGAACACCAAGCTAACGCTCATGCCTGGCGGAGGCGTTTTGCCCGGGACCGCGGGAACCTTCATTGACCCGCAGGCAGTCCCCGCCTCCAGGCTTGCCGGAGCGTCCAATGTCCTGTTCCGGCGCAACAACCTCACCGGGCGTGTGGAGGCGCTGTCTCGCGGTGGAAAGAACATCGTCCTCGCTGACGGAACCTCCCTCTAGAAAACGGCGAACCTGTCTCAGGATCAGAGTTCTTGAAGTGCGCACTGTTTGCCACTTGCTCCGCCTGCGAAACAGGTCCCGGGGGCACCTGTGCGGGAGTGTGGTTCACTTTTGGCACACAGACGGGAGTCGGCGCAACCATGACGAGGTTATGGTTCGCTCGTGACCCCAAAGCGAAAAGGCACACAGCACGCACTCCACACGTTCACCTCTTGATCGGCGGCCGTAAACGTATTTGGAGTCAGTGGGGCGCTTCCCTGTCCCAAACCTGCTTCCCTGTCCTTAATATGTTTCCCGACCCTTAATGCGTATGTTATGAAAGCGTGCTGACCCAGAATGGTCACGCCTACCGAGGGAAGCGAACTAAGGACAGCGAAGCACTTTTGGGGACGGCGAAGCACCGCGCAGACGTGAAACCGGGGCCAGGACCCACCGGCCCCAGAGTCGATGTCCGTTTTAGACACACGAAGCCAGGTGAACAACCCCATGACACCGTTAGCCTTCGCTCGCGTGTCTAAAACGGACATTGTCACTACAACAGGCCCTGACACTGACATGGGCAATGCAGCTGGTCAAGGGCGTGACCCAGAAACGGACATGGTGGTGCGTGCACCGCCCTTTTGCCCCCGAGATCCAAGCCTACCCCGCACGCCCCAAACGTCCGAACGCCCGCCCCGCACGCACGCCCCGCACGCCCGACTCTTGACGCAGCGCCCCAAGGTTGGCGCCCCACGAACGAACGAACGGCACTTAGCACAAAGCTAAGTGCCCCCAGCCCTTCCCTGTTTGGGACGGCTGGGGGCATTAGTTTGCCTTACGGCTTGCTTGCAGAGGCCTGGCCTAACTTGAGCGACGCGACCGGGCACGGAGCGGAACGTAGTCGCGCTCCACAACCCCCTGGTAAACCTGGCGGGGTCGACCAATGCGGGTGTATGGGTCCTCAATCATTTCGCGGTACTGAGCGATCCAGCCTGGCATGCGACCAAGCGCGAAGAGCGGCGTGAACATCTTGGTTGGGAAACCCATCGCCGAGTAAATCAGCCCGGTGTAGAAGTCCACGTTCGGGTAAAGCTTGCGGGAAATGAAGTATTCGTCCGACAGCGCGATTTCTTCGAGCTCCATCGCAATGTCGAGCTTCTGGTCATTCTTCCCAAGTCTTGCCAGCACCTCATGAGCGCTTTCCTTCACCAGGGCAGCACGCGGGTCGTAACTCTTGTAAACCCTGTGACCGAATCCCATGAGTCGGATCCCGGCTTCCTTGTTCTTGACCCTCTCCACGAACTTTTCAACAGGGTCGCCTGATTCGACGATCTGGTTCAGCATCGACAGGACGGCCTCATTCGCCCCACCGTGGAGCGGGCCTGAAAGCGCACCCACGCCCGACCCCACCGAGGCGTACAGGTTCGCGTTCGAGGACCCAACCAGACGAACTGTTGATGTCGAACAGTTCTGCTCGTGGTCAGCATGCAAAATGAGCAACATATCCAAGGCCCTGACCAATGCGGGGTCAATGTCATACGCCTGGTACGGCATGCCAAAGGTCATCCGGATGAAGTCTTCGGTGTATCCGCGCTGGTTGTCTGGATAGAGGAGAGGAAGACCGGCTGCCCTCTTCTGGATGTAAGAGATCATCGTGGGGATCTTCGCCAGAAGGAGAACCAGGGCGGTGTCCAGTTGCTCGGGGTCGTGGGGATCTAGGGTGTCCTCGTAATAGGTTGCCATCCCCGCAATTCCGGCCTGCAGAATTGCCATGGGGTGACCGTTGGCCGGAAAGGCAGTAAAGAACGCCTTGAAGTCCTCATGCAACAGCCTGTGTGACTGAATGTTACGAATGAAACTTTCCAGCTGGGAAGCGGTCGGCAGCTCTCCGTAGATCAGCAAGAACGCCACTTCCAAGAACGAGGAATTCCTGGCCAACTGCTCAATCGGATACCCGCGATACCGCAGGATGCCTCTGTCACCATCGATGTATGTGATCTTCGAGGTCGCCGCTGCGGTGTTGCCGAAACCGTAGTCCAGCGTCACATCCCCAGTGGAGGAGAGAAGCTGGTTTATGGCCAGACCGTTGGCCCCCACCGTTGACGGAACTTGAGGCGTGGGAACCTCAACGTCGTTCACTTGGAAAAATGCCACAGTCTCTGGCGCTGCGACTTCTTCTGAGTTTTCCGCAGATGTTTCGGTTCCCTTTTCTGCCATTGCAAGAACTCCTTGAGTTTTGTGATCGCTAGCGATCCGGGCGCCTGCTCAGCCTACTGTGAGCGCGCGTGCTCTTTACGCCCGTACCAAAACGATACCCAGTGGGACGCGAAAGCGCCGGCTAGCGGCGTCGCTACCCTACTTTGAGACTACAGCTGGTCTTTGAGGTGATCGTTTACGCTTTCCGGTTCTGCTTCAACAACCGGGTGATCAAAGTCAAGGACGCCCGTCCGTGCAGCGCCGCCCGGGGACCCGATCTTGTCAAAGAAGTTCACGTTTGCTTCGTAGTACCGGGACCACTCCTCCGGCAAGTCATCTTCGTAGAAGATTGCCTCCACCGGGCAAACAGGCTCACAAGCGCCGCAGTCAACGCATTCTTCCGGATGGATATAGAGCATCCGAGGACCCTCATAGATGCAGTCCACCGGACATTCGTCGACGCACGCACGGTCTTTGATGTCAACGCACGGCTCCGCGATGATGTAGGTCATTAATTCCTCCTGATTTGGTATCTATTATCGCGCTTGAAAGCCTCCAAGTACACTCCAGACTATGTCTGCTACACCTCCCCCGTCACTGCCCTGGCTCCAATGGGTTCCCGGAGACCGGGTGGTGGTGCGATACCGCGCAGATGATGGCGTTCATGACGCGCTGGGCACGCTACTCGAGGTCACTCCGCACTTTGTCGTTGTAGACACTCGCCGCGGCCGGGTAACGGTTCAAGCCTCGACCATGATTACCGGGAAAAAAGTTCCCCCTGCGCGTTGGTGACGGCGCTTGCGGCTGGCTTTGGCATTGGTCCGCTAACGACACCCCTGGCCATATCCACCTGACTATCCAGAGGTGCGAGCACGCTTCTTCCGTGCAGCCAACTTCGCTCGATTCTTCGCGTCAAGGACGGTCTTGCGGATTCGAATGTTGTTCTTGGTGACCTCGACACATTCGTCCTCGGACGCAAATTCAAGTGCCTCTTCCAAACTGAGTTTGCGCGGAGGTGTCAGCGCCTCAAAAGCATCCGCGGTGGCGGACCGCATGTTGGTCTGCTTTTTCTCCCGAGTGACGTTGACATCCATGTCTTCGTTACGAGGGTTTTCCCCGACAACCTGTCCCTCATACACCTGAGATCCAGGCTCCACCAGCATGCTGCCACGCTCTTGAAGTGCGGTCATCGCATACGCAGTTGCCTGTCCTGAACGGTCTGAGACTAGAGATCCCGTCGGTCGACTGACGATCTCCCCCTGCCACGGTTCGTATCCCTCAGACAAAGCGGATTGAACGCCTGTTCCATGGGTCTCCGTTAGGAATTTGGTGCGGAAGCCAATGAGCCCGCGGGCAGGGACCCGGAATTCCAACCGCACCCAGCCTGCTCCATGGTTGATCATGGACTGCAACTGTCCTTTACGGGAAGCAAGTAGTTGCGTGACGGCTCCCAGGTATTGCTCGGGAATATCAACTGTCAGTCGCTCCATGGGCTCTTGAACAACGCCGTCGACGGTCCGGGTCACGACATGGGGCTTCCCAACGGTCAGTTCGAACCCTTCACGGCGCATCTGCTCAACCAGGATCGCCAGCGCAAGTTCACCGCGCCCCTGAACTTCCCAGGAGTCGGGCCGATCCGTGGGGAGGACCTTCAGTGAAACGTTGCCCACCGTTTCGCGGGCCAGCCTGTCTTTGATTGCCCGAGCGGTGACCTTGGCTCCTTTGACCTCCCCGGATAGCGGAGAGTCATTGACGCCGATCGTCACCGAGATCGATGGTTCGTCAACGTGTATGGGGTCGAGGGGCCGGGGGTCTTCCGGATCCACCAGAGAATCGCCGATCGTGATTCCGTCTATGCCCGCCACTGCGACAATGTCTCCGCGAGTGGCGCTCTGGGCAGGGACACGGTCCAGCCCTTCCGTAACCAAGAGTTCCGAGACGCGCACCATCTTCGTTGTGCCGTCCGCTTTCACCCATGCGACCTGGTCTCCGCGGTGCAACGTGCCGTTGTGGATCCGAAGTAGCGCGAGGCGCCCGAGGAACGGTGAAGCATCTAGGTTGGTCACCTGGGCTTGAAGGGGTGCTTCCTCGTCGAACGAGGGGCCTGGAATGCGTTCGAGGATAGCGCGGAACAAAGGTTCCAGGTCGCCGTCCGGAAGGCCGCCATCCACCGGTTGAGACAGCGATGAGAGCCCTGCTTTCGCGGATGTGTAGACCACCGGGACATCAAGGACGCGATCAATGTCTAAATCGCTTCCCTCATTGATGAGGTCATCTGCCAGTCCAAGTAGTAACTCTGTGGCTTCTTCTCTGACTTCCGAGATCCTGGAGTCAGGCCGATCCACCTTGTTGATGGCTAGGACCACTGGGAGATCGGATTGGAGAGCCTTGCGCAAAACGAAACGGGTCTGTGGCAGAGGGCCTTCAGACGCATCGACGAGCAGCACGACGCCGTCAACCATTGATAGTGCCCGTTCCACCTCGCCCCCAAAATCGGCGTGGCCGGGGGTGTCGACGACGTTAATCGTAACTTGATCTTGTCCTGCTACTTCCTGCGCGGAGGGACCCCCGTATTTGACAGAAGTGTTCTTCGCGAGGATCGTGATCCCTTTTTCACGCTCCAAGTCCCCGGTGTCCATCACGCGCTCCCCCGTTTTTTCAACGGTCAAGTGATCAGAGAAAACACCGGCCTGCCAGAGCATCGCATCAACGAGCGTCGTCTTGCCGTGATCAACATGGGCAATAATCGCCAGGTTACGAATGTCTGGGCGGATGGACATAAAGGTCTTCCCTAAGGTGGGCGGCAGGATCAAGTGGGCGTATGCACCCGGCGTTGAGGCTGGAAGCGTCCCAGACCTTAAGGGTACGCCGGGTTTCAGGGTGCTCTGGTGCGACTTTGGACACCACCGCGACCGCCGCCACCGCCACCGCCACCACCGTCACTGCCGCCGTCGCTTCCACTCGGCTGAGCGAAACGCGGATTGTGAGAATCCAATAGGCTCGACCTGTGGATTACCAACTGATATTTAGATCAAAGTATGGCCAACTCAGCGCGATCGCAGTGCTGGGGGTTGCATTGGTGTTCGTCGCGATGGTTTGGTCCTCCGATGGCCCCGGGGAAGCCCTTCGCAGCCTGATGGTGCCCATCGGACTGGTGTACTTCACCTGGTGGATCTGGGCGTGGCCGCACGTGACTGCCGATAAACGAGGAATAACTGTTTACAACCAGTTGCGGACCTTCAGGATCTCCTGGAAGGACTTCGCGTCTGCTGAGTCCCGTTTCGGACTTTATCTATCCGTCTACAAGACGGGAGAGACACCTTCTGCTGATGTAAACGAGAATCCACTCAACTCAATTTCTCGGTCTTGGGACGCAACTAGTAGCGCTGACTGGGATGCTGAGGAAGAACCCACTCGGCGCATATACGCTGCCGGCGTGCCTGCCCGCGGCGGTTTCGCCGCCAGCCGTAAAAGCAAACCCGACCCGGCCCCGGTACTGAAGTTCTCCGACAATCCCCGGATAACCGTTCGGGTGGAACCTCACACCGCCGCACAGCTGCTTGAGGAAGAAAAACTCTACTTCGACAATCCCGACCGCAGGCCTCTGGAGTACCGGCCTTCCACTGGTCAATCGGACATCTGGGAGCAGAAGAACCCCGCAACTGGTAAGGCTCCGTACACAGGGGTGAAAGTGAGCTTCAACTGGCTCTTAGTGAGCCTGATTGTCCTCTGCGGTGCCGCCATCGTTTTCTACGGTGTCACCTTCTAAATAGGGCCAGATAGGGCTCTCGTTGGCACTCCATCAAACGAGGATGCCGTCAAATACCGCAAGCGCAGCAAGTCGCACGCCCGGAAAACGCTGAGAGGCTCTCCCCAACTGGAAAGAGCCTCTCAGAAAATAAGCTTTGTTATTTCAGACGCGCACGAAGTAGTACGAGCCCCACATAGCACCGATCTTTACGCCGGTCGCCGGAGTGGAGGCGTGGACTACCTGTCCGCCGCCAATGTAAATCGCAACGTGACCGCCGTGGCTCCACACCACAAGGTCGCCTGGCTGAGCCGCAGACGCAGGAATCACTGTTCCTGCCCCACCCTGAGCACCTGCGGTGCGGGGAAGGGAAATGCCGTGCAGGCCAAAGACGTAACTGGTGAACCCGGAGCAGTCGAACCCTGTCGCGGGGCTTGCGCCTCCATAAACGTATGGGTAACCAACAAACTGCAGGGCGGTTGCAACGATGCCCGAGGCGGAAGCGCCCGGGTAGGAGACTGTCTCCTGAGTGGCTGCAGCTTCGACGCTAGCAGTCGTGGTACTACGGCTCGCTACCTGGCCGGTAGCAGCAGCTTGCGCAACAACCACTGGTTCTGGTTCTGGTTCTGGCGCTGGCTCTTCAGCCTTGACTGCCACTTCATCGCCCGGCTCCCACTCAACGTCAAGTGACACGAGCGTTGCGGATTCGGATGACTCCAGGTTCGACACGAAGTCGTCTGAGGGAGCCTGAGGAAGGGCTGTGGGGGCCGTAGCCGCTGACGCTGCGGACGTAACCGCTGCGGTCAAAGCAATGCCGGTTGCGGATGCGATAGCGATTCCTCGCTTGCCAACCGCGGTCATTGACGCTGTGTCAATGAGTTCATTCAACGGTGTAACTGGCTTGGCATCTCCACGATGCCTAGGCGCCTGCTTAACTGTCACGTACTCAACTCTCCTGTTGAAGCCTGCGAAGTGAGCTGTCGGGTTAGGGCCGGAGCGCCCCGTTCCTTTCGGAACTTAACCCCAAGGCCTAGAAGGCCGAAGGTGGTTCCCCCGCTCTGTGTCATCTGTTTTTTCTTACCCCGGGTGACACAGATTCGGCTATCCCAAGGCAAGGGTTTGGACCCATTCGGTCTTCAACCAAACAAAACACTAACCCGGGCGGAAGAGAATGTCACGTTAAGGTAACGAAGTGCTGGTCACACTGATGTGACAGAGTCAGCGCGTTTACTTTTCCTTGGGGATTTCAAGGAAAAGGTGGGGGGAAAAGAGGGACGACAGGGTCACCACATTTTGCGATCCGTTTACTTCTCCTGAAGCCTCAGTGGGGGAAATTCGCCAAATTTGGAAGCCTCCCGGGACCGCTTTGGCTGCCACCACGGACCCTGGGAACACCCCTTCTTCTGAGAGCGCTTCCAACGCTGAACGTTCCGCTTGGATTGGCTCCCCAATTCGGAGCAACACGCCTTCGACCTGGTCTTGAACCTTGCCTGGGGAGCCGCCCGGGGCCCCCAAATTAGCCAAGGCATCCTCCACGCTGATCCCGACGCCAGGAGTACCTCCGCTACCCGGAACCGCGTTGCCATACGGATCGCGTTCGGGATTATCGAGCAGTGTGACAAGCCTCTCTTCCACGTCATCCGACATGACGTGCTCCCATCGACACGCTTCATCATGTGCGCTCACCCAGTCCAGTCCAATGACTGAGATAAGTAGACATTCTGCGAGACGATGCTTACGCATCACTTCTTCGGCTAAGTGTCGCCCCTGCTCGGTGAAGGCAAGTCGGCGGTCTTCACAAACCGTGACCAGGTCATGCCCCTCCATTCGGGCGATGGTCTGAGACACCGTGGGGCCTGAGTGCCCTAATCTTTCGACGATGCGAGCACGCATCGGGACTACCCCGTCCTCTTCTAGCTCAAAGATCGTCTTTAGGTACATTTCGGTGGTGTCGATGAGATCGGCTGCCGCCATCGCACCCACCTCCCTCTACGTAAAGCCATATCGGCACGGTCACCACCCCGGGGCACCACACTGATTGCGGGACGTCGAGGCCAGTCGTTGGAACCAGGTTACGTGGGAGTCCGCCCCTGGACCCGGAAACGCGAAACGAGGACAGCCTAACTACCCTGGAGGAGTGAACAACGATATGCCTTTTCCCGTGAACATGTTGCCCTCTGACGGACGTTTTGGCGCAGGCCCGTCGCGAATCCGTCCCGAACAGGTTCGTGCGCTCGCGAACGCCACCGAGTTAGGCACCTCCCACCGCAAGCCCCCGGTCAAACAGCGTGTGCGATCCATCCGGGAGGGTCTGAAAGAACTGTTTTCGCTACCGGACGGTTTCGAAATCGTCCTCGGCAACGGTGGCGCAACTGCTTTCTCCCCCATTGTCGCGACCTCTTTGGTGCGGGAAACAGCACGCGCAGCCGTCTTCGGGGAGTTCGGGGCAAAGGCCGCCAAAGACCTCGCTGCCGCGCCGTGGCTGGACGTGGAAGTGGTGGAGGGGGCTCCAGGCACCCTCGTAACTATCGCGGAAGACGTCCCGACAGCCGACGTGTACGCGTACCCAGAGAATGAAACATCAACCGGGGTTGTATCACCGATTTACCGCGGTGCACCTGGCGATGCACTAACGGTTGTGGATGCCACGTCAATAGCCGGAGCAAGTGTTGTCGACTGGGACATGGTTGACGTCTATTACTTTTCTCCTCAGAAGGTCTTTGGGGCAGACGGGGGACTGTGGGTCGCGGTCCTGTCTCCAGAGGCGCAGGCGCGCGCAGAACAGGTCAACACCGATGAGAGGTGGACCCGAGGACGATACGTCCCCGCCTTCCTAAACCTTTCTCAGGCAATCCGAAACTCTAAGGCCGATCAGACCCTCAACACTCCTGCCATTGCCACGCTGGTTCTGCTTGACGAACAGGTCAAATGGCTGAACGCTCAGGGTGGTTTGGTCGCAGCCAGTGAGAAGGCGCAGGCAGGCGCGTCCCTCATCAGCAATTGGGCAGAGAACTCCGACTATGCGTCTATGTTCGTAAAGGATGCTGCGTGGCGTTCCCCTGTTGTCTCCACTGTTGATCTTTCGCCAGACGTCTCCGCAACGGAGGTGTCAAACATTCTGCGGCGCGCGGGAATAGTAGATATCGACGGTTACCGAAAGTTGGGGAGGAACCAGCTCCGAATCGCTTCGTTCCCCTCGATCGAAACCAGCGACATAGCTAATCTCCTGGCGTGCATTGACTGGGTTGTGTCTGAGATGAAATCCGGCCGGGCAGCGTTCTAGCTCTCTAGAGATTCCTCTTCTGCCTCGATAGCCTCGCCCATTGCCTCAGCGTCACTCGTAGCCTGGGCGTCGCCGGTGGCCTGGGCGTCACTAGAGTCCCGTTCCGCCCCTCGCGGGCGCTTCCAGGCAAGTTCTGGGACTTCCAGTCGCAAAGACTTCTCAACCCAGCTCACGCGCAAACGCACGTTCCACTTGAACACACCCCACAGAGCCACGCCGATGGCCGCCACGATCGAAGCCACTGCCCCGACCCCCATGGACCAGCGGGCACCAAATTCCTCGCCGATCCACCCGATTATCGGGGCACCCACCGGCGTGGTGCCCAAGAAAATCATTGAGTAGATTGCCATCACTCGACCGCGAAAACGAGGCTCTGTTGAGATCTGGACGGCTGCGTTTGCGCTGGCTATCAACGTCATAGACAACGCGCCCATGGGAACCGCGATAACCAGGAACCAGTAGTAGTTGGGTGACAGCGCCAACGCTCCAAGCGCAACACCGAACATGGCAGCCGCGATGATTATCATGCGCATCCGAGGGTTGTTTCGCCGGGCCACTAGGAGTGAGCCAGCGACTGCCCCCACGGCCATCGCGGTACTCATCAAGCCATACCCTCCAGCGGGGAGGCCAAACACCTCTGTAGCCATCATCGCGGAGGTGAGCTGGAAGTTGAGGCCCAGACACGACACCGTGCCCATCAGGACCAGAATGAGGATTATGTCTTTGCGGTGACGAATGTAGCGCAGCCCTTCGCGAACCTGTCCCTTTTCGCGGGGGACCAACTCGGGTGCGTCCAGTTCATTTTTCCGCATGAGTGCCAGCGTCAGCACCGGCACCATGAACAAGATGGCGTTGATGATGAACACCCAGCCAATGCCGACCCAGTCAATGACTACGCCGGATACCGCCGGTCCAATCAGCCGAGCCGAGTTGAACGCAGTGGAGTTGAGAGCGATCGCGTTGGGGAGCATGCGGGCCGGAACAAGCTCAGAGACGAAGGCGTTGCGCACAGGGTTGTCAAAGGCGGAAGCAGTACCTCCAAGGAACGCGAGGATGTAAACCATCCAGAGTCTTGCGACCCCTGTGAGGATTAGGACACCCAGCACCAGACCTAGCAACCCGGTCACGATCTGGGCTGCTTGCAGAAGGTGCCGCCGATCAAAACGATCGGCGGCAACCCCTGCTATTGGAGAAAAGAGGAGTATCGGCAGGAACTGGAGAGCAGTGACGATGCCAACCTGAAACCCGCTGTTGTCTGTCAGAACGGTGAGGACCAGCCAGTCCTGTGCCACCCGTTGCATCCACATCCCGACGGAAGCAACGATGTTGCCGCCGAACCAGAGTCTGTAGTTGAACTGTGTAAAGGACTGGAAGGTCTTCGAGGACACCGCCTGGCAAACCTCCTCATGTTAAGCGCTAGATGACAAGCGCCTGGATTGGTCCCATTGCAAAGTAGACAACGAACGCCGCCGACACGACCCACATGATCGGGTGGATGCGGGAGGCCTTCCCACGCGCAATCTGAATAACAGTGTAGAACACGAACCCTGCGCCGATGCCCGCGGTGATCGAGTACGCGAAGGGCATAAGCGCGATCGTCAAGAACGCGGGAACCGCAAACTCAACGTCAGTCCAGTCGATCTCTGTCACCTGGGTCATCATCAAGAATCCGACGAACACCAGGGCCGTTGATGCCGCCTCCGCTGGAACCAGCGTAACTAGTGGCGCAAGGAAGATCGAGATCAAGAAGAACGAGCCGGTGAAGACAGAGGCCAGACCTGTCCTGGCGCCCTCGCCCACCCCCGCCGAAGACTCGACGTAAGCCGTGTTCGAGGAAACCCCGCCCAGACCGCCAGCAATCGCTCCTAGGGAATCGATAACCAGGATGGCGCGCGAACGGTGAGGGATTCCCTCCTCGTCCAGCAGGTTGCCTTCGGATCCAACGGCAACCATGGTGCCCATTGTGTCGAAGAAGTCAGCAAGCATCAGGGAGAAGATGAGAAGCAGAACCGGGAGCCAGCCAAGTTTGGTGAACGCCCCGAAGAAATCAATGTAGCCCAACGTGGTGAACGAAGGCGCGGCGAATGCGGAACCTTCAAGCTGGGGAACAGATGACTGCCATCCGCCAGGAATCTCGTCAGAGACAACCGGTACGTGCGCAATCGCCTGAACGATGAACGCGGAGATCGTCGCAACAAGGATGCCGATGAGGATGGCGCCCTTAACATTGCGCGAATACAACACGATGATCGTCACCAAGCCGATGACGAATATCAGTGCCGGCCAACCGGCTAGGGATCCGTCGATGCCAAGTTGCACCGGGGTGCCACCTGGGCGAACGATGCCGGCATTGATCAGGCCCACAAAGGCGATGAACATGCCGATGCCGACGGAGATAGCGGAACGCAGTTGACGTGGAACCGCACGGAACACTGCTTCTCTGAATCCGGTGAGAACCAGAATCAGGATCAGTACGCCCTCCCAGAAGACAATTCCCATCGCTTCTGCGTAAGTCAGGCCAAGCCCAAGACCCAGGCTGAATGCGACAAGGGCGTTGAGGCCCATACCCGCAGCCATGGCCATAGGGAAGTTCGCAAAGATGCCCATGAGGATGGAAAGGACGCCCGCGACCAATGCCGTGCCAGCGGCAATGGAGTTCATCGTGATGTCGGTCCCCTCGGCATTTGCAATCAAAATGACGGGGTTAAGGATGAGGATGTAAGCCATCGTGATGAACGTGACAAGTCCACCGCGGAGTTCTTGGCCTACTGAAGAGCCTCGCTTGGTCAGTTTAAAGAACTTATCGAGGCCGCTAGGTTGATTGGATGAGGTTGATAGCTGTGAATCATTCTTTATTGTGCTCACTGGGATCAGTGTGGTCGGTAGTCAAAACTCCCGTGTTCTGATCCCGGCTTGCGGTCATAGGATTTTTGTCTGGTAAAATTGTTTCCCAAATAACCCAAGCTATTGCGACACCCAGTAACCCCGGAAAACGGGGTTTTTAGCTCTCTTCCTCAAAAATAACTTCGGAATCATTGAACCGCGACGGGATGATTGGCCACTGAGGGCGCCGTTTCGGCTGGTCCGTCTCCGAATGCGCTCCGCAGGTGTGGTCGAAACTCACAACCGCCCCATCATCAGGCGACCACCCGTTCGCACAGACACCAAAAAGCGTCCCCAACGAACCTGTGATTTTTACCAAAAAACCGCAGTTGGAGCACATTGCGTTTGTCTTGGTGCCCGGCACGGGGCCCTGGTCGGAGTTGTACCACCTCTCCGCAGCCTCATCGACCCCCTCTTGAGACAACACGCGAGGACGGCCATGCCCCATCTCATCGACGGGCCGCCGATCTGCGCTTTCTTCGTCTCCTGTCTGTTCAAACCCTGCCTGTAAACGAGGATCATTGGCTTCGAAAGGAAGCACGTCGGAGCGTGACAAATCGTCCGGAGTTAGCCGATCTCGCCACGGGACCCATTCAGGCGCTAGCAGGGCATCGGGTCCCGGAGTGAGGCTAACTTCACAGACCGTAACTTTCTTCGACCGCAGAGCCCTAGCCACGGAGACGTCCCAGGTCCAGCCCGGATATCCCTCGTGCAAAGACGCGAAGCGGTGCAGTGCAACGCGCTCCCCAACCATGGTCGCCCCGAGGTGTTCTCCAACGGTTCCTTGCTGCGCGGTTTCTTTGGCTGCTTCTTCAGCCAGATCCTGAGCTTCAAGCACCGCAGCATCGCGCCGCAACACTCTCGGTTTCCGCGGTTCTAGATGCTCCTCTTCGGAGCCTTCGGGGTCAGCTAGCTTCGCGGGCACCTCAGCGCTGGTCGGTTGTTTCCTACTGTCAGAACTTTCAGGCACCAAAATCCTCCGCTACCGCACGCAGTACCTTTGCGATCTGGTGCGAGCTCTCCGGGTAACGTCCCCTGCGCAATGAGTCAGAAGAGTCGTCAAGCAATCTTATGAGGTCCTCGATTACCGGGACCATGTCTTGTGGCTTGCGTCGTTGTGCGCGGACAACCGACGGTGGCTGCTCCAAAACTTCTACCGAAATTGCCTGCGGGCCTCGCCGCCCTTCTGCAACCCCGTACTCAACACGAGTACCAGGACGAGGGGCGGGATGGTCTTCAGGCAACACTGAAACGTGAAGGTACACGCGGGCGCCATCGTCGCCCGTTATGAATCCGAACCCGCGTTCAGGATCAAAAAACTTAATTCTGCCGGTGGGCACTTGCTACACCTCCCAAGTTGAATAAATACGCGGATGTTCCTGAAGTAGAAGAACACCCGTAAGTCTCATGGTTTGCCCCTGTCGGAGGTCGCTCTACGGACCAATCCCCGCTGGGCACCACAGAACCAATACTAGAGCCAGATAGCCGATAGCTGAACCGTAGGGCCTAGCAGCCGGTGAACCGGATCCCTATTATGGTTGGAATGTGCCTGCTTTTCCTGTTTGCGGCAACCGTGCAGCAGATACCGGAGAGTCCCTAGCCGAAGTGGGCAGTTAGGGCCCAACCTCATGAATAAGATTCCGCTACAACGAAGATGGATCCTCCCCGTCGTGGCTCCGTTTGCGATTGTGCTCGCGCTGCTAACTATGATGCTGTTCGCTCCCGGAGCAAAGGCTGCGGAACCTCCACGGATCAGTTCTTTTGTCACGGACGACAGTGGGTTCCTGAGCGAATCTCAAACGAACCAGGTGTCTACTGCTGCGGCTGCGACCTCACGCAACGGGTTGAATGTCTACTACGTTCTGGCCCCCGATTTTTCCGGCTATGACCCTTTGGATTGGTGCTTGGCCGCGGCTGGACAATCCTCTCTGGCTAACAACGCAGTCGTTTTCGTTTTGGCGTACGAGGAACGCGATTCAACGTGGTGCACTTCGCTACCAGAGGACAGCACGATCATCTCCGATGACCAGGTGGACTCCGCTTTTGATGGAGCCCTGAGCATTGTGTCGACGTCGAATCCTTTGTCGCCGCAGGTTGCGGCCGACGCGGGCGAGTACTTCGCGGAACAACTGGGGGCTGCCGCGTCGACCGGTGCGGCGGGGACTGCAGTCGGTTCGACAGGATCTAACGCAGCGACGGGAGATTCCTCGACCCTCCCCTACTTCCTTCTGCTAATCGTCCTGATCGGCATCGGCCTGGTCCTTTGGTTGATAGTTCGCTCAAGCAAAAACAAGACATCGGGGGGCACCGGAACAGCACAACCCGCAATGAAGCCTGAAGAGCTGGTAGGCCAAGCCCAACAGCAGCTCCTCTATTCAGATGAGGCTCTTCGCAATGCGGAAGACGATTTACAGTTCGCGCGGGCCCAGTTTGGCAATCTTCGCACCGATAACTTTGCCAACGCGGTCAAAGTTGCACGTTCTGGCTTGACGGACGCTTTTGAACTGATGCCGAAGATGACAGATGCCTCGAACAAACAACAAAAAGCGCAGTACGCCACCCAGATTCTTTCGATCATTCAAGCTGTGATGCCGCCCGTCAAAGAGGCGCAGGACCAGTTGAAAGAAGCTCGCCAGCGTGAGGTGAGCGCGGAAGAACAACTCCGGAACATGACCGAACGAGTCAAGGAAGCCCGCGACTCCTTAGTCCCGGAGCGCCAGCGCTTGCAAGACCTCTCTCTCAGGTTCACCCCTGTGCAACTTGAGTCGCTGTTGCAAAAGCCGCAACAAGCGGAGGCGTTCTTGGACGCCGCCCAACGATACCTTGACCAGGCACGGCTGGAGCTCAATACGAACCGGGCGAAGACCGTAGAAGACATCGACTCGGCCGCCTCCCAGTTGGCGCTGGCACTTGGCGCGATTGACTCGATCCGCAACGCCGAACAGTCAATCGGGGAATCGGACCGAGTACTCAACAGCGCCATCGCTTCGATTTCGGCGGACCTGAACGACGTGGAACGCCTGGCACCCAGAAGTCTGAGCTTCCAACCTCTGGTCACTGAAGCGCAGGCCGCTATCGCAGACGGCCAGCAGGCCCGGCGTGGAAACGGAGACCCTCTCGCAGCGCTGGGCAGATTACGAAGTGCCGAGGACGCACTGGACGAAGCCTTGCAACCTCTTCGCTCCGCAAGCGACCAGCAGGTACGAATGCAGGCTCAGGCTCGTGAGCGGCTGGCAGCAGCTGAGGCAATGGTCAGCCAGGCACAGTCTCAGGTTCAGCAGGGCCGATACCGCGCGGAACTGAGCGTGAGGACCGCGGTTTCGAACGCCAACTCGCAACTTACCCGAGCGCGCCAAACCGTTCAGTCCGACCCCGAAGCTTCCATCAACGCGTCGACTGCCGCAGAGGCTCAAGCCCGCTCGGCTCTCAACCAGTTACGTACCGCCCGGCCGCAGACAACCCAACGCGGCGGGGGCAGCAACTCCATGCTTTGGGGCATGATCCTGGGGTCAGCACTCAGCGGAGGTGGCAGGCCCCCGAGAGGTTATGGTGCCCCACCACGGAGGGGACATGGTGGGCAGCCCTTCGGGTCGCCACGCCGAAGTGGCTTTGGAGGCGGGAGCAGTTTCGGCGGGGGTAGCTCCTTCCGGGGTAGCAGTGGAAAGTCTGGGGGCAGCTTCAGAGGCGGGAGCAGTGGTGGCGGCTTCCGCGGTGGGGGCGGCCGCTCAGGCAAGTTCTAGCAGTAACTCAGGCAAGTTCTAGCAGTAGAGTGTAAAAGGGACCTGAACCCTACATGGGGGAAGAAAGAGTTAGGAATATAGATGGCTCAGAAACAAACGGTATTTGGTCGAGTTTCCCAGCTGCTGCGGGCAAACGTAAACGCCCTCATTGACAAGGCGGAAGACCCCGGGAAGATGATTGACCAGCTCATCCGTGATTACACGAATGAGATCGCGGAAGCAGAGAAGGCGATCGCCCAAACTATTGGCAACCTACGTCTGGCGGAAAAGGACTACCAGGGCGACCTGGATGCCGCCAAGGAATGGGGCGCCAAGGCCCTCGCCGCATCTAACAAGGCTGATGAGATGCGGGCAGCTGGTGACGACACTGAGGCGACCCGTTGGGACGACTTGGCAAAAGTTGCCCTTGGCAAGCAAATTGCTTTTGAAAAGGACGCCAAAGAGGTTGAGCCGATGATCGCGGCTCAAAACCAAACTGTCGAGCAGCTCAAGGGCGGTCTGGCAGAGATGAAGTCGCGGTTGGAGGAACTCAAGCGTCGCCGTGACCAACTGGTGGCCCGCCAAAAAACCGCAGAAGCGCAATCTAAGGTCACAGAGGCCGTCGGCAACATCAACATTATGGACCCAACCTCTGAACTGGCCCGCTTTGAGGAAAAGGTTCGCCGCTCCGAAGCTCAGGTTTTAGGTCAAGCTGAACTTGCATCTAACTCAATCGAATCCCAATTCGCAGAATTGGAAACGGATGCTTCGACAAGCGAAGTGGAGGCTCGCCTGGCAGAGTTGAAGCGACAAGCAAACCAATAGCAAAAAAACCGCACCCGACTCATGCTGTGAGCGGGAAGGACCCTTAGGCGGAGGCGCCGCACTATTCGAAACCCGGGAGGGCGGCGTCCCTCGCCACTGTTAGGAAATCACGTGTCTACCAGAAACACCTATCTTCTTGTCGACGGGGAAAACATCGACGCGACGCTGGGCATGTCGGTCCTCGATCGGCGCCCAGCACCAGAAGAAAGGCCCCGCTGGCACCGGGTCTTGGATGCGGCACGCAGGACGTGGGGCCAAACCACCCAGGCGCTGTTCTTCTTAAACGGGTCCTCCGGAAATCTTCCCATGCCGTTCGTTCAGGCCCTCATGGCCATGGATTACATCCCGGTGCCCCTGTCCGGCGCACCCGATGTGAAAGTTGTTGACGTCGGAATCCAAAGGACGCTCCAGGCCATCGCGGAGCATGAAGGCGGCTCCGTGCTCCTGGCGTCACACGACGGCGACTTCGTCCCGGAAGTCCGCCATCTGCTAGAGACCGGCCACACTGTCGGGGTCGTCTGCTTCAAAGAGTTCCTATCCGCTCATTTGCAGGAACTGGTTGAACTGGGCCTTGAGGTCTATGACCTGGAGTCTGATTTTGATGCTTTCCAGGTGCGGCTACCGCGTCTGCGCATCGTCGATATCGACGAATACGACCCCTACGAGTTCATTACCGTCTAGCCCAGAGGCGTTTCGTCCGATTCCAACAAACGTGCTCCCAGTGACACTAAGGAGCAGGTTTGTCGGGGTTTGTGGACGAGGTCAGATGACGTCCTCGTCCACCCAGTCCAAGGACCGACTTACGGCTTTCTTCCAGAGTCGGAAGGTTCGGGCAACCTCGGCCTTATCCATTTGCGGAACCCACCGGGTGCCCTCGCGCCAATTCTTCACGACGTCTTCTTCTCCCTGCCAGTACCCCACCGCAATGCCGGCGGCGTAGGCAGCCCCAAGAGCAGTAGTCTCAGCCACCTTCGGCGCCACCACATCTACTCCCAGGATGTCCGCCTGGAACTGCATCAGCAGGTTGTCATGGATCATGCCCCCGTCGACCCTGAGTTCCGTCAGGTCGATTCCCGCGTCTGCGTCCATTGCGTCAATCAGTTCTTTCACTTGGAAAGCGGTTGATTCTTCCACGGCCCGAGCCAGATGTTCACGAGTGTTGAACCTGGTCAAACCCACGATGACACCGCGGGCGTCGTCTCTCCAATAGGGTGCAAACAGCCCGGAGAACGCGGGGACAATGTAAACGCCACCATTGTCAGGGACCCGCGAAGCCAGTTCCTCGATCTCCGGGGCAGAAGAGATCATCGCTAAGTTGTCACGCATCCACTGAACCAGCGAACCTGCAACGGCGACAGACCCTTCCAGCGCATACACAGCCTTCTGGTCCCCGATCTTGTAGCAAACAGTGGTTAGTAGACCGTTGTTGGAGAACACGGGTTCTTCCCCCGTGTTCATGAGGGCAAAGCAGCCAGTCCCGTACGTGTTTTTTGCCATTGCCGGGTCGAAACAGGCCTGCCCGAAGGTTGCTGCCTGTTGGTCTCCTAAGATGCCTGCGATCGGAACACCTGCCAGCAGCCCCTGAGTGCGGCCCACCCCGTATATCTCAGAAGATGACTTTATGACGGGAAGCATTGACATTGGAATCCCGAAATCTTCACAGGTGCGGGTGTCCCATTCCAGCGTTCGAATGTCCATGAGCATGGTCCGTGAAGCATTGGTGACGTCCGTGACGTGGACTCCCCCATCGACGCCGCCGGTCAGGTTCCAAAGCACCCAGGTGTCGGTGGTACCAAACAGGAGGTCGCCCGCTTCCGCCTTCTCCCGCGCTCCCTCAACGTTGTCGAGGATCCACACGACCTTCGGTCCAGCGAAATAAGTGGCGAGGGGCAGCCCGCATATGTCCCTGTACTTTTCCACTCCTTCGTCGCCACCCAGCTCGCGAATAATCTTTGACGTTCTGGTGTCCTGCCAAACGATTGCGTTGTATACCGGCTCCCCCGTGTGCTTGTCCCACACAACTGCGGTCTCACGCTGATTCGTAATGCCGATGGCTGCAATCTGATCACGGTTCACTTCGGCATCCGCCAAGGCCTCCGCAACGACGAAGCGGACTGATTCCCAGATCTCCTTCGGATCGTGCTCCACCCAACCTGGGTGGGGGAAGATCTGCTGAAACTCCAACTGCCCCTTGCCGACAATTTCGCCGGCGTGATTAAAGACAATGGCGCGGGACGAGGTTGTCCCCTGGTCAATCGCTAGAACGAACTTCCCTTTGTCCATGGTTTCCCTGTCCCTTACACTCTTCACCCTGTTGCGTGAACACTGAGTTACGCAACACTAGACTCATTGTCTCAGCACACAGGTTTCAAGGCATGCGTTTGTCGTTATGCCCCCAACGAGGCCAGGTCAAATACCCCCAGACCGAACAGGTAGAACACTAGGACAGCCACCGTCGCCCCAACGATGGGGCCAAGCAGAGGGACCCATGCGTAGTTCCAATCCGAACTTCCCTTTCCGGGGATCGGGAGCACGGTATGCGCCAGTCGAGCACCCAGGTCGCGTGCAGGGTTGAACGCGTATCCGGTAGGGCCACCCAAGGACACGCCAGTCCCCAAGAAAACCAGAGAGACAGCGAGTGGTCCGGCAACGGTCGGCGTGCCGCCTGCAACCAGGATGAACAGAACCAGAACGGCTGTGATGATGCCTTCGGTCATGAAGTTCCAAAGGTTAGACCTGACCTCGGGACCCGTGGCAAATACGCCGAGTTTCGTTGCGGGGCTCGCTTCCTCATCGAACTGTTTCTTGAACGCAAGCCAAACCAGTACCGCTCCGACGAAGGCTCCTAACAGTTGCGCAAACCAATACAAGAGCATGAACCCAAAAGTGACGGGGATAGCCGCAGCGCTCCCGGCTTCAGCCCCGTTCATGGTGGTGTCGTGATCAAACCAGTAGGCGACAACCTTCGACCAGGTGATAGCAGGGTTCAGGTGACCGCCGGTTTTCCACGCCACGTAGATGCCCGCAAAGACCGCCACCGCCCAACCGACGGAAATCATCAGCCAACCGCCGCCTCGTCCTTTTGATTTGGGCAGAAGAGCTGTTGCAACAACACCGCCACCCAGTAGTAGCAGCACCACGGTGCCCATGAACTCCGAGGCGAAGATTTCCCAGATATTCCACATATGTTCTGTCTCCTATCTACCTCATTTAATCTAGGGCTCTGACCTACCCAGACCGCCATCGGCACGCGGAGCTCGGTTCGTCCTCAGCGGAATAGCGGACAGTGCCAGCGAATCGTCCGGTCACCGAGGCTTCCAAGAGGGGCCAGCCTCGCTAAGCTGGCACTTAGTTGCGTGCCTCCCTTGCTGGAGGCCGAGGAAGGAGAAACCAGTGCGGGTAGCCCTGTTTTCCACCTGTCTAAACGATGCGATGTTCCCACAAGCACCCCAGGCCACCGTCAGGCTCCTGGAACGGTTGGGGCACGAAGTTGATTTCCCCAAGGGTCAGGCTTGCTGCGGACAAATGCACATCAACTCGGGCTATTTCGAAGATGCTCTCCCGCTGATCCAGAATCACGTGGAAACATTTGAGCCGATCTTGGATGACCATTGGGATGCGATTGTCGTCCCCTCGGGATCCTGCACCGGGTCAATCAAACACCAACAAGCGATGGTCGCAAAGCATGCGGGCGAACACCGTCTTGCGCACCTGGCGAAACTCATCGCTGAGAAGACGTATGACCTACCCGTGTTCATCACTGACGTCCTCGGACTTGAGAACGTGGGAGCATATTTCCCTCACAAAGTTACCTACCACCCAACCTGCCACTCGATGCGTGTTACCAGGGTTGGGGACAGGCCGCTACGCCTGTTGGAAAACGTTGACGGACTGGACCTGGTGCCATTGCCGGATGCGGAAACATGTTGCGGCTTTGGAGGGACGTTTTCCCTCAAGAACCCGGAAATGTCCGCGGCGATGGTGGAAGAGAAAGCTTTCAACATCCAATCAACGGGCGCTGACTACGTGGTGGCGGGCGACTATTCATGCCTGATGAACATCGGCGGGGCGCTGGCGCGAAACAACGCCGGCGTGCAGGCCATTCACATCGCTGAGATCCTCGCGGGGACGCGGGAGCAGCCGTGGACAACCCCCTCCTACGCGTCAAAGGTAGGTTCCTAAATGAACTCGCTCGCAAAGGCCCTCAACGGCCGGGAAAACCACTCCCAGACGCCATCTCCCCACAGTTCTCACCACCCTGTTTCAAAAGTGGAGGAGCGCCCCTCCCCGGTGCTAGAAGCAGACCACGCCCCCTCCCCTCTTTCCTGGGGGGCCACGTTCCGCCAAGCTGCCCAAGTCATGCTTGACGACGATCGCACGCAGGTGAACTTGAAACGCGCTACGCGCACTATTCGGAACAAGCGACAGACGCGGGTCGAGGAAACACCGGACTGGGAGGAACTGCGCGACGCCGGGCATGCGATCAAGCAGTACACGCTGAATCACCTTCCCCAGCTGCTCGTCCAACTGGAAAAGAACGTGCAAGCACTGGGTGGCACGGTCCACTGGGCCCGCGATGCGGAGGAAGCCAACCAGATAATCCACCGCATCATCGCGGCGAAACAGGTCCGCGAAGTCGTGAAGGTCAAATCCATGGCGACCCAGGAAATCGGGCTGAACGAATATCTGGAAGAACGCGGGATCAAGCCGATTGAGACGGACTTAGCCGAACTTATAGTTCAGCTTGGGGATGACAAGCCCAGCCACATCGTGGTGCCTGCCATTCACAAGGGCCGCGCAGAGATCCGCGGAATCTTCGCTGAGCAGATGGAGGGCGCCCCAGAAGACCTGTCGGATGCCCCAGAGGATTTGGCTGAGGCTTCCCGCAAGTACCTTCGAGCCAAGTTCTTGGAAGCCAAAGTGGCGATTTCGGGTGCCAATTTCATGGTCGCTGACTCGGGCGCTATTTCTGTGGTGGAGTCCGAGGGCAATGGCCGGATGTGTCTCACCCTCCCAGAAACCCTCATTTCCTTGGTGGGAATCGAAAAGGTAATTCCCACATTCAAAGACGCCGAAGTTTTCATGCAACTCCTTCCCCGCTCCGCCACCGGTGAACGCATGAACCCATACACCTCCTGGTGGTCGGGCGTGACACCCGGTGATGGCCCGCAAGAGTTTCACCTGGTCCTTCTGGACAATGGACGCTCCAATGTCCTGGCAGATCCCGTTGGACGTGACGCTCTCATGTGCATCCGATGCGGCGCCTGCATGAACGTGTGCCCCATTTACGAAATCGTCGGCGGCCACGCATATCAGTCGATTTATCCAGGCCCCATCGGCGCGATTCTCACCCCGCAACTCATGAATGCGTTCGAGGAGGGGGATCCCTCAGCGGAACTTCCCTTCGCATCCACTCTTTGCGGCGCCTGCTTCGACGTGTGCCCTGTCAAGATCGATATCCCCTCTATCCTGGTGGATCTGCGACGACAAAAAGTGGAAGCAGAACGCTCACGAGGCGAAGGCAAAGCCTGGGGCGCCGCGATGGCTGCGAGCTCCAAGGTCCTTAGCTCTGGAATACGGATGGCGGCTGCTGAGTCCCTCCTGCCGGTTGGCCGCGCCCTTGGTGGCAAGAAGCATCAGATCACGGCGCTGCCGTGGCCGGTGTCGTCTTGGACCGAATACCGCGATGTGCCGGCACCCCCAGAGGAACCGTTCCGCAAATGGATGAAGGAACACAAACGGGGGCAACGGCCATGACAACACAACACGAATCCGTCGATGCCACCGGATCGGTGGTTTGGGATAAGTCGTCAGGAGCATCCGCTCGCGATGAAATTTTGGCGCGGCTGGCGCTGGCCGAGGAGTCCTCGGGCCACACCACAAGAGAAGACGACGCCATATTGAAGTCACTTCACGATGCCCTCGTCCGCGACTACGCTAGACGTCCTCTCTTGCCCATGAACCCGGCGGTACTGATTCGCCAAATGAAAGAGTCACTGGAGGATTACGGGGCGGAAGTTCTCACCTGCGATTCAGCAAACGACCTGCCCTTGAAAATCGTTGAAGCCCTGGGCGACCTGTCAACCGTCGTGATCCCTGCAGATGCACCACTTAGCTGGATCCGTGAACTCATGAAGAGACACCTGGTGTACCTGGACTCTCCTTCCGAGCCGCTCAGTAGCGAAGTGTTGGACGGTGTTGAAGCAACAGTCACGACCAGTCGCCTGGGCATCGCACCAACGGGCACCATCGTTCTGGATGGAACAGCTGGGCAAGGGCGACGCATGATTTCGCTGCTGCCAGACACGCACGTTGTTGTGCTCTACACGGACACGGTTTGCGCGACCGTTCCGCAGGCGTTTGACGTTCTAGCGGAACACCCAAACAGACCGATGACATGGATCTCCGGGCCCTCCGCGACGTCCGACATCGAGCTGTCCCGCGTCGACGGCGTACACGGCCCTCGCAACCTGAAAGTCATTCTGACAAGAAGAACGAAAAAATAGCCCCTACCCGCTGAAAGCGCCCAAGACACAATGAGCCAAGTTCAGACCGGACTGTTTCGGTTACCAGACGGCATGCGCCGACCTCGCGCGCAGGTCATCATCCTGACGGGACCGTCCGGGTCGGGGAAAACATCGCTTAGTTCCCGGGTGGGGTTGCCCTCTATCTCCTTGGACCACTTCTACCGCGACGAAGATGAGCCGAACATGCCCACGCTCACCGGCGACGTGATCGACTGGGACGATCCTCGCTCCTGGAACGCCCAGGAAGCGTTTGATGCCCTTTCACAGTTGTGTCTGGAGGGGAGAACGGAGATCCCGATCTATGACATCCCCTCAAACCGGAGAACTGGGACCCGCACCCTGGAACTTGGAGACCACGAACTTTTCATTGCGGAAGGTATTTTCGCTTCCGAACTGGTGGCGCCGCTACTTGAGGAGGGGTTGCTGGCAGACGCCTTGTGCATCGATCGGTCCCCGGTTCGAAACGCATGGTTCAGACTGCTGCGCGACCTCGCAGAATCGCGTAAGTCGGTACCGGTGCTGCTTTATCGTGGGGCCCGTCTGGCGCGCGAGGAACCCAAGAAAATCAAGCACTGGGTGCAGCAGGGCTGCCGCGCCGTCGGGTCTTTGTCGGACGCCGAAGCGTCCATCAACCTGATGCTTCACCGCGCCCAGCTCGTCTCTGGCGCTCTTGCCGGCACGGCTAAAGCAGAGGATGTAGGCGAGGAGACTGCCCTTGCAGAGGTTCTGGAAGGTCCGAACGTCCCAGAAGTCCCAGAAGTTCAGGCCCCTCCAGATGCCAATCAAACAGACGAGCCGAGCCGAGGGACGGCCTGAGCTAGTTCGTCTTCTTCACCAACGGGAACAGAATTGTCTCCCGGATCCCTTCGCCGGTGAGGGCCATTAGCAGTCGGTCAACACCCATCCCCATGCCCCCCGCGGGCGGCATTCCGAAGTCAATTGCTTCCAGGAAGTCCTGGTCCAGCTCCATTGCTTCCGGGTCGCCCTTGGCTGCGTCCAACGCCTGCTGCTCAAAACGCTCACGTTGAATCACCGGGTCGGTGAGTTCGGAATATGCCGTCCCCAACTCAAACCCGCGAATGTATAGGTCCCACTTCTCCGTTATGCCCGGCTTGCTGCGGTGCTGGCGTGTAAGAGGCGACGACTCCGCGGGGAAATCCCGCACAAACGTGGGTTCGTAGAGGTGGTTGCCCACTGCTTCCTCGAACAGAACTTCGGCGATCTTTCCTCGGTTGTAATGGGAAGGGATTTCTTCCCCCATGCCCTCGGCAATCTCCACCAGTTCCTCCCGGCTGGTCTCCGCGGTAATCGTGCGGCCCAGTGCTTCCGACAAAGACTCATAGAGGCTGATCGATTTCCAAGGGCCCGACAGGTCGTATTCGGTGCCATCAGCGAGGGTCACTACTTCACTTCCGAAGGCGTCCCGAGCAGCGCGTTGTATCAGTTCACGGGTCAGGTCGGCCATTGTGTCGTAGGTTCCGTATGCCTCGTAAACTTCGAGCATTGAGAACTCGGGATTGTGCGAGGAATCCGCGCCTTCGTTACGGAAGTTCCTATTCAACTCAAAGACCTTGTCAATGCCGCCAACCAGTGCGCGCTTGAGGTACAGCTCGGGAGCGATCCTCAAATAGAGGTCGGTGTCATACGCGTTGATATGGGTTACGAACGGTCGGGCCGCCGCCCCACCAGCGATGGTCTGGAGCATCGGGGTTTCAACTTCGATAAATCCCCGCTCATGGAGGAAGTCCCGCATTGACCGCACCACTGCGGCACGCTTGCGCACCATGTCGCGGGCTGCGGGACGCATGATCAGGTCGAGGTAGCGGCGACGCACCCGGTTGTCTTCGGAGAGTTCAACCGCCTCCCCCTCCTCGGTCTCAAATACTTTAGGAAGAGGGCGAAGGGCTTTTGCTGCAAGCAGCCATGCTGGCACGTCCTCACTGGGAGCGGCCATGACAGAGAGTTCGCCTCGCCGAGAAGAGATGACTTGCCCGTGAGCGAACAGAATATCGCCCAGGTCGACATCAGCCTTGTAAGCCGCCAGGGACTCCATCCCGACCTCACGCGCTGACAGCATCACCTGGAGGGTGTTGCCCTCGCCATCCTGCAGCGTCGCAAAGCAGAGTTTCCCTGTGTTGCGGGAGAAGATGACACGCCCGGCGATCCCGACGATGTCGCCGGTTTCCTCGCCCGCCTCCAAATGCGAGTATTTCTCCCTGATCTCCTTGATTGTCGAGGTGATCGGCACCTCCACCGGATACGGCTGCACCCCCTGGGAGATCAGGCGCTCGCGCTTTTCTGCGCGGATCCGGTACTGCTCAGGGAGCTGGGAATTGGCTTCTGGCTGGGATTCAGTCACGTTCTGCTCTTTCGTCACGCCCGCAATCCTAATGCACAGGCGAAGATCGCTGGGACCCGAGGTAATCAGGCGCTAGTGTCCCAGGCTGTTGCCCAGATCAATAATCTTGTTGTCGCTGTCAACGTGTACCACTGTGGGTTTGCGTTCCTGCGCAACACTTTCGGGCATGTGCGCGTAAGCCATGACGATGACAAGGTCACCTTGGCTCACCAAGTGCGCCGCAGCACCGTTGAGCTGGACCGTGCCGGAGCCCGCGGGAGCTTCGATGACATATGTGGTCAGGCGAGCACCATTAGTCACATCCACAACATCCACTTGTTGACCAACATAGATGTCAGCCGCCTCAAGTAGGTCGGTATCGATGGACACCGACCCGATGTAGTCGATATCGGCCCCGGTCACGGTGGCACGGTGAATCTTTCCGCACACCATGGTCCGGTAGACCGGGTTGTCACTCACTGGTTCGTACCTTCACCTTCATATTGTCGATCAGCCTGGTGGATCCGACTTTCGCTGCGACCAAGAGATACGCAGCCCGTTCGGACGGAGCCGTCTTGCCAGATGTCTGCTTCTCTAAGTATGCGTCAGGCACCCATACCGTTCCAAGGGGTAAACGCTCTGCCGCGAGTGATGTTTGACCCCCGGAAAGAATCTTCGCAGCCTCCGGTGTCGGCGCCCACAGTGCCAACAGTTCGAAGGAATCCTGATCCGCAAGTGCCACATATTCCGCCTCTACCTGGGGCATCGCTGCGAATACGGCCGCTGTCGCTGCGACCACCTCGGGCGCCTGAATCCCGCGCTCCGCCAAGTCAGACCCCATCTTCAACGCTTTGGAAAGGGTTTTGGCTGCCACGCGCTGGGATGCGTCCAGGTAAGCGTTGCGGCTGGACATGGCCACTCCGTCTTCCTCCCGGACGATTGGGGCTTCTACGAGGGCGATCTGCTGGTCCAGGTCTTCAACCATCTGGCGAATATTGACGAACTGTTGAGCATCTTTTTGTCCGAAAATGGCAGTCGTTGGGCGCACCAAGTCCATCACTTTTCCCACAACCTGTAGCACTCCTGCAAAGTGTCCGGGTCGCAGGGCCCCTTCCAACACTGCTGCCGCAGGGCCCGGCTGAATGCGGACGCGGGGTGGAATCGGGTACACCTCGTCCGCCGACGGCGCGTAAACCCAGTTCGCCCCAACTTCGGCAAGGCGTTGCATGTCCGCTTCCAGATCGCGGGGGTACCTGTCAAAGTCCTCACCCTCCCCAAACTGCTCGGGGTTAACGAAGATTGTCACCAAGACGGCGTCGTGATCTTCTTTCAGCCTTCGCACTAGGGAAAGGTGCCCTTCGTGAAGCGCACCCATCGTCATGACCAGGCCTATTTTCTGCGCCCCACCTTCCCGAGCAACCTTCAACGTGTCCGCTACTTGCGCTTTTGTGCGTAACAATTCGGGGTCCGAGGTGGTCCGAGGATCTCTCCCCAACTCCCGCAAAGTGGCGCGTGTCAGGTCGCGGTATGTGCGCTCCACATTCTTCAGTGCAGGTACCTGCCCTAGCGCTTCCAAGTGGAGATCAACCGTGCCGGTGTCGCCGCGCTGTACGGGCCCGGTCAACCCGCGGATGCCTTCTCTTAGGGCGCGATCGACTGTGGCTTTGACAAGTGGCCCCAAGACCTCCTCAGTGTCTTCAACACCCGCCTCCTGTAGCGCACGGGCAGCCTGGGACACCACAGTGAGCACATGGTTAGAGCCATGGGCGAGGGCGGCATGGTAGAGGGGCCGGTCCTCCTCGTACACCAAGAACGGCACGCCACCAATGGAGCTGATCAGACTGGCCGCAAGCGGCTGTGCCACCGGGCTGCACGTGTAGCCGAAGGGGAGTCCTTCCATTGCCTTGACATCCAAAGAAGTCCCGCTGAAAGTCAGTGCGGGGTGGAGCGCGATGGGGAGCGCCCCAACTGCGGTGGCGTCTTCCAGAACATCAATCCCTTGGGCGCCGCTCACGTGGATGACAATCTGGCCGGCGCGTATTCCTCCAGCATCCACTAGACGTTTCGTTAGAGACCGAATTTGCCCGTCGGGGACGGCGAGGAAAAGAATGTCGGAGCTCTTCGCAAGTTCCACGTCATCCACCACTGGGACGCCGGGCAGCATCGAATCCGCCCGTTCGCGAGACTCTTTTGATCTGGCCGCTACCCCCACCAAGGAATGTCCGGCGGCACGTAACGCATTGGCAAGAGCAGGCCCGACCCGCCCCATTCCGATTACGCCTACGGTTGGTGTTCCTCTGTTCACTGCGGCTTCCACCTATCGTTGTCCAAGTTGTGCTGCGCCGACTCAATTGTCACCGATGCCGGTTGTGCGTGGCTTCTGTCCCCGTTCTCACCACCTGTGGTGGCACCGATAGACACCGTAGCTCCTGTCGCCAAGCCCCGTTCAACTCGGGCCAACCATTTCTCTGGCGGCTCCGCTGATCTACGATTACTGCTCAGGTTCGCGAGGTGAGCGGTGACGTTCGCAGCATCGGAAAGCGAGAGGTGCTGGATAAGCATTTGGAACGACCCGGGTACCATCGCCAACAAAACTGACTCCACCCGAGCCAGTCGATCGAGCGGCCCCTGATCAACAACCAGCGATTGGATGCGCTCATATGCGATGAACTTACCGAAACGAGTGATACGTCCCCCTCTGATCACTGCCGCCGTCTCCGTTAGACGAATCGCGGCCCTGCGGTAAACCAGCGGATCAAAAACCCATGCGCGCCGGGGAACGCCAACCCACTGGGGCTGGGCGCGTCGCCCATGGAGAGCTTCAGTGAATATCTCTGCGGGATCTTCGAGACCCGGAAGAACCAGCCACAGCGCCAAGAGCGCTTGATGTTGGTCCCCCACAGGGAGCAGAACATTGTTCACCCGTGTTGAGCCTTGCTCACCGGAAACCTTCGCGGCCTGTGTGATACTCACCCGGTACCACCCAGCGATCCGCCACAAGAAGGGTTGAGAGATTTCCACACCGTGGATTCTGCGAGGAGGGATTGTCTCCGCGACCGACTCAACCAGTCCGCGCCGGATACGGATGCCATCGGGCGACACTGCTGCACGAAAGTTGAAGTCTCCCGCAAACCTGCCCCAGCCAAGTGTGACAAGAACAAGCACCACCGGCACCACACCGGCAAGCAGCCCCCAAAAGGCATCAGACTCACCGAGTGACAAAACCACGCCCGTTGAAATGATGATCGCTACGATCATGAGGACGCCGACAACGAACGTCCCCGACATCAGCGTTGACGCAATCAGCCGACCAACACTGACGGCATAAAGCTGCGTTTCTGGAGCCTCCTGCATTTCCGCCCGAACTTGTGGTGGAGGCTGTTGCCCGAAGACGCGCCCCGTTTCCGCGCTACGAAGCGAGGATTGTTCGGGAGGGGTGGAGGTGACGCTGTCCTCGTGCGATTCTCGAATCCCCGCGGCTCCAGCCAGTACCTCATTGCGGAGTTGCGCCAACTGGACTGTTGGCAGGAAGCCGATGGACAGATTCGACCCCGTCCCGCCTGCCGCCTCAACCGTTAGCTTCCCTAGCCCGAAGATCCTCCCCAATAGGGGGTGCACCATGTCAACGGACTGCACCCTTTCAAAACGGACGTGGCGTTGCGACCTGAAAATGATGCCTTTCCGGAGCCAAACGGCCTGGTCAGTCACCGCGTATGTCATTGCCCGCCATGAAAAATAAGAGAAGAGCGCGATGATCGCGAAGATAACTACCAGGACCAGCCCAGCCCAGAGGAGTATCCGAACCACGTCCTGGTCATGAAGGTCTAAGTTCTTCAGCTCCCGAACAAGGTCAAGGTTTTGAAAAACCAACAGCGCCAAAAGGGCAACAATGGCCTTCCAGCTGTCCAGGATGGGGGTCACCCAAGAAACGCGGCGCCACGCCTGCGCCGGCACCCCCTCATCGACTGCACGAATTTTGTCGGGCTTCGCCATTTATTAGAGCCCGGAAAGTTCGGACGCGCCGTTGGCGACCAGTAGATCTCGCAAGGAGGCCGCCTCTTCCACGGGCAAACCAGCAATGGCCGCATCCGTCGAGGCGGAAGCCGTGTGGAGTTGGCAGGAGGCAATGCCCAGGTGCCGGGCAACAGGGCCCTCGTTCACATCGACGAACTGGATGCGACCGTACGGAACGATGTCGAGTCGACGAAACATGATTCCTCGTCGAACCAAAAAGTCGGAGTCGGTGGTTGCATATCCGAGGGCCCGCACCTGCCTTGGAATCAGCCAGAACAGCCACGCGAAGAGAAGGAACATGACTCCGGCCCCGATAAAAAACCAGGGGGAGATAAGAATGCCCAACACGACAAAGGTGATCAGGAAGGGGCCAACACTGAGCGCCGCCCCAACGATTCTTGCGGTTCCCAAAGAGCGCGAAACCGGGCGGAATGTGACGCCCGCAGGCGAAAGCGCGTCCACCATTGCTTGCCCCCAATTCTGGCCTGTCGATATGCAGATTGTCTTGCCGACGCCTATCTTGAATCACCGATGCTCAAAAAGCATGGGAATCCACTCCAAAACACCTTGCAATCTTCGCATAAAGCACAAATTGTCCGTCCGTTAGGTGACACTGCCGGACAGTGGACCGATAATCGAAGAATGACTCCAAACAGCGGTACCCCCTCGAAACTTCTAGTCGTAGACGATGAGCCGAACATTCGGGATCTGCTCGCATCGTCGCTGAGATTTGCCGGATTCGAGGTGAGCACGGCCAGTGACGGCGCTTCTGCCCTCACGGAGATGCAAGATGAGGCCCCGGATCTCATCGTGTTAGACGTGATGCTCCCGGACATGTCAGGATTCGAACTCACTGAGAAGCTCAGAAACGCCGGTATCGACACCCCTGTGCTTTTTCTCACCGCACGCGACGCGATGGAGGACAAGATCGAGGGGCTCACCGTCGGCGGAGACGACTACGTGACCAAACCATTTGGGTTAGAGGAAGTGGTTGCCCGTATCCATGCGATTCTCCGGCGCACCGTGGGACAGCCGGAAGAAGCCGGAATCATGCGTGTTGCCGACATCGAGATGGACGACAACGCTCATGAAGTCCGCAGGGCCGGGCACCCGGTCGACCTCTCACCAACCGAGTATCGACTGCTGCGCTACTTGATGCTGAATGAAGGACGAGTGGTTTCCAAGATGCAAATCCTGGACTATGTGTGGCAGTACGACTGGGGTGGGGACGGAGCAATCGTAGAGTCCTACATCTCCTACTTGCGAAAGAAACTCAGCGTCACAGACGATAGCCCCGAGCTGATTCACACCCGTCGTGGCGTCGGTTACATGCTTCGAGAAAACGCCTAAACATGGATCCGCTGGTCAGCGCGCGCCAGTCGTGGGAACGGGTACCACTGTCTCGCCGCATGGTGGTGCTCATGGTTCTCCTGCTCGCCGCTGGACTCACCATCGCAGGCACGCTGATGGTGGGGGTGCTTCAGGGGCACTTGGTGAGGCAGGTTGATCGCCAACTTGCTGACGGGGCGAACCAGTTTGTCGCAAGCCTGGACGATGCAAGCCTGGAGTCTCACCCGACTCTCCTCCCCTCCGACTACTACGTTTTGGCACAGATTTACGAGGGCAAGCGGGTAGAGTTCCTCACCCAAGCCACCGAACAGCGTGCGGGAGTCCCTGAACTTTCCGACCTCATTTACGCTGCCGACGCGACCCCGCTGACGGCCCCCAGCAATCCGATCACCGTTGCATCCACGGTTCACGGGTCTACCTGGCGGGCCATGATGCTCCCCATGCACATGGAAGGAAAGACCTCCCCCGTTGGTGTGGTGGTCATCGCTTTGCCTCTCCTCGGCGTGACTGAGACACTCACAAACACCGCGCTTTCCTTCCTCCTCATCGGATCGATCCTGGTTCTGCTCTCCGCGATTGCGGGTAGCTACCTGGTGCAACGCTCTCTCGCCCCCTTACGCAATATTGAGCACGTCGCCGGCGCCATCGCTGCGGGGGATTTGTCGAAGCGCATCCCAGACTCGCCTGACACAACAGAGGTTGGCTCGCTGTCCTCGTCCCTGAACAAAATGCTGGTTCAGATTGAGCGCTCGTTCGACGCCCAGTACGCGTCGGAGCAGCGAATGCGCCGGTTTGTTTCGGACGCTTCGCATGAGCTTCGAACACCTCTGGCGGCCATTCGCGGCTACGCAGAGCTGTACCGCATCGGCGCCGTAGGCGAGGACGATGTGGCCGATGTGATGGGACGTATCGAATCGGAAAGCACGCGGATGGGGACGCTAGTCGAGGACCTTCTGACGCTTGCAAGGCTGGACGAGGGACCAAATATCAAGGTAAGCAGTTTCGACCTGGTTGAACTTGCGAACGAAACCCGCTCCGACATGCTGGCTATCGATCCGACCAGGTCAGTGGTGATCGAGGGGATAGGCGGCCAGGACGCGCCCGAGTCGTTAATGGTGGATGCGGACCGCAACCAAATGGTTCAGGTCTTTCTAAACCTCGCTGGAAACATAACGCGCTACACGCCCAAGGGCTCCCCCGTTGAAATCCGGTTAGGGATCGTCGGAGACTTTGCCGAGGTAGAGTTTCGAGACCACGGTCCGGGTGTGGAGATGAAGGATCGTCCCCGGGTTTTCGAACGCTTTTTCCGCACGGGGATCTCCCGTTCACGTGATCAGGGAGGCTCGGGGCTGGGACTGTCGATTGTTCGTTCCATCATAGTGAGCCACGGGGGTGACGTGAGCCTGTGGGAGACGGATCCTCACGGTCTAACCGTCAAAGTTACGTTCCGCACGCGACAGGATACGATTGACGAAGGTTAGGTGCATGCCCTGCTGAGTTCGGCGGGCACCGATTCCGGTGCACCGTCAAAGGAGGGTCTGACATGAGTTCGGGAGCCCCACAGTGGCTCGCCAGCGCAATAGATGACGCGCTGGTGAACCTGGGTGCAACTGTTTCCGCGAAAGAGCGGGAAGTGGAGGTTGACCGTATCCTCCAATCGTGGGACAAGAACGTGGGGCCCTTCCCCGGACTGCGGTTCTTGTCGGCGATGCTTGAAAAACTTGACCTCCTGGACGGCCCGGCCTCCGACTCTGACCTGCTACGCCTGGTCATGACCTACCGAGTCACGCAGGTGGCAGGGAACTGGAACAACGCCCAGCAGGCCGCATCATCCCTTGGCATTGGGCAACCCGATCCACAGTCCTTTGGTGAGCAGATGCCATCGGACGACGAGGAAGGGCTGACACTGCAGCACCGGCTGGAAGCGCTCGGCATCCCGAAATCGACTGCCACCCGGGCAAAAGAGCTCCTCAGGCAGCTCCGCCACCACCACCCCGATGAAAACGATTTTGACGCGAAGATTCTGGTGGACGCGGACATGTCTGTACTTGCCGCGGTCCCGCAGGATTATAAAAAACTGACCAGCACACTGTATGCCGACAGCGCCGAACCCGACCCGGAGAGGTTCTTTCGGGAACGACGCAAGTTCGTGCGGCACCTTCTTGACAGTTCGGCGATCTTCTACACCCCCGTCGCAGCGGCCTGGGAAGAACCTGCTCGAACCAACCTTGAAGCCGAACTTGTCCTCTTGGATGGGAAACTCAGGGTCTTCGGGCCACAGGAGGACGTGCAAGAAAAGCCGGCGGAGCAGAGGCGCCCATCGGGCAAAGCCCAGCTGGTAAGAACGTCGTTGGCGAAAAAGATCGACGCGATTGACAAAACTGAGGACAGTGAATCCCCTGCTAGGGTGTCAACTCTTCTGAAAGCTTCATCGCTGAGTAGGACTGAGGAGAATGAGGGCGAGGAAGAGGACTTCTCCAGCACCTCAACCCTTGAATCTGTCGCCGACCTGATTGAACGCGGCCGGCAGAGTCGCGCCTCTGAGTGACCTTCGCACTTCCGATTCTCTTCACGCAGCGCCTCTTCGCACAACGCCTCTTCACGCAGCACCTCATCGCACAGCGCCTCTTCGCACAACGCCTCTTCGCACAACGCCTCTTCACGCTGCCTCTCTACACGGCGGTGTTTTGTTCACAAGGCCATGTTGTCGCGATTATCCCCTGAGCGCCGGAAGCGGCGTAGACCGACTCTTTGTGGGGCTGCAAACTCTCTTGATGACAGGCTTCACGCTGAATGAAATGAGCGTCGAAGCGACAACAACACCGGGGGAACAGAACCATGCCGATATACCAAGTGGATTCAGAACAGGTGGCGTTAGCTGCCGCAAATGCGGCCAACACCGCGAACGAGGTTAGATCATCCGTTGCCTTGATGATGGCGCAACTTCAAGCGCTTCAAGGCTCTTGGGTGGGTGCAGCAGCCGCGTCCTTTCAAGAAGTGATTGCGGGATGGCATGCCACACAAATCCAGGTCGAATCTTCGCTGGATTCAGTTTCTGCCGCGCTGAGTCAGGCTTCAGCCACTTACTCGGACGCTGAAGGTGCGGCGACAGCACTCTTTTCCGCCCACTAAGGCTTCTCTTCAGACGAATGTGATCGTGGCTTAACAGCAGGGCGGGCACCTCCCATTGGAGATACCCGCCCTGTTCGTGTTTACGGCTGGCACGAAGTGCTCACCGATAAACGTATGGCCTAGTACATGCCTGCCATCTCATCGCCGCCTACGGGAGCCTGAACAGGTTCGGGCTTGTCAGCGATAACGGCTTCGGTTGTGAGGAACATGGATGCGATCGAGGCTGCGTTCTGCAGAGCAGAGCGGGTCACCTTGACCGGGTCTGCGATCCCCTGAGCCAGGAGGTCGCCGTATTCTCCGGTTGCCGCATTCAGGCCCTCACCGTCAGGCAGGTTGCTGACACGGTCCACCACAACGCCACCTTCATAGCCCGCGTTGCGTGCAATCTGGCGGAGAGGTTCATTGACGGCTGCCCGGACAATCGCGACACCGGTTGCCTCATCGCCTTCCAGATCCAGCTTGCTAAGTCCCTGCTTGGCGGCCTGGATCAGCGCAACGCCACCACCGGGGACGATGCCTTCTTCAGAGGCTGCGCGAGCATTACGAATGGCATCTTCAATGCGGTGCTTGCGTTCCTTGAGCTCGACCTCAGTCGCAGCACCCGACTTGATGATCGCAACGCCACCCGAGAGCTTCGCCAAGCGCTCCGCAAGCTTCTCCTTGTCGTATTCCGAGTCGGAGTTTTCGATTTCAGTGCGAATCTGCTTGATGCGTGCTTCGAGGGCATCCTTGTCACCGGCACCGTCAACAATGGTGGTCTCATCCTTCGTGACAACGACCTTGCGTGCCTGACCGAGGGTGTCAAGGTCAGCCGTCTCAAGGGAAAGTCCCACGGTTTCGGAGATGACCTGGCCGCCGGTCAGGATCGCGATGTCCTGCATCATCGCCTTGCGACGATCGCCGAACCCAGGAGCCTTGACCGCGACAGACTTGAAAATGCCACGAATCTTGTTGACAACCAGCGTCGCCAGCGCTTCGCCTTCGACGTCCTCAGCGATGATCAGCAGCGGCTTCGAGGTCTGCATGACCTTTTCGAGTAGCGGCAACAGATCCTTAATGGAAGAAATCTTGCCCTCAACCAGCAGGACGTACGCGTCCTCCAGGACGGCTTCCTGACGGTCTGCGTCTGTCACAAAGTAGGCGGACAAGTAGCCCTTGTCGAAACGCATGCCTTCTGTGGTTTCCAAAGTTGTGTCGAACGCGTTCGTCTCTTCAACAGTAACGACGCCTTCATGGCCAACCTTCTCGAAAGCCTCAGCAATGAGCTTCCCGATGGCGGGGTCATTCGCAGAAATAGAGGCAGTTGCCGCGATCTGATCAGTCGTTTCGATCGGGGTGGAGTCAGCGTGCAGTTCCTCAACGATCGCATCAACAGCGGCTTCGATACCCCGCTTGATAGCGATGGGGTTCGCACCAGCGGCAACGTTACGCAAGCCTTCGTTGACCAGCGCCTGCGCCAGCACGGTCGCGGTGGTGGTTCCGTCTCCTGCAACATCGTCGGTCTTCTTGGCGACTTCTTTCACCAGTTCCGCACCGATGCGCTCAAAGGGCTCTTCAAGTTCAACTTCCTTGGCGACAGAGACACCATCCTTTGTGATGGTGGGGGCGCCCCACTTCTTGTCGATTACGACGTTTCGACCACGGGGGCCAAGCGTCACCTTGACGGTGTCAGCGAGCTGGTTGAGCCCGCGTTCCATGCCACGACGGCCTTCTTCGTCATAAGCAATGATCTTGGTCATTATTTGTCTATCCTTCCGCTCTTGCGGCTGGTGGCCCAATGGTGCCCGCGACGGTCGAACTGCTTCGCTGCAGGATTCTGCAGTAAGCATTCTCACCAATGGACCGGGTGTACTTTCACTCGACACTCGCGAGTGCTAGATCCAAGTCTGGCACTCTAAGCCCGAGAGTGCAAAGTGGGATTAGTGACACCTAGCACCCATTACGGCACCAAGACTGAGACCGCCGGGCACCATCACAAAGTGTTCGTAGGGCATAGTGCTCCCACCTGTGTTGCCGACGTTCAGTTGGGGCTAGCCCCGAAGGAGGACAACGATTCCGGTCCCACCCGTCACCGCAGAGTCCTCAACTATGGCACTAATCCCCAGTACCTGCGCGACTTGCTGCGCGGTCGCCGCCAAATCCGAGTTCGTGTAGTAAACAGTGTTCTCCGGAGTTCCAGTGTCAGCAGAGTTCCCGCTCCAGGCGTTCACGAAGCCCGCATCCAACAGTTGTTGTGTGTTCTGCCCGGCAAGGCCAGCGATTCCCGAAGCGTTCAACACCGCGATGCTGGTGTCGTAGAAAACTTCGCCCGTGATCTCTGCCGGCTGTTCTGAGACTGTCCCCTCCGTCGACAACGGATCGTCCGGTGCTGCCGTCGGGCCGGCCTCTGGATCATCCTCAATGATGACCTCTTCGTTACCGTCCTCTTCGACTACCAACTCTTCAGGCTCAGACTGAACCTGCTCGGTAGACTGTTCCTCCTCGACAAAAACAAATTCTTCGTCCGAGGCCCTGTTGCGCACCAGCGCAGTTATCCCCCACGCAAGGAGTGGCACCAGCAGCAGCACGATGAAAAAAGGGAGCACCGCTCGCCACGGGGAACGAGGCTTCCTGTGGATCCCCACAGGGCCGCCCTCTGGGATATTGTCAAATTCGTCTTCGGGATACTGTCCGCTCACGTCGGCAATACTACCGCTTTCCCCCTCTTTCACAGCACATCCGCGCCGCTGTGCCGCAATTGGGCGACATAGAATGACGAGGTGAACCCGAATCAGCAGCGCACACAGAGCACACCGCCGCCCCTTGCCGAAGTGATCGACCCAGGATGGGCGCAGGCTTTGCAGCCCGTTGAAGGACAAATAAGAACGATGGGGTCCGAGCTTCGCCACCAAGCCAAACGAGGCGAACACTTCCTCCCCGCCGCAAACAACATACTCCGCGCCTTTTCCTACCCCTTTGACCAGGTGAAGGTGCTAATCGTCGGCCAGGACCCCTATCCGACCCCCGGTCACGCGATGGGGCTCTCCTTCTCCGTTACCCCCGGCACAAAGATTCCTGGTTCGTTACGGAATATTTTCGCGGAGTTGGAGGAGGACCTCGGGTGTCCTCGTCCATTTTCGGGCGACCTTACCCCCTGGGCAGAACAGGGCGTCTGTCTGCTTAACAGGGTCCTTACCGTGTCGCCCGGTGCCCCCGCGTCTCATCAAGGCAGGGGGTGGGAAGAGATAACAGACCAGGCCATCAGAGCTTTGGTGGCACGTAACCAGCCACTTGTCGCGATCCTTTGGGGAAAGCAGGCACAGAGCCTAACCCCGCTACTTGGCGACACACCCACCGTACTATCCCCGCACCCCTCGCCACTTTCCGCTCACAGAGGATTCTTCGGCTCAAAACCGTTCTCCACCACAAATGAGCTACTGGAAGCGCAGGGCGCTACTCCGATTCAGTGGTGCCTTCCTGCGACGCAGTAGGTTCCTGCTCTGATGCTTCACGGTCCCACGGAGGCCAAGGGGTGACTTCGAGGGCTGAAAGAGGTTCTTCGTCGAGGTCGATTTCCTCCTCAACCGGATCCTCGTCGTATCCCTCATCAACCAGGTCTGCGTAGCCTGCCAGAACCTCATCATCGGGACCGGAAAGCAGGACCGCCTCGTCCCTCTTTGTGGGAAGGACCTTCTCCAGGTAGGAGGCGATTACCTCATCCATCGGGACATCTTGTCCTCGTTCTTGAGCCATGTACCAGCGGTGTTCCAGCACCTCATGGAAAATCTGGGGCGGATCAAGTTTGCCGGAAAGCTCAGGAGGCACTGCCCTCACGATTGGTTCAAAGACGTTGATCATCCACATGTGGGCAACAACTTCAAGGCTCTGATTCATCAACCCGTGAACTGCGCGGTATTGCTCCAGGTCATCCAGCATTCGACGGGCCTGCAACTCCTCCGCGTCAATGCCGGTGAGCCGCATGATTTGACGATGGTGGTGCCCGGCATCCACAACTTTCGGTTGGATGATAAACAGGTCTCCATCCGGCTCGGAGTCCATTGTGAGTTCGCCGACACTGAAACCGAGTTCACGCAACCTATCGATGCGTTCTTGCACGCGCCAACGTTCGTTCGAGGGAATTCGTTCCGGAGCAGTCAGCTCCTGCCACAGCTGGTGGTACCTCTCCACCAAGCGGTCCCCAATCGCGATTGCATCCTCCGCTTCCTCCAGGAAACCTCCCGCTTGGAGGTCCATCAGTTCGCCAATGATGTTTGTACGCGCCAAATCCAGGTCGTATTCGCGTTGGCCTCGGGTTAGTTTCGGGCGCAACTCTCCAGTTTCGGCGTCCACCAAGTAAGCCGAGTACGCCCCCGCGTCCCGGCGGAAAAGCGTGTTTGATAGAGAAACGTCGCCCCAGTAGAGGCCAAGCAAGTGCAGTCGGACCAACAAAACCGCCAGGGCATCAAGCAGTCGCGCAACCGTGTCGGGGGAAACGTGGCGAGAAAACAACGCCCGATATGGCAAAGAAAACTGGAGGTGTTCTGTCACCAGGACGGCATTGAGCTCTTCGCCATTTGCATCTTTGCGTCCAGTGATCACAGCTGCTGGAAGGACCGAGGGTGCGCCCATGCGAGCGAGTTCCCAAAGCACCTCGTACTCATGGTGTGCAACGGACTCGCCGATCTCTTTAACAGCGATGACGCGCCCCCCAAGATTAACAAACCTCACAATGTGACGGGAGATGCCACGAGGCAGAGCAGCCAGCAGATCCTCAGGCCACTCCTCCAGCGGAACTTCCCACGGCAGGTCCAAAAGTGCCGGGTCGACATTCGCCGCGGTGATCTTAAGGGACTGGGGCACGCAGCCGCCCTCCTTCGATGTATTACGCCTGACAAGGACAAACTCATCCTAGAAGCAAGTTCTGCCAAGGACGCTACAGGAGTTAACTATAGAAGTTGGGTGACACCAAAAGCGGTGCCACCCAACTTCTCACACATTTTGCTCTAACTGATTTGTGCGGATCAGTCGGTCACCTTACGGCAGACGTTCGCCCGTCGAAGCAGAGAACGCATGCTCCTGGCCGGGGATAACCTCAACGCGGAGGATAGAGCCGGCAGGGGGTGCTGAGTTCGGGGGAACGCGGACAACAACCTGTTGCGCCCCCGTGTCGACGACGCCGCCGTCGCCAGTACCTGCAAGGTGCCCGTACACGTAGGAGTCGGATCCCAGTTCTTCAACCAGCTCGACTGTGACGGGTATCGTGTACTTCGCGTCCGGACCTGCAATACGCAAGCCTTCAGGACGGAAGCCGATGACGATCTTGCCGTCATCTTCAGGTGTGATTGCAGCAAGCGTCTCACGACGCAGCGGCACTGTTGCACCCGCAAGCTTCGCGACATCGCCATCAATGGTGAAGTCCGCCAGGTTCATGGCTGGGGAGCCGATGAAGCCCGCAACGAACTTGTTAGCCGGCGTTTCGTACATGTCGCGAGGCGACCCGACCTGCTGCAGCAGGCCGTCCTTCAGCACGGCAATGCGGTCGCCCATCGTCAGAGCTTCAGTCTGGTCGTGGGTGACGTAAACGGTTGTTACACCCAGGTTGCGCTGCAGTGATGCAATCTGGGTTCGGGTCTGCACGCGAAGCTTCGCGTCCAGGTTCGACAAGGGCTCATCCATCAGGAACACCTGAGGCTTACGAACAATCGCGCGACCCATCGCCACGCGCTGACGCTGACCACCAGAGAGTGCCTTCGGCTTACGGTCCAAGTAAGGGGTGAGGTCAAGAATCTCAGCTGCCTCATCAACACGCTCACGAATTTCTGCCTTCGGGCGGCCTGCGATCTTGAGCGCGAAGCCCATGTTGTCGCGGACAGTCATGTGAGGGTAGAGAGCGTAGTTTTGGAACACCATTGCGATGTCGCGGTTCTTTGGCTGGACGTTGGTCACGTCCCTATCACCGATAAAAATGCGTCCGGAGTTCACATCTTCCAGACCAGCGAGCATGCGCAGAGACGTTGACTTACCACAACCGGAAGGGCCGACAAGAACCAGGAATTCGCCGTCGGCGATTTCGAGGTCTAGTTTGTCGACGGCCGGATGGTCCGATCCCGGGTAGATTCGGGTTGCCTTGTCAAAAGTTACTGTTGCCATCTTCAGTTTCCTCCACCGGCAGGTACGTGCCGGACGTTCCGTTGTAGAGATCGGTTCGGCGCCGTCTTTGACGCCCGGACGAGATCCACATCGCATCTGCATCCTCGAGAAGGCTAACACGCAAACACGGCCTAGAACCATAAGCTGGGCAGATGGTTGGGACACCGCCAGGGTGGGATTGGCCACGAGACAGCGCTGACGAGGGGCCTTCTGAGTCGAAAAACGACCACGAGGACAACAGCGTGGATGCCGCGACCCCTTTTCCCCCCTCCGTCTCGTCCCAAGGCTGGATCGGTGGTTACCACCTCCTGCACAAGATCGGAACGGGCGGTACAGGCACCGTTTGGGAAGCCGTTGACGAGGGCGGAAACAAAGTCGCGCTCAAACTCCTTCACCCCTCCGTCGCAGACACGGAGGATGCGCGCAAAAGGCTCCTGCGGGAAGCGCGCCTGGTGAACCAGATAAAATCCGACAACATAAGCCAGGTCCTGGACGTCGAAGCGGACGCGTTCGCCCCCTTCGTCGTAACCGAACTGATTGCTGGGCAAACCCTGGACAAGGTAGTCGCCAACGCACCGGCCTCAGCCGAAGAGCTTCACGAACTTGCCATCGATCTGGCCGATGTTCTCGACGACGTCCATGAAGCAAATGTTGCACATCGGGACCTGAAGCCCTCGAACATCGTGATGAGTCCCGACGGCCCGGTATTGATCGACTTCGGGATAGCGCAAAGCTCTGACGACGGACGTATCACCCAAACCGGGTCCGTCACCGGAACCCCCGGCTACGTTGCCCCCGAGATTCTCCGGGACGCATCCCAACCCACCATCGACCAGTGGCAGGACGGCGACTGGTTCGCATGGGCGGCCGTACTCCTCAGTGCCTCCACCGGGCGTCCGCCATTTGGGACGGGAAGTGCGGATGGGATCCTGCATAGGCTCTTCTCGGGCGAACCCGACACGCAGGGCCTATCGCCGCATTTGGACCGCGCTTTCAAACTGGCGTTGAGCCCTGAGCCGGCCCTCCGAGTCACCCCAGACACGCTCATCGCGGCTTTGGAGGAGCAGTCTCTCGCAGATCAGTACCCCGCAGATCAGTACGAGGACACCAGGACCCTCCCTCCGGATCCTTCCCACCGCGTCTTGCTAGGCCCAGAGGTTTTCGACCAGGCACCCGTTGATGCGGGAGAAAGGGAAGGTAGAGGAGACCTCGTACAAAACCACGCACAAGACCCCGACGGTTCAGGCCCGCTCGGGCCGGGCCAGATACCGCCCCAAGTGCCTGGTCAGACGCCGTTTCAGGAACTTTGGCAGCAGCCTGCCGTATACCGCCACCCATTCGCACGACCCGCGACGCTACTGAGCGTCCTGCTCCTTGCGGTTCTGGGATGGATCCCTGCGGTCGCGGGCATCGGTTGGATCCTCCCTGGTGCCGCAGTTCTCCTGTTGGCGCAAGCGATTGGGAGGGCAGAAGTCCAAATCTCCACGCGCCGGAACAGCTTCGGAGGACCCCGCAAGTCAGATGGTCCCGTGGCGGCACTGTCAGTGCCCTGGACCTTCACCACAGCGTTTGTCGCCATGCTGCCGGGCTACGCGGTAGGGGCAATTGCGTTTCTGTTGGTGTGGATGGTCGCTAGCTTGGGGACCTCAGCCGCCATGGGAGTTCCGTTTGAGGTCGAGTCTCTCACATACTGGTTCCCTCAAAGCGGTGTTGAGGCGCCATATCCATGGCATGTCGGCCCATACCCGTGGTGCGTTGGAGCCGCATCCGTGGGAGCGCTCTTTGCCGCGTGGGCCATGCCAACTTCCAGGTGGGCACGCATTGGCCTGGCGCGAATCTTTAGTTGGATTGCGCCAACCACCGGGCTGAGGTGGGTGTGGGCGACGTTGCTTGTTGTCGCTTTCGGGTTTCTGGTTGTCCTGTAGACGAACTTTTCGGACCAAGTAGAGTGTCCCCATGGCAAAGAAGAACGTAGACGCGGGTAGTCAGACCGCAAGACAAAAAGCAAAGCAAATGCGAACCAAGCAGGCGAAAGCAGACAAGAGAACACGCGACTTGATCATCGCGATTGTCACCGCACTCGCCCTGGCGATTGTCGTTGCAATTGTCGTAGTAATCGTGAACCGTCCTGTAGCCCAAGCGCCCTCGGACGCGTTGCCCGAACAGTTCCAGCAGGGGGAACCAATTGCCGTTTCTTCGGAAGGTGTCGGGGTGACAAACCCTGACGTCGGTGACCTATACATGTACTTTGACTACACCTGCGCCGGGTGCGTGACACTTGATTACGCGGTCGGATCCTATCTGACCGAAGCGGCTAGCGACGGGGAGTTCAACCTGATGTACCAGCCGGTCCTTACGGCCGGTGGCCCGTACAACACGGCCGCTGCGGGAGCCAGCGTGCTTGTAGCCGCCTACGCCCCCGACTCGTTCATTGCGTTCCATAAGGGTCTCATCGACTACTACGCTAATGCGCTGCAAACGCAGGATGGCTCTGGAGTCAACACCGCAGAAGCCGCGTTGAAGACGGTATCTGAGATCGCTCGGGACACGGGTGTGCCCGAAGACGTCGTCGCGACCTTCAACAACGAGGTGGGGACGGCTTACTTGACAGCATCCACGAACGACTGGGTCGCCAAGGAAGTAAATGGCCGCGACCGTACAGCTAGCCCAGAACTGGTTTACAACGGGACAAAGATCTCTCCCACGGGTAACGACGGCGCGGAGATGTTCGCTTCCCTGCAAACCCAAATCACGGAGTTGAGCAACTAAAACACCCCCCGTTTTTGCGGATAGCGTCACTAACTGCGTTGCCGGCTTTGACGTCGCGGCTCCTTCCAGGAAAGATAGTGCCGCACCGCAATTAAAGAAGCGGGGCAACGACACCGTTCAGGGTCCGCTCGAAACGTTGTGCCTCTTTAGCTCAGTTGG